>JAABUZ0100008687.1_pt1 | contig 11881 bp, 7 predicted proteins | sample 5562091 | NCBI WGS metagenome assembly JAABUZ01 (sample SAMN12813069, study PRJNA571459) | rock metagenome | isolation source: Antarctica rocks | place: Antarctica: Victoria Land, Linnaeus Terrace sud | collected 2015-12-21
AGAATTGCCAGTTGTGCGGGTCGCCAGGGCGGCTGGCCTCGACGGTGAACGACCGGCCGAGATGACCGATGGCTGCCTTGCCGCCCTGACCGTACTGGCCCAGCAGGTTTCTTCCTCGCTTGGGCGAGGCGCCCCAGCGAAGGTAGTTCCGTTCGATCTCTTTCGGCCCCATGCCATGACCTCCGATCGAGGTGGCCTGGATAGAGTGGGGACGCAGCGTCAGCTCAACCCGAAGTGGCAGCGACGGGCGCCGAGAGTCGACCGCATTGTCGATCAGCTCCAGCAGGGCATCCAGAGAGGAGCGGTAATTGGCAAAGAGGGAGGCAGTAACCTCGGGGCTCAACCGTTCTCGGACGGTGATCCGAGCCGTGGGCATGGGCTTCGATGGTACGCGGTCACATCATGGCGTGGCCGCCGCTCAGCCGCCGGTCACGCCCACAAGGCGATGTCTCGGCCGAGCTCCCCCCAAGCCGAGAAACCGCTCCGGCCGGCGCCGCGCAGCTGAGGTGAGGTCCGCCGGTTCCAGTCCCGGTCTCAGCGGGCACAATGAGAGCTGATGCGCGTGCAGTGCGGCGATATCCAGGTCGCCTGGCGGGAGTGGGGGCGAGGGGAGCCGCTGCTGCTCGTACACGGACTGGCCGACGACCATCGAGCCTGGCGCAAGACACTATCCTGGCTGGCCCTGGAGCATCGCGTCATCGCCTACGACCTTCGAGGCCATGGCGAGACAGATCTCGGCCGGGCTGAGGGCAGCCTGGCGCAGCTCGGCCAGGACCTCATCAATCTCCTGGATGCCCTGGAACTGCGCCGGGCGGCTCTGGCCGGGTTCTCGCTGGGCGGCACGATCGTGCTGCGGGCTGCCATCGACCATCCCGAACGCGTCTCGGCGCTGCTTCCCATCGCCACCTCCAGCCGGGTGGGCAGAGTGGCGGCCGAATGGTACGCCGAGCGCGCCCGCCTGGCTGAGCACGGTTGGCCGGCGCTGGAGCCGGCGCTCCGGGCGGACACCCAACAGCAACTCGCCGGCGCGCCGGCCGAGCTGGAACCACACTGGCGGCTCCGCCGTGAGTCCATCGCGGACCCCGCCGGCTTCGCCAGTGCCTGCCGGGCCATGGCGGCCCTCCGGGAGCAGCGGCTCGATCCGGAGCTGGGCGGCATCAAGGCGCCCACGCTGGTCGTCGGGGCAGCCGAGGACCAGCTCTGCCCGCCGCGGGCCGGGGAGGCGATTCAGGCACGGGTTCCCGGCGCCCGGCTGGCGGTCATTGCCGGCTCTGGCCATCATGTCGAGCTGGAGCGGCCGCAGCAGCTGAGCCAGGCCATGCTGAGCTTCCTGAGCAAGCCGCGTTCATGATCCTGGTCACCGGCGGAACCGGATTCGTCGGCGGCCATGTGCTCCGCCGGCTGGCCGCTGAGGGCAAGCCGGTGCGGGCACTCGTGCGGAACGTCAAGGCGGCTGTGCTGCCCGCCGGGGTGGACGTCGTCGAAGGCGACCTGACTCGGCCCGATACGGTCCGAGCGGCGCTCACCGGAGTGGACGTGCTCATCCATGCGGCCGCGCTGACCGGTGATCGCAAGGAGCCGTACCGCGGCGCCTACGATCAGGTCAACTGCGTCGGCACCGAAAGGCTGGTGGCCGGCGCCAAGCGAGCGGGTGTCGGCAAGATCGTGCTCGTCTCGGGACTCGGCACCAAACCTGCGCGGCCGGGCTCGTACATGTCGACTCGCTGGGCGATGGAAGAGGCGGTGCGCCGCTCCGGCATCCCCCACGTGATCCTCCAGCCGTCCGTTCTCTTCGGCGCCGGCGCGGCCTTCGTCAGAGGCCTGGCCAAGGTCGTGAAGGTGTCGCCGGTGGCGCCGGCCATCGGCTGGGAGCTGAAGTTCCAGCCGCTCTGGATCGAAGACCTGAGTCGATGTGTCGCTGCCGCCGCGGAGACGGAGGGTCTGAACGGCCAGGAGCTGCCACTGGGCGGGGCCGAGCAGATCTCCATGCGAGGCTTGGTGACGCTCATCGCCCATTCGCTCGGCAAGAGACCATTGGTGGTGCCGGTGCCCGTCTTCGCGGCCAGGCTGCAGGCCCGGTTGATGAACCGGATCCTCTCGCAGCCACCGCTCACGCCGGCCGCCGCGGAGCTCTTCAGCTTCGACAACATCGCCGCCTTGGATTCGGTGGAGGCGGCCTTCGGTTTCAGGCCACACGGCTTCCAGAAACATGTGCTGACTCACGGCCTGGAGCTGGAGCCCGCTGTCGCAGCGATGGGACCGGCAAGCGCAATCGCAACGAGCAACTTCGGGCGGGGTCTCGAGCCGGTGGCGGTTGAGGGCGTTGGCGTTTCGCCCCCAGTTGCCCAGCTGGAAGCCGGAGCTCCCGCTGCTCGCGTCGAACCGCCGGCGGTACAGAAAGGCCCGGTTGCGGACGGATCGACCAGCGCTCCCGCGATGGCGGTCCGCGGTGAGACGAGGAGTGGCGAACTAACCACCGTGAGAGGTGGCGAGGAACCGCCCGCTGCGGTAGACCGCAAGGGGTCGGAACCAGGCAGAGCTGCGCATGTGACTGCCGCCCCGCCTCCTGAACCGAGCGCCCCTGCCAAGGCGCCGAAGGGGACGGTCAAAGTGGCTCCGGGGGGGACGGGCCAGACCAACCGCCGGCGCCGCAGAGCCGGCACAAAGACTGACCCTTCCAGCACCCCCAGAACCTCGCCCTCCGGGACTGACACCGGGTCCGCTCCGGCGGTCCGTGGAGTCCAGCGCAAGGCCGGCGCCGGCGCCGCCGCGCGCGACTCTGACTCCATCGCCGTAAGCGAGTCCGTCAAGGCTCCGGCGGAGGGGACGGAGGGCGGAGATGCGGCGACGGAAGCGGGCGCTGCGGTTCGGGCTAAGGCCCGCCCGGACGACCCTGCCCGGCCGGCTCGCAAACGTCGCAGTCGCGCAGCACCACCAGGCCGCAAGCCCAGGGTGGATTGACGTCACGCCGCACGGTGCTGCGGAATTCTGGTGGCGATCGGCCGACTGGGCGGTGAGTTCCCTATTTGCGCGGCCAGCCAGTTGGAAAACAGAGTGGAACCCGACACCTCGTAGCGGTTGAGGGTGTGCGGTGTATTCCTAAGTATGAAGGCCATGCCAGCGTGGGAAGCGTTGCCGGGTCCAAACCTTTAGAGTGTGAAGCACGGTGCACCTGGTCGGATGCATTGCTAGTGTGGGCTGGCTGGCTGATGCAATTGACCAGCCGTTCCGCAACACTGGATACTACAGGGCGAGGCTAACAGAGAATGATCGTGGCTGCACCATCGCCGGAAGGCAGGGCCAAACGTATAACCTGACACTTGCTGCAACCACGATCGCCTTGGACGGCGATCAATGCCTCCGACCGTGGGCCGGTGGTCTCTGGAACAACGACAGCCTGGCCGACCCGACAACGCTGCCTATGCTGATCGACAAGCGGGTTCCGCAGCGGTCTTCTGGCCTGGCGAGAACCAACCAACTGCGTGCGTTGGGGGTCTGCGTGCGTATCACATCGGTCAAGCAGTGATCTCTTCTGTCTACCTGTGCGTATCAACAAAGGCGGAGGAGTCCGCGGCATTCCCGAACTTAGCCGCGGCGCGAGCTGACATCGAGAACCATGAACTAAATGCGGAATAGCCTCACACCGCTCCCCGCCGCGTCCGACGGCGCCAGAGGGACCAAGATCTTGGTCGTGGATGACGAGCTGGTCTGGCGCCGGATCCTGGCCACCGATCTGAACCTCCTCGGCTACGAGGCTGTCGTCGCTGCTGATGCGAACGAAGCCCTGGGTCAGATCGGAGACACGACGCCTGGCGCGGCCATCATCGACCTCATGCTCCCGGGTCCAATCGATGGCAGGGGACTGGCCGCCCGGCTTCAGCAACGGCTGCAGCCGATACCCGTTCTCTTCTACAGCGCGGCCTATGAGGCGTCGTTGCCTCCGGAGGAGCTCGAGGGCGCTTTCGCCTTCATCAGCAAGGCGGCTGAACGGGCCGAGCTGTACAGCCTGCTGGCCCGCGCGCTCGCCTGACCCGGCCGGGTGGGGGCGCCGGCATCGCCGGTGCGCGTTGCGGCGGACGTGGACGGGGGAAGCCCCAAAGGACTTCCCCCGCTGCTCTGGCTAGGAGCTAGCCGACCTTGTACGTGTAGGGGATGCTGGTTACCTGGTCGCCGCTGAACGTGGTGCCATTGAAGGTGTCGACGTCGAGGAAGCCCCGGACAACGGTCCCCACCGGCGCGTTCGGTGTGATGGTGACAGTGATGGTCCCCGAAGCTCCGGGTGCCAGCGTAAGCGGTGTGTAGGGCGCGTTCAGATCTTGCGAGCCGAGCCACAAGTCGCCCGTGCTCGAGGTGATCGAGGTGTCGAACCGATTGGCCAGAATCACCGCTCCGGTGTTGGCCGTGGCGGTCGGCGCGCCATCGGGACCGAAGGGGCCGACCTCCGTCGGCGCCGCGAACCAGAGCCCCGGCGCCAGCTGTGGCGCGAGGATCAGGTCCAGCGCCGAGTTACCGAACGAGTAAGCCTGCACATCCGGCGCACCGGTGTTGTAGGAGACGTCCATGTCGATCGGCACGGTGGAGTTGGCCCCCACCGCCAGGATGCTCGTGTGCGTGGGCACCAGGAACGCGGGCACCGAGCTGGCTGGGCTAGTCGTGGGCGTCGGCATCTGAACCACCGTCGGGTTGAGGCTGGTCACCGGCAGGATGCCGAGATCCTGCAGCCGCGGATCGAGGAAGAAGTCCTTCGTGCTGTTGCCGGTGTTCTTGATAGTGACGCTGGCGGCGGCCGCCTTGCCCTTCCCCAGCACCTTGCCGGGTGAGTTCGGTACCCCGGTCGCCGTCACGGGCGGTCCGCTGAAGCTGATCTTGGCGGTGAAGGGCTCCCGCAGGTTCCCGGAGATCGGCCCGTTGAGCAGGAGGATCGCCGTCCAGCGGCCCGCTGCGGGACCGTCCTGGAAGAACTGCATGGTCGGGGTACTGTTCGTCGACTCGACATTGATCGGTTGTCCCGAGGGAGTGACCAGGAGGCCTTGAACGTTGTAGCCGGGATCCTGGAACTTCACCGCCAGGTTCAGGACCGAACGACCCCTGGGAACGTCGAACTGATAGGTGAAGACCTGGGAGCCGAAGATCGGGCGCCCGTTGCCGCCGGTGAAGGTTCCGGCGAAGTCGCCGCCGTGACCGTTGATGGGGACCAGAGCCCGGAGCGTTACCGGGATGGTGGAGGTCGTGCCGCCGTGCGTCAGGACCACCGAGGCGGCCCGGTCACCCGCCGAAGCGGGAGTGTCGACGTGCACAGTGAACGTGGCCGCACCGCCTGGCTGGACGACCTGGCTGGACGGCGTCACCGAGCCGCCGGATTCAAAGCGCTGCGTCGAGAAGGAGAAGCGGACGGTCCCGCTGTAGGGATTGGCCACATTCACGGTCGAGATGATCGCTGTCCACGTACCAGGCGTGGGATTGTGGACGTCGACGTGGCCGAAGCCGGCGCTAGCGCCCTGCGGCAGGGAGTAACCGACCACCCGTCCGACCGGGTCGAAGATCGTCAACCGGACAGTTGAGTTGGGTACGGCCTGATCGTTCCAGGCGATGTCGCCGTCCAGGCGCTGAACATTGTTGGGCACCTGGAAGTCGTGCTGGACATAGGACGTGGGCCGGCCCCGCTCGTCGATGAAGGTGGGGGAGCTCCCCGGGGCCAGGTTGACCTCTCCGGTGTCATGCGAGATGAGAGTCGGCTTCAGCGTCCGCACTCCGGCCGAGACGGTCTGAGCCTGGTTGCTGGTGTTGGTCACCTTCACGTTGAAGGCGCGGTCCGTGCCGGCCTTGGCGGTCGAGATGAGCCGGGTCGGTTGGGTGATCACACCGTTGCCCTGACCGGTCGGGGAGCCGTTGCCGTCGTGCACGGAGAGAGCGGTCTGCACGGCTCGGTAGGCGTTGGCCCGGCCCGCTCCCTGTTCGTTGGCGACCACGTCGAGGTCGTCAGCCGAGCCGGTGATGACCTGCTTCACCAGTTCCGGGGTCGGGTTGGCGCCGCCGTGGCTCTGGCGGTACGCCTGAATGACCAGGGCCGCTTCGCCGGCGACCAGAGGCGCGGACTCGCTGGTGCCACCGAAGGCCTGAATGGCTTCGGGTATGCGGGGCCGGCCATAGCGGAAGTCAGTGCAGCCCGTGTACTTGCTCAGATCAGGGGTGCAGACCGACCAGCCGAGGTCGCCCGGAGCCACCAGATCGACCGTCTGAGGGCCGAACTGCGTGAACCCGGCGGAGTTGATCGTGGAGATCTGGTCAGATACCCAGCCGCCCGCGGACAGCGACGTGGCATAGCTGCTGGTCTGCTTGTAGAGCCGGAACTGAGTGCTGGCGCCGACTCCGATCACGCCTGGAGCGTCGGAGGGAGTGCCGATCGTGTTGGTCAGACCGGCATCACCGCTGGAGACAGTCACCGTCACGCCGGCCGCGACCGCGGCCGCGTTGGCGAGCGAGATGGGGTCGTTGGCCTTGTCGGGATAGACGTTGGCACCGAACGACTCGTTCAGGACGTTGACATGGTCGACTGACACGGCGTACTCGATGGCCTGCAGGAAGTACGAGTTGAATGCCTGAGTGTGCTCGCCAAAGGTCTTGAGGCCGACCAGGTTGACGCCCGGTGCGACGCCCTTGATCTTGATGTTGCAGCCCGGGGGCAGGGGGTGGGCCGGATTGACGACCTGGCTCAGGTCATAGGACTGGTTGCCCTGGGCCGCGATGGAGCCGGCGTCACCGAACGCCTCCCGGGAATCGGTCGGGGCGTTGGTGCCCTCGCCGCTGAAGTCCTGGTAGTCGACGAAGATCGAGCGACCGTCGCGCTGGAATTCGGGATTGTTGATGTCCAGGCCGTCGGCGATGAAGGCCACGGTGACGCCCGCGCCGTTGGCCAAGTCATGCGCGGCGGGCTGGGTGTCACCCGGTTGGTTCTCAACGTGCATCAGCTGCAGCGCTTCGGGCTCCAAAAGCGGCACTTTGGGATCGGGTGGGCAGAGTTGCTGGAGAGCGCGGGGCGTCGCTGTTCCTGTTTGAGCGGCCGCCTTGTCCACCTGCTGCCGGTGCTGGAGGGGTAGGTCGGGGACCACCGCCTGCACTTCCGGCCGGGCCGCCAGGCGCGTGCCCTCTGCCTTCGTGATGGTGGCTGCCACGGCGTTGACGATGTGCAGGCTCTTGACCTTCTGCGCATGCACCTGGTTCAGTTCCGTCTTCACGCCTGACTGCTCATCCTCGGTGGTCTGGGCGCGGCGCGCGGCGGAGGCCGGATGCGCGGACACCTCCGGATGCTGGTTCTTCAAGATGATGATGGAGGGCTGCTTCTCACCGACGGCGAGCTTCGCCGCTTCCTGGGCCGAGAGCTGGCCCTGATAGCGCGGGGCGTTCGGCGCGCTGGCTGTGCCGGGGCTCGTGGCAAGGGCCTGGCCTTGGGCGCCAAACAGCAACAGCGTCGTACCGGACACGGCGAACAGCAAGCGGCGAACTGATCCGAGCATTGACTTCCTCCTCAGCCAGGACTTACCCCACTGAATAGTGGGAGTAAATAGATCGTGTAAGGGGATAGTAAGTTAAAGAGACAGGCGCGCGTCAAGCCGGTCGGAAAAATCGCGGTCGGCGGCTCCTCCGGAGCGCATCGGTTTGCAGGGTGACCAGGTGTACTACCGAGTTACCAACCACCCAAACGGGGCGGTCATCTGGGCAGTCACAGCTGGCCCGCAGCAGTCCAGATCGGATTCGTCAGGGCGAGAAGCGGAAAGCGCCGCAGCTCCGCTTCCAGTGCCGGCCGCGTGAGGTCGGCCCGGAGCAGGTCGCCCGCCGCCAGCTCGAGCTGCAGTTCGGTGGCGAACGCGCCGGCGGCCACCGGCTCTTGATGCAGGATGGCAGAGCGGTTCCACAGGCGCAGCTGGCCCGGCTCTGACGCCTGCCCGTGAAGGGAAACCGTGAGGTCGCCGGCCGGGCTCTCATCGCCCACGCACCACGTGTGGCAGTCTCTTCGAGCGGACAGCTCGAGCCAGTTGTAAGCCGCCGCCAGGCAGACGCGTCCGCCGGCCAGGGCGGCCAGGATTCCGGCGGTTGAGGGCTCGGCCAGCAGCCAGGTGACCGGAGTGCCGGGGGGTAGGGTGGCCGGCTTGCCGATGTGCGTGTCCGCTCCGCCGTAACCAAACAGGCGCCGGCCCTGGCGCAGCAGATCCACCCACATGTCGTAGCTGAGCCGGTTCAGCCCCAAGCAGGGGCCATGCCAGACCTCGAGGCCGTGCAGCGGCAGCTCAAAGCCGAATCCCCACTCCATGCCGGGAGCGAAGGGGTGGCTGGCCGAGATGACGCAACCGGCCGCGAGCGCCGCTCTCGCCACAGCCCCCAGTCCGGAGGCGGTGTGGCAGCGGAAATCGAGCGGCCCGCTGACACCCCAGACATTCAGGTGCCCCTGATACGTAGTCAGCTCGAGTCCGGGCAAGAGCAGAAGGTGCGTGCGGGCGTCCGAGAGTTCCCGCAGGTGGCTTGTGGTGTTGTGCTCCGTGACCGCCAGGAAGTCGAGTCCGGCGTCTTCGGCGGCCGCTATCAGCTCGGTCAGCGAGCCCGGCGCGTCCGAATGCTCCGTGTGGCTGTGAAGTTCACCGCGCAGCCACCGCCGGTCGGACTGGGCTGCCTTCGGCGGCGTGCCCGGAATCAACGGCTCGGGAGGCGGAGCAGAGCGAGCCACCGGAGCGACCGCGCCGGCGGCCGCCGGCCGGCCGTCCCGAAGCGAAATGCGCACCTGCACATCAACCCCGCCCTCAGCGACCTCATACAGGCCGAGCAGGACGTGCCAGGTGCCCGGCTCTACGATCCCCGGGAGGTACCCCGGCGTGGCCGTGTCCGCTGCCACCATGATCTCCCGGCGGGCGCCCCCACTCCAACCGCGGAATCCAGGTAGGCCGGGAAAGCGCAGTCCACGCTGGTCGCTTAGGCCCAGGTCGATCTGATTGGCGCTGCCGGGGAGGCCCTGGCCGGCATATTCGTAGCTCACCTGGATCTCCCCGGTGCCCGCGGGAACCTCGAACGGAACGGCGCGATACCGACTGCTGGTCCGATCCCCGCGGCTGAGGTGGACCTCTTCGCGGAGTAGCTGGCTCAATCTGGGCTTACTTGACCAGCTAGGCGCCGAGGAGCCGGCCGTCTCGGCCGTACCAGAGAACGTGGTCCTGATCGCAGGCGAGCCGGATCGTCTCGCCTTCGTCGAAGCCCGTCTCGCGGTCGCCCGCCAGGCGCATGACCAGCTCCTGCTCGCCCGCCCTCAGGTGGACGAGAGTCTCGGCCCCAAGCGGCTCGATCGCGAACGCCTGCCCCTCCAGCGCCACGGTTTCCCGCTCGCCGGCCAGACGCAGATGCTCGGGCCTGATGCCGGCCTGGAGGCGGTCTCCCACAGTTGCGTTGCTCGGGACCGTCCGGAGCGACGCGGCCTCGATCCGCATGCCAGGCGCGACGAGGCATCCGTCGGCGATCTCTCCCCGGAGCAGATTCATGGCGGGGCTGCCGATGAACGACGCTACGAAGGTACTGGCGGGGCGGCGGTAGACGTCAAGCGGTGGTCCGAGTTGCTGGACGCGACCTTCCTCCATGACGGCGATCCGGTCAGCCAGGGCCATCGCTTCGGCCTGGTCGTGCGTCACGTAAATGGTGGTGATCTTGAGCCGGCGTTGAAAGCCGCGAAGGAAACTCCTCGCCTCCAGGCGCAGCTTGGCATCCAGATTGGAGAGCGGCTCGTCCAAGAGCAGCGCCTGCGGTTCGTAGACGAGTGAGCGGGCCACCGCTGCGCGCTGCTGCTGACCGCCCGACAGTTGCCCCGGGCGCCGCGCCAGCAGAGGAACCAGCCCCAGCACTCCGGCCACCTCGGCCGTCCGGCGCTCGATCTCGGTGCGTGAGCGGCGGCGGACCTTGAGCGGATAGCCGACGTTCTGGCCGACGGTCATGTGCGGATAGAGCGCATAGTCCTGGAAGACCATTGCCACATCCCGCCGCTGGGCGGGGATTTTGGTCACATCGCGGCCGCCGATGTGGATCCGGCCCGAGGTCGGCTGCTCCAGCGCGGCGATCATGCGCAGGGTCGTGGTCTTGCCGCAACCGGACGGCCCCAGGAGGGCCAAGAACTCCCCGTCGGCGATGGTCAGCGAGATATCGGAAACGGCGGTGGTGCCCTCAAAGCGCTTGCTGAGGTTCTCCAGCCTGACCTCTGCCATCCGACCCTATCCCTTGATGCCGCCGAAGAACCTGAAGCCGTAGCGCCAGTTGACGAAGAGATAGAGAGCTACGACTGGAAGCGCGTAGAGCAGCGAATACGCAGCCGTCAGTGGGAGGATGGGATCGCCGCCCTCGGTGTAGAACGAGTAAATGGCGATGGAGCCGGGCTGATAGTCCTGATTGCGAAGCAGCACGAATGGAGCCAGGAATGCTCCCCAGACATTGACGAAGGTCCAGATGGCGACCACCATCATGCCCGGCCGCAACAGCGGCATCACGACGTCGACGAACAATCGCCAGGGCCCCGCCCCGCTGACCAGCGCTGCCTCTTCGAAGGAGCGCGGTAGGCCATCGACGAAGTCACGCAGGATGAAGATGGCCGCCGGTAGGAAGCCCCCAGTGAAGACCAGGATCACTCCGAGGTGGGTGTCGATCAGATGCAGCGCGTTCGCCAGCAGGAACAGCGGCACTATCGCGGCCGTGCCGCTCACGACCGAGGAGAAGAGGATCAGGCCATAGGTGAGCGCTCCGTAGTAGGGCACGCGCGCACGGGAGAGCGCATAGGCGGCCAGGGTCGAGCTGAGCGTCACCAGCAGCATGGTGCCGACCGCCAGGATCACGCTGTTCAAAAGCCCCCGCACCGCCAGGCTGTTGGCAAAGACGCCCGCGAAGTTCTGCAGGGTCGGGGAGGCAGGCACCTCCAGGCCGGAGGAGGCGCGGGGATTGAACGCGGCCAGCAGCAGCCACAGCAGCGGGATGGCGAAGAAGGCGCCCAGCACTGCCAGCAGGCAGTAGAGCGCGATGCGCAGCGGAACCGCGCCGGCTCCTGTCACGCGATCTTCCTCTGCCGGCGCAGAGTGGCCACATAGAAGAGCGCTAGCAGGAGGTTCAGCAGCAGCATGATCACGGCCACGGCTGAGCCGCGACCCAGTTCGTAGGAGCCGTTCAGCGCCGTCCGCCAGACGTAGATGGGTACGACGTCCGTCTTGAAGGCGGGCCCCCCGGCGGTGATCAGAAAAGGCGTGAACGTGTTGAACGTCCAGAGCGTGATCAGGATCAGATCAGTGAAGATGTGGCCCCTGATGAGTGGCAGCACGATGTCGCGAAACGTGCGCCAGGGTCCTGCGCCCAGCACTCCGGCGGTCTCGAGATAGGAGTTGGGAATCGTGCCCAGCGCACCCGAGAAGAGCAGAAGCGAGAAGGCGGTGCCGCGCCAGATGTTGAACATCAGGATGGAGGCGAGCGGGTGGCCGAGGAGCCAGTCCACCCGGCCCAGGTGAAGCAGGGCGAGCCCCAGGTTGAGCGTGCCGCTGTCGCGGTTCAGAAAGGCAAGCCAGCTGAACGCCACCACGACATCGGGCACGATCCAGGCCAGGATGACGAGCGTTACGAAGGTCTCCCGCACCACCCCCCGCCGTCGGTGAAAGGCCCAGGCCAGGGCGAGGCCGAGGGCGGCTTGGCCCAGCACCGAGCCGAAAGTGAACAGCGTGGAAAGGCGCAGGGACCAGCCGAACTGACCCGGGAACATCCAGCGCGAGAACTGGAACAGCTCCCCAAAGTTCTGCAGGCCGACGAAGCTGGGATGAGCGGCAGTCTCGCCCAGCAGGGCCTCGTCGGTGACGCTGATCGCCAGGACCCAGACCGA
>JAABUZ0100008688.1_pt1 | contig 11879 bp, 6 predicted proteins | sample 5562091 | NCBI WGS metagenome assembly JAABUZ01 (sample SAMN12813069, study PRJNA571459) | rock metagenome | isolation source: Antarctica rocks | place: Antarctica: Victoria Land, Linnaeus Terrace sud | collected 2015-12-21
GGAGGCTATCTCGCGCGGGCAAAAGATCCGCCTCCAGGAAATACCGTCATGTGGAGAGGCTTGTCCCGTCTCACAGACATCCAGCTCGGCTTCATCCTTGGAACTCAACTTGTGGGTAATTGAAAGCTGGTCTTCAAGGGGGGCTGCGCCGGTGCCGTCGATGATGCGGACGTGTTCCAGGAGGATGAGCGGGGCGGCGGGCACCTTAACGTAGCGGGAGACGGCGGTGGTTGGGAGTGGGGCGGGGACTTGGGCGGGGGTGGGGGCTTGTGCGCGCAGACAGGGTGACAGGGCGGCGGTAAGGAGGACTGCGAGGCAGAGCTTGGGCATGCGGATCCTTGCTGGCGGGATGGTGGCGGGATGGGGGTGATGATAGCGCAAGAGTGGTTCACGGAAGGAGGAGCGGTCGGGCTTCGCCCCGATACCCTAACCTTCGCAGGTACGCGAAGGTTAGGGCAGCCGGTTCTGTGCGGGTTCTGGAGCTGTGGCCGGGAGGATTTAGATTGGGTGTTTGAAGGCATGGAGGAGGTTTGGATGGAGAACGGGAAGAAGGCAGCGATTGGGGCTACGGTGGTGGCGGTGCTGGCGGTGGGGATCCGGGTGGGAACGCTCTATCGGGAGCGGCACGCGGCGGATAACGCGCCCGCGAAGGTGGCGGTGCAGGAGAAGCTGCCGGATGACGCGTATGTGTTCCTGAAGAAGAAGCGTCCCTCGTCGATGGCGGACCTGAAGGAACTGGATGGGACGACGGTGTGGATGAGCGCGGGCGGGCAGATGGACTACTACGCGGCGACGGGCAAGCATGTGGACTACGGGGAGAAGGTTGGGACGCTGCTGGGAGCGCAGCCGATGGTGATCCAGGATGCGGTGGAGCAGGTGGCTCCGAAGGCGGCGACGTTCCGGATTCCGGGTGGGGACAGGCAGGTGCTGCTGCTATTTACGCTGCCGGCAAGTGCGCAGGGGCCGGGGAGCGGGGACCGGATGTTCGGTGTGCCGGTGGGGACGAAGCAGGGTGCGGACTACACCTTTCAGACGGACGAGCTGTTTTTCTATGACGATCCGCACCAGCTGTACAAGCACTGGGGGCCGGAGGTGTGGAAGGCGATCGACGAGCACCGGGCGACGGTGGGGATGAGCGAGGCCGAGGTGCAGATGGCGCTGGGGCAGGTGAGCGACAGTGTGAGCCAGGAGTATGGGAACCGGCGGGTGATGTTCTCGAACCTGGGGCACCCGATGGATGTGATCTTTGTGAAGAACAGGGCGACGGCGGTGATGCCGCACCAGTGATGCTGGGCCGCGAGGCTGGAGGCGTGGAGCCGCGAGCGGGCCGTGTTTAGGCAACCGGGCAGCGTGAAGACGGGCGATCACTTCAAAGCTGTTGATGTTGCCGACGCTCTCCCGCCGTGCGGGACAGCCTTTTCCGCGCGGTGTGGCTCTATCGGGGTATGACAACCGAATTGAAGCGTATCGAAGATCAGACCATTGTGATTACCGGAGCGACGAGTGGAATCGGGCTGGCGACGGCGCAGGCCGCGGCCGCGCGGGGGGCGAAGCTGGTGCTGGCGGCGCGCAACGAAGAGGTGCTGGCGAAGACGGTGCGCGAGATCGAGGCGCAGGGTGGGCAGGCGATCTTTGTGGTGACGGACGTGAGCAAGCGGGAGGACGTCGAGCGGCTCTCGGAGGCGGCGATCGCGAAGTTTGGCGGCTTCGACACGTGGGTGAACAATGCCGGGCTGGGGCTGTGGGGGAAGATCGAGGAGGTGTCGGATGAGGATCATCGGCAGATGTTCGACATCAACTTCTGGGGCGTTGTGTATGGGTCGACGACGGCGCTGAAGCAGCTGAAGAAGACGGGCGGGGCGTTGATTAACCTGGGCAGTGTGGCGTCGGACTTTGCGTTTCCCCTGCAGGGGATGTACTCGACGACGAAGCATGCGATCAAGGGGTTTACGGATGCGTTGCGGCGGGAGTTGAAGGATGAGGGCGCGCCGGTTTCGGTGACGCTGATCCAGCCGGCGGCGATCGGGACACCGTTTGCGCTCCATGCGAAGAATTACACGGAGCAGGAGGCGAAGCTGCCGCCGCCGGTGTATGCGCCGGAGAGTGTGGCGGAGACGATACTGTTTGCGGCGGAGCATCCGCGGCGGGCGCTGCATGTGGGTGGAGCGGGCAAGGTGATGGGCATCTTCAGCCGGCTGACGCCGGGGCTGGTGGATCTGGCCGCGTCGCAGATGATCAAGTCGCAGCTGAAGAACGCGCCGAAGACACCGCGGTCAAACAGTCTGTGGCAGGCGGGGGATGACGGAAGTGTGCGCGGGGACCAGAAGGGGATCCGGCCGAGTGTGTATTCGTCCGGGGAGGTGCATCCGGTGGCGACGGCGGTGCTGTTTGGGATGCTGGGGGCGACGGCGGCGGTTTGGGGATGGAACAGGGCTCGGGGCTAGGTTGATTTTAGGGGGATGAAGAGGGGACGGCGGCTTCGGCTGCCGACCCTTCTTTGTGCTTGGCTGAGGTTTGGTTTGTGGGTAGAGAAGGGGCCCCTTCGGCGAAGTCGGGGTGAGGATGACGACAAGGAAGGGCACGGAGGGTTAGTGGGGCACGACGGTGAGGGTGAGGGTGCTGGGGTACACCGTGGAGTGGTGGATAGATGTGTGGGCCGTGACGGCGGTGGTTTCGCTGATGTTGTCGCCCCCGGTGTTGAGGTTGCGGTCGAAGCGGGGGAAGTTGGAGCCGGCGACCTCGATGCGGATGCGGTGGCCGGTGTCGAAGAAGTTGCTGGTGACCATGGGGGTGAGGGTGACCTTGTAGACCTTGTCCTTTTCGAGCCAGACGGTGTGGTCGTCGCCGTCGCGGTAACGGAGGCGCTGGATGGTCTCGTCGAGGTTGTAGGCGGCGCCGTCGGGGAGAACGTCGATGACCTTGACGGTGACGTCGGTGTCCTTGACGTCCGACGAGACGTAGAGGGTGGCGGTGATGGGACCGGAGACCTCGACGCCGCGGGCGAGGGGGGCGGAAGTGTAGACGAGGATGTCGGGGCGGTTTTCCATCTTGCGCTGATCGAGGGCTCCGCCTTCCCCGGGGATGGTGTTGGCGGCGCAGCAGACGTTGCCGCCGTAGGAGGGCGTGGGGTGGAGGGGGTCGTAGGTGAAGGTGTCGGCGAGGTCGATGCCGGGGTTGGCGTGACGCTTGCCATTGCTGACTGCCCGCGCCACGGGGCTGGAGGGAAGCGCCAGAGGGAAGAGGCTTTCGGCGGCGGAGGAGGTGAGGTGGAGATTGCCATCGCCCTGGAGGGTGGCGGCGTGACCCTGGCTGCCGAGGCTGAGGGAGACGGTCTGTGCGCCGACGGGCGGCCAGGTGTCGGAGTGCTGCCATTGGTTCGAGCCCATGGTGTAGTACTGGACTTTCGGTGTCTTTGTGAGGATGGCGTTGTCCTCGCCCTTGAGGAAGTGATCGAACCACCCGTAGGTGAGGGCGCTGTAGTCGAGGCGAGCGTCGCCCATGTCGCGCTCGCCGACGACGGTGTGCTCGGTGGCGCGGGTGTAGCCGCAGTGGAGGGTGGGAGCGATGACGGCGTACTGCTGGTCTTTCGCTGCACCGGCGGCGTGCTCGCGGACGAAGTTGTAGGTGGCGAGGTTGGGGCCGGTGGAGACGTCGTACCAGGTCATCATCCAGAGGCCGGGAACGTTGATGGGCATGGTGTCGGACTGCCAGAGGCCGCCCTTGCGCCAGGCCGGGTCGTTGGGGGTGCGGGCGATCATGTTGCCCCCGGAGGTGTTGACCATGGTGTCGCTGAAGATACCGCGGGGGCCGCCGACGTTGGAGATGATGTCTTTTTCGGGGAGGTGTTCGAAGGCCTTGGCCCAGTCGACAGGCGGGAGCTGGGGGGCGAGGTCGAAGAGCTTGGAGGCGGCGATGAGATCGGCCTGCGAGGTGTTGGGCGGGAACTGCGGGCGGACCTGGTTCTGCTCGCTGTAGAGCCAGTCGATGAAGAGCATCTGGACGGCACCGCCTCGATACCAGTTGCCCTGCTCGTTGTAGGGGCCGACCTTGCCGACACCGGCGCCGAAGCTTTCGGGAATGATGGTGGTGAGGGCTTTGTTGCCGAGGGATGCGGCGGCCATCTGCCACTCGGCGGTGGAGGAACAGCCGATGAGGCCGACTTTGCCGGAGGACCAGGGCTGTGAGCCCATCCAGGTGAACTGGTCATCGGCGTCTGAGAGTGGGGCGCCGAGGATGTCGTAGTCGCCTTCCGAGAAGAAGTGGCCGCGCTCGTTCATCTCGACGAGGACGTAGCCGCGCTTGACGGCTTCGAGCTCTTGGGTCATGTCGCGGTAGCCGCCGAGTTTGACGTCCCAGAAGTTGAAGTTATAGGGGGTGCGGCTGAAGATGACGGGGTACTTCTTTGAGGTGTCTTTCGGGCGGTAGATGTCGGCGGCCATGCGTTTGCCGTCGCGCATGGGGACCATGACTTTGCGGTCGACGACGGCAATGTCTTCGAGTTGTTTTTCGGTGGCTTCGCGTTTGGCGATGAGGGCTGTACGCTCTTCGGGGGTAAGGTTTTGGGACGGTCGCTGGGCGAGGGCGGGGATTGCGAGGGCGCAAAGGGTGGCTAGAACGGATGGGCCGAAGCGCATGTGGGACTTCCTCATTTCCTTGAGTGAGGCCAGCGTAACAGAGAGGCGCAACCCGAAGAGGCGCTCAGACCCGATGAATTATGCCGGTAAGACGCATGGTCGAAAGCTGCAGCTCAAGGCGGACCTCCTGTCGAGGGGTCCCATCCACGTATACCCTCGGCGATAGCCGCTGTCATGAGTCTCTGATCTGACACGACGAAGTACAGCACATCATCGTGGGTGAGAGCGCGCGTTGCAATCAGAGCAGTCGCAAGCTGCAGGGCGTCGAGTGCTCGAAGATTTTGCCGATCAATGACGGCGGAAGCTTCATCCAGAACCTGAGCAGTGATGGGATGCTCGACGAGGCGCCGTCGTTCGGCCGACAGGGCACTCAAGGCGCTTTCTGCGGCAGCAACCGGAGTATCTCCGGTGTGCTGCCGGCGCCGAATGGCGGATCGGACTTCAAGGTTTGCGAGCGCCGAGACCGCTTTGTAGTGATCTTCCACGCTCTCGAAGAGCTCGATCATGGCTTCCGATCCCTGTTCGGCTACAAAGAGCTTAACCAGGGCGCTTGAATCGATGACGTAGAAGGTCAGAGACTTCCCCGATCACGAAGGATGGTTGCGGATACAGGTTCACCTTGGACTGCTATGGGATGGAACCGGCTCGCTACAGGACGTGAAGAGTGAGCTCGATTCAGGGACACGGTGGTGGTTGGGTGCAGCGTGGATTTGGGGTTGGGAATGCGCTTCGTCTGGATCGCTCCACTCTCTATAGCGGCCGCGAGGACACGCTGACGCGTTTCCGCAGACGCGGCCCAATCGAAGTTGTAAGGGAGGAGGGCTTCATCCCGAAACCACTTGAAAGCGATGAAAAGCTTACCTGCCTTTTCAGCTTCGGCCAAGGCATCACAGCATTGCTGGAGTTGTATAGAGGTGATCTCTTCTGGGCTTGCCTCGGCACCACTGGAGTTTGGAGATGATGGCGCAGGAGAAAGACTGCGCAAGGAAGGGGTAGACGATGGCACAGGGGACAGACTGCGCGGCTTGGACTGCGGAAGCTCTCTGCGATTCGGCGGGGGGGCTTTAGGGACGTCGGCTTGACTTTGGAGGGGCTCGAAGTAGATGACGATCTCGCCTGTTTCGGGTGTCCAGTTCGAGGCGTCTGCCGTGCTGCGCTTTTTACGTCCATCCTCCTCGAGTTGAGCGATGGGTCGGTAACCCGGTGGCACTAGGAATTTTAGGGCTGATGCAATTTGATCGCTCAGTGGAGCATTTCGCAATGCTTCCAAGCCGACCTGCACCGTGCGCTCGATGTCACTGATGGTTGATGGCGAGTGGAACTCTGAAGATGACATTTAGGATATCTCGATTCAATATAAGATAATGAGCTTTACAGCTTGAGATTTTTATATACGATATGGGCACGTAATGTCTACCTATATTTCAGCCGGTGTTGCGTAGGCCGGCGCTGATGCCGTTGATGGTGGCGGTAATGGCTCGGTTGAGTTCGGGGGAGTCTTTGTCGGAGCGTTTGCGGCGGAGGAGTTCGACTTGGATGAGCGAGAGGGGGTCGACGTAGGGGTTGCGGAGGCGGATGGACTGGTTGAGGACGGGGTTGGCCTCGAGGAGTTCGGTCTGGCCGGTGATGAGGAGGAGCATGTGGCAGGTGAGGTTGAACTCGGCTTCGAGGGTGGAGAAGACGCGGTCGCGAAGGTTGGGGTCTTCGACGAGCGAGGCGTAGAGGCGGGCGATGCCGAAGTCGGCTTTGGCGAGGGCGAGCTCGACGTTGCGAATGATGTCGAGGAAGAGAGGGAAGGATTTCGCCATGGTCTGGAGGAGGGCGAGGTTTTCGGGGGCGTCGCTGGTTGAGGCGTTGACAAAGGTTTGGAGGGCGTGGCCGACGCCGAACCAGGCGGGGACGAGGTGGCGGGATTGCATCCAGCCGAAGACCCAGGGGATGGCGCGGAGGTCGGCCATGGAGCGTTTTTTGGTAGCGGAGGCGTCGGCGCGTTTGGCGGGGCGGGAGCCGATGCGGGCGTGTTCTAGCTCGGCGACGGGCGTGGCCTGTTCGAAGTAGGTGAAGGTGTCGGGGCTGTCGACGATGTGCTGCTGATAGAAGGCGAAGGATGTGGTGGAGAGCTGGTCGAGAGCGGCCTCCCAGGCGGGGAGGACTTCGCCGGTGAGGTGGGGGGATTCTGCGGCAGCGGGGGCATGCGGTAGAGAAGCAGGTCCTCCGCTTTGCGAAGGATGACCAGGGTTGGAAGGGTCGCGCTGGAGGGTGGCGTCGGGGCGGGCGAGGGCATCGAGGGAGGCGGCGACCATGAGTTCGAGGCTGCGCTCGGCGAGGACGACATCGGCATACTTCCAGTTGAGGACCTCGCCCTGTTCGGTGAGGCGGAGCTCGCCGGTGAAGCTGTCGACGGGCTGGGCGAAGATGGCTCGGTGGGTGGGGCCGCCGCCGCGGCCGACGGTTCCGCCGCGGCCGTGAAAGAGGCGGAGGTGGACGTCGCAATCGCGGGCGACCTGGTGGAGGGCTCGGTGGGCCTTCCAGATCTCCCAGGTGCTGGCGATCATGCCGCCGTCCTTGTTGGAGTCGGAGTAGCCGAGCATGACCTCTTGGCGGCGGTTCCAGGAGTCGAGGAGGGGCTGGTAGGCGGGGCTTGACCAGAGCTCGCGCATGATGGCGGGGGCGTTCTGGAGGTCTTCAATGGACTCGAAGAGGGGGACGGGCTGGAGGCCCTGGTCGGCGGGGCGGTCGGGGGTGGCGGCGGAGGCTTCGACTTGCACGCCGCCGAGGCGGGCGAGGGCGAGAACGTTGAGGCAGTCCTTGGCGGAGGCGGCTCCGCTGATGACGTAGAGGCGGAGGGTCTCGGGGGGGAAGGTTTGTTTGAGATCGGCGATGGCGCGAAAGGTGGCGAGGACCTCGGCGGTTTGGGGGGAGAGGGGCGGAGGGAGGGGGAGCGAGCTTTGTTGGGTTACGGAGGTTTGCGGTAGAGAAGCGGGTCCTCCGCTTTGCGGAGGATGACGATCTTCTGTGGTGGGGGAAGGGGTGGCGAAGGCGGAGAGCTCTTCGAGGGCGGCGGCGTGGACGCGGGCGTGCTGGCGGATGTCGAGGGTTTGAAGGTGGAGGCCGTAGGTGCGGACTTCGAGAAGGAGGGGGTCGACGAGGAGCTCCGCGAGGCGCTTACCGCGGTTGGTGATGAGGGAGTCGCGGAGGGTGGTGAGATCGGAGAGGAGATCGGCGGCGCGGTTGTACGGGGGGAGGTCGGGAGCGGTGGTGAGGGCGATCGAGGTTTCGGTGGTGAAGCCGAGGCGCGCCATGACGAGGACGACGAGGAGGCGGACCTGCTCGTGATGGTAGCGGTCTTTCAACTGTTGGGCGAGTTGCTGGGTGGGCTTTGCGGAGGAGGCGTCCGCACCGAGCTGGGAGGTGTAGCGGTCGAGGAGGAGATCGAGGGCGGGGCTGATGGGCGCCTGCTGGGTGGAGGAGCCGAGCTGGTCGTAGAGGACCTGGAGGCGGCGGCGGTAGTGGGTGTAGAGGAGATCGCGGGCGGCGGTGATGGCTTCGCGGGTGGTAGCGGCGTCGACGAAGGGGTTGCCGTCGCGGTCGCCGCCGATCCAGGAGCCGAAGGAGATGAGCTGGGGGAGGTCGGCGAGATCGAAGGGCGGCGCGTCGAAGCGGTTCGTGGATGGAGAAGCGGGTTCTCCCGCTACGCGGAAGGATGACACTTTCGGCGAAGGGGAGGTGGGATCGATGGGGAATTCAGCTTCGAGGGCGGTGGCGACGTCGGCGTAGAGGACAGGGAGTGTGTCGAAGAGGCTGGCGTCGTAGTAGTCGAGGGCCATGCGGATCTCGTCGCGGACGGTGGGGCGTGCGGTGCGGACGTCGTCGGTCTGCCAGAGGGCGGTGATCTCGGCGAGGAGGTCGCGCTCGAGGGCTTCGAGCTGGGTGGCGGGGACGGGAATGCGGTCGAGCTGTTCGAGGAGGTCGGAGATGCGGCGGCGCTTGAACATGACCGATCGGCGGGCGACCTCGGTGGGGTGCGCGGTGAAAACGGGGGTGACGCAGATGCGGCCGAGGAGGTCGAGGGCGTCGGTGCGGGAGTGGCCGGCGAGGCGGAGGCGGCGAAGGGTTCCGCGGAGGCTGCCGCGCTGGGGGACGGCATCGGGGGAGAGCTGGGTCGCGAGCCGACGGCGTTTGCGGTGGTTGGTTTCGGCGAGGTTGATGAGCTCGAAGTAGAAGGAAAAGGCGCGGGCAAGGTGGTAAGCGGAGGTGAGGTCGGCGGAGAGGGTGTGGACGGTCTCGATGGCGTGGTCGAGGTGTCCGGGGGAGGAGGCGGGGGGGGCGGGCTCGGGCGGGACAGAGCGGGAGTCGGCCTGGGCGGAGGTGGCCTCGGCTTCGCGGCGGCTGATGGCCTCGCGGCGGAGGGTTTCGACGGCGTCGAAGAGGTCGGGTCCGGCCTGCTCGCGGAGGGCTTCGCCGAGGAGGGCCCCGAGGGAGCGGACGTCACGGCGGAGGGGCGCCGACTTGAGCTCGGGGGTGCTGGCTTCGAGTTCGGCTAGGCGATCGGGCCAGCTGGCGGGGGTCCAGAGCGAGGGCATGGGTTGATTATGCTATGCGGGGGAGGGGAGACGACTGATCAATGCCTGGAGGTGGCGTTTGGGCTTACGGAGATTAGGGGACAACCAACCGCAAGGGCCAACACGGAATCCTTCGTACGCTCAGTTAGTCGAGTTTGTCCATCCAAGCCCGCAGTAACCGCCGATGAGATCACTCTTGTAGCAGCTGTCGAATATCGTTCTCGAACGCCGCTTTGTCGACGATTCCTGCGTGGGAAACTGCAATCTTCCCTTTTCGATCGATGAGCAAGGTTAGGGCATTTCCCTAAGACTGAAGCGCTCACCCAGCGCATCGGTGCCGACTGCGACGGGATAGTCCATGTTCCACTTCACCATGAAGGGCTTTATAACTTCGGGTGTTTCCCCGTACATGTCAAGTCCGATAACGGCCAATCCGTTGTTGCGATACTTGTTATTGAAGGCCACATACCAGGGAAGTTCGACCTTGCAACCACCGCACGTCGTTGCCCAAAAGTCAAGAGCACTACTCTTAATGCGCCATTCTACCCGGTGTCAGTTTTAGAGGGTCACCACACCAGACGTACTGGATCATCGAAATGACGGGACTGGCAAAGCGTCGAAACGCAACACAAAGATCGTAATTAGACTTCAGAGAAGAGGCAGTGACCCGGGTTAGATAATGGCAGGCTCTGGAGAGAAACAATGGTTAGAAGAGTTTGCCGAGGGTGAAGACGAATTTGCGGTGGCCGTCGTCGCCGATGGCGGGAGCTAGGGTGATGGCGCCTAGGGGGGTTTCGGCGATGATGCCGAAGTAGATGTCCTGGCGGGTGACGGTGGGGCGGCCGGGGGCGTGGATTTGGCCGGCCTCGTAGGCGGCGCCGAGGTAGATGCTTTGGCCGAGGGGGTCGGGGAGTTTGGCGATGCGGCGGAGGAAGGCGGGCTCGAGGAGGAAGTAGTCGGTGCCGCGGTACTCGTCGATGGAGGAGGCGGTGAGGCGGAGGGGGCCGCCGAGGGTGAAGCGGAAGGGTTCGGCGACGTTGCGGTTGAGCAGGGTGCCGGCCTCGGCGGAGAAGACGAAGAGGTTTTTGCCGATCTGGTGAGCAAGGGAGAGCTCGGTGGTGAAGCGCGGGGCATTGGGGCTCGCGACGGTGTTGAAAAGGTAGCCGATATCGGTGGTGGAGCGGATGCCGAACTGGGGGATGAGGGCGCGGTCCTGGGTGTCGTAGACGTAGCGGGCGTGGACGCGTTGGGAGCCGCCGAGGATGTCGGGCTGCTGGTCGACATTGGAGCCGGTCTTGAGCTGCCAGTGGATGTTGGCGGCCTCGTAGCCGAGTCGGAGCTCTTGCGTGCGGGCGTCGGACCAGCCTATATCGGCGCCGATGACGGCCTGCTGGAGCTGGCGCTCGGCAATGCGGTGCTGGTTGCTGTAGAGGTAGAAGGGCTGGCGCTTGAGGCCTCCGTGGGGGGCGAGGAAGTAGCCGCCGCTGGGACCGGTCGAGAGAATGCAACGGTAGTACTCGGCGTCGAGCTGGGTGAGAAAGCCGACTTTGAGGTTGGCGCGGAGTTCGGAGCCGTAGCCGCCAAGATCCTGCCAGAGGAGGATGCTCTCGAGGGTGGCGCGGGTGACGCCGCCGGTCTGGGCTTCGACGTTGGCGCCGAGCTCGAGGAAGGGCGGGCCGGTGCGCTTGTTCGCCACGCTGACGAGGATGACGGGACGGGGGCCGGCGGAGCTGGTGGCGATGATCTCGGAGGCGTCGGTGACGGCCTGGGGGTCATCGGGGTTCTTCGTGTCGTCGACTTGCGGACTGGACTCGGCGGTTGGATGTGACGTCGAGGACGAGAGAGCGGCCGCGGTGCGCTGCGTGACAGGAGTTTCGTAGGCGACGGTGTAGTCGGCATCGTAGCGGCCGTCGCTGCGGACTTCGTTGAGCAGGGCTTCGATGGCGCGGGTATCGACGGGATGGTTGACGAGCGGGGCGAATTTGCGTTGGATGGCGCGGGTGATGTTCTGGTTAGGGGCGTTGATGCCGACGCGGAGGACGGGGCCGGGGGCCTGACGGTCCTTGGAGGCGCGGCCGGCGAGGTACTGCTGCCATTGGGCGTCCGAGACGGCGAAGGGGAGCAGGGCGGACCTTTCGCGCTCGGCGGCCTGGTAGCCGCGTTCGGAGAGTTCGTCGGTTTTGAGGTAGTCGACGGCGCTGAAGCCCTTGAGATCGGGCATGATGACGACCTGGGCCAGCTTGCGCTGCTGGCGCTCGGCGCCTTCGATCGCGACGGAGAAGCTGCGCTGGAGGACGCCGAGCAGCGAGCCGAGCTCTCCGCTGGCGGGGGGCGGGAGGGGGAGGCTGACGGCGAGGATGACGTCGGCGTTCATCCCCTGCACGCTGGCGGTGGGAAGGTTTTCGAGAACGCCGCCGTCAACGTACTCGTGACCGTTCATGGTGAAGGGCTGGTAGACGCCGGGAAGGGACACGGAGGCGCGCACGGCGTCGGGGATGGAGCCGCGAGCGAAGGTGACGGCTTTGGCGTCGGTGAGGTCGGTGGAGACGCAGCGGAGCGGGATGGGGAGGGTGTTGAAGTCGACGCGGTCGTCGTAGCGGAAGAAGCGGCGGTCGAGGAAGGCGTTGAGGCCCTGGTCGGCGAGGACGGAGTTGCGGAAGGAGACGCCGTGGCGGAGGCCGAT
>JAABUZ0100008689.1_pt1 | contig 11879 bp, 10 predicted proteins | sample 5562091 | NCBI WGS metagenome assembly JAABUZ01 (sample SAMN12813069, study PRJNA571459) | rock metagenome | isolation source: Antarctica rocks | place: Antarctica: Victoria Land, Linnaeus Terrace sud | collected 2015-12-21
CAGCACCCGAAAGCCCAACTCCCGTAGCCCAGCGAGCTGGGCAATGTTGTGGTCACTGTTCGCGAAATCCACGGTCTCCGTCAACTCCAGCACCACCGCGTCGGTGGGCACGTCGGCGGCGATCACCGCATCGTGGAGACGCTCGACGCAGTCGGGTCGCCGAAAGTGCCGACCGGAGAGATTGACCGTGATGAACACCCCCGGGTTACGGCGACGCCACTTCTGGACCCAACCGGCCGCCTGCCGCATCAGGGCAAGGTCCAGATCGATGATGAGTTCGCTGTCCTCGGCCAGGGGAATGAACTCCGAGGGCGCCAACAACCCCAGGCTGGGGTGTTCCCACCGGGCGAGGGCCTCCCACGCCACCGTCTGACGCGTCCGCAGATCCACCAGCGGCTGAAACCACGGCACGATCTGACCCTCATCGATCCCGCCAGACAACTCCGCCACATCGGCCACGCCCAGCGACGGCCCCAGCCGCCGCATTAACTCCAGCTGTTCCTCCACGACCGAAGCGAACCGCCCGAGCCGGTGCAGCGCTTCCTCGTCAACAGGGTGGGGTTCGGTGTCGAGCAGACACAGCGTGCCGATCACCACCCCCTCACGCCCCGTCAACGGGACGCCCACGTACGCCCGCAGGTCGCTGCCCCTCGCGGCGAGGGCCTGACCCCGCGGGTCAGCCCGCACGTCGGCGACGGCGATCGGTGCTCGCGTCCCCACAACCGCGTCGCACACCGTCTCCCGCCGTGCCAACGGTGGTTGTTTCACCATCCCCGCCGCGAAAAGGTTGTGCCGCTGCGCCTCGTCGAGAATGTTCACCATCGCTTCGGGGAAACCCAGCGACTCCGCCGCCAACTCCACCGTCGCGCGCAACGCAGACGACGAGACGCCCAACGCCACATACCAGCGGGCTGAATCAGCCCGCCGGCGCTCCTCGATCTCACCCATCGCGCCACCTCACCCGAGCCCCCCGCAGCGGACACCCGAACAAAGCGAACCCTATGCGCAAACCTGGTAACACCTGTCGACATGCGGCATGCACCCCACCCGTGCCCTGGATCGTCATCAGCGGCCGTGAGCATCGGCCGGCTGATCTCCCGCGCGGTGCAGGGCGGCCTCTCCGGCGGTGAGGGCCTGCTCGATGTCGGCCTCACGGATCAGTCCGTCGAGGCGCGCGATCTCGGTGACGCCGTGGAACAGCAGCAGGGTGGGGATGCTCAACACGTCGAACCGGCTGGGCGCTTGCAGGTCGCTGTCGACGTCGACGCGGACGGCCCGTACGTCCGAGTGCCGGCGCAGCACGGCGTCCAGCCGGGGTTCCAGAGCGCGGCACGGTGCGCAGGTGAGTTGCCAGAAGTCCAGCAGGGCCAGTCCCGGACCAGCGAGCAGCCGCTCGGACCTGGTCGGCGGTGGCTACGGGGCATGCCGCACTGCCCGGCCAGCTGCGGATCCAGGTTGGTACTCCCCCCGTCCGGCTGCTTTGGGCCGGACCCGTCCCACCCGAGGATCGTCTACCGGGACCAGCTCTCGTCCCGGAAAATCCCCCCGGACGGGGGCATTACACATCTTTGCCGCCCCGGCGGGCGTTCCACCGACCCCGATCGACTGATGCTGTCCCGCCGGTCGCACGATGCCCGTGGCCGGACCTGAACGCGGGTACCGCTGTAGGCCGTGGTGGTCCTGACCACCTGGTGACCACCGCACCGAAAGACGCCCCTTAGCGTCGACAGAACACCGCGATCGCCACCGCTTGACGTCCCCTGGTTAGCCCTCACATACGGGGCCCGCGTCCCCGATCTTGACGCCGTGTGACGTCCTCTCGGCGGGCTTGTTCGGCTCGCTCGGCCTCGCGTCGTGCTGCTTCCCGCTCGGCGGCCTGCGGGCGGTCGCGGGCGGCGTCCCGCTCGGATCGCGAGCCTGGTGTCGTCGTGGCGTCCGGCGGCCGATCACCGAGCAGCTCGCGCCATGCCGCCTCCGGATCCACCGCGGCGGGCCGCCGCCTCGATGACGGCGGCATCGACGCGGGGAGGCGCGGTCTGGTGCTGCCGGCATCATCGGGTGCCGGGCGTCGCTGAGCGACGCTGAGCGACGCCGCTTGAGCATCAGTGCTGGGTGCGGTGTTGCTGCGGGCGGCGCGGGCGGGGGCGGCTTCCTCCTCGTCGGGGTCTGGTGGGGGCTCCTGGGGCAGGGATGCGGTGAAGCCGTCGGGCACCGTCCGAGTCGCGAGGTCGCCGCGGATCCGGGGGTCGGTCCGCTCGGCCAGCACGGTTGCGGTGGGCTGGTTCGGGGGCAGCACCGTAGGTGTGGTGCGGGTTCGGGTGGCGGCTTCGACGGTGGTTTCGGTGGGTGTCGGGGTGGTGTGGCGTCGCCACCAGGACCGCACCGTGCTCCGCGCGTCTTGTCGTTGCTGAGCTGGTGGCGTGGGTTGGGGGGTGCGGCCGAGGTCGTCGTGCACGGGCCGGTCGTTGGCGTTGCTGGACCGCTGCCTGGCGCGCTCGGCGAGGGCGGCGATCACCCGCCCGTCGCGTTGTTCCTCGGTGGCCGGCACGCCCTTCTCGTAGGTGTCGTTCACAGTCTCGAGCTGTTCGCGACCAGCGAACAGGAACATCTTGTCTTTGTGGCGGGTGGTGGCCACGTGCAGGCCGGGTTCGTCCATCCCCGGGGCGTACACGAGCACACTGCCGCCCTGGTGTTCCCCGTCGGTGTTCTGCCAGTCCGCGGCCACGGTGAGTCCTTCGGCTTTGTGCGCGGTCATCGCGTACCCGAGGCTCACCCCGCCTTTGGCGATGTAGCCGGGACTGAGCGTCGCCCGCCGGGTGGTGTGTCCGTCCTGAGTGGGGGTTTGCCAGGCCACGTGCACGTTGCGGGTGTCGGGGTCGATGCGTTCGATGACGCCGCGGTAGCCGTTGAGTACGTCGGGGCCTTCGTGCATCCGCTCCCGGCGGTCATTCAGGCGGAGCAGCACGTGGTCGCCTTCTCGCAGCGCCACGCTGCGCCCGCCCTTACCGGTGTAGGTCTGTTCGTCGCCGAGTTCGCCGGTGGCAACGCGGACGGCTTGGGCGGCCTGGTTGAGCCGGTCCACGGATTCGTTGGTGGCCGCGAGCATCACGACGCCGCGCATCTCGGCGTGCGGATCCGGTGCCCCGCTGCGTTGCCCCATCCAGGTGGACACCATCGCGGTGAGCGCTTGGTCCCCGGTCTCGGTGCTGACCATCCGGCCCCGGTCGGTCCAGCTGGTCAGCGCCGAAGCGTAGCGGCCGTCGCGCCAGGCGGCGATGGTGGCGCGTTCGTCCTCGCTGGATTGGCGCCGGTTCTCGGTCAACGCGGCGCCGTCGAGGAGTTCGTGGACCCGGCCGAACAAGGAGCCGCAGCCGACGCCGCGCAGCTGCTGGGGGTCACCGACCTCGACGATCTTCGTGCCGGTGCGTTGCGCCTCGGTGTAGAGCACCGCCCGGTCGCGGTCGTCGGTCAGGTTCGCCTCATCCAGCACCAGCACATCGACGTCGGCGAGCCCACCGTGGTGGGCGGCCCGGTCGATACTCGGCCGCTGATCGTCATCGACCGGCGCCCCATCGCGGCCCGCCGCGGTGGGGACGTAGCCGTTCGCGGCGCAGGCGCGGGAGTCGGCGGCGTCTTTGATTGACCACACCCACTGGGCCACGGTCTTGGAGGCGATGCCGGACTCGGTCTGCAAGTTTTGCGCCGCGACGGCGGCGGTCGCCGCCCCGACCACGGTGTGCCCCTCGGCTTCCCACCCGGCGCGAGCGGCCCGCATGAGGGTGGTTTTCCCGGTGCCTGGTGGCCCTAGCACCGCATCCAGGGCGCGGTCGGAGGTGACCAATCGGTGCACGATCGCGGCCTGCTCATCGGACAGTGGGAAGCCTTGGCCGGCTTCGACGACGGACCGGGCCATGGCCGCGGTCCGCGCCGACACGTGCACCGCGCCATGCCCCTCCCGCGCGGACACGGCGGCGGTGAGAATGACCTTCTCCGCGTTGACCACATCGGTGGTGGTGTAGCGGGCACCGTTGGCCATGTGCCCGGCCGCGATCTGGTGGCGTTCACCGTTGGTGCGGCGCACCAAGGCCCGCAGGCCCTTCTGCTGCACCACAGCAGGCTGCACATGCGGTGCCGTGGTGGTAGGCAGCGGCACGACGCCGGCGTCGGCCAACGCCTTGTCGGTGAGGGCTTCGATCTCCGCGACGTCGCGGGCGCCAGTGGGCATGGCGTCCGCAACTGCGGCGAGCGCGTCGACGCGGGTGAAGCGTCGCATCGAGGACGTCAATCCCGACTCCGGGTCCAACAGTGTGGCCACCACCCCACGCAGCACAGTCGACTCGTCGGGTTCCTCCGTGTCCGCCCCCGCACCCTCTGCGCCAGCTCCACCACCCGGCTGCGGCCCCGACCCGGTACCTGGCGCGGTGCTGGCACCGTCCTCGGGCGGGCGCCGACGGAACGCGGCCGCGGCGAGCTGGTCGGGGTCCACCCCATGCTGTCGGGCCTCGGCCTGCCACATGGAGCGCAGCGTCGCATCCGGTGCCGCGGTGGCATGCGTCTTGTCGTGCCGGGTCTGCGCCGCGGCGAGGTCTTCAGCCCGGCGAGTGGCCTGCTGCGGACCGAACCCGAGATCTTTGAGCATCGCCTCGATGCTCGCCCCGCGTTTGGAGAACTCCCGCAGCGTGGCATCGGGGATGGCGGCGACCTCCCACCCACCGGTTCGTTCCGACCGGGTGAACTCCACCCCGTAGGTGTCCGTCAACGTGCGGCGAATCAGTGCTTTGAGGATGTGGTCGGCGGCCGGGGCGTGCCGCATCAGGTCCCGCCCGCCTGCGGCGACGGTGGACCACTTGCCGTCCTGCGCGTGGGTCATGTTCGCGATGGTGGTGTGCACGTGCCAGTGCGGATCCCCCACCACCCGATCACCAACCGGGCGGGCCGCGCGGTGCACCATCGTCCACCCCAGAAACCCGGAACCCTTCACCGTCTGCGCGGACTTCCCGTCCCCGTGATGACCCCGCATGCCGTACGCGGTCTGCTCCTCCAGCCAGTCGAAGGTGGTCCCAACCTGCCTGGTGTAGACGCCCTCGACCGCGGCCGCGGTGTTCTCATCGGCGAACGCCAGCAGCAGGCTGTAGGACTTCGGCAGTGTCAGGGAAATGTCGTAACCCAGGTTCCCGACCACCCGCCGCCGCGGCACCACCTTCTCCGTGATGCTGCCATCGGCGGCCGTCTCCGTCGTGGTCTCGGTGAGGTTCGCGACCGCCGTCGCGTACGTGTCTCTACCCCACACGGTGTCGACGTCGAGCTTCGCGGCGTCGGCGATCTTCCCGGCCTCATCCGCCCGCAACACCGCACCGGCACCGTCGTTGTCCACCGACCGCGTCGCCCGGTGGTACATCGTTCGCAGCTTGCTCGAGGTGAACACCGTCGACGGCTCGATCCCACGCTGCGCTGCGGTGGACTCGACCGCCGCGATCAACGGTGCAAGCGCCACCTTGGCGTCCTCATACACCGCCAGCTTCGGCTCCACGAGACGTTCCCCGGTACGTGGGTCGACCCCGGCCATCAACGCCCGGGCCGTGTCGAACTGATCCTCGCCTAGCACCGTCCCTGGAGTGATACCCACCTCAGGCAACCCGGCCCCGGTCCACACCAACGGGCGCTCCCGTCCGTCGGTGTGATAACTGAACTGGGTGTCCGCGGCCTCCGGGCGGGCGCACCCATGCGCCCCGCTCAACCGGTACTCGACCTGCTCGGGTGACGACCCGATCGGCGTAATGTACGCCAATGCACTCGCCTCCCTGCGCCCGCGCTGGTGTGCACGAGTCTCGCACGACCTCGTATCCCCGCTAGGGGATACCTTAGTGCATGACGCTTGGTCGCTCTAATCTCTGCGAGCGTCCGAAGGTCGCTCTATCTCTGCGAGCGTCCGAAGGTGGCACGTCCCTGGTAGTGTGACCTCGACAGTCTCGGCTCACTGACGGAGGATGGTATGGCGACTGCACGAGAGGTCCGCGCTGCGGTCCGCGCCCAGCTCACGGAACAGCTCAACGCCCGTCAGGACGCCGCGCTCGCCGTCGCCGCCGGGTGGTCCAAGGTCGAGAAGGCACGGGAACGAGTCACCACAGCGGAAGCCGAGATGCGCGATGCGGTCGTGACCGCGCTGGAGACGGTGCCCGTCACCGAGCTCGCCGCCCTCACCGGGGTGTCCGCCGCAGACCTGCGTCGGATCACCCGAACCGCGAAGACACCACCTGCCGCCACCAACGGTGCCGCACCGGCCGAGTCGGCTGCCACGGCCAAGTAACCACGGTGCCGCACACGCGGATCAGGCCCGCCACCGCGGAATACTTGCGCGCCGCGCTGCACGACCCGGCCACCGCCGCCCGCTACCGCGCCAAAGTGAAAGCCGTCGAGCCCTACCAGTGCCTGTTTTGGACCGGGGCCGTCTCCGGCCGCGGGCACGGAAGATTCTGGCTCGCCACCGACGCTGACACCCGCGACTACGTCGTCATCGCCCACCGCTTCGGCTACGGCCTCACCCACGGCTACGACGCCCTCATGGCCGTCGATGAGATCGCCCACCGCTGCGACAACACTCTCTGCCAACAACCCACCCACTGGCAAGCCTCCACCCGAGCACAGAACCGGGCGGATTGGGCGGCCCGCCGCCACCAACTCACCGGACCACTCCGCGACCTCCGCGGAGCCCGCGGCCGCGCCCTGGCCATCCGCGACGCCGTCCGCGGAGGACGACCACTCGACGATGTGCTGGCGGTTGGTGTTAGGTCTGGGGAGCGGGACCAACTGCCCCTGTGGGAACTGACCTGACCGCGCTCGGGTCCTAGTTGGTGGCGGCGAGTTGATCGCGGGCGGCCCTCCCTGCCGTGCGTCGATCGCGTGGGTGTGGATGGGAACGCAGGACCGTCGGCACGTACGGGGATAGGGCACCCTCGCGGCGACGTAACCGTGCAACGCCGGCTGCCGTCAGCACTTCCCCGAAGACGGCCGCGGCCATGGCATCGGTCGCAGACTCTTCCCGGCGCAGCAACGCCAACAGCACCAACCAGAGCCCACCCACTTGCCCAACCGCGGCAATGGCAAGACCGACCGTCCATGGGCCCACACCATGCAGCATCGCCCACCCCGCGCCGGCGACCGCGCCGAGCGCCCCCCACACAAGGATCGCGGCGAGAGCAAGGAACGTCGACGCCCCGGCAGGACGCGCCCCTTCTTGGCAGCGCAGGACATGGCTGAGCTCGTGCGCGATGGGCCACGCCCGGTCGACGGGCCGGGCGCTCAGCAAATCCACACGTGCGCGCATGTAGTGCAGGTTGCGCCGGCTGAAGCCGCGCGATCCTGGGAACTCGGCGCGCAGGTCCGTGGCGAGCCGGTCGATGGTGCGGCTGCCCCAGCCTTGTTCGGTTTGCCGGTCGAGGATGAGTCGCCCGATCCGCCAGTGCATCCCGATCAGCTCGGTGTTGACCACTCGCGCGGCACGGACCCGCGACGAGGCGATCTCCTGCTTGACCGCCTCTAACAGCGGTGCATAAACGGATGGCTGCACCTGGTCGCGGCCGCGGTCGTCGTTCACGCGTGCGCCGAGATGGTGGTGGGCTACGCCGCGTTTCCACTGGACGGTGCCACCCTCCGCCGCCGCGCGTCGGCGAGCTCAGGCACTCTTCGGTACAGGGTGGCCCGGCTGACCCCGAGGACCTGGGCCACCTCGATCACCGGGGTCTTCTCCTCGATCATCTTCCGAGCCTGCTTCAACTTCGCCGGGCTCAACGCAGTGGGCCGCCCGCCGCGGCGACCACGCTCCCGAGCCGCGGCCAGCCCAGCGAGGGTGCGCTCCTGGATGAGTTCCCGTTCGAAGCTGGCAAGCGCCCCGAACACATGAAACACCAACCGGCCGCCGGGAGTGGTGGTATCAATGCTCTCCTGCACCGACTTGAAGCCCACTCCCCTGGCCTCCAACGCACCGATGGTCTCGATCAGATGCGGCAACGACCGACCCAGCCGGTCCAACCGCCACACCACCAACGTGTCCCCCGCCCGCAGCTGGTCGAACACCGCCGCCAGCTGCGGGCGGTCCGTCCGCGTTCCGCTGGCGATGTCCGACCAGATCCGCGAACACCCCACGGCCCTCAGCGCGTCCTCCTGCAACACCGCGGTCTGCTCGACGGTGGACACCCTCGCATAACCCAAAAACTCGCCCATGACCACGCACTGTTGCACAACCCGCCAACAACCCGTTCGGTGACACACCAGTTTCGTACAGTGCTTCTGCAACACTCGGCGGCCCCGCTGACCTGCAGGCCACTTTCCACCGCCGGAGTGTGTCTTTAACGATCGATTGTGCGCCGCGTTCCTCGCCCCTCTGTCGACCCACCTGAGCTCTGTTGAAAGGGTCTATGGCGGCCGGGGCCCGGCACGGGCTACGCCCCTGAGCGAAGTGGGCTCGACCCATCAGGAGGTCCTGGAGGTGAGCCGCTGCGCCCGTGAACTGGTCCCAACTTGGCCACCGGGGAACGCGCGGGCTGCCGTCGCAACGTGGTCGAGCGCAGCGGGGTCGCCGGTCCGGCGGATGACCCAAGCGCAGAAGAACAGATACGCCAGCCAACGAACCGTCGCCGCTGTGGCGCCACCAGCGAGCAGTAATACCAACCATGAGGTGGGGGACAAGGCATTCTCCGTCAGCTGAACTTCCGCGCTGACGGGGCGGCTTGCCGCAGCCCTGACCAAACCGACACCGCTGGGCGGTCCGGTGCGCCCCAGTGTTTGTGACCGACTGGAGAGCTTGGTCATGGCTGCGTGCCTGATCGGGTCTCGAACCACATGCTCCGCAGGCGGAGTTCAGGCGCTTCTTCAGGCGATAGTTTGCGCCCTGGTTGCACCTGCCGGCAAGCGACACGCCGGGGGTGACGACGACCTTCGAGCGTCGCGGGCTCCGGGTGGTCGGGATCGGGGCGCACAATCGGTACGTTTTGGAACATCTCTGGGCCACCGTCACTTAGGACCATCACGGCACTACGAGTAGCCACCGACCCCGGGGCAGCCCACTGTCACGCATCCGGGTCGGTGGTCACCGCGGGCGTCGTATCGCGAAAGCGGTTGCCGTGTTCGAAACGCATCTGGGTCAGCAGGAGCGAACACGCGCCGACCAGACCCAGCGCATAGCGCTTGTGATCGGGACGTTCTTCTATCCGATGTGCGTCCGCGTTGCGGAGAGCTTGGGCGATGCCTTGAGCGAGGAACTGCCAGCCCTGCATCTCACCTTCCGTACGCCCCATCCGAAACTGCCCAGAGTTCCCGAAGACAGCGACCGCCAAGTCCTTGCCGACCTCTCCGACCGGGCGGCCCGCCCACTTCCGCACCCTGTCTTCGGTGAAAATTGCCGCCTGACTCGCGACCTTTCCCCACGCCTGTGCCCCGACCTCGGGTGCGATGTGCTCCCATAGCTCAGCGTCCACGCCTGCCGCGTCGGCGACGGGCACCTCGTCGGCCAACAGTTCTAACTCCGCAACGGCGGCGTCGAGGATTCCTTGCACTTTCGGGATGGTCGCTCGGAACGTCCTCTCGAATGCCGAGCGGTCCCCCATCACGTGGACCGTCGGCGACCACTGCGTCCTGATGAATCGCTCGGTGATGTGGTGGTGCTCACCGAGCGCTCGAGTTAGTAGCGACCTCACTCGAGGTTGCCACGAGTTGAACTCGGCTGAGCTAGTCGAGAGGGGGAGCGTCTCCGCCTCCTCGCGCAGGGCACGCAGACGCTCAATCACCTCGGCTGGTTGCATGCAGCCATCCTGCGCTCTCCCGCCGCCGGCTCTCCCACACTTTCAGCGGATCGCGTCGATGATGGACGCCATGCCCTTCACGACACTTCACCTGACCCCTCGAGCTCTGACGTTCTGCCCCGCCTGCACGCCGCCCTGTCGACGGCGGGTGAAAACTGACCCCAGCGTGGCAACCGAAAATTGACCCCCTGGTCCGGTGACCTGGCTCTAGTCGAGCCGGGAGGACGAAGGGATGTTGTCTGTGGAGGACTGGGCAGAGATTCGTCGACTGCATCGTGCGGAGGGGCTGCCGATTAAGGCGGTCGCTCGGGTGCTCGGCGTGTCGAAGAACACGGTGAAGGCGGCGTTGGCGTCGGAGGGACCACCGAAATACGAACGGTCGCCGGGAGGTTCGATCGTGGACGAGGTCGAGCCACGGATCCGGGAACTGCTGCGGGCGTATCCGAGGATGCCGGCCACGGTCATCGCGGAGCGGATCGGCTGGACCCGCTCGATCCGGACCTTGTCGGCGCGGGTGGCCGAGCTGCGGCCGGTGTATCTGGCACCGGATCCGGCCTCGCGCACCACGTATGCGGCCGGCGAGATCGCGCAGTGTGATCTGTGGTTTCCACCGATCACCCTGCCGGTCGGATACGGGCAGACCCGCCGACCGGCGCAGCTGCCGGTGCTGACGATGGTGTGCGGGTATTCGCGATGGCTCTCGGGCCGGATGATCCCGTCACGACACTCGCAGGACCTGTTCGCGGGCTGGTGGCAGCTGATCTCGAAACTGGGCGCGGTGCCGCGGGTGCTGGTGTGGGACGGCGAGGGTGCGATCGGCCGCTGGCGCGGCGGCAAAACCGAGCTGACTACCGAATGTCAGGCGTTCCGCGGCACCCTCGCCACCAGGGTGATCGTGTGCCGCCCAGCCGATCCCGAGGCCAAGGGCATCATCGAACGCGCCCACGACTACCTGGAACGGTCGTTTCTGCCCGGCCGCACCTTCACCTCGCCTGCCGACTTCAACACCCAGCTGGCGGCCTGGCTGTCGGTGGTGAACACCCGGCAGCGGCGGGTGCTGGGGTGCGCTCCGACCGACCGGATCACCGCCGACAAACAGGCGATGCTGGCGCTGCCACCGGTGGCTCCGGCGACCGGGTGGCGTGCCTCGACCCGCCTGCCGCGGGATCACTACATCCGGCTCGATTCCAACGACTATTCGGTGCACCCGGCGGTGATCGGGGCGCCGCGTCGAGGTGATCGCCGACCTGGACCGCGTCCGCGTCCTTTGTGAGGGCCGGGTCGTGGCCGATCACGACCGGATCTGGGCCGCGCATCAGACGATCTCCGACCCGGAACATGTCGAGGCTGCGAAGCTGTTGCGGCGCAGCCGGATCGGACTGACCCGCCCCGCAACAGACACCGAGGTCCAGGTCCGGGCACTGACCGACTACGACACCGCTCTCGGTCTGGACAGCGACGGCGGGGTGGCCTGATGGCGACCACAAAAGCACCACCAGCTCGACGCGACGTGTCCGGCGAGCTCGCCTACCTCACCCGCGCGTTGAAGGCGCCGACGCTGCGGGACTCGGTGACGCGGCTGGCCGAAAGAGCCCGGGCGGAGAACTGGAGCCACGAAGAATACCTGGCCGCGTGCTTGCAGCGGGAAGTGTCGGCCCGCGAAGCCCACGGCGGTGAGGGCCGCATCCGCGTCGCCCGCTTCCCGGCGCGGAAGTCGTTGGAGGAGTTCGACTTCGACCATGCTCGCGGCCTCAAACGCGACACCATCGCCCACCTCGGCACCCTCGATTTCGTCACCGCCCGCGAGAACGTGGTGTTCCTCGGCCCACCCGGCACCGGCAAAACTCATCTTGCGATCGGACTCGCGATTCGCACCTGTCAGGCCGGGCACCGGGTGCTGTTCGCCACCGCCGCCGAATGGGTCTCCAGACTGGCGGACGCCCACCACGCCGGACGCATCCACGACGAACTCACCCGACTCGGCCGCTATCCACTGCTCGTCGTCGACGAAGTCGGCTACATACCGTTCGAAGCCGAAGCAGCCAACCTGTTCTTCCAACTCGTCTCCTCCCGCTACGAGCG
>JAABUZ0100008690.1_pt1 | contig 11879 bp, 9 predicted proteins | sample 5562091 | NCBI WGS metagenome assembly JAABUZ01 (sample SAMN12813069, study PRJNA571459) | rock metagenome | isolation source: Antarctica rocks | place: Antarctica: Victoria Land, Linnaeus Terrace sud | collected 2015-12-21
CTCCAGGCGCGGGATGAATTTCATCCCGCGCGCCCCTCTGGAGTTTGGACATTTTAAGCGGCTGCAGAGAGGATCATCTGCTGATAATTACTATGCGCCTCCAGCGCCGCAGCGGTCTTGGGCCGCTCGTGCCGCTGTTGGCGTAAGAGCGTGACCAGATCCAGACAGGGAGGGTGGACGACGGCGCTGTTTTGGACTTACGCGCTGATTGTCATCAGCTTTTCGTTCATTATCGGGTTCACCGCCAGTCTTGCACGATTCGCAGTAGCTCCAGCAGTTGTCACGCACGCCATGTTTAACACCGTATCGCGATTCCTCAATGCACTGTTCAAAGATGTTCAACCCTCCGAGGCAATACCCTTCGAAGAGGATCAGAAATGCCCGTCCGATATGAGTAGCTGCCGAGCAACCTTCGCGCTCTGGAAATCGTTCACAACAAATTGTAATTTCCTGTAAGTCTTGATAAGTATTCTGTTTAGTTCTATTTGGCTCCATGGAGCGGTTAGGAGTCTTCCGAAACACAAAAGAACCTGCCCTTGCGCGTGCTGGACTGAAGGCGCTACCGGTATCCGGCGGCTTTGGAAGTGAGGCACACTTGATTAAACTCCGGCAACTTCTTTTCACTCTCACCTTATCTACTGCCTTTGCAAGTTGCGCGTGGTCGCAATCCAACTTGACCCATATCAGCGATACGGTTTCTAACCCGGATGGATCGCCATTCAACGGAACTGTCGTTATTACATGGACGGGATCTGGAACGTCCGCAGGCACCTCCGCGACTCCCTACAGCACCTCGGCCAAAATTTACAATGGCGCGCTTTCCGTGGCCTTGGTTCCCTCGGTAACGGCATCGTCTTCAGCGTTTTACTTAGCTGTTTTCAACAGCAGGGATGGGCGTCTGAGCTGGGTGGAAACATGGCAAGTCGGGGTGAGCAGCGCGCCGCTGACTTTGAGTCAAGTGCGGGCCAACATATCGGGTACGGCTCCGTCGTCCGGAACCAATAACATTCCCATTGGACAGGTTACTGGATTGAGCGCTTACCTGAACGCCATTTCCAACTCGGTGAATACGTTGACAGCGACGACAGGCGGATTTAACAGCACGGTGAGCGGCCTAGCCAGTTCCGTCACTAACTTGACCAATATTGTAAGCGGCCTCGTAAGCGCCGGAACCAGCGCCGGTAACAGTCCGACTTTCTTCGATGGGGAAGTGCCGCAAGGCGCGGTGAATGGAAGCAACGCAATCTTTAATCTCACAAACGCTCCAAACCCGGCGTCGAGCCTTTCTCTTTTCCGTAACGGCGTGCTGCAGAAGGTCGGAAGCGACTTCTCGCTTTCCGGCTCCACGATTACCTTTTTCACCGCCAGCGTTCCTCGATCGGGCGATCTCGTGCAGTCATCTTACCGGACGGGTACCGCAGGCCAATCCAACTTTATCGACAGTCAGGTTCCAAGCGGGACTATTAATGGAGTGAACCTGATCTTCAGCCTGGTATCGGCTCCGAGCCCGGTCTCCAGCTTGCGATTGTATAAGAACGGCATTTTACTGCTGCAAAGCGCGGATTATACGGTAAGCGGTTCTACCATCACTTTCCTGAGCGCCAGCGCGCCAACCTACGGCGATTCGCTCCTAAGCTTCTACCGGGTTACGAACTAGCGCTTCCCAAGTAAAGCTCCAAGTTGGGTTTCAGTTGGGTTTGTATTTCCGGATCGTTGAGATTTGCCGCATTGACCAAACGCGGAGGAAGAAGCATCTGTTTTGGAGTTTTCAATCCATTGATCGTTTTCACGGCTTGCTCGACCGCCGTCTCGCCCATATGGAATGGATCTTGGATCACAAGAGAGTCGATGACCCCGGCTCTCAACTGCTCAATCAGCATGGGGCTGGAATCGAAGCCCACCAGCTTGATCTGGCCGCCTCTCGCCTTCAAAGCTTGGCTGGCTCCCTCGGTTCCTGACTCATTCGAGCAGAAGATGCCGTTCAAGTCAGGATGAGCGGTCAGCATATTCTCCGCCACGGTCAATGATTGCGCAATGCTCGCCATGCCGAAACGTTCATCCAGAATCTGAATCCGGGGAAACTTGGCTTTCAGTTCTTCTCGAAAGCCGTCCTCTCTCGCGGTCGTGGATGCCCCGCCGGGAGTGGTTTTGATGATAACGATCTTTCCTTTGCCGCCCAGAATAAGCCCCATGCGGTCCGCGCCGAGCGCTCCTCCCTGGCGGTTATCGGTTGCGACAAAGGTCGCGTATTTGTCGCTATCGATCCCGGAGTCAAAAATCACGACCGGAATACGGGCCAGGGCAGCACGATTCAAGACAATTTTGAAGGCCGAGCGATCAGAAGGAGAAAGCGCGATGGCGTCCACCTGCCGATTGATCATTGTCTCCACAATTTTCATCTCGCCGGCTATATCGGTCTCACTGGCCGGCCCGTCCCAGACGATATCCACTTTGTTCGCCCAGGCGCTCTTGACCGCGCCCGCATGAACGCTTTGCCAGAAAATGTCCGCCGTCGCCTTCGGTATGACGGCAATGGTCGTTTTATGGTCGCGGTTACAACTCGCGGTCGTTAACAAGCTGGAGCCGATCAACACTAAAAGAGCGCTGTTTGAAACATGCCGCGCACCGGTGGATCTCATATTCGAAAAATAACAAGCTATCGCAGTTCTCATAGCTTATCGAGAGGAAATAATGCAAGTCGGACTTGTTGGGCTCGGGCGCATGGGCGCGAATATGGTAAGGCGGTTGGAAAAAGGCGGGCACCAGTGTACCGTCTTTGATCTGAATGCCGAAAGCGTGAAAAAGCTTGTGGATGAAGGCGCGGCTGGAGCCAACTCATTGGAAGGCTTGGTAAAGCAATTGCCGAAACCGCGCGTGGTGTGGGTCATGGTACCTGCCGGTAAGCCTACGGAAAGCACGATTCAAATCCTTGCTAATTGCATGGAAGCGGGCGACACCATCATTGATGGAGGCAATAGCTTCTATAAAGATGACATACGACGCGCGGCGGAGTTGAAGAAGCATGGCATCGGCTATGTCGACGCCGGCACAAGCGGAGGCGTTTGGGGCGTGGAGCGCGGCTACTGCCTGATGGTTGGCGCGGAAGAAGAAACTTTCGCAAAGATTGAGCCTATCATCAAAACGCTGTCTCCCGGACTCGGCAATATCGACCGGACACCCGGGTTTGATAAAACCAGCAGCACGGCGGAGCAAGGATATTTGCGGGTTGGCCCTCCCGGCGCGGGTCACTTCGTCAAAATGGTTCACAACGGCATTGAATACGGCGTGATGCAGGCTTACGCCGAAGGCTTTGACGTCATGGTGAACAAAGATTCTGAAAGGCTGCCCGAGAATGAGCGTTTTGAGCTCAACATTCGCGATATCGCGGAGTTGTGGCGCCGGGGCAGCGTTGTCGGTTCATGGCTGCTGGATTTAACGGCCATGGCCTTAACGGAAAGCCCCAATCTTTCCGACTTCACCGGCTTCGTTGAAGATTCCGGCGAAGGGCGCTGGACGATCAACGCCGCCATCGAAGAAGCGGTATCGGTCGAGGTGCTTGCTTCAGCGCTATTTACCCGCTTCCGCTCCCGGCACGAGCATACCTTTGCCGAAAAGGTACTTTCCGCGATGCGCTCTAAATTTGGCGGACATCTCGAGCGCGCCAGCGGTGGTTGAAGCGTTTTCCAGTTCCGGTCCTGTCGGTGTAATCCTCACCGGCAGGACCCTGGTCGAGAGCACCTGTGTTCCCTGAAAGGAGATTTCGACCATTTCGCCATGCTGCGTCCCTTCGCGCTGATACTGGTCAAAAACAAAGTTTCCCAATGAATAAAAGATTTGGCCGCCGTGATAGTTTTCTTGGGGTTGAATAACGTGAGGGTGATGCCCAATCACAAACCGGGCGCCGGCGTCGATGGCGGCATGAGCGAATTCGATCTGGGCTTTTGACGGCTTCGGCATGTACTCAATACCGTTATGCATCGAGACAATAACGACATCCGCCCGTCCGCCAAGCGCGCGCACATCATTGGTAACCGCCGCAACATCCGTCAATGCGATACGAGGGTCAATATCGCGCCAGTTGCCGTTTTTTTGATCAAAAGTATAGCCGAGAAAGCCGAAGCGAATGCCTCCTCTCCTTAAGACCACTCCTGCATGCGTTGCCGCCTCTGATTCACTGCTGCCGACAGGGGCAATCTCATGCGAGCGCAGCCAATGAACCGTGTATTCCACGCCGTGAGCGCCGCAATCACGGGAATGATTATTGGCTGTGGAGGCAAGAGAGATGCCCGCCAGTTTGAGACCGGCGATCATCTCCGGGGCGGCATGGAAAACCAGACCGCCTTCGTGATACGGGCCGGTATCCGAAAATGGGGTTTCCAGATTAATAAAGCTGATATCCGCCGCCGATATCAAGGGAGCCAGTTTACGGAACGGCAGCGCCGGATCGCGCGCGGCAAGAATGGCCCGCCGCACCGCTCGGGAGAACATCACGTCTCCCGCAAAGAGCAGACGGGTGTATGGCGGCTCGACTCTTTCGGTACTTAACTTGGGCGATGGTCGGGGGCGCGTGCAGGAAGCGAGCCCGGCTACTATCAACAGAGCAATACAAGCAAAACGCACTACAGCTTAGAAGCGGCTGCCTCATCAAGAAACCACACGGCGGTGTCGGAATGGCGGGTGGCAATCTGGCAGGGATACCGCATGGGATCGTCCGGGCCTTGCAGCACATTCCGCAGAGGCTCGGCCTTATCAGGTCCAGCCACTTGCAAAACAGTTTCCCGAGCTTTCAGCAATACGCCAGGCAGAAGCGTTACGCGGTGGCTGCGCATTTTTTCCACCCAAACCGCCGCCGCAATGCCGGTCCTATTCTCAATCAACGGTTCGCCCGGAAAAAGGCTGGCGGTGTGAGCATCCGGGCCCATGCCGCGATGGAGAAGGTCAAATTCCGGAAGCTGACCGGTTTCAAGACCGAAGAATTTGGAAATCTCCTCGATGTACCGAATGGCGCCCTCCTCGGGAGTCAACTCGCCGTGAATCCGGTGAATGTTAGCGTGTTTCACTTCGGCTGGAACAAACAGGGCGTCATTCGCCAGCTTAAAGTTGCTTTGGTCGTCAGTGGGCGGCACGCAGCGCTCATCCACCCAGAAAAAGTGGACCCTTGACCAGTCGAAGTCAGCTTTCGCCAGCTTGGCGAACAGCAGCTTCGGGGTGCTTCCACCGGAAAGCGCAAAACTGGCGGAGGGCTTGGATTTTAGCGTCTCTTCCAGGGATTCGAGGACGTATCGCGCACAAGCTTCGGCGGACGCGTCCGCGGTTGCGGCAACGCGCACGCTGCGATTACCCATGCAAAATCTCCTGCGCGCGCGTAAAGGCGCGGTTAAAGGTAGGATCACCGCTGACGACCGAAAGCTCCTCATGCAACAAGGAGTAAAGGCTAGGCTCGGAGTAATTATAAGTTCGCTCACGGCCATTGGTGCTGACTAGATGCATGCACTCGCAACCTGTCCGTTCAAACTCAATCGTCTCCTCCTCTGATAAGAGACGAATCCGCTGTAAACCCGAACCAAATCCCTTTTCTTTCCGAAATGCGACTCGGGCTCCGTTTAGGGAAGAAAGCCAGCCTGCCGCGTATAAAGCCAAGGGGCTGGGCTTGTCTTCAGCATGATGAATTTCGATAATCCGGAAATTCGCAAAGGTGTTCGTGCGCGCCGGATTATCGAATATCTGAGCGATAGGTTGCCGCCAAGCGGTCAGGCGCGTCCATTCCAGATCCGCCACCATACAGTCATTCCCGCGAAGCCGTGAAACCAGGTCTAAAGCGGACGCCGCATCCTGGCCTTGCGTGTCCACGATGACTTTGGTGGAAATATCCAGCACGGCCTGCAAACCGGCTTTTTGTTCTTCCGTCGCCTGGGAACTGAGGGCCGCCTGGTGGCGGCACCAGAAAATAACGGGGAGATCGGCGGCGATCAGGCCGATCAAGGTAGGACCTACGTTAGGCCAATTATCAGGCTTGGCGGTAATTTCAATTTGCTCGCAACAGATCTGCTGCGCTTTGCCGAACGGTTTCCAGCATTGCGCCAGGACGCGCGCCTCCAGACCGTGTTCGGCCTTGTCGGAAACGGCAAGAACAATGCCGCGGCTAGGATGCTCGCGCATCAGCTCGGAAATAAATTGAGAGGCTGTATACCCGCTATCTTCTTCATCCGTCGCCACAATCAATGTCATAGCGCAGGCGCGAAGAACCGTAGGTTTGCCCTGCTGCTTTTCTTCCTGGCCGAGCGAGGTCCACAGTTTGCCAAGACCTTTCAAAATCTGTTCCGGTTGTGCCGGAAAAATAACAGCGCTGCTCATGGAATTCTCCAAATATGACCTTGACGGGCCAGCATGTCATCGGAAGCCTTCGGCCCCCAAGAGCCGGAAGGGTAGTTGGGAAAGTCGAACTTTGTTTGCGCCCAGACATCCAGGATAGGTTGCACGATCTGCCAGCTTGCGTCCACCATATCCTGACGCGTATACAGTGTCGCATCACCCGCCATGGCATCGAGCAGCAATGTTTCGTAAGCCGTGGGGGATCGCTCGCCGAAACTGGACCCATAGTTAAAGTCCATAGAAACAGGCCGGACGCGCATGCCGCTTCCCGGACTCTTCGACAGAAAACGCAGCGAGATGCCTTCTTCCGGCTGGATACGCAGAACCAGGAGATTGGGGCGAACTTCCCGTAGTCCGCTCTTTGTTTCCTGCTGGAACAAACCAAGGGGCGGAGCTTTAAACTGAATAGCGATGTCGGTCACTCGCTTCGGCATTCGCTTACCAGTGCGGATGTAAAACGGAACACCCGCCCAGCGCCAGTTATCGATAAAGAAAGTCACGGCGGCGTACGTATCGGTTTGCGCGTTCGGGTCAACGCTCGGTTCCTGGCGGAAACCGAGCATATCCTGTCCGCCGACCTTGGCCGGACCATACTGACCGGCCACCGCGTACTTGGGAACATCTTCCGGTTTCATCACCCGCACGGCCCGCAAAAGTTTAGCCCGCTCGTCGCGCACGTTATTCGCGTCAAACAGCGTTGGCGGCTCCATCGTCACGGTCGCCATGACTTGACTCAGGTGATTTTGAATCATGTCACGCAGCGCGCCTGCTTCCTGATAGTAGCCGCCGCGGCCTTCCACGCCGATCGACTCAGCCGCCGTAATCTGGACATTATCAACATACCGGCGGTTCCAGAGAGGCTCGAAAATGCCGTTGCCGAACCGGAACGCCAGGATATTTTGGACCGTTTCTTTGCCTAAGTAATGATCGATCCGGTAAATGTTTGACTCGTCAAGCACTTTATGGATTTCTTCATTGAGCTTGCGGGCGCTGTTGAGATCATGGCCGAAAGGCTTTTCGATGATGACGCGCCGCCATCCCCTGCCCTCCGTCAGCTTATGAGCGCCCAGCGCCTTAACAGCTTCGGCATAGTAGCTGGGCTGCGTGGAAAGGTAGAAAAGCACATTGCCGGCGGTTTGGTGAGATTCCTCGACTTCGTCCAGCTTATTGCGGATCTGATCGTATGATGCGGGATTGCTTAGGTCGCCTGCGACATAGAACAGGCATTGCGCGAAGGAGGCCCACACGTCCTCGTCAAAAGGCGCTTCTTCCAGGAATTTCGAGACAGACTCTTTCATGCGGTCCCGGAATTGGTCGTCCGACATGGGTGTACGGGAACTGCCGATCACGGCGAAACTGGGTGAAATTCGCCGTTCGTAGAAAAGACGGTAAAGCGAGGGCAGGAGTTTGCGCTTGGAAAGATCGCCGCTGGCGCCAAAGATGACGATGGCGCAGGGTGGGACCCGCCGGTCGAAACGCAGGGGGTCCTGTAAAAGATTGATTTCGGGAACCGGCTGAACTGCAACGCTCATGATTTGATTTGATGATAAGGCGTGCCGGATGTGTCACGTTAAATGGCAAATCAAAAAAAAGTAGTGGCGGTGCTGAATGACCTGCTGTTCCGGGTCAAGATTCAGGAAGCGGCCAAGCGGGCCGGAATCGACGTTGTGTTTGCGCAATCACCAGGGGAGGCGCTGGCGCAGGCCAGGGATCAACCCGCTGTCATCATGTTGGACCTCAACGACACGAATATCGAGCCGCTTGATCTCATTGAAAAGTTAAAAGGCAACGACGGAACCAGGAACATCAGGCTTCTCGGCTACGCTTCGCATGTCCAGACTGATTTAATACGGGCCGCGCGGGAGAAAGGTTGTGACGAAGTCATGGCGCGTTCCGCTTTTGTGCAGAATTTGCCGAAGATCCTGGGCCGGTATGGCGAAGAAGCGCTGGAAGCCCTGAACGGCTTGGAAAAGAGGTAAGCCCTGTGCGTGGTTAAGGATTATGTTTATGACGCAGCTTGTGTGAGATGTCGGGCCAGAACTCATAGAAAAAGGCGCCGATAGCGCCTTCAAACGACACAGTAACCCCTCGTGTAAAGGTTAATCCCACGCCACGGTCAGTTGTTGGATAGTACAAATTAGCAATGCCTCCGGCTGCGAGGTTACCTAAGATATTAGAGTAGTTGGGCTGCCATTTTCCGTTGTCGTTTTTAGCCCGCATCGTGCTCAGAGCTGCATACCAAGTGCGGTTCATAAAAGATCCCGTGCCTTTACGGAAATAACGCGGATCTTGGTGAAAAAGAACGGGAAACAGAGCGTTGCCCAAGATGGTGCCGGTGAAGTTGTCGGTATAGGCCGCGCCGAACCTTTTCCCGAACCCTTCGGCTCCTTGTCCGTAGCCGGTGAAGTCGTCTTCCCACTGGTTAATTCCGGCATCCGCGGCGGCTGCAAAGAAGGCAAATGGATCTGTCGTGCTCTTGAAAGCGAGTTGAAATTTCTCCTTTGGTGATAAGGGAGCCGCGTTGCGAAGGCTGGACGTATTGAATTCCGGCACAATGCCGAGGATGCGTTGATGCTCTTGTTGCTTCAACTCTCGTTCCGCTTCTTGATGTTCAGCTTTAGGCGGAATTTTTTCCTGGGCGAAGCATTGAGAAATTAGTAGGAGTAAGCCCGTCGAGCAGACACGGACAAGAGGCAATAATGATTTCAAAGTTTACCTGAGTTTTCGAGACTTTCTTCTATGGTAAGCTTTCGCCCTGGAACGGATTTTCCGTCCATGAAAGTCGGGAATGAACGACCGGGTTTTGTGTCTCCAAAACCCGGCTTTGAGAGTTATTTAAAACACGAACTTCAGCTGATAGCGGATAACGCGGGCACCGCCATCGGCGTAGATCGGATTCAAGAACCGGTTAGCTGTCGTGCTTGTGACGTTTGCGCCGATGGTTGTGCTGCCGGTGTCAAAGGGACTGATGCTTGTAATTCCGTACTGCCGATGATTAAACAGATTGAAAAACTCCGCGCGAAATTCGAGGTGCATCCGTTCCGTGATGTGAACAATCTTCGTTAAATCCGCATCGAAGTTGTTTTGAATCGGCGTGCGGTACGTGTTGCGTCCAAGATTGCCGGTGGCGCAGGGTGTCACCGCCGAAGCGCAAGTCGGCAAAGCGATATACATGGCAGTAGCCGGACTAATGGCCGCTCCCGTATCCGGATTGACGTAACCCGTGGCGCTGGTTATGCTCGGCACGGCACGGCTGCCGGGAATACCAGCAGGATTGTAATTAGGACGATCCATATTGCCGCCCAGACCGTCCGCGTCCACACCATTGGTGATATTAATGGGAGCGCCCGACTCCATGACGTAGATGCCGGAAAGCTGCCAGCCGCCTGCAATGCGTCCCAGAACACCTTGCTGGCTACGCATGAACGGTAATTGGTAGACGCTGGTAATCGCCACGCGATTGGGGCGGTCATAGTTGGAAAGCCCCCAATCTCTTGTTAAACCGCCAAAAATGGAAGGCACTGCCGAGCTTTGGGTTTGATTATTACCTGTCGTGAGGAAGATATCGCTGCCGTTATCCAGGAACTTTGAGCGCGTATAGGACAACTGAAAAAGAAGGTTGTTAGCAAAGCGCCGGTTCACGCTGAGCTGCCCCGAATGGTATTTAGAGCTTCCGCTGTTCGTACGGATGTTGCGGGAACCCTGCAACGGATCAAAACGGGTCTGGTATGTCTGGTTAAGAACGAAGTTCGAAGCGCTGTAACCGGCGGGAAAGTGTTGCAATGACGTTGGAACTAAAGGATTCAGATCCTCAGTGGCAAACAGGTGTATGCCGCGCGTGCCGACATAGGAAGCCTCCACCACAAACTTGCCGGGAAGCTCGCGCTGAAAACCGCCTGACCAATGCATGTAATACGGATTGACCAAGTTATTTAGAACCAATGTTTGGCTCGAAAGTGGGCTGAATACTCCATTAGCGGGCAAAGCACTGAACAGGTTTGCCAAGCCGCGAGGCGAGCTTGTAGACGCGATGGATGAGATGGTTGTGGAAACGTTGTTAGGAGCGGAAGCAACGGCATTGGACGCGATGTTATTGAAGAACGAGTCATAACCCATGTTGAATCCGGCGCGAAATACCGTTTTCTTGTCGCCGAAAATTCCGAAAGGACCGGATTTTGAGGGGGAGTAAGCTACCCCTACGCTGGGTGACCAATTATTCAAATCGCTGTTGACATGATTGGGCTGGCTGTAAGGGCCGGTGAAAGTTACCGGATTGACATTGAAGAGACCCGTATAGGCAGGCGTGCGCAGTGAATTAATTGGGTTACCAAAGAACTCATAGCGAACACCGAGCGTAAGGGTCAGGTTCTCCGTGGCGCGCCAGCGATCCTGCATGAAATACGCTTGGCGAAACAGCACCGGATAGTAACTGGCACTGCCGAAGTCATGGGCAGCGCTGCCGCCGGAGCCGCCGTAGTCAGCAAGGAAATTCGCCAGGCCGCTATAACTTACGCCTACGTTGCTTGGTTGATAACTGAGCGTACCCCGAATATTAAAAGGCGCTGCCTGCTTGGATCGTTGATCCAGCAGGTCCGTGCCAAAACGGAAGCTATGCTTGCCCACAACGTAGTTCAGCGTGTCCTGAATCTGGTAATTGTTGGCAATTCGACCCTGCGGAAGATTGCTGGCGACTCCGAGCGTAATGGAACCGGAACTAAATCCCGCAATCGTGATCGTAGGGATGGTGGCGGCTAACGGATTTATCGCGTCAAACGGAAAAAAGTAGTAAATACGGTTATAGGCCAGACGAAGCTCATTCGTTGCCGCCGGCGAGAACGTATGAGTTTCCGTTATCAGAGCTTCGTTGACCTCATTCTGAAACGAGGTATCGAACCCGGCAAAGCTCACACCGCCGCCATGAGGAGAGTTAATGCTGTCATACAAATACCGGACTGAAAGCTGGTCGCTATTGCTAAAAGTATGGTCCACACGCTCTAACAGTTGACGGTCGCGATAAGTATTGGCATAGCCTCGCGTGTAGGTACCGAACTGAATGGCGGGAAGACCAGGTCCGGGCGATACGCCCGTAAGCTGAGAAGTCGCGTCAGCGCCGAGGGTAATCTGATTCAGCAGCTTAGCATTATTGTTATTAGGAAAAGCAGCCAACAAAGCGGCACGGCCAGCAGCCGAGAGCGATGTCAACTGGGTTGTCGAGGTAGAAACCTGGCGTTCCTCTTGATAGGCGCTAAAGAAGAAGGTCTTGTTTTTGATAATCGGGCCGCCGACCGTGCCGGAGAAATACTGATCGGTGCCGGGCGACGGATGGCCGCGCTGTAATTCCTTTGGATTAGTCTTTTGTATGTTAGTGAGCGCGTCATCAAAGGTGGAATCCAACAAATAACGGAGCGTGCCATGAAATTCATTGGTGCCGCTTCTGGTAATGGTGTTGACCACCGCTCCGCCCGCGCGTCCGTATTCAGAATCGTAATTGCTGGTTTGCGCGGAAA
>JAABUZ0100008691.1_pt1 | contig 11877 bp, 11 predicted proteins | sample 5562091 | NCBI WGS metagenome assembly JAABUZ01 (sample SAMN12813069, study PRJNA571459) | rock metagenome | isolation source: Antarctica rocks | place: Antarctica: Victoria Land, Linnaeus Terrace sud | collected 2015-12-21
TCTGGCGGCTGCTCTACACCGCCGAGATCTCCGGCGCCCCGCCGGTATTGATCACTCGCTCAAACCCGCAAATTCCAACTTTCACTTGACATAGGAGCAGCCAAGGCGGGTCTACGACCGCGGCTTCCGCTTTCGATGGACGCCACCGTCGAAGCAGGAGCGGACTGCGGTGGGGGCCATTGCGCCTCCGGTCACGTTTTGCTTCATTAAAGTGACTGATACGCAGGGCCTGAGGGGCGGTTCAGCGCAAACGTGACCCAACTCATCCACCACTCTCTCGCCGCGGGCGAACCCATGGTGCCGAAATACGGCAACCCCGTGGTCGCGCGGCGGCACCGCAGAGGCTCAGAACGGCTCAGGACGCGTCGCTTGGGAGCGAGGCGCGGGCCTGGGCGCGTACGGCGGCCCGTTCGGGCCGCTGGCGCTTGTTCGCTGCCGATGCCCTGTGAGCGCCAGGTGGCGCCTGAGCGCGCCTGAGCGGGGTCCCGAGAAGTCTCGTACGGAAAGCCGGGTCTGGGGTTGCCATTTAACCGGAGTAGGGCTATGCGGTCCGCCACGGGCGCTTCGCCCGGCGTCGGTCGAGGCTGGGCGGGTGGCCGCGGGTTCGGGGTGGAGTGGGGCGCGCCCGGCCGGGCTTGGGGTTGGCGATCAGTTCGTGGTAGCGCACCGGCGGGTGCGCGACGGCGAGTTCGAGGACGCGGTAGAAGACCAGGCCGCGGCTGCGCGAGCGGCGGCGGTTGAAGCGGAACTCGTAGGGTCGGGCCGGGGCGCGGTGTCAGCCTTTCGACTGGTCCGATCCACGCCGGCGTTCGACTCGAGTACCTGCCGCTCTGTCAGCATCGGGTGACCGGGATCGTGTCCCGCGGCGGCGGGCTGCTCGCGCGCTGGATGGTCCACCACAAGCGCGAGAACCCGCTCTATGACCGTTTCGAGGAGATCCTTGAGATCTGCCGCGGTCACGACGTGTCGATCTCGCTGGGCGACGGCCTTCGCCCGGGATCGATCGCGGACGCCTCTGACGCCGCGCAGTTCGCCGAGCTCGACACGCTCGGCGAGCTGACCCAGAGAGCGTGGGCGCGCGCGCGATGTCCAGGTGATGATCGAGGGGCCCGGACACGTTCCCATGGACCAGCTGGAGGCCAACGTGTGCCGCCAGCAGGAGGTCTGCCACCAGGCTCCGTTCTACACGCTGGGGCCGCTGGTCACCGACGTCGCCCCGGGCTGTGACCACATCACCAGCGCGATCGGCGCGGCGATCGTCGGCTGGCACGGCACCTCGATGCTCTGCTACGTCACGCCCAAGGAGCATCTCGGGCTGCCCAACGCTGAGGATGTCAAGCAGGGCTTGATCGCCTACCGCATTGCCGCGCACGCCGCCGATCTCGCGCGCGGCTCCAGGCGGGCGGCCGCCTGGGACCGCGAGCTGTCGGAGGCGCGCTTCTCGTTTGACTGGCGGCGACAGTTCGAGCTGTCGCTGGATCCCGAGACCGCGCGGGCGATGCACGACGAGACGCTCGCCGACGACTACTTCAAGACCGCCGAGTTCTGCTCGATGTGCGGCCCGATGCACAACTTCAAGGACATCGACTGGGACGCAATTCGGGCCGTGGTGGCGGAACGAAAGCGTGCACGCGAGCCAGCCGCCACCCCAAGCTGACGGCATGGCCGAGCTCCAGGTACGCCCCCTCGGGGTGGCGGCGATCCTTCGCGACTTCGTCGGCGCCGTACTGCTGCAGCGTGGGACGCGAGAAGCTCGCCGAGGCCGTGAGCGCGACGGGGCGCCTGGCGCGATCACTGGATGACCGCGCCCGCGAGCCTGATGGTCTCTCGCTCCGCGGCGTGCCCGCTACCTGCCGGCGCTGCTTGAACCTCCTTGTCGAGGCCTTTCGACCCCAGCGGTCAAGTGTCCTTCAAACCGGGGGAAGACCAATCGTCCGCGCCAGCGCGGGGTGCTGACAGCATCCACGTGCACGGCTCTCATGAGCTCGAGCGCAACTCAACCGGATAGGGCGTCCGCCAGCTCGCCGAAGTCACTACAGATGAGATCAGGTGCTCGCAAAGGGTCTGGATAGGAAATGGCTGAGCGGTTGATCCAGCCGGCGGCCAGCCCGGCGCGCTTGGCGCCATCGGTGTCCCATGGATGCGTCGCGACGAGCATCATCTGCTCGGGGGCAACACCGCAGCGATCGACGGCGTAGCGATAGGGCTCGGATGCGGGCTTCCAGCGTCGCACCTCCTCGACAGACAGGCACTGTTCCACGACCTTCGATACGCCGCCGCGCTCGAGCAGCTGCTCCACACTTGACCTGCGACCGTTGCTCAGAGCCACGAGCCGCACTCCGGCGGCGTGAAGACGCTTTAAGCCGGGCTGCACGTCTGGATGCAGCGACAGCTCGTTCATGCCCGCGAGGACGAACTCCGCCGCCTCTCCGGGCTCGCCGGTCACGGTCGGGGTGTCGGAAAGAATCGATCGCAGCGCCGCCTGCGCGACCGCCTCGAAGTTCGCGTACGCACCGGCCGCCGTCAGCGCGAAGCCGTCCCGCAATGTGCTCGCAAACCACGTCGCCAGCAGGTGGCCGGGAGCACCTGTCTCCTCCAGCCGCGCGGCCAGCGGGCTCATGTCGGAGAGCGTCTCGTTGACATCAAGCGCGATAACGGCCGGATACGTGAGCAACCGCTGTTACCCTAGCGAGACTCGTAGTCGAGCTCCTGGATGAACGCGGGTTACCGGTGGGCTCTCTGCGGTGCGCACCGGGCGGGATCCGCGGAGGATTGGTGATGGTCACTGCGGGATGTCGGCGGTCGCGAGCCGTAGCAGCGTTCGGTCGCTGACTGCACGCCCGGCGATCACGCACGTGTGACCGGAGCGAAGCCAGGTCACCAGCCGGACGGACCCATCGCTGAGGAGCCTGAAGGCGACCCCGTCGCGCGTAACCCTGAATCCGCCGCGGACGGGAACGGGCGCGCCCGGCACGATCGCGTAGCCCACCCGGTCGCTTTTCGGGCCGTTGTAGAACACGGTTATGATCCTCCGGCCGGAGAGCTTCTCGACGCGCGCCCCGCTGGCGCGCCAGCCGACGCTCCGCTCCCAGTAGGGGAACGGGATCCCGGCGGCCGACACGTCGAGGGAGGGCGTTTTAGTGCTCGCCTCGGAGGGCGCCGGCATCGTCGCCGACGCCAGCGCCAGGCGTGCCGTCTGCCGAAGGCTCGGCCCGCCCGCCGCTCCTCCCCCGGCGCGGAGCACAATCACGAGGGCCGCCACCGCAGCCACGGCCGCGAGCGCGGCCGCCTGCGGGAGTGCACCGCCGAATCGGAAGTGGGGGCGCCGTCGCGGCGCGGCCGCGGCGCGAGCCAGGTCCTCGACCCGCATCCGAAGCGAGTCCGGGGCCGTCACTTCTGCCGAGCGGAGCATCGCGAACGCGCGCTCCTGCTCAAAGAGCGCCCGGGCGAGTTCGGGCGAGCGCTTCACCTCGGCACGCAGCTCGGCTTGGCGCGACGCGGATAACGATCCGTCGGCCAGTCGCGCCAGCTCGGTCTCGGGGAACTGCGGCTCGTCGGTCATCTGTTCGTCCATCGGGCAAGACTCCGATCTGGCCCGGATCCTTCCCGCGCCGGTGACCGGGACGGCTCATCGCTCAGCTGCCGCGCGATCCGCTGCCGGGCCCGGTATAGACGCGTCGTGATCGTCGCCTCCCGCGCTCCGAGCACCGCCGCCGCCTCGCCGTAGGAAAGGCCAAGGATGTCGACGGCGGCGATCGCGAGCCGGAAGTCCTCGGGCAGTGCGGCGATCGCGGCGAAGATCTCATTGACCTCCGCCGCGCGCTCCGGGTGCACCGTGATACGCGACTCGATCGCCGTCACGTCCTCGAGTGTCTGCGTCGTGCGCGGCCGCCTCGAGGCGCTGCGCAGCCGCGAGTAGAAGGTGTTACGAAGCGCGCTCATCAGGTAGGCGCGATCGCCGCCCGCCTTCACCGTCCGCGGCCGGGCGAGCACACGGGCGAACGTCTCCTGGACCAGATCCTCGGCGTCCTCACGCGATCCGCACAGCGCCCACCCGGCGCGGTAGAGCGAATCGAGGTGCTGACCGAGCGAGGTCGGGTCAAGGGGCGGCAATGCGACTGCGAATGCTACGCGCCTGGTGTCGCGCTGGCGGCGGCGGGAAGGAAGTGCGCGCGCTGCGGTCTCTACTGGGGGAGCGAGAGATCCGCTCCGGCTATCTACTCAAGGTAAACTCGGACCCTGGAGGTCACGACATGTTCCGCAATCGGACCGCGCTAGCAGCATCGATCCTCGGCACAGCGATCGTCGCCTCGCCAGCGGTCGTTTCATCGTCGTCGATGGCGGCCGCCATCGACGCACCCGCGCACGCCGCCGTCGCCCCAACCACGATCCAGCTCAAGCGAACTGCCCTCGGCGAGGTGCTCGTCGACGGCACCGGGTTCACCCTGTACGCATTCAGCCGCGACGGCAAGCGCAAGGATCGCTGCGTGATGGTCAGCGGGTGCGCTCATGTCTGGCCGCTGACCCGTACCCATGGCAGCCCGCACGCCGGCCACGGCGTCAAGCGGTCGCTGCTCGGGACGATCAGGATCCGCGGCGGTGCCGTCCAGGTGACCTATGCGGGTCACCCGCTGTATCGCTACAGCGGCGACGTCTCCCCAGGCTCCATCGACTACGTCGGCGCGTCCCAGTTCGGCGGCGTCTGGCGTGCGGTCAAGCCGTCGGGCGCGCCGGTCGGGTAGCGCCCCCGTCGCTCTTGGCCGCGCGGCACCTCGCGCTTAGCCTGGATTCCCGCGGCACTCCCTCGACGTGGGCGGCTTTGCCGCACACGTGCGGGCAGGCGTGCGATGCGCCACAACCCGGCCGACCCGAACTGGCCAACCGCGACCGCTTTGTCCTCTCGGCCGGTCACGTCTCGATGCTGCTGCTCCCGTCTGGAATGGAGGGACGTACCCGAACGACGCTCAACCAGTGCGGACTCACGCGACCATTCGTTTGGGGCGGTAGAAGCCGACCACACATCCAGCTCGCACAGTCGTCAAGGATCGCAGGCACACCCCGCAGGCGGCGCCGCGCGGTGCCGGTAGTTCGATCCACCGATGGTGTGATATAGATTAGGGCAACCTAATTAGGGTGCCCTAATCTATGAGGTCTAGATGAGCTTCGCCGAGACGGTGCTGTTGGGAGCGATCGCCGGCTTCACGATTTACCTCGGCCTGCCGCTCGGACGCGTCAACCGCGTCGATGATCGCGTGCGGGTCGCTCTGGCGATGTTCTCAGTCGGAATCTTGGCGTTCATCTTCATGGACGTAACCCAACACGGCCAAGCGATCATCGACACCAGCCTAGGCAGCTTTAAGGACCACAAGACCAGCTTCTTGCACGTGCTCGGCCTGTTCGCAGTGCTCGCCGTCGGCTTCACGATCGGCACTGCCGGCATCTCGGCGATCGAGCGGCGCCTGCGCCCGCGCGCGCCGACGCTGCCGCCGATCGCGGGAGGTGAAGCATCCGCGAGCTTGAGCGCTCAGGAGCTCGCCGCCTATCACGCTGATGCCGCCGACGCGCGGCGCCGGGCACTGCAGACCGGGATGACGATCGCCGTCGCGATTGGTCTGCACAACTTCGCCGAGGGACTCGCGATCGGCGTCTCGGCCAAGGCAGGCGCGATCGGGCTGGCCACCGTACTGGTCATCGGCTTTGGACTGCACAACGCCACCGAGGGCTTCGGCATCGTCGGCCCGCTCGGCGGGATACGGCCGTCATGGGCGTGGCTCGGCCTCGCCGGGCTGATCGGTGGAGGACCGACGTTCGTGGGCGCGATCGTCGGCTACCAGGTCCACTCCGACCCCCTCGAGCTCGCCTTTTACGCTCTCGCCGGAGGAGCGATCCTCTACGTCGTCGGTGAGATCTGGATCGGCATGCGCCGCTACGGCCACCGCACGCTCGGCCTCTACCTTCTGGCCGCTGGCTTCCTCGCCGGCGTCGCCACCGACCTCGTCGTCTCCTACGGCGGCGGCTGATAGTTGCGCCACACAGGCAGACCCTGTCCCAGCGCTACGCCTGCTGCGCTGATCACCGAGCAGACCAATAGGTTGAGACCTCTCCCTGACGAAGGACCAACTCGCTCAAGTGAAGCGAGGAACTTCGGCTGACGCTATCCGGTCGGCTCGGGCGGGAGCGGCCGGCTCCCGTCCTGAGCAGCAAATCGACCGCATGCATTGGGGCGCCACGGCCGCAAGCGGGAAGCTTTACGGCCAGCGGACGTCATGGGTCTTTAGTGCTAGCTCGAATGAGTCGCTTGCCGCTCACCGCCGCGCTGTCCGCGGTCGTATTGCCGTTGCCGCTGCACGGCGTCGAGCGTTCACATAGGCGCCAAGCGCGTCAGCCCGGGCCAGCCGTTCGCCGGGCCGATACCGGGTACCGGCCTGCGGGCGCCGCGCGGCTCAAGCTCTCCGTCTTGCCGGCGAAACCCGAGGCAGGTCAGCGCGTCCAGCTGCTCCTGCTCAACCCGCCTGGGGGTGCAACGGACTACCGATGGGATCTGAACGGCCGCGGCGTCTACTCGCTCGACACGGGATCCAGTCCCCGCGCGAGCGTGCTGTTCGCCGCGCCTGGGACCCATCGCGTGGGGGTGCGCGTCGCCGGAAGGACTTCGCGGTATGTAGCTACTCTGATCCTGACCGCGCGCGCCCGCCCGCGCGCGCCCGCCGCATGACCGGCGTCCAGCACCCTCGTCGGCGCATGGCGGTCACGCACGTCACCGGCCCGCGCGGGCGGCCGCACCACTCAGCGCTTCACCACCCAAGCACCCATGCAGCCAGCGATCCGGGCGTGACGATCGCGGACTTCCAGTTCAGCCCCAGCTCGACTACGGTGCACGCCGGGGACACGATCACGTGGACCAACAACGGGCCGAGTGCTCATACGGCTACCGCGCGCGATGGCAGCTTCGATACCGGGGTTCTGCAGAAGGGCGCGAGCGCGTCGCACACCTTCACTCAGCCGGGCACGTTCGCGTACTTCTGCAGGATCCACCCGTTCATGCGGGGGACGATCGTGGTCTTACCGGCAACCACGTCGACTAGCTCCACCAGCGGCAGCGAGAGGTCGCGCAGCAGCTCAGCCACCGCGCCGCGCGCTCTCGCTCCCGCGAGCAGCGGCCAAACGTTGCCGATGACCGGTTTGAACGTGATCGCAGGCCTCGTTTGCGGGGTGCTGCTCCTCGGTCTGGGCCTGTCGCTGCGCCGCGCGCCAAACCGCTAACGCGCTGCGGCGCTCACCACCACGGCCACGACCATGCTCGGGGCTCTTGGCAGGCTCCAGCATCAGGCACGCCGCAGCATACGCGGCCGCCGCGGGTCGCAACGAGCAGCTTCGACAACGTGTCCTAAGCCCGGATCCACCGATCCGCTGCGGGGGGGCGGTTGAACTGGCCGATCGGGATGGTTTGCGGCGGTCGGGGGTGGTGGCCGGGGTGTGAGGGGCCGCGCGCGGCGGTCCAGCGCTTCCTGGGAAGCGTTTTCGTGGTGGTCTCGCGCAGCGGTGATCGTGCCTGGTCGGCGCGGGGGCCTGCGGCTTGTCCTCGGCGGGGAGCGAACGCGCTCAGGCGGCGGGGAGTTCTCGGATCCGGGCCAGGGCGGTGATGTAGTCCCCTTGCCATGGCCAGCGAGCTGGGAGGTGAAGTGTCCAGCCGCGGGCGTGGTGGGTGAGCCGGCCAGGAACTTGGAGCAGCCAGCGGCGCAGCGTGCGGGCGGCGCGGACGGGAGTGTCAGGTAATCCGATCAGCTGAGTCCAGCGCAGCAGGTTGTGTGCGAGCGCGCCGATCACGGTCCAGGCGCCGTTGGCGTTGAACTCCCCGGAGGGGAAGTGCACAAGCGCTTGGTCCTTGAGATCGGCGATCACCTGCTCAACGACGGCGTGGTCACGATGCTCTGCCTCCACGACCGCGAGCACGTCGGTGCGGTTGGTGACCAACGCGAAGTGGCGCCAGTCGGGCCACAGCTCGGCTTGGGTGCCGAGCAGCCGGGTGCGGCGCACGATCAGCCGCCTGGCGCCGTAGGTGGTCTCGGCGATCTGCGCCTCGCCGTCCTTGGGGTAATCGGTCACCGTCTGCCACGCCGTCTCGGGGACCTGGTCGACGATCTCCTTGATCTGCTTGATCATCCGCACCCCGATCGAGTACTCCCAGCCCGCCTGCTCGAGCCGACAGAACACCTTGGTCGACCAGAACCCGGAGTCCGCCCTGAGCAGCTTCACGCCCGTAGCGCCGGCGCGGTTCACGCGGGCGATCAGCTCGTCGCAGAAGCGCAGCATTCCTTTCTGCGTGTTCGCTGATCCCTTGCGCAACCGGATGATGTGCAGCACCTCCCTGGTGTCGGCCCGGGTGGCGAGGATCGGGTGATACCCGAGCACCTTCGTGTACCCGTAAGCAGCGCCCTGCTTGAGCCGGCCGCACACCTCACCGACGAAGCTGTCGACATCGATCACCAACCTGCCGCTCCCGGGGCCAGCACCCGCACGCCACGCGCGCGCGAGCGTGTCACCGAGCAGCTTGTCAAGCTGGCGGACATGCCCAAAGGTGAACGCGCGCAGGAACGTTCCCAGCGTCGATGGGGCAGGCACCCACCCTCCAAGCAGCCGGCGCGTGCGCCCCGCCCTGAGCACACCGCAATCATCGATGCTGTCAGCGCCAAGCAGCATCGCGAAGATCAGCGCCATCACCTTGCGCCCCGCGTTCGCCGCCCCCGCCCGGTCCCTGCGCAACCGGACCAGACCACGCGCGAGTTCCTCGATCCCGAGCCGCTCAGCGAGCGTCGCGACGAGCACGATCCCGGCGTCGGAGACGACCCGTTCGTCATCGAAAACAACGTTCAGGCCGTCCAGTCCGACAGCCTCGTCATCATGCACCACCAAGGTGACCTCCTGACCGCAGGCCGCGACCGCCGTCATCAGTCGCTTTTAACCTGCTCAGGAGGTCATTCTTCTTTCCGGACCGGACAGAACCGCTCTACCGGCTTGGTGGATCCGGGTTAAAGCGGCGCAACCTGCGCCGTACGCTGCGGATCGCGCTGGTGGTGGGCCTGATCCTCACGCTCATCAACCAGGGCAGCGTCATCGCCGACGGCCACGCCACGACGGCCACCTGGGTCTTGACCTGCTCGGGCTCGCAGCTCGGCCGGAAAGCTTTGACTACACGTGGAGCGGCCTTGGGCGCTTCTGCGCCGCGGCGGTCGACGAGCTTGGGCTCGACCACTTTCACCTCGTCGTCCACGACATCGGCGGCCCGGTTGGGGTTTGAGCTGGCCGCCGCGCGCCGCAAGCGCGTCGCGTCGCTGACGATCCTCAACACGATGATCGACGTTGACACGTTCAAGCGCCCGTGGACGATGGAGCCGTTCGCATGGCGCGCAGCCGGCGAGTTCTACCTGCGGATGTTGAGCAAGCCGGCCTTCCGGCTCCTGATGGGACGCGTCGGCGTCGCCGACAAGAGCGCCGTAGCGCCTGAGGAGCTGGACGCCTACGTCGACCTGCTCAAGCGCGAAGATGGCGGCGCAGCTTTCCTGCGGATCATGCGCGGCTTTGAACGCACGCCTGAGAAGCGGATGCTCTACCGCTCCACGGTCACCGACGTTCCCTATCCCGTCCAAGTGGTCTGGGGTGAACTAGATCCCGCCCTGAAGGTCGATGTCCACGGCGAGGAGGTGCGCCGCGCCGCCGGCCTTGAGCGCATCCACCGCCTGCCGGGTAAGCATCTGAACCCTTCGGCGAGCCGAACGTGTCCAATTCGGAAGAGCAACCAGCAAAGGAGGATTTAGAATGGCTGGGCAAACCACAACGTCAAAAGCACATATCTCCCGCGAGACGCTCGGTGAGGGACGCTCGCGGCCAGTACCGGAACGCTCTCGCCTCGGATTCATGGTGCTTGAGATGGGCTTCTACCGTGGCCAGTGCGCAAAGTCCGGGCTGTCGACCGGCGGTTTGCCCACTTCGGAAGGGGCCTGCCGGTCACGCAGGCCGGCCAAGCCCAATGTCGCACATGCGACAGTTTGCGCGTGAGCTGTGCGCGGGAATAGCATCTGGCGATGACAGCGCACGGCCCGGAGCAGCGCGAGCCCGGTGCGGCTGCGCTCGCCACCTCTCCGTTTCCGCCCATCGCCGACTACGGGTTTCTCTCTGACTGCCACACCGGCGCGCTCGTAGCCCCGAATGGATCTGTGGAGTGGCTGTGCCTGCCGCGGTTTGATTCGCCGAGCGTCTTCGGGGCGCTGCTGGACCGCAGCGCCGGCGCGTTTCGACTCGCCCCGTTTGGCGCAAGTGTTCCGGCGGCGCGTCGCTATGAGCCGGGCACGAACATTCTCGAGACGACATGGATGACCCCAACCGGATGGCTCATCGTGCGGGACGCGCTGACGATCGGCCCCTGGCACGAGAACATTGAGGGGAGCAGCCACACCCGTCCGCCGACTGACCACGATGCCGACCACCTGCTGGTTCGCGTGGCGACGTGCATTCAGGGAGAGGTGCCGGTCGAACTGTCGGTAGAGCCGTGGTTTGACTACGGCCGCCTGCCCGCCGAGTGGAGCGCTGTCGAGGGCGAGGAAGGCGACCCGTTCGACGCGGTCTGCGGGGAGCAGTCACTCCGTGTCTTTAGCGACCTGCGGCCCGGGATCGAGGGGGGCCGGCTGCGCGCACGCCACACCATGCGAGAGGGCGAGCGCCGCTTCTGCGCCTTGTCCTGGACCGGGGCGCTGGGCGGTCCACGCACGGTGGAGCAGGCGACTGGTCATCTGGATCGTACGTCGCACTTCTGGCGCTCGTGGTTGGCCGCGGGATCGTTTCCTGACCATCGCTGGCGCCAGCCGCTGCAGCGCTCGGCGCTGGTGCTCAAGGGCCTGACCTACGCGCCGACCGGCGCGCTGATCGCCGCGCTCACGACCTCGCTTCCGGAAACCCCCGGAGGCGAGCGCAACTGGGACTACCGGTTTACCTGGATGCGTGACGCGACCTTCACCCTGTGGAGTCTGCACGCGCTTGGGCTGGACTGGGAGGCGGAAGACTTCATGAGCTTCATCGCCGACCTGAAACGAAACGATGACGGCTCGCTACAGATCATGTACGGGATCGACGGCGGCCGGGAGCTGACCGAGTCGACGCTCGAGCATCTGCACGGCTATGACGGTGCGCGGCCCGTACGGATCGGCAACGCGGCATATGACCAGCGTCAGAACGACGTCTTCGGCGCGGTCCTTGACTCCGTCTACCTGCACAGCAAGGCTCAAGATCACTTCTCCCGGCGGCTGTGGTCGGTGCTGTACGACCAGGCGCAGTGTGCGCTTGAGCGCTGGCGTGCGCCCGACCAGGGGATCTGGGAGGCGCGCGGGGATCCGAAGCACTACGTGTCCTCCAAGCTGATGTGCTGGGTGGCACTCGACCGCGCCGCGCGACTGGCGCAGCGGATCGGTGAGGACGACTCCGCGAAACGGTGGTCGGCAGCCGCCGAGGAGGTGCGCGAGGAGATCCTCTCCCGTGGCATCTCCCAGCGCGGCGTCTTTCGCCAGCACTATGACTCCGACGCCCTTGACGCCTCGCTGCTGCTGATGCCGCTGGTGCGCTTCCTGCCCCAGGACGACAAACGGCTGCGGGATACCGTACGCGCAATCGCCGAGGAGCTGACCGTCAACGGGCTGGTGCTGCGCTACCGCGTGGATGAGACAGACGACGGACTCAGCGGAGAGGAGGGGAGTTTTTTGGGCGCTTGTGCTGTTTCCGGGGGTCGGTTGAGGTCTGAGCGCGGGTAGCACGGCCGGCCGTCGTCTGTCAAGCAGCGCTTCGGTGGTTGGCTGGGGGTGCGCGAGTCGTTGTGGCGCTTTGCAGGTG
>JAABUZ0100008693.1_pt1 | contig 11875 bp, 20 predicted proteins | sample 5562091 | NCBI WGS metagenome assembly JAABUZ01 (sample SAMN12813069, study PRJNA571459) | rock metagenome | isolation source: Antarctica rocks | place: Antarctica: Victoria Land, Linnaeus Terrace sud | collected 2015-12-21
CGGCGCTGTCCAGCAGCGGGCTGCAGGGGAGGTGACGCGCGCGGGCGCAGCGCCCCGGCGCCCCGGCGCAGCGGCGCAGCGGCGGGCCCTGCGCGCGCAGGCGAGACGCAGCGCCCGCTGCGCTGGTGGGTGGCGGGCGGCGCGATGCCGGGCGGGAACCTGGAGCTGTCCGGCAAGCCGCCCGTGTACTGCCGCAAGACCGTCAACGCGCGCGGCCCGGACGGCTCGCAGGCGCCTCCCGCCCCTCCGCGCCTGCGCCGCCGGCTTGCGGCGCCTGCGGACCGCAGGCCCTGTCACCACCACGCCAGTGCCTCAGTTGGTCGACGCCAAGCGAGGCACTGGAGCCCAGCCAGGCCCCGCTGCTGCGTGCATAGGCGCCAGGCAAGCCGAGAGTGTGTGGCAGGCGTGCGTGCAGGGGCAGGTGTTGGATGCAGGCGGTCGGGCAGGGCGACACAGTGCACCGTGGCTGGATGGGGGGATGACCGAGGCGGGTGCGCCGGGTCGGGAAGGGTGTGCCGGGTCAGAAAGGGCGAGGTGTGGGGCGGGCCGCAGGTGGCCGTGAATGCGCAGCAGTACGCGGTGCTCGTGATGGACGTGCCCAACTTTGTGGCGCAGCGCGAGCGGCTGCTGCGCCGCGCGGCGCGCAGCCAGGGCGCGTGGCGCTCCTGGTGCGGCCCCGCGCCGGCGGGGGCGGCGCCGTGACAGGTGCCGCTGGGGCTCAGGCGGCTGGCAGAGCTGGCCCTATTAGCGTCTGTGGGCGGCAGGGTGCCTCCGTGCTGCCGCACCAGACGTCTGCCTTCCACAGCCTCACTTTGACTCACACTCTATACAGTCAAGGAGCTGTCAGTGATCTGCTGCGTGCTCTGCCGCATGATGAGGAAACACAATCTTAGGACACCTACTGAAGGCGCCCGCACGGGCGGCTCGTGAGTTCACCCTTGTTTTCTGACCTCTGATGGCACAGCAGCGCATGCAGCCTCCTGCGCATGCCTGCACCCAGGCCTACCCACCCGCGCGGTGGACCGGCTCCCAAAGAGAGCAGGCTGCACAGTTTGCGTTTGATGCTGTGCGGGGTGCGATCAGGCAGTGCCGGAGGCCGTGGAAGGGTGGCGAATGGCGCTGGGTGCTGTGGCGACATAACCAGGGTGGTGTGTTGTGACGGTACACTAGCAAAGATAGCCATCACCCACTACTTTAGGTCACGCGCACCCGGCGCCGCCACCACTGACGGCGCGGGGCGACGGCCGCGCGGCGCGGCAGGTACGGGCTGTCCGCGTGGGCGCAGCGCAACATCCTGCTGCGCCGCAACGTGACCAGCCCTACGTCGCTAGCCCCGGCGGCCGCCAGCGCGCGCCACACGCTGCTGGCCGAGCACGGCTCGCGCTCCGACGCGCGCCCCTCATCCGCGGGCGAGACTAGCCTCGGCCGCCGCGGCAGCGCGCGCATCGGCGCGCACGGCGGCGGCAAGGAGAGCGCGCGCGCCGGCGCCAATGGCAGCGCGCTCGACGGCGAGGTCGCGGTGGAGCTGGTGGCGGGCGCCAAGCGGCCGCTGCCGGACCCTGCCATGGGCTCGGACGGCGCGCGCGGCAAGGCCGACGCGAAGCGGGGCCTGGGCTCGCCCGGCAGCGAGGCGAGCGACGCCACGTCCCTGGCGCAGCGCAAGGGCCCCGAGCCCGGCCTGGTGCGCGGCTGCCGAGGCACCCAGGGTTGCGCCCTGCGACATGACGCATGTTTTGCATGCGCCGCATGATGCTCAGTGACACTGCACTTTGGTCCATGCTGTGAATGTGCAGCACCGGGCTTGGAGGCGCAGTCATGTGCAACACAACAGCACGACCACCACAAAGCCGGTTCCACGTGCGGCCATGGGGTAGTGTCTTCCTGGCACAATTGGGTACCCCTTGTTGATACTCTCTGCATGACCCTGGCGGCTGTGCCGTGTCTGCGTGCACAGCACAGCGCACATGCTGCTTCGCTTGACACTCTGCATATAATGCTGGGTTGCCAAGTGGTCTCACCGATGGGCGACGGCCTGCGTCAGCGGCGGTCTGCGATGCGCAGGCGTCCGCGCCCGTGTCCGCGTTTGCGGCCGCCAGTGCACCGAGCGACGAGAAGGGCGAGGCGGGGCAGGCGGACCAGGGCCAGGGCCTCTTGGACGATGGAGATGAGGAGGCGGCTGCGCTCGCGGCGGCGGCGGCGGACGATGCAACCCTGCTTGCGCCGCAGGTGAGGGCCAGGCACCGCGGCCGACCTGGGATGGTCGGCAGTGTCCGCCCGTGGGCTTGCGCTTGCGCTGCCACGTCACTGTGTGCGGTCACGCCGTTCCGATAAGCGAGATTTACCTGTAGCCGTGCCAGCATGTGCAGATATTGTGGGCAAGGCGCATATCTGCTGTGACGGCCTTTTAGTGCAGGGTGACTCCCCAATCTCTTGCGCACGGGCAGGCGAAGCAGATTGTCCTTGGCGTCGGAGAGCGGGCCGTGCCTGCCGGCGCACATGCACACTGCAGCCTGCCGTTCGCCCATGAGCTTGTGCGGCGGGCGCGTCGAGGCCCTACTCCTGGCTAGCGCAGCACGACTCAGCACACCTGGGCCCCTGGCGCCGCGCAGGACCTGGTGGAGCAGACCTTCCGGAACCTGTTCCCCAACACGTTCCTGGCCGCGCACCCGGTGCACCGCCACAAGGTGCGCCGCCCGGGCGCCGCGCAGGCCGGCGATGCGTGCATGCCGCCTTGCCGCTGGGCATGGGGCAGGCTGAGCCTTTTCAGAAGGGCGTTGTGTCGTATCTTATGATGTTGTGCACCTGATGACCTGGTGTCTAGCAGGCTGCTCGCCTGGGTTGTACACAGCATGCTGCAAGGTCCTCTGATATTAGCACTAAAAATACTTTCTTTCCAAATGAAGTTAGGTCCTTGAGGTCTCGCATACGTCTCCAGCTGAGTGCCGTGCGCCTGCGCCTCACAGGAGGTGGACGGCCTGCTCGGCCAGTGGGACGCCGCGTACGCCAACCTGCTGCGCGCGGAGTGGCGCTACACGCGCAGCGGCTGCACCAAGCGCCCGCGCCACCGCTCCGGCTGCTGCGGCTGCTCAGGCGCGCGGCCCGCTTGCGTGAAGGGTCGCGCGTGCAGCGCATGCAGGCACTGAGTCAGGTGTTCAGAGCGGAGGCACGAGCGGCAGAAGGATTGTTGCTGTACAGCACTGGCACTACAGTGATGCGGGCAGGCATGCTCAGGGTCCTGCTCGTGGTATGTCAGTGCTGAGGGAGGTAGGCTGCTGATGCTCAGATGAGGTGTCCCATGCATGAGCGGTAAGAAAGAAAAACACACGTAGGCACAAGGCAAACTGGTGACGGCTTGTTGGACGGGTGGTTGTGCTTGAGGTAGATAGTAAGTTCCTGACCTGGTGGAATGCGCTGGGGGTCTCGCGGGCGCATGCGCGGCCAGCAGGAGCGCATGCGCCGCGCGGGGGCCAGAGCGCCGTGCGGAGGCACAGGATTGGCCGGCGCTGAGCGCGCTGTGGCCCTGTCGCCCTTGGCGTCCGCATGCATGGTCTCAAATCATGTCGCGCGGCCTGTGCCAGTCTGGGGCGCTTGGGGGACTTGGCGCGGCGGGCGCGGCGGCGGGCGGCGCCGCATGCGCGGCGCAGCACAGCGGCCCGGTCTCAGGCAGCGGGCGGGCGCGGCGCGGCAGGCGCGAGCGTGGACAGCATCGACTTCTGGGCCGCGCGCGTGCGCGCGCTGGAGCAGCGCGTGGAGGCCGCGCGGCAGGCGGCGCTCAAGACGCACCCGTCGCCGTCGTTCTTCGCGTTCTTCAAGTGCGCGCGCCGGGCCTGGAATATATGGTATAGGGTTACATACCCTGATCCTAGCCTGACTCTGCGCGCAGCACATGCGCCGCAAGGGCCCGCGCAAGCACGACGTGCGCAGTAGCCAGACCTACAGGCACCAAGGCCGGCTCAGCCCGGCACGATGCATAAACAGCAGAGGGCTGCTGCGGGGCGAGCCGCATCTGCTCGAGGTCTGCCCGCCTCACCCGGGCGCCTCCGCGCAGGTGCCAGAAGGACGCGGCGATCGCGTGCGCCGCCAACATCCACCCCGAGGACGGCCACGCATTCCGCGTGATGGAGGCGCCTGGGCCGGAGGAGGTGGGTCCCCGCCTCGGCGCTCGTTTCCGATGCCGAGCTGGTGTGTGGAGCCAAGGAGGACTCATATCATCATGTCATCAGGTCTTACTAATATAGAGCAGAGTTCACACTCAGTGTTGGTGGTCTTGCGGCTGGTGGGGGTTGGCGGCGGCGGCGTGACACAGACCCTACATTGGGGGAATGTTAGCACGCGCTTGCCGTGTGCGCTAGTGCGTGCAGGGACTGGTGTGATGCGCCTCTCAAAATGCTTGACAACTTGCGGACCTTGTGCAGGTGAACTGGGAGGCGCTGTGGCTGCCATGGCCGCAGCGCTCGCTGCGGGAGCTGCTCGTGTTCCCGCTCATCATCTTCTTCCTGCTCTTCCCCATCGGCCTCTTCTCCGGCACGCCCCCGCCCTCCCTGCCAGCCCGCCACCTGCACTGAAGCGCTCCGATGTGCACGCTGGCCCCTGGCCGCCGTGTGAACAGTGACAACATGACAATGCTTGGCCCAAGCTGTGCATGCTTGTAGGCACCCTGTGCCTCATGGTGCTTGGTGTGCAGCTTGTCATGCCGGAAGAGCAGCAGGTCACCCAAGCATGTCAACGGTGACATTGGCGGCACACGTGCACTGCAATGTTCCTGGCGCATAATGAAAGCCGCGCGGGTGGGGCCATTGCAGGCGTGCTGACCGGGCTGTCCGCGGCGGTGTGCACCGGCGGCCCCGGCGCGCCGCCCTTCCTGCGGAAGCTGCACACGAGCTGGTGCGGCTCCTTGATGGCAAGAGCTTCATGCCTGTGCATTTTTATTGCAATAAACTGCAGCCCCTCTTGGCATGGTCAGGTGACTCTGATAGTGAGCCTGAGCCAAGAGCAGTCGCCTTCGCCTTTGCACCTGGCAGGGCAAGCTGCGTGCTTGAGAAATCTGCAGAGTTTGCAAGCTTGACTTGGGGGCGTGTGTGCGCGACTCGGAATCCAGCCTGCGTGTGCAGTGCGCAACGCCTGGTAAACGCCTTTATGATGGCCAACAATGAGTGCACATGATGGTGCTGGAACTGACACCTGAATATCACAATGCGCCAGGTACTGCACGGAGCACAGCCTGTGGCAGTCGCTGGTGACGGGCATACTGCCGACGGTCCTGGTCACCGTCTGGCAGACCTGCGTGCTCCCCTATGCCTTCTACTGGTGCGCCCGCATGCCTGGGCAGCGCTGCGCTGGGGAGCTTATTTAATTGTAGGTAATAAAATTAATTAAAAAGATAGTCTGAGTCAGCACCATGCGCAGAGGGTGTCTGTGCATGTGTGCTGGACCTGCGAGCGAGCGTACTCAGATGAAAGCTCGCATGGCTGCATCACGTTGCACAGCGCGCAACGGCGCGCGTGGCACTGCCTGCTGTGGACGGCGGCGCGCTCGCCACCACCTATGCAGACAGTTCTGCCTTGATAGCGCCTGTCAATGGAAAGCATGCTGTGCGTAGCGTGTGCGCTGATGCAAGCCGCTGTAGGTGGGCAGTTTGTGAGCGCGCGGTGCGTGTAAAAGCACATGCATATTAATGCATATCGTGCTGCTGTATTCTAGATGTTTCCAGCTAGCTGTGGCAAGCGCGCTTGCGTGACGAGCCCGGACTTCGCTGCTTGAGCTGGCCTGGTGCGGGCACAGGGTGGCGCAGCTGGAGCGGAAGTGCAACTCGCTCAGCGCGCTGGACCGGCGCATCGGCTCCCTGTTCTTCATGTGGGACATATTCAACGTCTTCCTGGGCGCCATGCTGGCGCGCTCCTCGCCCTCGCTTGGCCTCTCAGCAGCGAGGGACTCTTGCAGCGTGCCAAAATGTGTGGCATAGGTTGGATCCTTGCGCCACTTGCAGCGCGCCGACGCTTCGCCATACGTGTCTGTTGCCTGATTTTGCATTGATTGCACAGTGTGCTGCCCATGCATGAGCAATGACAGCTGATGCCAAGCTCAATTAAATGGTGCTTTGGTGAGCCTGCTCGCATGGCATGCAGGGAAGCTCTGTGGTGACAAAGATCGGGCTCGTGCTGCAAAAGCCGACCCTGATCCCGAATGAGATTGGATCCGCGCTGACGGCTAGCAGCAACTTCTTCATCAACTATGTCGCTATCCAGGTAGCAGCCGCGCGCGCTAGGTTCAGGGTAGGGCAGGGCAGGATAAACCTACCCTATACAGCCGCGCGCGCTATTCTCAACACCTAGATACGGGCTGCTGACCTTCAGACCAAAGCAGAGCATGTATTTGCTGACTTGCTTATGTGTGCCCAATGGTTGGGTGAGCCAGCCATACCACGGTTCACGTAGCCAGGCACGATGATCCAAGATGCTAACACTGACAACCTGCACTGACAGCCCGACGGCTGCGTACACAGTTGCTGATGAGCTCTCTTACAGGGCGTGGCCGCGTGCCAGCACTGCACGTGCGTGCAGCATGCACGAGGCTGCCGCCCGCCTTGTTTGCCATCGTCTGAAGCAGCCCATGGCCTCCTGTGACACCCGCTGCAGGCGCTCGCGTTCGTGCCGCTGCGCTTCCTGTTTCCGCAGTACACCATCATCTGCGACCTGGCCTACAAGCTCCCCATCTTCCGTGCGTCGGCTCGCCCCCCCACCATGGTCCTGCAGCTCCGGATGTGCTGCCTTTCGGCCCCCCACCATGGTCCTGCAGCTCAGGAGCTGCTGCCTTTCGGCCCCCCACCATGGTCCTGCAGCTCCTGATGTGCTGCCTTTCGGCCCACCCACCATGGTTCTGCAGCTCCTGATGTGCTGCCTCTCTGCTCGTGCACGTCTGTTTGAGAGGCAGTGCAGGCACCCAGCGCAAGCCCTACTCTGCTCTGATATGGCGTCCACGGTGTCCATGGCGTCCATGGTGTACCAGCTTGCACGCATGGACTGCCCTGTTTGCTGGCACATACTTGGCGGTGCCCGTCGTGCAGGCACTTGCTGAGGTCGGTGCCTGTCTGCGTGCGCAGGGCCGGAGACCGCGCGGGCCAAGGTGCAGTCGTTGCAACCGCTCTCCGTCCGCTACGGTGTGACCCCGCTTCGAGCGTGCCTGTCGTTGTGGCAGTGGATGCGCGTTGATGTGCACACCAAACGCATGGCATGCGGGTGGTGGCACGCAGACTCACGCTCGCCTGCTGCCCTGGGCAGGCTACGAGGTGGGCACGATCATGCTGATCTACACCATGGCGCTGGCATACGGCGTGTCATCGCCGATCATCCTGCCGCTCGCGCTCATATACTTCATCGTCCAGCTGTGCGCACTTTTCCTGCGGCTGGTCAGGCTGCTCTGAGTGGCTGGCATGGACGCTTTGCGCACATTACGTACACGCACGCAGATTGCCAAGTCGAGCTCAGGTTCTCGTTGACGGCACTACAGTGGGTTAGGAGCGGAGCTTCAGCAGGTGGCACTGCTAGGTCACTATAGGTAGGTCACTGACGCGAGGCCGGCCGCCTGACACGGCCTGCCCGCGCGCAGCATCTACTGGCGCTACAACGTGCTGTACATCGCCGAGCGCTGCTTCGAGAGCGGCGGGCGCGTCTGGGACCATGTGTGCCCAGCAGACCACCGTTCCCTTGCATTGCCGGCACCTGGTCCAGAACCGAGGATGAGGTGCAGCGCGCGAGGATGCCTTAGTACATTAGCATCACACCCCTGAAGGCTTTTGAGGGCAACCCTGGCTGTCCTTGGACCTCTGGTGTGCAGAGAGCTGGGAACAGGGCGAGGTAGCCACCTTGCAATGCCTCTGCAGGGCGCGGCGGAGGCCTGCACGCCCTGCGCAGACCCTGTGCTTTGATCCTTCTGTAGACCGTGTGCAAACCGTGTGCCTTGTGCAGACCCTGTGCCGTGTCAAACCCTGTGTCAAGCCTGCTGCGCGCGCGCAGGTGTTCTCCAACATGGTCTGGATCCTCTTCATCTTCGAGTTCTTCACGGGTGCGTGGCCCTGCCGGCAAGCTTGAGGCCGCCCCGGGTCTACCCGACAGAGAGCTCCGACCCGGGCGGGGCTGGGCTGGGCCACGCATCACCAGAGCGTCCCCTCAGCCAACGGGCGCATGACTGCCGTAGCCTGGTGTCTATGTGCTCGGTGCGGGAGTGCCTGGCCACCTCAGGCTTCCGCTCTGTGGCAGCAACACGTGCGCATGCGCAGGCTGCGTGCTGCTGGCCAACGCGGCGTACATCCAGGCCTCGCTGCTGTGGATCACGCTCACGCCCATCATCTACAAGTTCAACCGCTACTGCAAGCTGCGCTTTGGCGAGGCGCGTGCCCCCCGTCGCCCGGCCGCGCGCCGCTGCGCGCCCGCCGCATGAATACGGCGTTGCGCTGTCGGCCCTAGCAAGGGCCGCGCTGTCACCCCAGCAAAGGCATACTCAAACCTTCCAAGGTAATTAGGATATGAGGTGTAGGTCTGAACCCCGCACGCCGCGCAGGCGGTGCACAATGTGCCGCTGGAGGTGGCTGCCCAGGCGCCGGAGGCGCACGTGGACCCGGTCGTGTACACGCCGCCCGCGCTGCGGCAGCGCTGCGCCGGCTGGTACCCCGGCATTGGCACCGCCTGGGAGAACTGGGGCATGCCGCAGTACTCGCTGTAGGGCGGGGTGGGCCGGGGCGCGCCGCAGCGTTTGATGTCGGGGAGGGGCCTACGGGGCATGCCGCCGCGCTTGCTGTCGGGCTGGGCGAGCCGGGGCATGCCGCAGCGCTCCCAGTAGGGCTGGGAGGGGCTGGGGCATGCCGCAGGTATACCTGCAGATTTGGGCTCGTGTGGACTGGGCCGGCGGCGGCGCGTGGCGACAGTCGCGCGCGTGCTCAGAGACCCGCGGCATCGTGCAGCGTTTCCGGGATGGACAGCAAGCGCTTTATCATTGCGGAGGCGCGCTTCTGGCACAACATGTTCAAGAGCGCGCCGCCTGCTATGCAGCAGGGCTGTGCTGGCGTTCTCCGGCATAGGCGCCCGGTGATAGGGTTTTGGGGCATGTTGCAGTATTCATTGTGGGGCAGTGGTCTACGTACATACACGGCAGAGTATGATGAACCTTGAACTCAAGGACAGCTTATATGCCAGTGTGCGCAGGATGCGCTCGTGCAAACGCTGCATGCCCCGAGATGCAAGCTACAGGATCTGCAGCCGCCCCGCGGGTGCTGTCTCCCACTGCATCATGTCTGTGCGCCCGGCACATGAAGGACGAGAGGTGCCACATTGCTCCATACAGTAGGCACTAGCTTATGTCAGGTTCAATTGTCAGCTTTTGGTCTTCAGTGGTGCACGATGACTGAGTATTGTATTTTCTGTCCCGGCGGCGTCAGGTATGTGAACACTTTTCCAGAGTTTCGTTTGAGGTGCTTGCAGTGTGAAGTTGAGGTAGGCAGATGTATTGCCCAGCTATCTTGCCTTTTGGTCTCATGCTCAGACGCCAATTCTGGTAACATATCTTGCGCATACCCGACCGTTCCATTCAAGCTCACGGTCTGTGGCGTGTCGCAACGCAAGTGACAGTAAACGAACGATGCTGACGTTCAGGCTGAATGCTACTCAGCATTAGGAACTTTGCAGCTCAATGGTTGTTCATTACCAGGCTCAATGGGCACTGGTATATCTGCAGTCACCCTGCCCTGCACCCTGCCCCGCCAGCCCCTGGCTCTGACCCTGCAAGCCCGGCGCCCCGACATGTTTGACCCTGACTCCCAAGCAGCCAATTCCCCTGCCACAGCCATAACACGGTCAGCCGAGCGCCGCGCGCGCAAACGCCTCTGCGGCCTGCATCGCCTGCGGCAGCTGCGCAAGCCCCGGGCCCTGGCCCTGCGCGGAGGTCGGCTTGCCGCCGCCCTTGCCGCCGAGCGGCTCGAGCGCGGCGCCCGCCCACGCGCGCGCGTCCAGCGCCTTGCTGACCGCCGCGGGTACACCCGCGTACACGAGCGCGCGGCCCTTGCCTGCGCGCGCGCGCGCCCCCCGCGCCCAGCTTGAGCGGAGCCCCTGCGGCAGGGGGCTGGGCTGCGCTGGGCTAGGAGACACACAGGCCCGGCGTCAACCATTATGCTATCTCTCAGCGCCCTGGACAGGCGCTGGGCGCTGCGTGCCAGTCCCAAGCGGCGACCGCAGTCGTGTTGCAGGCGCCAACCGGCGGGTGTGCAGGCGTGAGGGAGCGCAGCACCGCTGCCATGCAGGCCAGGGTAAGGTTAGGGTTGGAACCCTAGCCGATCCGGGGCCGGCGGCCGCGGCGCACCCGCGTCGGGCGAGAACGTGATGACCGCCAGTGCCGCGTGCTTGGCCTGGATGGCCGCAAACGCCTCCGCGGGCGCCTTCGCGTCCATGCCCGTGTCCAGCGTCAGCAGCGCAAAGCGCTGCCCGGCCGCCACCGCGGCGTCCGCGGCCGCCACCGCCACAGCGACCGCGCGCGCCTGCGACCGGGGGCGGCGGGCCTCGGCGGCGCGGCTCATGGGGCCGCGCGCGCGTTGAAGGCGAGAAGTGACCCCCGGCTAAAGCAAGCCCAAGTCGACAGCTTGAGAACATGCACCCTGCAATATGCAAGGTCAGCGCAGGCATGGGGCGGCCTCTGGCGGCCGCAGCAGGAGTGGCCCCGACTCATGAGGCCCCCTCCCTCACGCATGCGCTAGTAAATGGCGGGGCGGCGGCGCGCCTTGTTCGCCGCGCCGGCCGCCTTCTGCTGATTCAGCGCCTTGCGCAGCAGCCGCGCGTGCGCCTCGCGCTGCGCCGCCTTCACCGCCGCCGGGATGGTCGCCGTGTCCAGCTCCTGCGCAGACGCTATACACCCTTCAGGTCTGCGCACCCGTCAGACCTTGCTTCCCACCATGCTGGCCATGCTGCTGCAGCCTGTCAGCAGGCTCAGTCAGCCTCCCCAATTGTCACACCTCAAGCGCTCAGTTCTCACTCTTATAGTTTCAGAGGACTGCCAGCCTGCCCACGACACTGCTGCGGCGCTCGAGGGACCCGAGACAGAAGCCCCGCGCCTGCTTCAGCGACGTGACCGCGGCGTCCAGCGCGGGCCCGGCCAGGCCCTCCGCGTCGGCCAGGCGCGCGGCGAGCGCCTCGCCGTCCGCGATCGCCGCCTCCGCCTCCGCGCCGGTCACCGCCACCACCCGCCGGATGCCCTGCGCGCGCAGGCGCCTGCTAAGGCACATCTTCCCTCTAAGAGAAAACCGCGGTCGCCGCCGCCGCCGCTGCCACCGCGCCTGTCACTCCACAAGTCGCTGGGTGCCCTGCATGCACCAGAGGCCTGCCCCAGCTCTTTGTTTTCGGAGCAACAAACAAACCCGCCGAAGTCAAGCCTGCAAACGGCTTGCATGGTAATGGATGGTGTAGCCTATGTGATGGGGCCGGCTGCGCAACGCAGCACAGCAACGCTGCCAGCATTGCCCCCCGCCGTGACGCTGCCCTCGTCACACAGCCGCGCAAACGCGCGCGCCGCGCCCACGTCGCGTGCGCTGCGCAGTGCACATTGACACAATACCTACAGCGGCACCTGTCCCTGCAGCTGGGCAGGCTGCGCGCCACACGCCGGATTAATCCGCCACAGTCCCAGCGGCGCGGACTGCAGGCGGCAACCAAGCGCGGCGGCGGGGGCGCGCGCCTTGGCGACGCCCTCCTCGGACAGCAGCGCGAACGAGCGCGCCTCGCCCGTGTCGGCCAGGTGCGTGCCGCCGCAGAACTCCACGCTGAAGCGCCGGTTGCCGGGCTCGGCCGGCGCCGCGAGCAGGTCCTCCACGGGCGCGCCGATGGACACCACGCGCACC
>JAABUZ0100008694.1_pt1 | contig 11875 bp, 6 predicted proteins | sample 5562091 | NCBI WGS metagenome assembly JAABUZ01 (sample SAMN12813069, study PRJNA571459) | rock metagenome | isolation source: Antarctica rocks | place: Antarctica: Victoria Land, Linnaeus Terrace sud | collected 2015-12-21
AACGCCACGGTGAGCATTACCTCTCCCGCTGACGTGACCAAGGAGCGGCTATAGAAGTGACGCGCGAGACAATCTGCCGGGCCGCGGGATCCCAGGGCAGTCGAACGAGCGGACTTTGGTGGGACAGGAGGCATCCACCATAGCGCGGAAGGTACACACGAGGGATACGCCAATTATGCGTGTAATGTGTGGTCGATCGTGTGGTTCGTGTGTGTTCATCCTGCTCCACAGGGCGCACACTAGAGACATCGGCGTACCGTGTGGTGTTGCCACGGACGCCGGTGCTCACTGCGCATCAATCGGGAGGTATTCAGTCACCACCGCCCGAGAGAGTGCCTTCACCGGCCGGCTACCCGCACCACATATCAAGCAATGACCACACACACCGATGGAGAGGGAAGATGACGACTGACCACGAGGTAGACGGGATCATAGAAGAATTGCGCGCGGGACTCAGCGCGCAGCAGACAGTGCTCAGCGCGCAGCAGACAGTGCTCAGCGCGCAGCAGTCCGTGCTGGCGGCCCAGACCGAGCGGATCGCCCTGCTGGAAGGGGAGCGACGCTCCCCCCGTGCCGCACGGCCCACGGCGGACGACCTTCCGGAGCGGCGGCCACGCCGCCTGACGCGCGGCGGGATGCTCAAGGCAGCGGCCATGGGAGCCATCGGCCTGGCCGGGGCCGAGGCGGCGAGCACGTTGGGGGCAGAAAGCGCTTTTGCTGATACGGGTAGCGCGCCCAACTACGTCGCAAGTGGGTCAGGCGGAGGCGGTACTGGATTCCAAACTGCAACCAATTCTATGTTCGTGATCGGAGGAAGATTCGAGGCGCTAACAGGTGTTGTGGCCATAGGGACGAATTTTGATGCGGTCCGTGGCGACAGCTACAGCGGGCACGCGGTGTACGGCACCTCACGCACAGTGCCAGCCGGTGGCTCCGTCGTCCTTGGTCAGACAACGTCGGGAACAACTATCGCAGTTGATGCAGCCGCCGTGCGCGGGCAGATAGACGATGTAGGGTACGACGGCATCGGCGTCTACGGGTTGCACGGTGGCGTCGGTGTTGGAGTCCAGGGAGAGACCGTTAGCTCGGGCACTGGAGTGTATGGCAAGAGTTCTGGCGGGGGGGTAGGAGTGCTGGGCACGAACGATAGGTATGGTCCTGCAGTAAAGGCTATCGCCAAGGATGGTTACGGAGTACACGCTATCAGCGACACAGGTACCGCGGTATTCGGCGAATCGAGCGCTAATTCGAGCTCGGATTTCAGCTATTACAATGGCGTGTCTGGCTATAGTGACAGCGGCTCAGGAGTAAGCGGAATAGCAGGAAACCCACGGAACTCAGGGGGTGGCGGCTACGGGGGTACCTTCGAGATTAGAGATACGGGCGCGGCACAGCTATTGCTCAGGCCCTTCGGCTCCGGTGGCTATCCCAAAACCGGCACTCACACCACCGGTGAGATCTTCATGGACCCCGCCGGCAACCTCTTTGTCTGTGTGGCATACGGCACCCCCGGCACCTGGAAGCAGGTGGCCTACTCGGGGACCGGCCCCACCGACGCGCGCCTTCGTCACTTCACCATCGCCCGCCACGGTGATCGGGTCGACTTCCACTGGCACATGGCGGATGGCAAGGGCGTCGCCGGCTTAGAACTGTATGCCGCCGGACGCCGCCTGAACCGTGAGACCATCCGGCCGCATCGCGCCAAGACCTACGATGCCTCCGCCACCTGGAAAGGTGAAGGCCCATTTGCCCTCCACGTGGTCATGCGCGACGGTAGCGTCATCACCGTATGGCCGGAATGACGGAGGCGCCGCGCTCAGGCGAAGGCGCGCAGCGGTTGCTCGTCGAGGCAGAAGTCCAGCGCCTGGTCGAGACTCATGGTCGGCGCCGACAACGGGTCGGCGCCGGCCCACCGTGCCTCACGGCGCAGCTCAACCGGCAATGAGTCGATCAATGCGTCACGGCCGGCTCGGTCGATGGGACGCGGCGGAAGATGAGCTTCCTCGCGTAAGGCCTCAGTTGCTCGCCACAGTGCGGCAGCACGGCACAAGCGACCCTGTGTCTGCTCTAGGCTCGCCATCGCTTCCAGACAGTCAACGACATCGCTCTGATTGTCGGTATCGCGGTAGATCGCCAGACTTTCTCGGTACAGGGTGGCGGCTTGCTCCAGCTGACCGGCATCGCGCAACACGTCCGCCAGCGTCTTGAGTGAGAACGCAGTACCCCAAGCGTTCCCCACCTCCCGCGCCACACGCACGCTCTCCTCGGCCAGGGATTGGGCCTCGGTCAACTCGCCGCGACGTCGCGCCACATCGCTCAGGTTGCCCAGCGCCAGGGTCAGACCCCACCGCTCGCCCATGTGCTGAAAGAGGCGCATACTTTCGGCGTAGAGCGGCGCCGCTCGATCCAAATCCCCTCCATCCCGGTAGACTTCAGCCAGGTTGTTGAGCGCGGTCGCAATGCCGCGTTCGTCGTCCAGATTGCGCTTGATCGCCAGGCTTTCTTCCAGCAGCGCCACCGCCCGGTCGAGTTCGCCCAGGCCCGTCGCTGTCGTTGCCAGATTATTCAACAACCGCGCCACATTATCGGCGCTGTCGTATTCTCGTACCAGGACCAGTGACCCCTCATAGTAGGCGCCAGCCCGGCGAAGTTCTCCCTGGTATTTGGCCACAGTACCCAGCAGATTGAGAGCGGCGGCCATACCCGCTTTGTGGTCCGTTTCCCGATAAAGGTCATGCGCTTCCTCAGCCAGCGCCGAAGCCCGGGCATGGTCGCCCGCTTCCGCCGCAAGGATGCCGGCGCGCACGAAGGCCGAGGCACGCAGCGACTGCGAGACAGGTGTGCCCACGATGGCCTCCAGCGCCAGCAGGCCCTCGAACCAGCCGCGCCCTTCCTGGAGGTGGCCACGCGTGTACCAGAAGTGCCACAGTGCCAAGGCAAGGCGCAGTCCCCGTTCCAGATCACCGATACCACGGGACTCCCGCAAGGCGGCCCGCAGGTTGTCCCGCTCGGCGTCCAGCCGTCGTAGCCAGGTTGCCTGATCAGTACCTCGCAACCGTGGCTCCGCCTCTTCGGCCAGAGCCAGGAAATAGCTCAGGTGCCGTCGCTGCACGTCGATCTCTTCCTGCGCCGCGATCAATTGCTCCAGAGCATACTCGCGAACCGTGTCCAGCAGGCTGAACCTCAGCGCTTCATCGTCCCTTTGCCTGATTTGAACCAGGCTCTTATCCCCCAACGCGGCCAGTCCGGCGAGGACCGCATCGGCGGATTGATCGGGTGCGCATACTGCCGCCGCTGCCTCGACCGTGCAGCCACCGGCGAAGACCGCCAGAGAACGAAAGAGTGCCTGTTCCTCCCTGCTCAGCAGATCGTAGCTCCAGGCGATCGTGTCGCGCATGGTTTGCTGCCGGGCGGGAAGATCTCGTGGGCCATCCGCCAGCATCGACAAGCGGCGCCCCAGACGAGCCAGCAGCGCCTCCGGCGACAGAGTCTTGAGATGAGCGGCGGCCAGCTCCAGAGCCAGCGGCACGCCGTCCAGTCGGCGGCAGATGGCCATCAATATCTGGTTTTCATCCGGCGCCGGAGAAAAGTCCGGCCGGACCAACCGAGCACTGGCTACCAGGAGTGCAACCGCTGGGGAATGAAGCGCCGTCGCCGGGTGCCCCTCCGAGGAAAGCGCGGACACCGCCAGCGGTTCCACCGTCATCGCGCGCTCGCCGCGTACGTGGAGTAGCATTCGGCTGGTGGCCAGCACCTGCACGCCAGGACAGGCCGCCAGCAGCTCAGCAACCTGCGAAGCGGACTCGATCAAGTGTTCGAAGCTGTCCAGCAGAAGCAAGGCCCGTCTGTCGCGCAGATGCTCTATAAGGAGTGCTTGGGCCGGCTTGCTACCTCCCCCCTCCAGACCAAGCGCCTCCACGATGGCCGGCGGAAACAGCTCGGGCTCCCGGATGGAGGACAGGGTGACCAGCACCACACTGTCGTCGAAGTCGGCACGCAGGCGGCGCGCCACGTCCAGCGCTAGCCGCGTTTTTCCGACCCCACCAGGGCCGAGCAGGGTGAGCAGCCTGACCCCCTGCCACCGCACGAGATGGACCGCTTCCGCCTCTTCCCGTTCGCGGCCGATCATGGGCGTGAGCGGACTGGGCAAAGGGAGGGGAACGGCCGGCTGGTGCTGCCCGTTGGCAGGTGCGTCGAGCGGCCGCGCTGTCCCCTGAAACACAGCGCGTTGCTCCGCCGACAGCTGCAAAGCCTCGGCAAGCTGCTGCACCGTGTACAACCGCGGACGCGACTTGACGCCTCGCTCCAGATCGCTGACGCCCCGTGTGCTCAGCTTGGCGCGCTCGGCCAGCTCCTGTTGGGTCAAGCCAGCGGCGACATGGTACCTGGTAAGAAGCGTCGCAAATGGGGGGGAATCATCGGTCATGGTCGCCTCCGGAATCGTGCCCCAGTGAATTCAACCGGCATACTTCTCTAGCATACGGCAATTATGCGTGCAATGTGTGGTCGATCGTGTGGTTTGTGTGTGTTCATTCCGCCTCCCCAGCACGCACGCTAGAGACACCAGAGAAACGCGTGACGGTCGGGGCGGTTCACGTCACGACACGGACGCGAAGAAATCTCGAAATAGCTGATGGGAAATCGTCCTTAACCAACACTTTTGACCATGGAATGAAGGGCACATGTGATGTTCTCGACACTCGCCCCCATCCCGTTCGGGAACTGTCAACCTGGTCAAGGGTGTCCCACCGATACACCGACGGCGACGCCCACTAACACCCCGATTCCGACCGCGACGCCAACCAACACGCCAACCAGTACATCAACGACCACGCCAACCAACACGCCAACGAGTACACCAACGACCACGTCAACCAGTATGCCGACCAGTACACCCTCGCCCACCCCAACGCGTACGACGACGAGTGTACCCACAGCCATCCTGACGGCGCCGCCAACCGGTACCACCACCACCACGCCAACCAGTGGACCTACCGCCACCCTGGTGGCGCCGCCAACCATTACCACGCCAACAGGCGTGCCCACCGCCACCCTGGTGGCCACGCCAACCGTTACCACCACCACCGTGCCGACGAAGGTACCCACCTTCGCTCCCACCGCTCCCCCCACGGTCACCGCTACCTCCGGTCCAACCGCGACCGGTCCGGCCCAGACACTTCCCGAGGCGCCCGCCTGTTCCTCCCCTTCCCCTTCCGGGTTCAGGCGCAAAATCGCTGTGCGCGACGACCCCGCGCGGCTGCAGGGAGGCGATCACACCACGCTCCAGGCCGATAAGTTGCCGGCCAACACCACCTTCGTCATCCTCTATGACGGTCCGCGCTGGAGGCTCCAGGGAACCACGGCCACCAAATTGCCATTCTCGATCCGTCTGGGAACCGCCACCACCGACGGGAAAGGCACGCTCTCGACCACCGTCCGGCTGCCGGTCGACGCCATGTACGGAACCGCACATATCCGGGCCTTCGACACCACGGCGGTGCGCACAGGCCCGCTGCACGTCTGGGATCTCAATACGGCGCCGCACGACCCGTGGCTAGAAGTGTCGGCGCCGGCCGGTACCAATTTTGTCATCACCCACGGCATCAAGCCGCCTTCAGCAGCCGCTTCCTGCAGCGCCAAGATTCCGACCGGCGGCACAGCAATCGTGCCCGTCAGTCCAGGGCCAAACATGGTGAGCGTGATCAACGTCGCGGGGGAGATACAGAGTCACCTGACACTCGGGCTGCCCGGCGAGACAGTACGGCTGCCGCTGCAGCCGATAATCGACGCGGCGGCAACGCTGCACGTCAATAGCTGCGACACCAAACTCCGCGAACTTGGACAGTACGACAATCTGAGTGGTAACGAATGGACCATGAACGGCCTCGGTCCATTCGGCGAGTTTTTGAGTGGCATCAAAATTGACGACACGGTTCTGGTGACACTCGGCAGCGCAGACGGCTCCTCCATCCCGGCCGTGTGTGTACCGCGTCTCAAGGTTGCTCTGCGCGACGTAAATGCTCGTACAGTGCAGCAATTGGGTGTCTTCGGCCCGGCACAGCATTCTGATGTCGACAATTACCTGGCCTCGCTCTTCCCGCGTGCTCAGGCGCTAGCTGATGCATGGGGTGGGAGCGATCCGTACAGTAATCTATTCAACGCGGACAAAGACGCCTTTGCCAAGAACTCGATTAACTACCTGATCCACGTCAACCCAGGCTCGGTCTCTCCCGGGGAGGGCGATCTGCAGTTGAGTGTCGCCGGTCCGAACGCCTCCGACGTGTCCCTCTTCACCCCGTCTTTCCGGGTGTTCAAACAGTACTGGGACAGTCCTGAGTTTCACCTCTCATCCGGTCCCAGCTTCGACTACTCGACTCGCACTTACTCCGCCAGCGGGAGTATCCCCAGGGACGCCCTCGACGAAAGTTACCCTCTGGATCTCGGGTGGGCTGAGAACAAACCTATCCGCGCCGTTCACTATCCCGTCGAGAACCATCTGCGAATCGGGATCTCGCTGGACGAGACTTTCAGCACCGAAGGGGTATGGCACGCAGATCCTCGCGCCGTGGCCCAGGCGACATTGGTGAACCAAAAGTTGTTGGATGAGACCCTGCCGCTGAGTCCGGTATACAACGACCCTGAGCCGCCCGGCATCAAACTGGACCAGCTAAAACTGGGAGACGGCCTGCACTGGCACGATCCTGGCCCTATAGCCTCTATCCCGATCTACGGCTTCACGATCCCGGTTGTCGACAAGAGCGTTGGCGTCACGGGCGACTTGTACATCGGGGCCGATGCTGATGCCTACCTGAGCAGTCACATCAATCCCGACTTTAGCATTAAGGATGTGACGCTGACCGGGGTTGCCAAACTCAACTTCTCCGCGCAGGTGGATTTCAATTTCGTTATTTTTGGCGTCGACGCTGGAGCCGAGTCCGATCTCACTCTCGCGCTTCCGGTCACGTACACCAGCGGGGCAGGAGTGACTGCATCGGCCTGCTTTATTGGTCACCTTGATGTCTTCGTCAAAGGGTGGTATAACTTGTGGTTGAAGAAGGGTAGCAAGGACTTCTTCAGGGTACAGCTTATTAGCGTCCACCTTCCCTCGGGCTGTTCCACGGGAACCCTGTACAGCCTGCGGGCCGAACGACTACGTGAATTCATAGGCCAGCGTCTGCCCGCCGGTGTCGACAAACGCACCCTCGAGCCTCAGATCCGCTACGTCCGCCTGCAGGCGCCATCGACTCCACCGCCTGCGCGGTTGCACACGGCGCCCAGCGTCAGCGTCGACGCCCGTGGACGGGGAGCGTCGGTCTGGGTGCTCTCCGATTCGGTTGCACGGCGCGACCGGCTCATGGCTTCCACCACGACCGGCGGCGCCTGGAGCAGCCCGGCCTCCATCGCGACCAGCAACGCCGCGATCCTGTCGCCTCGCGTGGCAGAGTTGGGCGACGGGCGAGCGGTGGCTTCCTGGGTACAGAACACCATGACTCCAAAAGATGCGCCGGCCATTGATCGGCTGCAGCGCGCCGGCAATCCGGGCGCGGTCATCGCCATGATGCTGCGGCATCAGGAAATGTTCACCGCCACCCTGAGCCACGGGCGCTGGTCCACACCACAACGCCTCACGCACGATAGCCTGGTGGACAACGGCCCGACGCTGGCCGCGGACACCCAGCATCACACCGCGATGCTGGTCTGGACGCGTGGACTGGACAGCCGGACCATGGGATTGGTATACAGCCGGTTCAACGGCCATGCCTGGACCGCCCCAAGCGCAGTCCCCGGTACTCGGGATACCAGTCCCGGCGCCGCAGCACTGACCTGGCAGCGCGGCAGCTATGCGCTGGCCTGGATTGCCGTCGCGGCCCAGAACAGCGTTCGGATAGCTGCTCTCTCCGGCGGCCGCTGGACAGCCCCGAGGAATCCGGGGCTACCGGTAGGTGCGCAGGCCTTGAGCCTGGCGACGCACGGCACAGGACTGGCCCTGGCGGCATCCATCGTCGACCCGAAGGGGAAAGGCGGGTCTGCCATCTGGACCGCCGTCTCAACCGGCAACACGTGGAAAACCCAGAAGATCAGTGACGATGGCCGGAACCCGGCACTGGCCGGCGCCGGCCAGCGCGGCACGATCCTGACCTACAGCCAGCCCCAGGACGCGGGATTCTCGCAAGGTACCAGTCAGATCGCGGATGCGGTGGCCCCGCCCAACGGCGCCTTCTCCGCCCCCGGGCTCATTACCGGGCAGCAGGACAGCGCACAAATACCGGCGATCGCGGTTGACCCGAAGACCAAGACGCTCCGACTGCTCTACCAGCAGCTAGCCCCCCAGGGCGCCGCTCCGGTCACCACCGATCCCGCCTGGCGCCTGGCGTTGAACCCTCAGACCAAAGTGCTGGATACCGCGTCTGGCGTCCAGGCATCAAGCGTGCCACTGCAGGCACATGTCTTCGCCAACTTCGCAGAGGCATCACTGAACGTACCCCACCCGTCGCCCGGCCAGAAGGTAACGCTGACCGTGCCGGTGTACAACGCCGGCCTCCTTCCCGCCAAAGCATCGGGCGCGATCGTGGTCAAAGCGGGTAACGTCACGGTGGCGCGGCTACGGCTCCAGAAAAAACTGGCAGTCAACGCGCGCTACCTGGCGACCATCACGTTTGCCGCTCCACCCTCGGCCATCTCGCTGCATGGAAAGGGAATCCGCTCCCTGCCGGGCGCCGACCTCGGTGTGCCGCTCCAGCCGGCCAAACTGTCCGTGGGCACAACAGCGTCCGGCGATGCCGAGCTTCGCTGGACTACACCGCCGGATCACGACGTCGTGGAGTACCGACTGTACCGGGCGACGGGATCGTCCCGGTACGAATTGGCCGGGCTGTCGCACGACACCATCTTCGTGGACCCGGCGACCGAGGGCGTCAAGCCGGGGGATCTGCGCTATGCGGTGACCGCGGTGGACGCCCAGGGCAGGGAATCCGCACTCAGCAACGACGCCAGTGTGGGGCGACCGGGCCAGTGACCGGAACGTGCCGAGGAGGCAAGAGCCACGGAACAGCAGCGAGCGGGAAAGGCACATCATGACCCCAAATACCAGCAGGAACTCCAGCCGGGCAGCGGTTCGCAGGCGGACACTGATAGCAACCGTGCTGGCGCTGGCGGGCTGGTCGGCGCAGCCCGCAGGCGCGTCTCCCGGCGTGCAACAGCTGGCCCTGGTGCGCGGGAATCAGATTGGGCTGTTCAGCGATCACTTCGCGCCCCTGGTGCGGCTGTCTGCCGGACAGCACGTGAGCCCACTCCTCTGGTCGCCCAACGGACGCTACCTGGCATTCGTCACGTATCGGTCGACGGGTATCGGTGGGGCGGCCTTGCATGTACTCAATGTCAACCAGCCGGTCGACCGCGTCGTGGTGCGCGGCAGTCCTATCGCGAATTTTCGGGCGGTATGGTCGTCCAGCAGCCAGTTTCTGGTGCTGGCCAACAACTGCTCGCTGGTCGCTGTTCCCGTGCACGGAACACAACGTGTGATCCTGCGAGGGAAACTGGGCGAGACCTGCCTGGGACGTGGACAGATATCCGACGATGGTAGTACCATCGCCGCTGCCATCCAGGCCGGCGCGCGCCACGTGTTGGTGAAGGTGGACACGGCGAGTGGCCATCGAACGCAGGTGGGAACGCTGCCCAGCAACTTTGCTGCGGGAACGGACGCAATCTCACCCTCTCCCCACGGCGATTTCGTGGCCTTTGCCACCTCCCTCTTCGATAAGAACCAGAACCGGATTCCCCGCTGTTGCGACCATGTGTGGATCGCGCCGCTGGCGCCGGCCGGACTCAGCCAGAAGCGGTCCCTCGGTTCCGCTCCACTGACCCAGGGGGGAGGCAGCTCGTTCATCTGGTCCCCACCGGCCGCGAGGCTCGTGCACTACGACTCAAGTGCGCCCAACGACGCCTGGTATCCACTGGGCGGCGGCGCCATCCGCCACATCCCGGGATTTCTGTCCCTGTACGCCTGGTCACCGGACGGCCAGTTCCTCGCCTATCGGGCGGGACGCGGCGCGCTAAACACCGCGGAGGGGCAGGTGCGCGTAATTCTGGTAGCCCAGCCCGGCAAACCGTTCTTCAACATCAAATCGTCGCCGGCAATGCTGGATGCCTGTTTCACCGCGTCCTTTTCATCGACTCGCGAGCTGGCCTACGTGCTGGGAGGGGGTACCGTGCCACCCAGTTTTAATCCTGGTACCGATCTGAGTCGCGGCAGGCTGACCTTTTTTTCCGCCAACGACGGGCGGCTCAAGCACTCGATCGGTGGGCTTTCCTGCACGGTCCCGCCCGCCTGGGGTCCGTGATGCCTCGCGCCTTCCGCGCTGCGGTAGGTCCATACGTTGGTCCATGTCCATGCAAGTCACCTGAGAAGGAGTACCAGCGTGCCACAGGGTAGAGCATTCACTCCCAAACGACCGACCTGGTTCGGCACTATCCGAACCCGTCTCGCCGTGGCTGCGATTGCCGCAACGGCGATTACTCTCCTGCCACCGTCTACGTCGTTCTCGTCGGCTATTCTGTCTCTCGCGTGCGGCCCTCGCGATAGCCATTCACTTACTCCCTGCACCTTATCAGGGCGGGGTTTCTACGGGGGTTCTCCGGTCAAAGTTGTCTACCGTATCACGTATGAGTCAACTCTAAATGTTTGCAGGTCGGAGACATATCGCCGCTCCAGCCTTGTCGATCAGCGCGGCAATTTTCTCCGGCCACCCATCAAATTGGACTTTGGGGTGTACAGCTACAGTCTCACGATCACGGCGGCCGACGCTGATTTCCGTGCTTCCTTGATTGTGTCCGGGCGTATATGGGGTGAGACAGATGCCGTGCACCGGGCGCCATGCGGTAAAAAACGCCGAACGGTCGAACCACGAAGGCATAGTAGGGAAGAAATTTGGTGAATCGCATGCACAGGACTCTTGTAGTCGTTGGCCTGATCGCTCTGGTCGCCAGTCTGCCTGAATCAGGAGAGGCGACACGTCTCGATCAAAGCCGAGCACAGGGAACGCGGTTAATCGTCAATGACGCGTACCGAGTGAATGCGATAACAAGCCAGGTGCTTGCCGTGCGCGCCGGAACCTCTCGTGTGTTGACCCGCCGCCAAGGCTTTTCCTACGCTCCACTCCTACCATCTCCCGACGGCAGGCACATACTCTTTGACCGTGAACCGTGCTGCTCCGGGGTGGGTACGTATCGTGCGCTATGGGCCTTCAACCGCAACGGCACGAACCAGCACCAGGTGGTTGTGATTCCGCCCTCCCGATGTGGAAACGCGCTTGGTGTGGGAAGCATCGCGTGGTCGCCCAGCGGGCGCAGGCTGGCCTATGCCATCTTTTTCGCCAGCGATGCGCGCCACGGCTGTCTCCCCGGCGTACGCGACGTGGTGGGCGCCTGGGTTACCTCCTATGACCACCCACAACCGCGCCAGCTCACCTATGGCGGAGATCCTCAAGGCGGAGCCCCGCTCTCCTGGTCCCCCGACGAACGCACGCTTGCTACCAACCGATCGGGCAACGTGGTGGCAGTCGACGTCACGACTGGCCGGTCGCGAGTTCTGGTCTATGGAGGCCGGCAGGGAGTCTTTGCGCCCGTAACCGGCGATCTCGCCTACGTGACAGGCGGCGAGCGCCGCGGCCATTCAACCCTCATCTGGGTCGCGGGCACACAGGGGCGCCGCCGCCATCTCCTCGCGTCCACACGCATACCCGTGGTGGAAGAGCGCGCTCTTCTGTGGTCGCCCGATGGGCGGAGTATCTCCTACATCACCGGCAACGGTGCAGACGTCCACCCGGGACTGAACACGTCGGGGACCAGAACTCTGTGGGTCGCGGGTGGCGGACGG
>JAABUZ0100008697.1_pt1 | contig 11873 bp, 15 predicted proteins | sample 5562091 | NCBI WGS metagenome assembly JAABUZ01 (sample SAMN12813069, study PRJNA571459) | rock metagenome | isolation source: Antarctica rocks | place: Antarctica: Victoria Land, Linnaeus Terrace sud | collected 2015-12-21
CCGCCAGCTGCCGCTCGCGCTCCGCGAGCGCGGCGGCCAGCTCGTGCGCGGGCCGCTCCGCCGCCTGCGCCGGCCGCGCGGGCGCCGCCATCAGGGCGGCGATCCGGTGATCTCCGGTGTGGGTGCCTGCTTGCAGGGTCCGTGGCGCCGCCTGCCGCCACGGGGGTGCGAACAGGCGCGGCAGCAGCGGCAGCGCCTCCGGCATCCTTGGCGGCCGAGGCTGCACACTTCCGCCCTGACTTTGAAGCGCTGCCTACATGCTCGGGCATGCGTTGTGTAAGGGTCCGTGCATGCCACAGCGGCCGACGCATGCGGCGCGCTCTGCAGCCCGCAGCTGGTGCCCTCACTGCGAGCGCAGCGCCGGCACGTCCGCCCCGCTACCCCGCGCGAACCCGTTTAGCAACAAAGAGGCGGCTGCTTGCAGCGCAGGCGCCTGCACTCGCTCGCGCACACCCCTGTGCCAGGCCTGCGGCGCACACCTCGGCGGGCTGGTGCGGGACGCGCACCGCCGCGCGCGCCGGCCGCGGGTCGCGGCTGGCGGCCGCACGCGCGACGGCGCTCCCGCGCCGCTCCTCCGCTGGGTGCCCCTGCAGCGATGCGGATCATTTACAGGGCCTCGCCGAGCGCCGGCACACTGACACAACAGCGCGGATGAGCAGGCGCTGCCCAGGCATTCCAGCTTGAAACCTCACAATTGGTACACGCGCCCGCTGCCTGCATGCGCGGCTCAGGCGCTGCAAGCAGACATCTGTACTTGAGTGGGGCTGGCAGACACGCCCATCGCCGCACCGGCGCCTGAGTGGCGTTAGGACGCCGGCGCACGCACTCCGGTGCACATGCCAAGTTATACCCAGCGATGGCTGGCAGGGGTCTCACCACTGCAAGCGCCCTGGCGTCTGCGTGCGGGCGCTGGCGGCCGGCAGGCGGCGCGCTCCGCTGCGCGCGCGCGACGGGCAGCGCGGGTGCGGGCGGCGCGGGCGCCGAGGCAAACCCCATGGCCAGCCGCTCGGCGCGCTGCCAGCCAAGCTCCAGCGCCTGCTCGGCGGTGGCCTCGGGGCTGTCGGGCTCCTCCGGGATGTCGCCGCCCTCCGTCGGCACCCTGCGCGCCCAGCCGGGCCCGTCGTCCTGGAACCCAACTCTCAAGCGGCGCTCGGCCCAGAGGGCACCCCTGCAGTCAGCGCTTAGGGTGGGCAGCAGGGCGGGCGCATCCGCATGGCAAGGCCCCAGGGAGGCCGCCATCGAGCCCAACACCGGCGCGCACCAGCCGCAGGCAGCCCATGCACCAGGCCAGCGGCACGGACTGTCAAGCACGGGGCGGCCCGCACCAGATGGACGTGGCGGCGACGGAGCCGGCGTACGAGGTGCCCGCGTACGAGCCCGCGAGCGACAGCGCGTGCGCGCGCACGTCGCCGGGCGCGTCGACGCCGGGCAGCCCCGGCCCTGCGTCGCTCGCGGCGCGCTCCGCGCGCGTGCGCGCGGCCTCGCGGTCGGCCGCCTGCAGCACCGCATGCGTGAGGACCGGCGCGGGCGCGGCCGGCGGCCCGCTGCCGGGGCGGGGGATGGCGGCCGGCGCCGCGGCGCGCGGCGGCCGTTCAAAGTCCGCCAGCGGCGCCGGCCGGCGCGGCAGCTCGCGGAAGCGAACGCCCGGCGTGCGCGCCATGCTCTTGTCCGGCTCCGACACAGTGCTGGGCCGGACAGGCTTGTCGGCGGCCGTGCCGTCAGGCTGCCGCCCGGCGCCGCCGGGGCTGTCCGCGACCGCGGCCGGGGCCTGGCTACCGGGGCCGTGGTGCGAGCCCGCACGCTGCGGCGGCGTGCTCGGCACCGGCGCCACCGCATGCGGCCCGTCCTGGGCCGCGGCAGGCTCGCGCCCGTCGCCGGTCGCGGGGTCGCCCATAGCGGGGCTCAGGACTGCCTGCGCTTGCAGCGCCCGCAGTCAAGCAGGCAGGGTCGGCCACCAGACTGGTGATGTGGTTCCTGCTCAATGTGCACCTGCGAGGCGCTCGCAGAGGGACATCTCCACAAAGTTTGGCAAAAAAGGTTACTTATTAGAAGCGTGCCGCACTCCTGCTCAGGCAAGACTGCGAGAGGGCAAACTGGCACAAGCGTACTTGCTATACGAGTTGCTTCTACGTGCAAGGCACAGGGCGTGCTATACACGCACATCGACACATACAGCCACGTACGCAACACGTGCTGCATTTGCTTGCATATCAACCAGTCCCATGCCGGTGCGTAAGTTAGTCTGTGAAGCATACCAGCCCACTAGCCGCAGTGCCGCCGTGCAGTCATTCTGGATGCGCTTTGGGCCTGCTCATCGCCCGGAAAAGAAACAGAGCCTGACCTGATCGCAACGCTGCTGAGGGGAGCCTGAGGGGTGCAGGCTACCCGGCGCCTGCTCCACCCCGGTGTCTTAACTACGTTCCCGCTCACATAAAGAAGTCAGGCCAGCACCTCAGCCCGTTGACACTTGATAGCAGCGGTGTGCGCATCGGCCCTGCACCCGTGCGAAACCAGGCGATGGACGATGCTCAAGTCAAGCGGGTGAGCCGCTTGCACGCATGCACACCGTTCCTGCTGTTGTTGTCTCGGCTGTGCCATTGAGGTGTTGTTGCAGGCCTAGCTGACAAGGGTTGTCTGGACGCGCGCAGTTCTTTGACGTGGTGGACGCGGACCACAGCGGCGAGATTGACGTGCACGAGCTGCAGCGCGCCCTGGCGCTCGGCGACCTGAACTTCAGCCTATCCATAGTAGCGCACATGATCAGGTGAGGTTGCCCACCTGGCACATTATGTCCCGTGAGTGCTCTGCGTATGCTTGACAATAAATGAAAGCCATAGCACCTTGCGAGGACTCCTCCTTTTGCTAGCAGCATGGTTCCATAGCTGCGCCCGTAGACACACAGCCCTCTGTGTGGCACAGTGCTGCCAGCCCGCCCTGCGCGTCACATAGCCCCGCCTGACGCCCCGGCAGCGCGCAGGCTGCACGACAGCGAGGGCAAGCACAAGCTGTCGCTGCCGGAGTTCCGCGACCTCAACACCTTCCTGACGTCCACGCAGGCCGCGTTCCGGCGCGCCGACTCGCCCGGCGCCCGCACGCTGGGCACCGCGGAGGTAGGCCAGGCGCTGTCCCAGGGAGGCGCGCACCTGTGCCCTCCGCCCCGGCTGCCCAGCCAGCAACAGCAAGTCAGGAAGGTTCACGTGTCATTTCTTTCTCGTTTCGGTGCTCAGCTCTGGAAGCGGATGAGCTGCTTGCAGCTCAGCGTAAGAGGCTTGAACCTTCCAACCTGCTGCCTATTCAGCGAGGTCAAGCATGTGGCAGCGTGAAGTGAAGGGTCACTCAAAAGTCAGTCTAGCCTCCCGGCAAAGGATTCGCAATACAGCGCCACAGCGATCTGTGAGTGGCGACAAAAGGGTCAAGGGAAGGTATGTGCGGAAAAAACGTTGTGCACTGGATGCCGATGCTGCAACATGGCAAGCACCAGATTGAGGGTCTGTGTTTCTCTTCCCACATGCTCATCCCCGCGCCTGTACTGCAGGGTACAGCATAGACCCGCCAGCATTCCAGGCGCTCTTCCGCTCCTTCGACTCCGACTCGGACAGGCGCTTAGGGCTTCCCGAGTTCATTGCGCTGCACCTCTTCATGCGCAGGTACCGCATGCGCATGCTCAGTCAAGCCCGCAGACATGTTTCCAAAGCATGCAGCGGCTTGGCGTTTGTTCGGCAGGTGCTCTTAAGCTGTCTGGCACCTCTGCACGCCGTTGAATGACCAGGCGTGCTGCATGATCTTCAGAAGTTGTAGCGAAAGCTCCTGGCTGGTTTTTTGCCCCCTTTTATTTGTGTTTGTCACGCTGATTAGGTCCAGATGTTATGGGCAGCTAATGCGCGACTTATGTCGTGCAGCATGGCCGCGACGTTCCGGGCGTTCGATCCGCAGCAGACCGGCCGCGTGAGCATGGACTTCAACCAGATGATCTACGCTTTCTCCAATTGCCGCTCGTAGCTGCGCCTGCGTGCCACTTTTGCGACTGCGATGCGCTTTGCGGTCGCTTGGTTTCGGTCCTTGTGTCAGTAGTGAGTAGGTGGCGTGGAAGTGGGTACCCGGAGAGAAACAGTGCTCGCCATGGAACAGCCCTGCCTGCAACCGAACCACTCACCCAGCGCTCTTCGATGGAGCGCATACACATACACATGTGCATGTGCCCGTTGCGCCATACAATATATTGTCGCATGCTGTGCCGTGCACCTGTAGTGGGGTGAGCCTGAGGGAGTTGTGATCCTGTGAACACGATGCTCTGCCTGTTTGTCGCGTTGCGTGTCAGCAGCCCTCTGCATTGTGCATAGGCGACAGCCATGCGAGGCATGTGGCGGCTTGGATGGTGCAGGAGCACACACTGCAATGGCCAAACACCATCCAATGGGCATACGTGATCACATGCGAGCCTGCGCAATTGCGCTCTCCACGACACTGACCAATAAGAGCGCAAAGGGCATGCAAAACCAAGCCCCCTCACACACTGCGGATAGCACACAGATCATTGCACGCATCAAGCAGGCACAACCGACAGATCACACGAAGGCACAAACCCGACAGCATGCATGAACAGAGGCACAGCTGACAGTACGGAATACCAACACCAGCGTCAAAACTCTCCATGGCAGCTGCAGCCTCAACAGCTCACCAGTGCTGATTGTACACGCATTCTCCCGAGCTTTCTTCTCAGCAGCTACTGCTGCGCACGCAGCCAAGAGGCCGTCGTGCCTTAATAATTCCCTTACCAAAACATGGGCCCTGTGCCGCGCTGGCAGCAGGCCATCATGACCGGGCTGCTGCACCGCTGCGCCAGGAGCTGAGCTCAGGTGCAAAGCGGGGCTCCTGGTGCAGGCAGCTGGGGCGGGCCGGCGCAAGGCAACAGGCAAGCTTAGTGCTGCCCGGGCCAGAGGCAGGTCAGCGGGATGCTGAGGCCCTGCACGTCCACCGAGCTGGGGATCTTGCACGTGCCGATGTTGGTCGCGATGTTGTTCGAGAACGGCGATGACAGGTGGTCCGCCAGGTCCGCCAGCGGGCCCTTGCCCGTCGCCTGCGCCTGCGTGTGCATGGGCGGGGGGGGTCAGAGACCCTATAGAGACCGTGCAACCTGCACAGACCCTCCCGCCACGTGCAGGCTGTCGTAACGTATACATGCAGTCCATAGCAGCTCGGCGGCCACCAGTAGTGCATTCTCTTGCAGGACGCATGGCTCTTAATGTCCAGGGAGCGGTTGGCGAGGAAGCGGCGCAAACCTGCAGGGTGAAACCCGCAAAGGCGACCATGGCGAGCCTGCAGGAGCGCGGCACAGAGAAGTAAGCCCCAGCAAGGTATGAGCCAAGCGCGGGCTCCACGCTGTCTGTATTGTGCGATGAGCAGCCTACTGGAAGGGGGCAAGGGCGGGGCCTTCAGCGTGATTGCCCCTCTCAGCGCCCTCACTTTATCAGTCACGGCTACTGATATTGCAGTGCGACTTGCTGCAGGGCCAATGTTTACGGCAGGGCTTTCAAGTGGGCGTGCCTGCCGTTCTTGATCTCCTTGGTCTGCATCTCCTTCAGGTCGCCCTTGGCAAAGCCGAAGGGGTCGAAGATGCCTGCGGGGTCCACATGTTAGCTCGCCTAGGTGTGATCACCAGGCTTGGTCACAACACAACAGCGGAGCCCCGTAGCCTTGAGCAAGCGCAGCCCTCAATACCTCCCAGGCGTGAAGGCCTGTGCCGAGCGAACAACCACAAGGGCAACACCTACAAAGCGTCCCCAGATAGCTGCAGGACGGCAATGTCCTGTGGTGGTGGGCTGGGGCCAGGAGCGCACCGCCGGGGTAGCCCATCTCCGGGTTGGGCACCTTGTTGCCCTTGAAGATCGGGTCCTGTGATCCACACCCGAGCGTGAGTCACTCCCCAACCTGCACAGCATGCATGTCTGCACTGTCAGGCAGCAGGGGAAGCCTGAACATGCGCCCGCGCACACGGCATCACCCTGCAGCACAGCAAGGCAGCCATGCGTGGATGCTCTCCGCTGCCAGCCATGATGGCCTAGAAATGCGTTGCGTGGCGGCCGGGCGCTCTCGACAGGAGGCGAGGCGGGCGCACCTCGTTGACCGACCCAAAGTTCTTGTAGTCCTGCCATCTGCGGACCTCCACCCAGTGCATGAGCAGGAACTCCCAGGCCAGCAGCCCGCCCAGGTTCACCTGGCCCGCGCCGCGCTGTGTTATTGATTGATGAGGTTGAGAGATGTGCACTCGTATGATTCCTTTTCTACTGGGTCGAACGGAATCTGGTGCTCCTTTGGGCCTTCAGCTCGCATGCAGACAAAGCTTCACAGACGGTCTGCAAGATGCGTTAGACGCGGGATGTTTGAGTTATCTGCAGGGGCGTGCAGGGGCGTGCGACTGGCGCTCACCTTGCCGTCAGGGCCGCCAAAGTTGATGCCGGGCAGGTTCTCAGGCAGGCCCGCGTTGTACCAGAACACGTCCGGCTTCAGGATCTCCTGCACCAGGATGCCTGCAGCCACCGCACAACACTTTGCTCTCACCAGGCTTTTCCGTTCGCGAGCTGTGCTGCGCACACACGCTGCTGGAGAGGTGCTGGAGCGGCCCAGCCGCGCAGGGGCGGCGCGGGAGGGGCGTCTGCCGCACCTGCGACGCCGAGCATGGCCCAGCGCGCGTGCACGAGCTCGCTCTGGCGGAACCTGCAAGCCAGGGCTATCACGTGAGCGCAGTGGCCCCAGGATCAGCCTGCACACAGAGTAGCAGCTTGGGACACGGCCCATGCCCCGGCTGCACAGCGCGTGCCAGGCTCACCACCGGCGCGCCGTCTCGTTGGCGCCAAAGCCGAGCGGGTCCCAGCCATAGTCGCCGGCGAGGCTGCCGTCCAGGTAGGCGGGCGCCTCCACGCCTGCGGACGCGGGCGCAGGTCAAGCGCAAGCGCCCCGCTCATGGGGTGCACTGCTTGGCTGTGCCCCGTTGCAACATACGTGTTTGCTCTCATTCAGCTCGAAGGCTGGGTGCGGCCCCTCGCACAGGCTTTTCCCAGCTGCTAGCGACAAAGCTGGGCTGCCCCGAGTAAATCACCAATGCTGGCCTGGTCACCGAGCTGCAGGTCCTGTCGAGCGGGCAGAGTCGAGGTAAGGCCACCCACCTGGTGCCCACAGGTTGCGGCCCGCCGAGGTGGCCGCAGCCCGCACAACGACTGAAGTGCGGGGAGTGGCTGGCCGCCGACTGGCAACCGCCGCCTGCAGAGCCGTGCCGGCCGGGCTTGAAGTGAAGCAGGCGGCCATGGTGAAAGCGCTGTGCAACCGGTTTGATTGAAACTCGGATCGCGAGTCTATCCAAGCTGGTGCTAGGGTAGGGGCTAGAATATAACCGTTGGCTTGTGCTTGCACATGCATGCTGCTCGATCACTATGAGCTTGAAGCAGACCCGGTGCCTTGCCCTGCGACAGTGGGATGCAGGCCCTGCACCGCAATGTTTGTACTACAAATTTTGTAGTGAGTCAGTGAACCGCGCATGCTCTGGAGAGCGTCGCTGACAAGTGACTGGCAGTATGCCGCACGGGGCGACTCTGTCCGCAGGCAGCCCGCTGGCGCACCTCCCTGCTGAGCTGGCAGCGCACAGCGTCTTTACTGACAGCGCAGACGGCAATAATGAGAACCTGCTCGTACTACTGCATGGCCTGGGCGACACAGCAGGTGCGCTAGTTGGCGCCAGCGCTCTTGGCTGCACACCGCCGCCCTCCTAAGAGCCCGTGCTGCGAAGTTTACAAATCCTCAAGCACCGCGGACACAGGGCGTTGCTGCGCACAGGCCCGTTCGCAAGGCTTGCCAAGCAGATGGCGCTGCCGCGGACGGCGTGCCTTGCGCTGGGAGGCCCTCTGGCAGTGCCCTTTGCCGGGCGTGCCTGGTTCACTGCCTTTGATGACGAGGGCGAGCTCATCCAGGTGCGCTATTTGTCAGGGATGCTGCGGAGTCTTGGAGCCCTTTGTTGGATCCACCGCTCCCTTTTGTTGATGCGTGCCTCACGCGGCGGACGCCCCAGCAGCTATGCTGGCCCACCCCGGGCTTGCAGCTGGCTATATTGCATGATTTTTTCTTAGCGGCTGGCACTCACCCACACCGCCGCTTCGCTGGCTGCCTGCGACAAGCACTGGGGCCGTGCGCGTGCTCCGCCGCTTGGGCGGGAAGCACGCGGCCGGCTACGCCGCCGCCCACAGCGCCTCCCGCGCACCCGCCTCGCCTGCGAACCAAGGAAGGGCGCCAGGGGTGAGCCGCGCCGCGCCGCCGCAGGCGCGCCCGGGCGAGCGCCGGCGCGTGGACGGCCTGGAGCGCGCGCGCCGCCTGCTGCGCGCCGCGCTGCGCGGCCTGGGTGAGGCCGGCTGGCCGCGCCGCCGCGTGCACCTGTTCGGCTTTGCGCAGGGCGGCACGGTCGCGCTGGACGCCGCGCTGCATACCGGGTGCGGCCCTTGCGCGGGCAGGGTAGGGTCTGGGCCTGCCGCTGAAATCTCTGGACGGGCCGGCACGGCCGCCCTGGACACCGCGCTGCATGCAGGACAGGGCACAGACTGACCGCATGTACTCTTTTGTAACATAATACCTGGGGCATGCCCTCGCCCGCTGCAGTGGGCAGGGCGTGCACTGTTTGGAGGGTGTGTGTCGCCCGCCAAGAACATGCCAGCTGGCTCGCGGCAAGGCAGCTGTGGGGCCTAACAGACACCATATCATCAAGCATGCCCTGACTCACATACTCAGTTGCCACGCTGGAGCCCAGACGCGCCGGCGCACTGCGCAGGTGGACCCGTGCTCTTTTCCGCGTGTGGCTGCGCAGGGTGCCTCGCTGGCTGCGTCGCTACACATGCAACGCGCTTTGCACGAGGAGCACATGTGGGCGCACCACCACCCCTGATAGCAAGCCCTCACGCGCAGCGGCGCAGGGCGCCTCGGCGGCTGCATCGCCGTGTCCGCCGCGCTGCTGGAGGAGACCCTGCCGCAGACCCTGGCGCAGCCCGCGGGCGGGCGCGAGCGCGGGGCGCGCGCCCCTGCGGCGGCCTCGCCGGAGGCGCGGAGCGCGTCTGGCAGTCCGGCCATGCGAGCAGCGCAGGGCGCGGCTGCGGCAGGCCGCGGCGCGGCGGGCGCGGCGGGCGTGGCGGCAGGTGTTGCTGCCCCGGCGCCGCTGGGCGCCGGCACGCCTGTGTTGATGACGCATGGGGCGCTCGACGCAGCGCTGGCGCCGGCGGTGGCCGCCAGCGCGAGCGCCCTGCGCCGAGCAGGCGCGCTGCCCGCAGCCCAAGAGGCCGGACGAGCAGCCGCGCCCTGTCGCGAGCCTGGCGTGCGCGCACCTCCCGCGCGCGCCCTGTCATAGATACGGGGGTTGCTTTTGGGCCGACAGCCGTGCTGTAAAGCGTGCAGTAAAGTGATCGCACGGCTGCCGGGAGCTGGCGCCATGCCGCCGGCCTGCGCACACGCCGCCGCGCAGCCCTGGCCAGGGAGCAGGTGCAGTCACATGCAAACATCTGTATGCATGTGACCAGAGTGTGCAGCTCATGGGCGCATGGCAGCTCGCTCACCGTCTCTGTGCGCACCGCCGCCGCGCCAAGCGCGCGGCCCGCCGAGCCCTTGCCGCCGCAGGCTGCGCGGTGGAGGTGCACGCCGTGCCGGGCAAGGCGGGCGGCATGGTGGCCGGCGCGGGCGAGATGCGCGCGCTCATGGCGTTCTGGGCGCGCACGCTGAGCGCGGCGCCGGCGCCGGCCGACGCGCCGGGCGGCGCCGGGCGCGTCGTGGAGGTCACGGACCCTACCAGCGTGCAGGCGGTCGTGCGCGACGCGCCCCTGTCCTGAGCGTGGCTGTGCCCCCTGTCCTGAGCGTGGCTGCGCCCTGTGAGGTCTGCCTGCGTTCTGTGCAGGTCAGGCGAACAGGCGTCGATGCGCAACTTGGTGGCTTCATGCAGTTGACACGCCGGCCGGCCTGCAGCATCAGGCATGCCTTTCTGGCCCACGGCTTGTGAAGGCTCCTGCTGCTGCCCAGCTGCTGTTACATGCTGCCTCAGCCGTGCGCCGCCACCGTGCACGAGGGCGTCGCATGGGCCCAAAGTTGGTCAACTGGCCGACAGACAGTGACAGCAGACGCATTACAGCAGCGCGCAGACAGCAGTGGCAGCAGCGCCCCGTCGCGTGCGCGGCAGACAATCCTGCCCTAACCCTGCAACACAGCCAGGTCTTCACGAGCCGTAGCGGTGCCTGTGCAGCGGCGGCGGGAAGCCGTCCACCACCTCTTCCCAAGGCTTCTCGACCTGCACGCGCTCTGCCGCATGTCAGACTGGCGCGCTGCACAGGTAGCATGTGCAGTCGGCGGTATGAGTACAATCTGATAAGGTCTTAGTGCAATGTACTAGATAGTAATGTGTTAAAATGAACAAGAAAAGGTGGTCAGTGACTGAGCGGGTGAGCTAATGCAGAGCTCGATCAGCGGCACACAAGCTGGGACGTGCGGGTGACTTGCCACTTTGACTTTGCTTCGCATGAGCTGCAGGGCCCCTAGCTCTGCAAGACATCCCGCAACTGGGCTCCCGCAGGGCACACACAGGCGAGCGGCTCCGCCCGACGCGGCCAATACCAAGACCCTTGCACACATGTCAGCCACGCCCGGCGGGCCGGGCGCGCGCCAGCAGTGCGGCCGCGGGCGCCAGGTAGCCCGCGTGCAGGCACGGGTGCTCCAGCGGCAGCACGCGGAAGTTGTCACCCGGCCGGTGGCCGAGGCCCTCGTCGCGCGGGCGGCGCGCGCGGCAGTCCGCGCGGCGCTGCGCGGCGCTGCGCGGCGCGGGCGACGGCGGCGCCGGCGCGGCAAAGTCCACCAGGCACAGCGCCGTGGGCGTGTGCAGCACGGCGGCCAGGGCCTGCGGCGCGCGCCTTCGCCGTGAGCAGCCCGACGAGGCGGGCGCGTCTTGGCGCTCGCGCATGGCCTGACCGCGATGCAGGTCACTTACGAAGCGAGCGCATTGATTGGTGAGCGCCAGCCCCTGTCCCTGCCCGCCCGAGCGCACCACAGACTGTGCCGGCTGTGGGCACGCGCGAGGCAGCTAGGCGCCGCTGCAGCTTTGAGCTTAAACTCCGCCACCCCGCAGCCGCGGACTGCCCAGGGGTCCTGCACGACTTCAGGCGTGCGGCTCGCGCCTTGTGGTGCGGGTTGAACGAGACGCCAGCGATGTGGCCGGGCATGGCCGCCAGGCGCGCCGGCAGCGCGGCGCCCGCGCCCCCCGGCGCCGACCAGGGAGCGTGCGCCGCAGCCGCTGCGTCAAACAGTTGCAGGTCGCTGCCCGCATCCGCCACCGCCAGCGCGCCGTCCGGCCCGAACGCGAGCGCAGTGATCGGCAGCCCCGCCTGCCGCCAAGGCGCCCCGACCCTAAGTGTCTGGAGTCACAGAGGAGTGCTAGCACCTGCAGCTTGCGGTACATGGCCAGCGCGCCCGCTGAGAGCTCGGGCGCGCACGGGCTCCGGCGTGCGCGCGCCGCAAAATGCGACCGCCCAGCGCGACCGGGCCGCCGCAGGGCGGGGCGCGCCGCGCGGCGCCGAGGACACCCGGAGTTGCGGGCGCTCGCGCGCACGCTCACCTCGGAGCTGTGATGCTTTCTGACATTCAGCGCTCGGCTCTGCACGCCGGGTCATGAGGGAAGGGGTAGATATGCGTTTAGGTCGCCGTTCATGACCTAGCTCGCGTACGGCGCGCCTGCAGCGGCGGCAGCACCGCGTGGTGGCGCAGGCCGACCAGGTCCACGACGTGCACGGCGCGCCGGCAGGCCACGGCCGCCCAGCGCCCGTCGGCGCTGGCCGCCAGCAGCGCCGCCGCGCCAGCAGCCTGCT
>JAABUZ0100008698.1_pt1 | contig 11871 bp, 16 predicted proteins | sample 5562091 | NCBI WGS metagenome assembly JAABUZ01 (sample SAMN12813069, study PRJNA571459) | rock metagenome | isolation source: Antarctica rocks | place: Antarctica: Victoria Land, Linnaeus Terrace sud | collected 2015-12-21
CTCAACAAGGAAATCACCGAGCGCCAGCGAGCTGAACTGGCGCTACGGGAGAGTGAAGAGCGCTTCCGGTCTCTGATCGAAAATGCCTTAGATATTATCGCTGTTCTTGGTGCCGACGGCACTGTGCGCTATGCCAGTCCATCCCTAGAACGGGTTTTAGGATACAAACAAGCTGACGTGGTCGGAAAAAAACCGATTGAGTATATTCACCCGGATGATGTGTTAAACGCTATTTATACCTTCACAAATGCGCTCCAAAATCCAGGGATTGCTCTACCGATTGAGTTACGTATCCAGCACCAAGATGGCTCGTGGCGTATGATTGAAGCCATCAGTAAGAAATTTATTGACCAAGCGGGAGAGATGAGTGTTGTTGTCAATTGCCGCGACATTACCGAGCGCAAGCGCGCATCAGAAATTCGGCGGGCTCTAGAAAAAGAAAAAGAACTCAGCCAACTTAAACTCCGCTTCTTTTCTCTGGCATCCCATGAGTTCCGCACTCCACTAAGCACGATTTTAGTTTCTGCCCAATTACTGGAACACGCCAACGACGAATGTCCAAAAGCGAAAAGACTCAGAAACGTCCAGCGGATTGAAGCAGCTGCTAAACATATGACTCACTTATTAGATGATATTTTAACAATCAATAGAGCCGAAACTGGCAAGCTAGAGTTTAATCCAAACCTGCTTGATTTAGAAAAATTTTGCCGGAATTTAGTCGAAGAAATGCAGAGCAGTGCTGGGGAGCAGTACACCATTACTTTTGGTAGTACTGGCACATGTAAAAACGCTTACATGGACGAAAAATTACTGCGCTCTATTCTCGCCAATTTGCTCGAAAATGCGATTAAGTATTCTCATAAAGGTGGCCATGTCCATTTTGCCCTAGTTGGCGAACAGGGAAAGGCGATTTTCCGCATTCGAGATCAGGGCATTGGCATTGCTCAATCAGACCAAAAACAGATGTTTGATCCGTTCCATCGAGGAAAAAATGTTGGCAGGATCGCTGGTACAGGACTAGGGCTAACTGTTGTCAAAAAGTGTGTAGACTTACACGGTGGCAGAATTACAGTTGGCAGTGAGGTTGGGGTGGGTACCACGTCCATCGTCACGCTGCCATTGAATAAAATCAAAAATTACGTAGATTAGCGCATTACGAGATCCGCTCCGCTACACCCCGCCAGTTCAAACTGTTGGGTTCTTGCAGCAGCCCTGTCAAAAGGGAAGCAGGACGATCGCGATAAGGCCAAGCAAAGGCATGGCGGAAGGCTGCATCTTGACAAGCTTGCAGCCCCTCAAAATCAATGATGTCTTGAGTCAGTAGATTTTCATACTCAAATGGCAGACGGACATTGTGCAAACCTGCATTATCCGTGCAGATGGCGATGTCCACACCCGCCTCAAAACAACGGTCAAACACCAACTTCAGTTGACGCATATCCTCCAGCGTGCCAGTTTTCAGGTACGTAGTAGGGCAGACTTCCAAACACTGGTGCCGGTTAGCCAACTCCCCCAATAGCTCCGGATGCAGCAGGGGAATCTGGATGCCGTGACCGATACGCATGAGATAGGGCAACAGTTCTGGGTAACAGCCAGCTGGAGTTTCGTAGAGGTGGCCCGTGGTTTTTAGTCCCAGCGATCGCGCGTAGGCATAGAGCCCGATAAATTCCTCCAGGCGTTCTGCGTAATAACTATCACCCCCTGCCACATCCACAGCACAGACATACTCGCGGTGAGTGCCTGCCAAGTCAACAATGGCCTTATTCACTTCATACGGTAGCCGCGAGTGCATGCACAAAATTTGGCTGGTCACAATCGGATACTCCGGCACTCGACTGGCGAGCCCTACAACTTCCACAATCTCAGCCATCTGGTCAATCCGCTCTGAAACACTCAAATGCTCAGGTGTCCGCAGATAAGGCGTGTAGCGTAACTCCAGATAGGCTAAGTTTTCAAAAATGTAAGCGCCGCGAATCAGGCGATAGATAAAGTAAGGCAATGTCTGAATGGTTTGGACACTTTCCACCAGCGTGTGCAGTTCCAGATACTCATCCAGCGTGTTGCGGGGTCGGGTGTAGAACTCCTCAAATTCTGGATAGTTACGGAACCGCTCCGTCAACTCAGACGAATGGCGCTGGAAGTACCGCCAAAGAACACGAGGTACGACCGAACCCCCTAGATGGCGGTGTAGCTCAGCGTATAAAGTCACAGGATCATCTCCATAAATAATAAAATTAACAGTTGACACGGCTGACGCCAGATGCTAATAATTATAGATTGTGGAAACTGTAGTTCTTTGAAAAAACCTTGGCTAACGTCATTGTGATAGGTGCCCAGTGGGGCGATGAAGGAAAAGGTAAGATCACGGATTTACTTAGCGGCTCAGCCGATATTGTCGTACGTTACCAAGGGGGTGTAAACGCTGGACACACGGTTGTCGTCCAGGGTCAGACCTTCAAGCTGCACCTGATTCCTTCTGGGATTTTATACCCAGATACCGAATGCTTCATCGGCTGTGGTACCGTCATAGACCCAAAAGTATTAATTGAAGAACTTGACCAATTAGAGCAGCTCAAAATATCCACTCGCAATCTCCTAATCTCGGAAAACGCCCACGTCACAATGCCTTACCACAGGTTGATTGACCAGGCATCGGAGGAGCGACGAGGCAGCCATAAAATTGGGACGACTGGTCGTGGCATTGGCCCCACATACGCTGATAAATCAGAACGGATTGGGATTAGGATCTTAGACTTGATGGAGCCACAGGGCCTGCGTCAACAACTATTATGGACGATTAATTACAAAAACGTTATTCTGGAAAAGCTTTATAATTTGCCGCCCCTCGATCCAGAAGCGGTGATTGAAGAGTACCTGGAGTATGCTGAACGCTTGCGGCCTCATGTGGTTAATACCTCGCTTAAGCTACACAACGCGATTCAGCGACGGCGTAACATCTTGTTTGAGGGTGCTCAAGGCACGCTTCTCGACTTGGATCACGGTACTTATCCTTACGTGACCTCCTCTAACCCTGTAGCTGGGGGAGCTTGTGTGGGTACTGGGGTGGGACCAACGATGATTGACCGCGTGATTGGGGTGGCGAAAGCATACACGACGCGCGTAGGAGAGGGGCCGTTTCCCACCGAACTGAATGGGAAAGTGGGGGAGCTACTGTGCGATCGCGGCGCGGAATTCGGCACCACCACCGGGCGCAAGCGACGCTGTGGCTGGTTCGATGCTGTAATCGGTCGCTACGCCGTTCGGATCAATGGCATGGACTGTCTTGCTATTACCAAACTGGACGTCCTGGACGAGCTAGAAGAAATCAAAGTTTGTGTTGCCTACGAAATCGACGGCGATCACTCTCAAGACTTTCCCAGCAACGCCCGCCGCTTTGCCCGCTGTCGCCCCATCTATAAAACCCTGCCGGGGTGGCAACAATCAACGGCTCACTGCCGCTTGCTCGAAGACTTGCCAAGACAAGCGCTAGACTATCTGAAGTTCCTAGCAGAGTTGATGGAAGTTCCCATCGCTATTGTCTCTCTCGGACCCAGCCGCGACCAGACAATTATTGTGGAAGACCCAATCCACGGTCCCAAACGCGCTCTGTTACACGCCAATGGCAAGACAAGTGTCTGTTGAAGTCTCAATTTAAGCCATCAGCTATGAATTCAAAGCTTCTTAACCCTTAAACTTAAGTTACTCATATGGAACTCACAGTCGAATGTCAAAAACGGCCAGAAGGAAGTAAGCCGAAAGCCCTTCGCCGTGCCGGGGTGATTCCCGCAAATTTGTACGGTCACAAAGGTACAGAGTCAATTGCCCTGACAATCAATGCTAAAGTAGCTGAGCGCCTGCTCAAACAAGGTTCTGTTAACAATACGCTGATTCAGCTGAACATTCCTGAGATTCCCTGGCGTGGTAAGACACTGCTACGGGAGGTGCAGATGCATCCCGCGAAGGGTTGGCCCTACCACCTTAGCTTTTTCGCTGTGGCTGGTCACGGTAGTATGACCGTGGAAGTGCCGCTGCATTTTGTGGGAGAAGCTGTTGGTGTTAAGCTAGAAGGTGGCGTCTTAGACCCGGTGCTGACGGAAATCCAGGTGCAATGTTTGCCTGATAATATCCCAGATGCGATTGAGATTGATGTCTCTAATATGCACGTTGGAGATAGCCTAAAGGTCGATGAACTTGTTTTGCCACCCGATGTAACAGTCGTTGGTGAGCCAGAGCGGATAGTTTTCACCATTCTCTCTCCTCAATTGGTTGTTGAAGAAGATACGGCTACAGAGACAGAATCGGAGTCTGCTGCTAGTTGAGGTGTGTTTTTGTTGTTGATCAGACCAGGGGGATTGATAGCCCTTGGTTTTTTTAAACCGCCAAGACGCCGAGAGCGCCAAGAAAAGAAAATGACGGAGGCTTCTTTTCCGGCTTTAATTCAGCAGATGTTGCAGCCGGGGTTTTATCCCCACCCGGTGACTGAACCGCTAAAGCTGGAGCAGACGCATATTTCGTATGTTTTGCTGACTGGTGATTATGCTTATAAGCTTAAGAAGCCGGTGAATTTTGGCTTTTTGGACTTTTCAACGCTGGAGAAGCGACAGCGTTTTTGTGTTGAGGAGTTGCGGTTGAATCAGCGCGGTGCGCCGGAGCTTTATTTGGAGGTGTTGCCTGTAACCCAGGTTGAGAATCAGTACCAACTGGGTGGGACAGGTCAACCTGTGGAATATGTGCTCAAGATGCGGCAGTTTCCTCAAGAAGCGCTGTTTAGTACGATGTTTGAGCAGGGGAAGCTGGGGGAAGTTCATCTGGAGGAGCTGGGGCGGGTGGTGGCTCAATACCACGCCAATGCTGAGACGAATGACTACATTCGCACGTTTGGCGAGGTGGCTCAAGTTCGTGCCTGGATTGAGGAAAATTACGATAAAACTAATAAGTATATTGGTGGTCCCCAGACTCAGGCTCGGTTGGAAGAAACTAAGCAGTTTACAGATGGCTTTTTTGCCCAGCGACCGGAGTTGTTTGCTAGTAGAATCCAAAACAAGTGGATTCGGGAATGTCACGGCGATTTACACCTGAGAAATATTTGTCTGTGGCATGACAAAATCCTGCTGTTCGACTGTATTGAGTTTAATGAGCAGTTTCGCTTTGTCGATGTCATGTACGACGTTGCCTTTACGGTGATGGATTTGGAGGCACGGCAGCGTCTAGACTTGGGCAATGTGTTTTTGAATACGTATGTGGAGCAGACTGGAGACTGGGATGGGTTGCAGGTGCTGCCGTTGTATTTGAGTCGGCAGGCGTATGTGCGGGCAAAGGTGAATTCCTTGCTGTTGGATGATCCATCTGTCTCCTCTGCTGCGAAGGAGGAGGCGGCTGCAACAGCTGCCGACTACTACCAGTTGGCTTGGCAGTATACTAAGCCACGGCGAGGTCAGCTGATTTTGATGTCGGGGCTATCTGGTTCTGGTAAGAGTACAATCGCGCGGCAGTTAGCCCGTAAACTGGGAGCGATTCATATCCGCTCGGATGCGGTGCGTAAACATCTAGCTGGGATTGCGCTGACGCAGCGGGGTGAGGCAAATCTCTATACCGCCGAGATGAGTCAGAAGACTTATGATCGTCTATTAGAGTTGGGAATCATGCTGGCAACGCAGGGTTTCCCAGTGATTCTGGATGCGAAGTATGACCGGCAGCAGTTGAGGTTGGATGCGATCGCTCAGGCTCAGTCCCACCAGCTACCTCTTCAGATTGTCCACTGCACTGCACCCCTTGAGGTATTGCGCTCACGCCTTTCATCGCGCACTGGTGATATTGCTGATGCTACAGCTGACCTACTGGGGGTTCAACAAGCAGCAACTGAACCCTTTACCGAGGCGGAAGAACTCTATTTGAAAACTTTGGACACTACTCAACCCTTAGAGGCACAATTGCAGCAGGTTATCGAACAGTAGTCAACTGACTCCTTTGATCTAATGTTTTTGTATTTGTCGAAGCTACTGCCTCTTTTTCTCTATCCGCTGGGACTAGCGTGTGTGTTGATGCTGGTGGCGTTGGTGACGCTGTGGAAGCGACCGCTTAGGGCGGCAAGTGCTCTAGCTCTGGCTCTGATCATTTTGCTTGTAGGAAGTAATGGCTGGGTTTCGCGGGAGTTAGTGCGATCGCTGGAGTGGCAAAATATCCCACCACCTGAACTCCCCCAAGCAGACGCGATTGTCGTTTTGGGTGGTGGGATCAATCCGCCTTTTCCACCACGGCCTTGGGTTAGTTTAAGTGAAGGGGGCGATCGCGTCATCCATGCTGCTCGGCTGTACCAGCAAAAGAAAGCTCCCCTGGTGATTGTCAGCGGTGGTCGCAACGATTGGCGTGGCACTGGAACACCAGAGTCGGTTGATATGGCAGCGGTTCTGACCTGGCTGGGTGTACCTAAAGAATCGATTTTACAAGATCCTGGTTCGCTCAACACCTATGAAAATGCGGTGAATGTGAGGAAGATCCTAGAGTCCCGTGGCATCCGCCGGGTGTTGCTGGTGACTTCTGCCATACATATGCCGCGTTCGCTCCTCATCTTTAAGCGCCAGAAAATTGCCGCAATTCCCGCTCCTACTGACTTTTTCATCACTGCCAAAGACCTGCAAGAACAGCAAAGCAGTCCCCAAGCCACACTATTGAATCTAGTACCCGATGCCGACCGGCTACAACTGTCCTCTCGCGCTTTGAAGGAGTACGTCGGGCTCTTTATTTATCGTCTGCGCGGTTGGCTGTGAGCCAGTCGCTATAATTTCAGAGTATGAAGGCTAAAGCATGGATTTAGACTTCAGACTTCAGACTTCACACATCACACTGATAATGCCCGACGAATTACGACGAATTATCCCAGCTCCTCAACCGGAAGTTGAGGAAGTTTTAGCGTCCTACCACGCAACGAGACAGTTTTACCAAGAAGTGCAGTCGCGGGCAGATCTGAAGCGTTACTGCGATTGGTATTATATAACAGCAGAGCTAAACCGTCAAGAACTACAGCAGATGCGGGGCGAACTCAACATCCTGGGTTGGTTTCGCCGGGGAAGACGTTAGGGATTTGGGTTTCTCTATGTCAAAACCTCTACCTCACCCTCCCGCAAGTGGGCTTTAAATTTTTTAGTAAATTGGACTAGAATCGGTAGGTTTGCGCTCACAGGTCTGCCTCGCCACTCATTAGCAAACGCCATAACTTCTCCTTCTAAGCCCTTGATATCAAAAGCTTCACTGCGATGCTCAGGATGATGGTAAACAATGGTGGATTCTTTAACACGGACGCGATCGCCAACTTTCATAATCTCTGCTACTTCCTAGTGTTTGCTCTCCAACAACTAACTCCACTGCCAGTCCTCAGTACGAGTGCTTGTTCAGACAATCTTTCTATCTTTGCATAGAAATAGACCTAAAACTCACTCATACAGTGAGCTATACTTCAGGTTCAATGCCAGCAGCTTGAGGCATCTGGCATTTTGTACACAGTCCAAAAAACTCCAGGGTATGGTAAAAAATCTTGAACTGGTGGGACTGGTGCAATTGGGTTTCTAGTTCGTGGACGGGGCATTCATTAATGGCAAGGGATATCCCACACTGTAGGCAGGTCAGGTGGTGCTTGTCTTGTTGTACTAAGCTATAAAGGGATTCGCCGGAAGCCAACGTCCGCAATTGAACTACGCCTTCTAGTTTTAAGGCTTCTAGGGAGCGGTAGACCGTTGCCAGCGCGATGCTCTGTTTGCGGTTGCGCAGTTCTACGTAAATATCCTGAGCAGAAATAGCGCGGTTCAGGGTCAAGAGCAGATTCAGAATCCGCTCCTGACTGCGGGTGCGTTCGGCTTTCATAATTTCAATCCCTAAATTTCAATCCCTAATAGGGATTTGTTCAGAACGACCTCCCGCACCATGGATACAGTACCACATTCGCGCTTAACAAGTGAGCGACTTGGCGTGACGTATCTCACTAATCATGAAAATCGCGCTTAACGATCGCTGGATGAGGAAGACGCTAGGATAGCGTTTGTTGCATTGAGAAAAAGCAAAGTGTTGCGGAAGTATCAGGCTCGTATTTATGTTACCTTGCGGCCTTCGGTTCTCGACCCAGCTGGTACGGCTGTTCAGTCGGGGCTGAAGCACATGGGCTATGAAACGGTGGAGCAGGTGCGGATTGGTAAGTATATTGAACTAACCCTGAGTGCATCTGATGAAAATACAGCTCGGGAACAACTGGATCGGATTTGTGACCAGTTGCTGGCGAATCCAGTGATTGAAAATTATCGGTTTGACTTAATAGAAGTGTCTGTAGACATGGGAGCTGGAGTATGAAGTTTGGGGTTATTGTTTTTCCTGGTTCAAATTGCGATCGCGATGTCGCCTATGTCACCCGCGACTTGCTGCATCAGCCGACTCGCATGGTCTGGCATGAAGAAACTGATATTTCTGACTTGGATGTGGTCGTGATCCCTGGTGGCTTCAGTTATGGGGATTATCTCCGCTGTGGTGCGATCGCTCGTTTTTCTCCTGTGATGCAGCGAGTTGTGGAACACGCTGCTCAGGGTAAGTTTGTTTTGGGCGTTTGCAATGGCTTCCAGGTATTGACAGAGGCGGGACTATTGCCTGGGGCGTTGGTACGGAATCGGGATTTGCATTTTGTTTGCGATCGCGTCCCTATCCAAGTAGAGCGCACTGAGCTCCCGTGGACGCAAGCCTACTCATCTGGACAAGTTATCACTCTTCCAATTGCCCACGGAGAAGGCTACTTTTACGCTGATTCTGATACTTTAACACAGATCGAAGATAATGGTCAAGTTCTGTTCCGTTACGAGGGCGACAATCCCAACGGCTCTTTAAACAATATTGCCGGTATCTGCAATCGTCAGGGTAATGTCCTGGGAATGATGCCCCATCCAGAACGAGCCTCAGACCCAATGTTAGGGAACACGGATGGGATGGGATTGTTTAAGGGGTTGTTGGCTGGGGTGGGTGCTAGCACAACGCTTGCGACGAGCATCGCGTAGCCTTCCGGGCGTACACCAGTAAGTTAAAACGGTTCAGCCACCTGCAACACCGTACCAAGCAAGCCGGGAAAGAGGGCTTCTAAATCCTCGTGACGAAGAGAATTGATCTGCTGCGTCCCTTCTTTACGACAATAGATAATGCCCGACTCCCGCAGCACCCTAAAGTGATGAGACAAAGTTGACTTGGCTATAGGTATCTCTAAAGCTGCACAGTTTTGCTCGCCCTTTGCCGCTAGGCTCTTGACTATTCCGAGCCGGATAGGGTCGCCTAAGGCATAGAGAACGCCTGGGAGGGAAATTTCGTTCCTGTGCGGATGGTAGAGCAGTCTCATGCTTGACATTATGCCACAAACTGTACTAAATTTTATTAGTTCGCAAGTTTTGAATAATAAAATCAAATAAAGAGGACAGTCATGTCATCAGCTGCGCAAGTTACAGATTCCACTTTTCAACAAGAAGTACTCGAGAGCGAAGTTCCTGTTCTGGTTGACTTTTGGGCTCCCTGGTGCGGTCCCTGCAAAATGGTCGCTCCGGTTGTAGAGGAAGTTGCAGCGCAATACAACGGACAAGTCAAGGTTGTTAAGGTTAACACTGACGAAAATCCAAGTATTGCGAGCGAATATAGTATCCGCAGCATTCCCACCCTGATGATTTTCAAGGGGGGTGAGCGAGTAGATATGGTCGTGGGTGCTGTGCCTAAAACCACTCTGGTCAACACACTGGAAAAGTACCTTTAACCTAAATAAATGCACAAAGGTAAGCCGCACGATATTGCTATCGGCAGTCGTGCTGGATTGTTGCATCATCCGCTACAGCCTATTTAAGGCTTTGGGCTTACCTTTCGCTTAATCCATCGACATGATTGGTTTGAGATTCCAGGTAATTGTAGCCACGTCCATAGGCTGATTGAAACATCGGCACACTCTCTAATCTAATCGCTGCACCTGCTGACGGGGTAGAGTCATTGTATCGACATATGCCGTACCGTTATAAATAAAAGGTATGTCCACACTCAAGAGCGGAAAATTTGCTTTATGAAAAAGTTGATTCAAGGTATAGAGTCGTTCCAAACCAATTACTTAAGTACCCACCGGGAGATGTTCGAGCTACTCTCTCATGGGCAGCATCCAAGAATCCTCTTCGTCACCTGCTCTGACTCCCGGATTGACCCGAATTTGATTACTCAAACCGAGCCAGGTGAAATGTTCATCATCCGCAATGCTGGTAATATCATTCCGGCTTACGGTGCTACCAATGGCGGTGAAGGTGCCACTGTCGAATATGCCGTACGCGCTTTGGGGATCAAAGATATTATCGTTTGCGGTCACTCTCACTGTGGAGCGATGAAGGGATTGCTACAGCTGGGCAAACTAGCCGAAGATATGCCACTTGTGTACGAATGGCTTAAGCATGCTGAAGCCACTCGCCAGACGATGTTAGAGAACTACCAGCATCTTGAAGGTGAAAACCTGTTGCATGCCGCCATTGAGGAAAACGTCCTCACCCAGCTCGAGAACCTGCGGACTTACCCAGTCATCCACTCTAAACTCCACAAAGATCAAATCCGTCTCCATGCCTGGATGTATCACATTGAAACGGGAGAGATATTGGAATATGATGACGTTCGGGGTCAGTACGTGCCGCCCCAAACTCAGTTGTCCAGAGCACATTGGTTAACCCCCGAACAGCAAGAGCGAATCTACAAGGGCTCGGCAGCACTTCACAACGGCAAAAATATCGGATAGCTCTAATTTCAAATCTCCGGTTCAATTCCGGTTGCCCGGAGTTGTGCTGCTAATCGTTCTGCTCACTCCAAGCCCCAAAGCAAAAGTTTCCCAAATTCAATTCCACCACCAATGTTGTCCACTGGCTCATCGTCTAAAACAAAGTCATCCAGTAGCTTTTCCCAGGTAATTTCGTAATTGGCGGTACTGGCTAACATATCTACATGATTGGTTTGAGTTCCAAGACAAACCCTGGCAGCACGTCTTCCCCCGACAGAGTTGCAGGAGATTGGAGCATCTCGACATCCTGATTGGGGCGATAAATTTCTACCTGCTGGTTTTTCGGGTTAATCAACCAGCCCAAGCGAGCACCGTTGTCCATGTACTCTCTCATTTTCTGTCGCACTTTTTCCAGTGAATCACTAGGAGAGCGTAACTCCACGACAAAATCTGGACACAGGGGAGCAAATCTCTCTTGTTGTTCAGGAGTTAAAGCATCCCATCTTTCCCGCTTCACCCAAGATGCATCCGGAGAACGATCCGCACCATTGGGCAGTTTGAAACCACTCGAAGAATCGAAGGCAACCCCCAAATTATTCTGAGAACTCCAGACTTCTAGTTGGGTGGTTATTTTGACGTTGCGTCTGCCAGTGTCACTGCCTGTGGGTGGCATAATTATCAATTCTCCTGACGCTGTGCGCTCAAATCTGAAATCGCGGTTGTCCTGACAAAGCTGAAAAAACTGCTCGTCAGTCAATTCGATAGTCAATTCGAGGCTAGGAGGCAAGGTGATTGTAGCCACGTCCATAGGGTTATAGAAACATCAGCCCACTCTCTAATCTAGCCTTGATGTGTCGCTATTGATTAGTACGAACGTTCGGTTTATACTGCACTCGTATAACCAACAGTAATAGCAAAGGTGCGACCCACTCGGACAATCTGGTCAATGTAAGCTTTAAAGGTAGACGGCACGTTGAAGTTATACATCGGCACTCCAACATTCATCCGGCATATTTCTCCCGTCACAACCGTTTCGGTTTGACGGGAGGGGAATGCCGGGTAGGGTATTAAGCTAGTGGCGAAGCTTGATCTTCAACATACTTGCGGAGATGGTCTAT
>JAABUZ0100008700.1_pt1 | contig 11868 bp, 15 predicted proteins | sample 5562091 | NCBI WGS metagenome assembly JAABUZ01 (sample SAMN12813069, study PRJNA571459) | rock metagenome | isolation source: Antarctica rocks | place: Antarctica: Victoria Land, Linnaeus Terrace sud | collected 2015-12-21
CGCTTCCGGCGTCCTTACCTCAATATTTACCTTCCATACGAAGTGAAACTATCAGTGGTATCTCGAGCTGTAGTTCGTAAGTTAATCTTTGCACCAATGAAATCCTCGCCGGCCACACTTGATCTTTATCGAGAATGGAAACGAGTGAGCGTCCTGGGACTTGATTGGGTTTAAATCGGCAAATGGAGCTTGGTGGCCCCACACTTCCCTACTGACGGTCTTGCTCTAGAGTCAAAAGCGCCCAAGTCCCCATCCATCATCGTTTTTTCTCTTAATCCATGGTGCCCTCGACAAGAGAACGTTTTGTCACTGTTGCAACAGATTCTTGCCGTTCGCTCATTTCCGCAGCAGCAGCAAACCGTCCTTCTCTTTCATGCTCCATGTCCACAAGATACCAGTCATCTCAGAGTGCGTACGGGAATTGAACACTTCAGAGAAAATACTAACATTTGCAAGTTCCCAGTGGAGATGTCCGAACTAAAAATACCCCCAAATCAAACCCGTAAACGACGGAGCACTGGAGCAATGAGGGAAAGCGAAGACATTCGGAAGAAGGTTGCACTTGGACTCCAACAGCACTCCACGCGCTCCATTGCTTATCAACATGCGGATGATGGGATGAGAGAGCCTCAGAACGACTCTGCATCGACGACTTCCCTAGCTGTCGGGTCGTCAGCCCCCTCATCCGCTCAAACCTCCATAGAGATCGACAATTTTGATATCTGGGATATCGAAGCAGGAAGAGGTTTGGTTCGCGAGAAATTCAGTAAAATCAAAACGGAACGGAGACACAAGATGGAGGCACTTGAGAAGCAGACCTTGAGCGACGCAATGGATTACAACTTGATTAGATGTTGTCGGTGTCGATCCTTTACTGCGACTGATACCGATGGTCTATGCGCTGACTGATTTCATACGCGATGTTCCGAGTGTAAGCATCCTGACGATTTGATGGTAGATAGATACGGTTTGGCAGATGCAGAAGAGGAGAAAGTGTTGAAATAAGTGGAAGAACGCCATTTATGTAGATAGGACTTAATTTAGTTCTAGCCTAGAACAGAAGGAGTGGTACGCTTCACTTTGGCGCCGGCTGTGCGGGTGGAGAAGGGGATCTATTTGGAGCCAGAGGGTGACGTTTAGGCTGCTGGTAGCAATGGAGATGGAGGCGAAGATGGGTGGGGCAGGACGGAGGCGGTGACTTGAGGAACGAATGACGTGGGTGGGTTTTGATTCTAGTTGTGAGTTAAGGGTGCCTCTTCTGTGGACACATTTCTGCCTGCCTTGGGAGCAGGGCCTCTCTGTCGGAAATTTCTGAAGGGGACGAATAACTCTTGGCGTTTGTCCTTAAGTGGCACGGGACATAATCGGAGATTCGACATAGTAATACAGGAGCTGATAGTAAATCAAGGGTTATAGTCGGCGGCTCGAAGAGCGTAGAGCGCATTTTCTCTCCCGCTGCTTTGCAAATCGACGGCTTCTGCTATGTCTCTCGTGCATCACATCGATGTCGTATGTCCCTTCCCAACAATGGTTACACCCTCGTAATCCTCGTCACAATTAGCTCTGAGCAGAGAAATTCCATCTTTTCAGCCTTGGCAGTCTAGAAGTTTCTCGATTCATCTCTGCCTGGCTCACGAACCTGCTATGTTTTATCTACTTCAGTAGTTGTAAGAAGCGGGCTTCAGGTTAGGCATAGAAATGTAGACACAAAAGATAACAATAGCGCTCTTTTCACACGGAGCAGTATCTTCTACTAAGGTAAAGGGGAGAAGATTGGATTTATCTTCCACTCATACGCGGCGGCATTATAATATCTACCACGGCCGTTAATGATCCGATTCTAACAATGCATCTTCACGACTATCTATCTATATTTCTCGGTTGTAGCGTTCTCCACTGTCCGCAGTAGTCTTTACGTGTTGGAGGTATGCCTCGACTCGTGCGGTTTTCCCTTGCAGCGATTCTTGCACTGGCCGAAGACCGTAGGTCGCTTACCATCCTCTGGACCTAAATGTTGGTCAGTCAGTCAGCCTTGAAAGGATTACGGACGCTGTTTGTATTTCGCTGACCTTGAGACGTTGGTCCTGCATGAACAGAGGAGCCCAACGGATCGGAGCTGAATTGCCACATGGCGTCGATGACGTTGCCATCATGCGGTGCAATGTCGAAAGGAAGCGTGATGTTCGCGCGCCCACTGGTGAACTCCATGGTCGTGGGCCTTTCGATAGACTTTTCACCTAGGGAGCAGATGCCAAGAATGTTGGCCAGATTCCGCTTCTCGAGTATGGCCCCGAGTTCCAGAAGGAAGGATTGCATCGGATGGCGGTATAGAGATACCTCCACAGCCGCGTGGGCGAACTCATATGGCGCGAGGCCCTGATCCGTGAAGCGCCAGGCACTGGCATTGACACCCGCGAGCTCCGTCGCGCCGCTTGTAGTGTCCCACGGCACTGCCACCGAATCGACATTCACCAGCATTTCATGGTGCTCCAAGAGAAAATGATTGTGCAGTAGGGCAATTCCCAGGGTGTTTTCGACGTGGTGTTTCACAAATGCCTTCCCAATTTCCGTGAACAGGATCTCAGAGGCTCGGGCGGATTCGAATTGGTCTTTTGCCACACGAAGCTCGGGCAGGGAGTTGTAATGCTCCACAGCGTAAGGCAGGACGTGAAGAGCCATCGCGACTTGAGCACGTATGGTCGATGTTGTAGAACGAAAGCATAGGTCTGTCGAGTTATGTGTGGCTGGCTTTCTAGGCAGCAGCTGGATGGTTGTGACTTATATTCGGACTTAAAGCTTCGGTGTTAGGGGAGCCTCCGACTGATGGACCTCACTCACGAGCAGAGAAAAATGCATCAGTTCACGTTTTCGAATGCTTGAGCGAGCTACAGGATGCTTCCTAGACTGATGATAACATTGGGGCGCAAGGGGAACATGCCCGGCCTTTGCACTGTACTGCTGCCCAAAAGTCCACCAGCTCCAACAAGCCAATTCTCTCGTTGGGATCAGGATCGAGACAGCGACTCACAACGCCCTTCCAATCCTCCGGGATGTCTTTTACCATGTCGCTCCAGGAGACAACGACTTCATCAAGGTCCTCCACCTCGCTCTGTGTCACCTGCTCCAACAGCATCCACATGGTTCGACCGAGGCTGAAAACCTCTGCTGCCTCCAAGGCCCGGGGATACAAATCCCTCCAGCGTGGAAAAACATTCCACTTGGGTCGACCCCAGGAAAGGTTTTCCCGGTCTGGACCACAGTACTTTTCGTACACCAACTTCGGCCCTGCTGAGTCTGCGCCCCCGCGATATGAAGAACCGGTCCTCGCCTCTTTGACGTCCCAAGACCCGTCGGCTTCGGGCGCGAGGGTATACAGTGCTGCTCCACTCTGCTCCCAGTCGATCAAAACCAAGTCTTTCCGAGAATTCAGGACGAAATTGGCTGGTTTGATGTCCATGTGGAAGGTGTGAGCCGTGAAGTGGGCGTGAGCGATCGCCGAAGCCATTTGAAAACACCATGCTGCTTTGTTGATCAGCGGTAGACGGGCTCCGGCAGCCTTCGTGTTCTGGATTTGATCGTCTATTGTACCATGCTCCATGAAAGGGTACAGAGCGCCACAGATAAAGGCTTGTTGGTCGTCGCCGATCTTTCTGACAGTGACGAAGGTGTTTGGTGGAGGGATTATGTTAGGGTGCTTTGGCAGCGACGAAATGGTCCGGATCTCATGGTAACAAACGTCCCTTTGGTGTTGAAAATCGGCACGGGACTCTAGAAACGCACCAAAGTCAACCCCTTTGAAAACGTAAAGAGCCTTAGAGCTTGGAGAGCTGCGGACCACTGCAGTCCTGCCCCTTCCCCCTAGATGCCTGATCTGAGCGAGGCGTGAATAGTCTATGGTGTTATGGACTTGAAATTTCACTTTTCCGCATCGGAAAATGTTGCTTACTGACAACAACGATTCCACGTATTGGTTATATAAGCTTTCGTGAGAGATGCGCCATTGATTCTGCCGTTCTGCGTCCTCGTAGATCTCAACAGTGACGTCCGGCGCCGTGACAGACGGGTGCCCTATGCACTGATCCCACACCCCACGTATCGATGAATATAGCGCTTCGCGCATCGAAGCTCGATTGGGGAACGTTTCGCAGGCGTCTTCTGTCGGCAGGTCATGATAGCAAGTAACAATCCGGCTCGGAAGAGTCTCCGGGAGTTTCGGGTTCAAAGAATATCTGAAGATAACACACATCTCCTGGCTCTGAGCTTGTGCGAATACTTCCGATTCACTATCATCGCCCCAAATCAAGTCCCCTCCGACGTCCATCTTGGAAGGGTGACGGGGGTGCTAGGGTGCGAAAGAACGCAAGGAGAAATGCTGGGCATTTTTGGATGACTAATAGGGCCGCCTAATTGCACCCGGCGTACGGCCGCGCGTAAGCCGGCAGACATACGAAGGATACCATTGTTGGTGTTTGGACCTTGTTTCTTACTGTTGTGCCTTCTTCTGCCCCATTCCCCACTCGGGAGAAATACCTTTGAATGTCTTTCCAAGCGTCCGCCAACAGTCCTTTGGCCATGGAGTCCGATTAGAGGCCGCCAAGAGCCATCAAACCAAGATGCCCATCTCCTATGACAAGTATATCCTGCCCATGTTTCCTACCGGCTCTCTTCTAATGATGTGTGAAGGATTGTTCAGAGCCCTGTATTCAGGTTCCTCACCGGCAAACATCAAAAACCCATGACGATCCATACCGCCCTTGTAGCAGAGCAGTCCCCTACCTTACGAAATTTGGTCGTGGGCTTCATGGAAGAAGCTCAAACAGGAACTGCTGTCTGGGAAAATACAGATGAAGGCACGTTTGCGCGATTCGCGCAGTTTGTGTATACTGGGGATTACACTCAGCCGCCGTGTAATGTGGTGGAAAATTCTCGGACAGTATCACTTAAGGATGAAACCAACGAGAAGACCCCCACCAGCCCCACTGAAGCACTCCCCGCAGAAGAGCCGGAGCCCGAACCGGACCTGGGCCTGTCCAACAAATCAGATCGATTGAAGGCTGCAAGCTACTACGTACAGATGTAGGAGCCCAGCGCTCTCACTATTCAGAGAGGAGTCGTCTCGGTTCTGCCTTCAGCCTTCATATCCTGTGTCTTTGAGATGTATGGGGGATAAAATGACGCCATCAGCTCAACTGTCTAATGAATGCTCTCGCAGGACTGAACAGCCTTTTGGATGATCTGGCAAGAACAAGGATGGTGGCAGGCTACACAAAGGACGTATCCTATCGAAGGTGTGTAGCAAGAGGAGGGTTACCTATTGAATTCTCGGAGGGTCGTTGGGGGAAGGGGAGGGGGGAAAGAAGTAGTGGCGCTTAGAATATAGATGGAATAACGAACGGCTCCTAGAGTAGAAAGAGTAATACGATTTATTGGCACCTATAAAGAGAACGAGTACTGTACGTCAAGCGCACGCACCTGCTATGCGATAGTGGATAGATGTATGCACAGTCACCGGCCATTGCCTGTTCGAGTCGGTCTGCCCCGTTTGTGTCCATGCTGTGGTCGGCTTTTTGCCTCAAACTCCCGTAATAACCTCCGTGCATTTCCTAACTCACTTCGCAGCAGCCATGAACTTTCCCAGCATACTTTGTATTCCGTTCCCCATCTCGTCTGTCTCTTGCCAACGATCTCTTTGATGGCCCACTCCTGCTCCTCGGCTTGTGCTGGACCACCTTGGCCCTGAGGCCGCTCAAGGGCAGGTGGGCTGGTGGTAATAGCGCCGACGGGACCGACTTTTGCTGACAATCTCCTGTCGTCATCGTCTCTTTCGACACTCCGCCGTTCTCGGATCTCGAGTGAAGGTATGCTAGGAGAGCATGGGCGATCAAGATACTCGGTCGTTGCATGAGAATCCAAATGGAAATGGGTATTTGACCGTTCTGTTGAACAGGATGCGTTGAGCTGAGCGTCTCCAGTACCGATCTCGGATCTGTTGTTCTTCGTCTCAGCAGGAATATCCTCGTCGCCGATTTTTGTGTCCTCATCCTGAATCAAGATTGGGTCATCTGTAGAATGTCAGACAGCAATTCAATTTTTGGTTGAATAATCACGTTCTACACCCACCTGGACTTTTGCCACCAACCTCACTCGACCAATAAGAGCTCGCAATGTTTCCCTGGTGTTTGGGTACTAGGCCGGGAGGATATTTGAATACGGGCTTGAGAGTCGATTTCTTCGATGAAGCGGTAAGCCCTTTGTGCTTCTTTGATGGAGGGCGATCATGATCACTAGTGTCGCTCTTGTTATCGCCAGTATCGTCGATCACCATTAAGTCTTCTAGAATCATTAGACGTGCCCACAGCGGTTGAGACATAAACACTGACCTGAACGCTCAGCCTGTGTTTTACGCTTGAAGTTGTGCCCACCCAGTGCCGAAAAGGCCACTGCCGGCTTGCTCAGTGGCTTGAAGCACCCATCGCTGGATTCGAAGGTTGGTTTGATGATTGACATATTGATCCCGCAATTGATTCCGGTGTCGTCTAGAACTCCGAATAATTGTTCTGTAGTCATTAGATACGTTGAAGGTGAAGCGTACATGGCGTTACCCTGAATCCCAACTTCACTACCCTCATTCGAACCTGCGGTGTCTGCTTTGTGCTTGAACGAATCCCAAATCTTCGGCGTAGCCATTGCCTCCATAGGCTCGGCGTTCAGAGGGAGGGTTAGGTTCACTGTCCTTGATGTAGGACTCTGAATTACCGGTGGTTGTGCGGCGGCGTCGTCTTGAAGTTGAGACTGGCCTGAAGCCAATTGCGGTACAAAAACAGACATGGCTGTCCAAGAGCTGTCAGAGCGAAAGAACTGGTCAATATCGAGGAATTCGTCATCAGGCGGAGCTTGGTCAATCCTCTTCTCCAGTGAAAAAGATGTGTCCTTCTCGATTTCGCACGAAGGGGTGCGGTGGCTTCTGAAAGGCCCGGTGGATGGAAAGTAAAGGTCTTCCTCGTTATTGGTGTTACTGTCGCCGCCGCCTCGATTGTTCCCAGCTCTTTCCGAGTCTCCTGCATTCGTTAGATGGATTTCTCAAGACGCTGGGTTCCAAAAATACCTCCATCCCCGGCTCTTGTTTCCCCAGCCAGCTTGATTTGGAGCTGAGGTTCGATCTTGCGATTCGTCCTGAAAGGTTTGTCCCACCTGTCGCGCTGTAAAGTCGCATCGCGTTTTTCGTCAGCAATACCCCAAATTGATGGCTTTAGGCTGGGGCATGGGCTCGTGACCGGCGGTGGTTGATAGAAGTGGATGGAGGTCATGTCAACGGCAGCCATTGTAGAATAAAATTGCGAGGGAATCTTGTAAATAAGAAAACAGTGGAAATCGCTGCCTGTTCTAAAGGAGAGCGCAAGATGGATTATATGTCGTGGCCCATTAGCCGCTCTCTGTACAGAGGTACACCCAATCCCATTGCGAGCCACACCATCTCTACGCTGTCCCTCTGAACCTTCGTAAGCCCCCTCTTGGCTACACGCAACCCTCAAGAGTTGCTCAGCCCCCAATGATTCCTTTTTCCCCTCCTCTGTTCTCTTGCCATCCAATCCACGCGCGGTATCCCTCGGCAGGATGTGTATCCGAAAGTCTCCTCTGTAGCAGCCAGCCGGTATCTCCAGGGATCAAACCTCACAGAATGCCTCGTAGAATGCCTCGCAGGACATTGGGTAGCGCCCAGACTGCGCGGATTGTCCCCCCTAAAGTTGATCGTCGATGACCCACCAAGACTCCATGGCCCAGCATCGGCACGACTGAGACAATCTCTTCATGAGCTGAGGGATTTTCGATGCAGATGGCAAGGATGAAGGGTGTTCGGCAAGATGGCACAGGACGGCACAGGAGAATGTCACCTCTCCAACAGCCCAAGTCCCGATCCAGGCAGTGCTGGGCAGTGCACATGCATATCCTCTCAATCAAGCCGCTGCCACGTCAGCACCAACTGGTGCCTGAAACCCAGCCGAGCTGAATTCGACGAGGCTGCCCAATTGCCGCAAGCCAGGCTCCGGCAGGAGATGTCACCAGACCGCTAGCAACAGCATCACGCCATCAATTCGCCGGTGGCACAGTAGGAAACACGGTCAGGGTGGTGTGAGGCATTTGTTCAATTGGTCTTGGCGCACAGGCGATAGCTCTGAGCAGGCTCCGCCTTGCTCGCGCCCTTGTCGTGGCGATGGCGATCGCCCAACACGCCATGAACAATAGTTGCCACGCTAATGGAGCGAGGAGTAGGAGGCCAGCTATGGGCAGAAAACAGGAGGACGCTGAGAGAGGGAGACAGGAAGGTCAAGGATCACTCTAGGAGGCGCAGGTGAGGGACGCGAAGGACAGCGATCCAAGAAGTCAAGGGGAAAAGTGCGCGCCTTCAAACGGGGGAGACCGTGAGTAGAAACGCAAGAAACAAGTCTCGGGCCAGATGGGCGGCGTGGAAACTGGGCCAATAGAATCGATCATCGCAAAGGTGAGGCTTCTCCCAGATGTGGGTTGAGGTCCGAGCGAAGGGTCATGGGACGGAAACGAGGAGCCAACAGAAAGCCCAGGCGAAAGAGACAAAGGAGATGAGGAGGAATGATGGAAGTCGAGGGGGGACGGGCGATTATTTATGGACTGGGAAAGCGGCGATGGGCTGTGCCGGCATGCTTTCCCCAATTAAGGGGGCGCCAAACCCGGATGCGCAAACACCAGCAGGTAAATTACGTGAAAAATTATTAATTTGATGCTTCTTGAAATGAGTTTTTTTCTTGAAATTCTTCTTTTCATCACTTAAGACAGTTTTGTGATGATGCTTTAACTTAAACTTTGATTTCAACTTTGTCTTGATTATTTTGAAATTAAATGATTTCTTGATCATTTTCATTTCACATTTTTTCATGATCTTTTTCTTTTTATTGATTAATGTGATCTCATTCTTCTCAACATTGAACATATCATCATTAAACTCATTTGAAATCTTATTATTGATTTCATCATTGAATTTTTCGTCTAAATTTCTCTTAGACTGATCGCGTTGAGTTGAGTCATTGAGATTGAGTCAAGTTCTCAACTCATCAAGACTTGTCAAAAACTGAGTTAAACTAGAAATACTATTAATATAAAAGACTGATATTATTATTATTACTTTGATAGAATCTAGATACAAGACAATACATCAGATAATGTACAAGATGAAAGACAAAGAATGAAAGAAAAGAATGAGAGCTTGACTTTTATATACATGAATCGAGCAGAATCAAGACTAGACAGTAATTCTATTGACTTAAGATTGCAGAAGTTCGCGCACATGACTGAAATGATTGAAACAGAATTGCTGAAACTAAATTAAGATGATGATGACTAAATTAATGACTTGATTCATTGAACTGCGAAACAGATTCAATGAATTGAGATTATCTAAGATATCGATGATTTATGTTCTAAATTGAATTGATGATCTGACATCATGACAAGACTCGATTCAAGTCAGAATTTTGAAATCAAGTATTCAAGCTGAGTCAGAATTTTGATATTGAATATTCAAGTTGAGTCATGATGTTGATATTGAGTATTGATTTGAATTCTTGACTTGACTTGTCAAGATATGATTTACTACTACTAATATTTATCTGATAATGCAATAAAGTAATGCAATTGATTCGATTGCATCTTCATGATTCATGAGAATACTGACTATTACTGATAGAGATTTTCTCACGAGTATTGATCAGAACTCACAAGAATACTGATTACTATTGATACGTGTTTTTTCAGCTTAGTAATTACTATGTAGTCAAGCATAAGCTTTAATCAATTGCATTATTCTGTTGCATTATCAATAGTACATTATCAATAGTGCTCGAGAAATCTCTATCAGTAGTAGTCAATATTCTCATGAGTCATGAGTTCTGAAAATGTTGATCACTATTTATGAATCATGCTTGAGAAATCTCTATTAGTAGTAGTCAATATTTTCATGAATTCTGAAGATGCTGACTCTGCTCAAGAAACTTCTACTAGTAGTAATCAGTATTTCTTTTCATTGAACTCTGAATTTTCGATTGCTTGACGAGTCAAGTCGAAAACTCAAATTCTGACTCGACTTGAGATTGATATTGAGTTGAATCATGAGATTGATATCAAGTAATTGAGTCGAGTCACGACATTGATATCGAGTACTCGAGCGAGTCAGAAAGTAGATATGAAAACTTGACTCAATAATCAGTCTAATTTCTCTTGAATTTCTCAAAATCTTCATTAATTTTCTTATGCTGCTTGCGTTTTTGATGCATTTTCTTCTCTTTATTCTTTTTATCACTATTGATTTTATTATTGAATTCTTCATTTAAATCATTCTTGAATTTCTCAAACTCTTCATTGATTTTCTTGTGCTGCTTGCGATTTTTGAGCATTTTCTTCTCTTTATTCTTCTTATTTCTCATCTCATTAACTGTTAAATCATCATTATTTTTTGTCATTATGTTTGTTTCAATTTTTCAATAATCAATCTTATAAATTACAGTCTTTTTCTTAATTTCTGTCTTTTTTTCCCTCATATTTTTAAGAGTTTTATTCACAACTTTCTTAGTCATTTTCATCAAGATCTTTTCATTCTTCTCAATGAGCTTGAAGAATTGAAATGTATTGACAGTATGAAAAGTGCTGATGAAACTATTCAAAAAGAACATAGTTTTAAACACTTGAAAAAGTTTTGCATTATTTTTGAGTTCATTTGACTGAGCAGAATCAAAAGTTACATGAAAAGACACTTTTTAAATGAAATAATCAATAAATAATAATGATTAATTGATAAAGCGAAGATACTTATCTTTTCAGCATCAAGTATCATGTCATTCTCAATATTCATGATGATGAAGTAACTGTAAAATAAGACAATTGTATTTGAGCAGTTAAAAATTACTAGCAAGTTGAGAAAGAATTTGAATAAATTCATGTGTCAAAAACTATAAGAACTTAAAGATTTTTTGAAGATTAAATTTAAATGTGCGCTGAAATTCAAAGAAAGAAATTTAAATATAAAGCTGTTTTAATAAAAATATTTTCTAACAAAATGATAGAAATATTTTATCTTTTACTTCTGATTTTTTAATTGACTAACTCGCTCAATCACTTAATGCTTTTCTTTTATTTTTTAAACATCTTTTAAAAATTTATTATTCTGAGAACTATTAATATAAATCATCATATAATGAGATTTATTCTGTTGTTGTTGTTGTGATTGTTGTTATTATTTCTTTTAATATTATTCTTCTTACTAATTAATATATTCACTCATCATGTTGTTGTTGTTAATCTTGTTGATCTTTATCTTGCTTGATCAATCTCATTTCTCTCTTTTCATTTCATTAACATGTTTGCTCAATTAATTTTTTCTAATCATGTCATTTAACAGATTGCTTCTTATAATTCACTCTGATTACTTCTTTAATTCACTCACTTTATCTTGTTACGATTCTAGCTACGCATCTTCGTTGATAGCTATGTTGATGACTATGTTGATGACTATGTTGATGACTATTCTGAGAGCTATCGCCGATCGCTCGTCGCTAGAGCATAGACTTGTTCCGAAGTCAACCCTATTCAGGGTTAGCTTATGTTCTTCTGAGTCATATAGATAGTCGACTCTTCCCTTCTAGATACTTTTCTTCCTTAGCATTTATATACTTGTTACATTACATTCATATGACTCGCTCTATGCTGATTTCTAACATTATATAAATGCTTCTTCGTTACAGGCGAAGTGAAATAATCTGCATCGATTTCTTCGAATGCTTCTGCTAGTAGTTCTTCAACTCTCTATCGACTTTGATCTAGCGACTTGCGTTCGTGCAGCAG
>JAABUZ0100008702.1_pt1 | contig 11864 bp, 17 predicted proteins | sample 5562091 | NCBI WGS metagenome assembly JAABUZ01 (sample SAMN12813069, study PRJNA571459) | rock metagenome | isolation source: Antarctica rocks | place: Antarctica: Victoria Land, Linnaeus Terrace sud | collected 2015-12-21
GCGCGAGAAGTCTGACGAGCCTGCGCTTCGTGCTGCGAGAAAACGGCTGGGCCGGACGCATAGTAACAATGCTCTCCTTCTATCCCCTAGAGTTTGTCATCGTTTGATTGCAACTCGGTATTCGATGTGAAGCCGCATTTCTTCTTCCAGCTCTTCGGTGAGGCGGTCGCGGCGAAAAAAGAAGAGCATTCGCCTCCAGAAATCGCTTGCCCTCAAGTGCCCTCCTCCAGAAGTGGCCGAACAACGCGCGCGATGGCCTGACTGATCCGCTCATAGCGCTCCAACCGGCGGTCCAGTTCTTTGCTGCCGGCGCGGGTCAAGTGATAATAACGTGCTCGACGATTCTCCGCGGTCCTCCCCCACTCTCCTGTGAGCCAGCCTTTGACCAGCATTCGCTGCAGCGCGGGATAGAGAGAGCCTTCCTCGACCTGCAGAACCTCCTCCGAAGCCTGTTGAATGGAATGGGCGATCTCGAAGCCGTGGAGAGCAGACCGGCTGCGAGCCAATGTCTTGAGGATCAGCAGATCGAGCGTTCCCGGTGGAATCTCATCCCGCCCGTTCACGAAAGGCATGACATAGATAGTCTATGCTAAACGCAAATCGCACGCAAGTTTCTTTACTGTCGACCAACCACCCGTCAGATGCAGGCGGCCAAGCAGAAGCTGTTTGCCGGGTTCGGAGAGTGTCAAAAAGCCGGGGGTTAAGCGGCCTTGCGCTCTGACTCTTCAGATTGTGGTGGCAACCGGAATTTCGGGTACCAGCGGCGGAACACCTCGTCCAGTTCTCCGTTGAGGACCTTGGTCCGCGTCTGCAGCAACAGGTGAGCCCCGCGCAGGGTCCAGCTCATCTGCTGCTTTTTGACGAAGCGTCGGCTGACTACCTGATTAATGGTGGACTCGACAAAGGCCGTGCTGATCGTTTCCCCGTTCCGGTAGCGCTCACCGAAGTTCGGAATGAATTCGAGATTGTTGCGGATGTACGTTTCGAATTCACCGAGGCTGTCGGTCAGCCTTTTGGCAGCCTCCGAGCGGGCTTGCCGCAAGCTCAGGTGCAAAATCCAGTGACCCAATCGCTCCAGCGATTCTTCGGTGTTACCGTGCCAGAGCAAATGCTTGATGCTCTCGATTTGCTGGGCCACCTCGTTCCCCGTCTGCGGGAGTTCCTCCTGCAGTGCCTTGGTCTGCTGTTGTAACACGGTCAGCCGCATCGTGATGTGGAACCAATCGAGCAAATGCTCGCTCTGCGGATGAAGGTACTCTTGCACCCGCCGGACGTTTTCGCCGCTGTCCGACATAAATACGATTTGTTGGTTCTCCTGCATGCCTTGGGATTTCAAGAGCTCCCACAAGCGTCGACGTGGTTTTTCGTCATACATTTGCACGTAGCCGAAGCATTTGGCCGATGGTTTTTCACATTCGTCCTCGCGCTGGAAGGCGACGACGCTTTTGCCCGCAATCACCTCAAACCATCCCTGTTTGTGCGCGGCCCGCACGTACCCGCCATCAATGCCGACCGTGATGGGTCCATCCGGCAGCGGCTGCTGTTCCCAGTCCTCTTCCGTTCCCTCAAACAGGGAAAGCTGCCGCTCCTCGCCCAACTCCTGTTCCATTCTCTCGGCTGTGGCGTGCAGGTGAGTTCGAATCGTTTCCGGATTGAGAGATTCGTCGACCGGCAACACATCTTTCAGCAAAGCGACAACTTTCGCAAACGGAATCAGGGAGGCCCACTTGGTTTCTAGGTGCAGCATCTCCGGACTGGTTCTCCCCTGTAGCCATGCGTTGCTGGGCCGGAAGGTTTTCGGCCCTTTTGTTTGGCAGGCACACCGGTTCTAGCGTGGATGGGGCATCTTGACCGGACCGAATACTGTTTTCACCACCGCACTCCCTGCGTCTTTCTGCGTTCGTTGCTGGCCACAGACGGGACATGCCCGTCGTTGCTTCAAATCCTCGTTGACCTGATGCGCAACCACAAAGTTCTGCACCTCTTGTAAGAGAGACTTGCCTTCCGCCAAAGTCAGGCCGAGCGTCTCCATTGCTATACCGCTTCACATAAATAACGAGACATGCTGAAGCATGAAGGTAGGCCCTGATGCGTGGCCTACCATGCAGTCTCGTTTCCTTCATCTTCATCCCAAGACTTATCAAAAACTGATCGACCGCAAGCAGCAAGCCGAAGTCGGCGGTGCTCATCGCGAGGCGCGACGATTACATGCCGTCCTGCTGAACCATGACGGGTGGAGCAGCGGCGAGATTGCCGCTGTTCTCAAAGCCCCGCGCTCGCGAGTCTCCGCTTGGCTCCGCTCCTTTGCGCAGGAGGGCTGGCCCGCGTTGCGGGAAGGCGAGCGCCCCGGGCGTCCTCCGCTTCTGGAGGCGATTGACCGACAGCGGCTGGCCGACCTGGTCGATAGCGGTCCCCCTGCCTACGGATTTCTCTCCGGTGTGTGGACCTCGCCTTTGATCGCCCGCGTGATCGAAGAGGAGTTCGGCGTGAGCTACCATCCCGGACATGTCTGCCGTCTGCTGCATCAGTTCGGCTTCTCGGTGCAGAAGCCGCGCAATGTGATGATTCGTGCCGATGCGGCGGCCCAGCAACGCTGGACCCGTTCCGTGTACCCCGCCATTCGAGGTGTCTGTTATAGGCAACGGGCGGCTCTTGTCTTTGCGGACGAGGCCAGTTTCCGTCAGGACTCCACCGTCCACCGCACTGGGGCGCGTCGCGGCCGGCGTCCGGCTGTGCCCGTCACCGGCACACGCAAGAGCTTAAAAGTATTTGGTTGCGTGGAGGTGTACTCGGGGCGGTTCTTGTACCACTTCGGACCGGTGTTCAATGCCCAGACCTATTTGACTTTTCTCGACCAAGTGGCTCGGCGCTACCATCCGCGTCCGGTCCACTATATTCATGACAATGCCAGTTTCCATTTGGACGCACAGGTACACCGCTGGTTCCAGAACGAGCGTCACTGGTGGCGCACGCACGCGCTGCCGAAATACTCACCGGAACTGAACGCCGCTGAACCGCTGTGGCGCCATACGCGCCTGCGCGGAACCCATAACCGTTACTTTGCTCAACTGAGCGAGTTGGAATCGACCCTCGTCCGCGTATTTCGCAGCATGCAGCGAGCACCCGCCCAACTGGACACGCTACTCCAGCCATTTCGCTGAGATCGCATCATGTCTCATTACTTATGTGAGGCGGTATAACTCCTGCCGCTGGAGTGCCAGCACGGGCTGCCGTTGTTCGGTTCCATCCGCCGCTAGGCTAATCACTTCCACACGGATACTCATGGGTGCAGCCTTCCCGACTGTGTCAACCGCTGTAAACGCTCATTGGCTTCTGGCAAGCTGAACCGGTCCGGTTGCAGCGGTCCGGGTTGCTTCAGCCTGTCATCAATGCTATGAAACCCTTCTTCCAGCACGGGGCGGAGCAGATCCCAGCTCTGTGTCGGCTGATCGGGACAAGCTTCCGCTAAAACCTGAATGCCAGCATCCAGAAGGAGAGGGTCCGACATCGCCGCCCCCTCGCGTTGCCGTTTCAGCAGCAGGCGATAGCCGGTCGGACCACCACAACCCTCCGGTGGGGCAGCTCCGTGACCACCCAAACACAGAGGCGCGTGATCCTCGTCCGTGCCCTCCTGAATATCAAGCACCCGAATCTCCCACTCCCCTAGATGCAAGGTGTCGCAAATATAAAGGAACTTCTCCTGCCGGTGTAGCTGGAATTCGTGTAAGGCTTTGGAGCGGGTTTTGCGGCGGAAGCGGTTGAACTCCTGACCATGGATGCGAATGCTATAGCCCAAATCCCCGCTCCAGCCCAAAAGGGTCCGAAAGACGGAGTGAAGTTCAGACACTTGCAGGTGGTCGGGCACTGAAAGGAGACGGATCACCATGGGACTGACCTGGCGAAGAACGGATCGCAGGATCAACCACTTAAAGGGACGGAAAGAAAGCATCTCTCCAGGCTACAGAGACACCCCTCGACCCCCGGCTTTTTGACGCTCTCCCGTTCTACTTCCAGTCGTCCCTTCGTCGGACTCTGCAAGGCTGCCTATCGTGGGGTAGGAGACGCTCCACTAGTGTCCGATCTCATGTTGGACTTCCGCTATGGCCTGCGCCAACTGCGCCGCTTCCCTGGTTTTTTGCCCTCGCGGCTCTTTTGATTGCCATAGAAATGGCAGCCACTACCCAGATCTTCACTTTGGATGGATGGATTGCTGTTGCGGCCGTTTCAGGTGCGCAAACGAAGGGGAACAGTTCCTTAGCGGCACAGTGCAAGTGAATGAAACTCGTATGTCACATAAACGGCAGATTCCTGCCATTCCGCCAAGCGAGTGCCTATTTCGGGAGCCCAGAACGAGGCTCCACTTTCTTTACTACTTCTTGAATCGCTCGCACGATGATTTCCGGTTGATCAATGACCACCATATGGGAACTGTTCTCTGCCAGGAACTGTTGACTGTTCTGGGAGAGCGTCAGCAGCTTGTGCTGTAACTCCCTATAATGCGGTGAGTCGTACAAAATGCTGACCACTACCAGAGGCATATTCCTCAAGGGGAACGGACGTTGGTGCTCCGCTGCCTCCGCTTCCGAAAAACAAGCCGCTGCCATAGCGACAGTGGTATGAACCGACGCGGTCGAAAGCGCCCAATGATGAAGGGCTTGGTTGCGCTCGGGAAGTTTGCGGAAATTCTGATCATCTTCCAGGTCTAGGGCAATGGGCGTCTGAGAGATCAGAACTGGCGGACTATCCAAGCCGGTTGGCAGACGGGAACCCTGTAGAGGGGAACTCGCCGCGTGATCGGTATCGAGAAAGGCATGATCTACGAGAACCATTCCCGCCAGGTCGGCCGGATATCGGCTGGCATACAGTCGCGCGATCAAGCCGCCGACCGAAAATCCGACCACCACGTAGGGACCTGGAATCCCTGCGTGCTGCAGTAAGGCGTGCAATTCGCTCACTCGATTCTCACAACCCGGTGGCAAAGTTTCGGCGATTCGGTCACTCCAGGCGGTCCCGGCGGTATCGTACGTGCAGATCCGTGTCCACTGAGCGACTTCCGGCTGCACCAGCCCCCAGTCGAACGAAAATCCACCGCTCGCGACCACAACCGTAGGACTGCCTTCCCCCGTACAGTACAGGTGAATGCGATGGCCACCTACGTCGACTAACGTACCGAGGAGGGGCGGTGTGGTGGAAACAGATTGTGGCCTCGCTATCCCAACGAAGCTTAGAGCCACAAACCAGAAAAATGCCGCTCTCCTGTGAAAACAGTGGAACCCAATCAACATAGAATCACATCTGCTAGTGAAGACGGAAGTTCACTTCCACCTTGGCCCAGACCGGCACCGGTCGGCCACCTTTCCGTGCGGACTGGAATCTCCATGCTTGAATGGCTTCTTCCGCTTGCCGATCCAAGCCGTTATCAAGGCTGTGGAGCACTCGGATGTCTCTAGCTTTTCCGTCGGTATCAACGATCATTTCCAGAAGGACCCCACCCTGGACTTTACGATGAAAGGCCGACTCGGTATAGTGCGGCTCTCTCTTGGTTAGCAAAAAGGGAGGGGTCACCTCTCTTCCGACCGTGTAAACAGTTCTGCGGCACGGAAAGCTGGCATCGGCACTGGTAGGAATCAAAGTGCTTGCCATCCCGAGCAGAGAGGCTCCGAAGACAACCGCCAAACGATTCCGCCTTGATGAAATAGGACGAAAATGCAGAATCCGTTCAATCCGTCTTCGTAGTGGACCTTGATGAGAAGCGATGGTGCAAATGAAGGCAGGAGCGGAGGTGTGCTGGTTCGCAAGCAAGAGGAGAAGCTCGGCATATTCGGTGGGCGGAATGCCACGAGCGAGTACTTGTTCATCGCACGCCCGTTCCTGATATTCCTTCTGCTGGGCCACAATCCACCAGACCAGCGGATGGAACCAGTAAATCGCTCGCGCCAGCAGGGCCAGCAACTGCGTCCATGGATCGGCGCGGCGGAGATGTGCGAGTTCGTGAAGAACTGCGAGGCGCTGGTGTTCCTCACTCCAACTCGGAAAGTCACGTGGCACCAATATCACGGGGCAGAGCCAGCCCCAGAGAACTGGCATGCTGACGTCTGTCAAAGAGATGGAAATTTCCTGAGAAAACGATCCCTCCATTGGTTGCCGCTGCCGCGTATGCCAAGCAAAATAAACCATACCGAGTAAGAAACGAGAGCCGACCGCCACAGACCCGGTCCACCAGATCATCCCCCACCAGTGGACCATTGCTGGCGGGGAACCAACCATCGCCTGCGAGATCCGGGCGAAAAAGTACCGGGTGGAAGAACCATCGAACCACGCGAGCGCGGGCAGGAATGGCAGACCGAGAGTCATTAGCAGCGTCATCAGGCAAAGCCCGTGTTTCGCGGCGGCCGAGATGCGCTGGAAGCTGACGAGGGCGACGCAGCCCACGGCCAAGACCACTGTGACCCGGACCAGAAGAACAGAACCTGTCATGAGGATTTCTTCGCCCGTTCAATCAACTGACTCAACTCATCCAGTTCGGCGCGGGTAAGCCGGAAGCTGTCTGGATCGAGTAACGCGACGACCGCTTGCTGGGCCGAGCCGTCAAAGAACGTTTGTAGGACTCGCCGCAGAGCGGATTTACGAGCCGTCTCGCGCGACGGGATCGGCTCGTAGACGTAGCGCAACCCCTCTTCCCGGTGCCGGACCAAGCCTTTCCGTTCGAGAATGCGCAGAATGGTTCGCACGGTGGAATAGCTGGGCGCATCGGGCAATTTCTGCTGGATTTCAGGACCTGTGGCGCGGCGAGCGGTGAAGAGAATATCCATCACCTGACGCTCGCGACGACTCAGTGCGCTTTCCAGTGCAGCTTTTGCCATACGTGACTCCCCAATGAATGAGATGTGTAAAAATTAACAGCCTGTGTATAAAATAGCATTGTCGCTCTTCCGGGAGGACCGTCCTATGCATCGCTTGCTGTCCATCGCCCTTTTATTGATCTGCGCTGGTCCCTTGATCTCCTCTCCCCAGCACACAATTCCACTCCAGAGGCTTCCTGACTACACCTTGCTCATACCGGTTCGCGTCAATGAGACTGGTCCCTTCTGGTGCGCGCTCGATTCGGGAGGGAGCCGAGTCTTTGCCCTGGACTCCGAGGTGGCGGCCAAAGCAGGTTTGCATCTAACTCGCTCAGGTTCCAGTGCCGGAGAAGGCCCGGCTGCTGTTGCTGATCAGCGCCTGCCGGGAGCGACATTAGACCTTGGCTCGTTCCGCATTCCCAATCGGATGGTCGTCATCAGACCCGTGGGAAACGATCCGTCTGTTTGTATTTTTGGCACCGCCATTCTGGAACAATTCGTAGTCGAGGTAGACTTCCTTGCGCCTGCGGTCCGGCTCTATCGGGCGGAATCTTTCCAGCCCAGCCCGCAGGCCGTGAGTGTGCCCGTCAATTTTCCAATGGGAAATCCTGTCATTCCCGTCCAGATCAACCTCCAGCCGGGTCCGAACATAGAGGCGAAACTGCTCGTCGATACAGGCGTTCCGCTTTGGCCTGTGGCGCTTTCCAAGCGTTTTATCGATGACAACCAAATACTAGGCCGCGCTCGTCAGCTCGCTGAGCCGCCCTTCGCTGGAGAAGGCACAGGCGGATCGATCCCTCTTCTCGCCACCCGCGCTGACCGTCTCGCTGTCGGTCCGTTCCAGACCCAAGCTCCCGTGATGAGGCTGTTCCGAATCGGTTCCGGCACGCGTCTGCCCTGGGATGGTAATTTGGGAGCCGAATTCTTTCGCCGTTTTCTCCTGATCATCGACTATCCCAACGGGCGTTTGTTTTTGGAACCTAACCAGAACTATGGGCTTCCACCCGCACCTTACGACGGGAGCGGTTTCTGGGTTCGTGGTGCATCTGGTCATTTCCTTGTGGAAAGAGTACTGCCAGGAAGTCTCGCCGCACGCGCCGGTCTACAGAAGGGGGACTTGGTTTTGTCTTTGGATGGCGTGGCGGCTCGGGATCTGACGACCTCGGTCATTCGCGAAAAGCTGTATCGTTCTCAGGGAATCTGTACGATTCGGGTCCAGCGAGCCCACGAGCGATGGACCGCGCGGCTCCGACTACAACGTTACCTCTAGCAGCCAATCCGTATGCTCCCTTCTCCTATCCATCGCCGCAGCAAAGACGGGCACTGTTCTGACACTCCGCCTCATCACAATGCCTTTCCCATGCCCAAGCAACGGATTCAACCGACAGGCCGGCCCAAGCTCTTTTTTTTGATCGCAACGACGCTCCTCGCCGGCGGCACTAGCTGCGTGCATCGGACCGTCCCCGCTTCGGTTGCGGCGCCCTCTTCTCCGCCGGACAACTCTTATATGGACTTAGCTGCTGGCTGGCGTTTGCGGATCTTGGTGCCGCTGGTGAAATCCGGTAGCTCTGGGATTGCCACCAACTGCGCACCCCAGAGCGGAAACGTCATCGTGTGTTCAGCACCGAATTTGATTGGTTATCAAATTTCCTACTACTCGGCTATGCCGTCCCGCAACGGCCGAGTCCGATTGCACTTGACGTCTGCCGAAACCACGATCAACGGAAAAACCGTGCCGGAGCCGAAACCACAGCCACTTCCTTTCCTCCTTCCGACAAGGGCGCAGTATGTTCGACTGGTCTATCTAGTCCGTGTCAGCGAGTCCGACCACGACATGGCGATTTTGGCAGGAAAGAATGAAAGTACACTTAATGCTTTTACCCAGAGATTAAAAGAAAATCCAAATGTCTGCCCACAGGTCGGTGAAATCTTTTGCGCTTGGGTGCCAAAAGGAATCTCGGTCAGGCCAGAGTCCGTATCAGAATCAAAGGAACAATAGGCAACCAGTGTCCGTTTAGTAGGCTTGACCTCTGCCTCTAGAGCTGGCGAAACAGTCAGAAAACAGAGATGCATCCTTGAAAGAGGTTTGATTGATTACCACAGGGTGGAAATCTAAATCAGACCACAGGCAAATCGGACAAATAAGCAAGCTATTAAGAGCACCGGCAGTCTCACCCAGTGAGACCGGAAAGACGCCAATCAACCGGATCACTAAGGAGAACCTGCCGTGCCTACCCAGATTGTCATCGAGATGGCCCCGGAAGAACAAGCCCGTTTGTTAGCAGCGTTGCGTCGTGCCCGCCGAGGCCACTGGCTAGCCATCCATATTCTGCTTCTACTGACACTTCATCGCTCTCCGAGCGAGATTGCGATGTTTCTGTTGTGTGCCCGTTCCACCGTTTACGCCGTGGCTCAGGACTGGCAAAAGGGTCGTCGCTGGCCGGAACTCGCCAGCACGAGTGGACCACCCTGTTTCACTCCTGCGCTCCGGCGCAGCCTGCTCGCGCTACTGAAGAAAACGCCCGCCGCTTACGGCTGGTGCCGCACGCGCTGGAGTTGCGCTGCCTTGGCTCTCCAGTGGCAGGCACAGCCGGGCATCCGGGTATCGGCGGAAACCGTGCGGCGCTGTCTGCACGCGCTGGACTGGGTGTGGAAGCGGGCGAAGCTCGGGGCCAAGGACAGCGACCCGGAGCGGACCTGGAAGCTGGCCCGCATTCGTCGTGTGTACGAGCCCTTAGCTTGACTTTATCCTTTTAAGCGGCATAACAGAACGCCTCGGTTAAGTGCTGAAATAAGGCGCGTGGAATTTTGATTTGGTCCTGCCGGGGAGCCGACCCGGTAAAAAGCCAGCCGGTCCACAATTGTTGTCGGACGGCAGCGATGGTATCGGCAAAGGTCAGTTGCGGCTTGTCGTACCAAGCAGCGGACCGTACTCGGAGTTGACCATGCTGGTGGAGATGGGCGGCCAGCAAGGTGACAAGCGAGAACAGTGCCAGCAAGCAGGGCGTGGTGCGGGCAATGGCCTGCGAACTCCATTGCCGCTGGGTTTCTACGCCGAGATGAGCACGGACTTCCGCATAGGTGCTCTCCAACTGCCAGCGCCGGACAAACCATTGCACAATCTGCCACGGTGCGGTCTGGGCATCAGTGCAGAGCAGCGCCTGCGGGCGGAACTGCTGTTGCGGATCGCAAATCAGCACCCACCGGATCGGCACCACCGGGCAAACCGACGCGATACCAAACCGCCGTTCCCGTGGCGATCTGGATGGTGCGCGGCCCGGCCCCGTACCAGTGCGGAATAATAACGCGACGCCATGCCGTTTTCCGATCGGTCAAACGCTGCTGCAAGCGGGGCAGGCGTGCTCCTTTGCGCCGGGGCCGACCGGTCTGTCCTTTGCGGCGGAGCGGTGCCGGGGCATAAAGCCGGGCATCTAGGCGTAAACGGGTAATGCACGTGATGGCGGCTTTCCGGTGCGTAAGACGACCTAAAAAGTCCAGCGCGGCATAGCCGCTATCGGCCACCAGCACCAGCGGACGTTCCGGCAGCCAGCGCCGGAGCTGCAACAGCATCTGGCGACCCCAATCGAGCAGAGTCTTATGACGTTGGCGCCGTTTCCGGTGGTAACGCTCCGAAGGGGCCAGCACGGTTAAGAAGGGCAAAGCCCATATGCGCCCGGCCCAGGGAATTTCGACCAGCAGCATCAGGCTTAACCAGCGCAAACCGCTGGTTTTGACAAAGTGGGAATGGGAACTGCGCACCGGATCGCGATAGATGCCGCGTGCTTGGATCTTTCGGCCCCAGCGCCGCTCGATCGTGTCATCGAGTCCGATGAGAAGCGGGCCGGACGGAGCCAAGGACTGCACGAGCAAGCGCAACAAAATGCGGCTGGCGGCGCGGCTGCTCCAGCGGGCGCGGTTCAGCACACGGTGATAGTTTTGAAAACGCGGCTCGCTGCCGAGCCCCACGATCCGCAGCACGGAGGTGACGGTTCGTTTGCCAGGAGCTAAAATCGCGCCCAAGAGCAAGAGGCGGGCGGCAGCCCAAACGGAGTGGCGGAACAGAGGAGCAAATGCGAGAATGACGGAGGCAAAACCGGAGGGCAGTGAAAGCATAGGACGTCCTTTGGCGAGAACGTCTTCAGCGTAGCGGGTCTTCCGGTTTGCCCTCCGCTCGTTTGGATAAAGTCAAGCTTAGGCCGTCGCGAAGCCCTGCTGTTTGCCGATGAACTGGATTTGCATCTGCTGCCCAAAGTCGGCGCGCAGTGGATGCCTCAGGCGACACAAGTGGAAGTGATGACGCCGGGCCAGAACGAGCGTCGCTATCTGGCCGGTGCCTGGGATGTGCGCACGGGCCAGGTGCATCACTGTCTTTGGTTCCGCAAAATGGCGGGGCTGTTCTTGGATTTGTTGAATCTCCTAGACTGTGTCTACCCGGCCCGGCGCTTTGACCGGATCTATGTGGTGGCCGATAACTACAAAATTCACAAAGCGGTAGCCGTCCAGCGCTGGTTGCGACAACATCCCCGCTTTCGGCTGTTGTTTCTGCCCACCTACTGGGCGTTGGTGCATAAATCGGGACAGGGACAAAGGGGGCTTGCTGGAGTCCTTTATCGAACCCGTTGCGAGATCGGCATCCCGAGTTGGGTGATGCGGTTGATCACGGCACAAGCCATCTGCGCTTCGCTCTTCTGCGCCGCTAATTGCCGAGCGCGCAGCGTGGGCCCGATGAGTACTTTGTAGCGGAACATCGCCGTTTCGACGAGCGATCGTTTTCCATAGCCCACGGCTTTCTCCCAACCTCTTCGCCCCTTCTCTTGGATCAGCTGGATATGCCGGTCCCGCAGACTCGGGGCGATGTCTGTGCTGGGACTCAACACAGCGGTGGCCCGCGGGGGGATGATCACCGCGGGAGGCGACTGCTGCTGACGCTCCGCCACAGCACGGTAGACGGGCTCCGCGTCGTACGCGCCATCGGCCAGGACCGAGGCAATGGGTCCCGGAATTTGGTCGAGCAGGGGGCCA
>JAABUZ0100008703.1_pt1 | contig 11864 bp, 10 predicted proteins | sample 5562091 | NCBI WGS metagenome assembly JAABUZ01 (sample SAMN12813069, study PRJNA571459) | rock metagenome | isolation source: Antarctica rocks | place: Antarctica: Victoria Land, Linnaeus Terrace sud | collected 2015-12-21
CGGGGCCGCCGGCACCGTCACCGTGGCGGGCGGTGGGGCCGCCGGCACGGTCACCGTGGCGGGCGGCTGCTGCTGCACATACACAGTCTTCTGCGGCTGGGGAGTGGTGGCTGCCGCGGCGGGGGCGCTCGACTGTGCGGCCGACCGGGCGACGGGCTGTGACCCGCAGCCTGCGACGGTGACGGCCGCGCCGAGAGCAATGCCGATGCCGATCGGGCGAACCTTCATGTCACAACCTTGGGTCAGTACCGGACGGGCTTAGTTGGCCTGGCATGTGTCCTAACGACGCGACAACCCCGTGAGGTTCTGGTACGTCCGGGTGATGACCTCCGCCGATCGGGTGAAGGGCGAGGCGCGCACATCCCAGCTAGCGCGCGTGCCCTTGCCCGTACCCGCCCGAAGGGGGAGCAGGGGCCGGCGTGTCACCGGCGCGTAGCGGCGCGTGCTCGTACCGCCCCTCGTGGGCCATGACCGGCCGCCGGTCACCCGCCAGCTCCGGGTGCCGCTCCTCCAGCCGCTGCCGCTGCTCGGCGGTGCGGCGCAGCTCGGTCACGTACTCCCGGTTGCCGTTGTACGTGCCGCGCCAGGTCTGCGGCATCCGTTCCGGCGGCGGTGGGATCCGTGCCTGCCCCGCCATCCCGAAGCTCGAGGGCACCTTGTTGGTGGGCGTACCGCAGGCCGGGCAGGCCGGCAGCGGTGCGGTAAACGACTGCACAACCTCCGTGCGGTGCCCGGCCTGGCAGCGCAGGTCGTAGATCGCCACCGGCCTACCAGAGCTCCAGGGAGCGCTCGAAGATGCCCGCGACGTCCGGCTCGCCGACTGGCCGGGGCGAGGTGGCGAGCAGGCGCTGCTGCTTCATCGTGCCGCCGACCAGCTCGTCGATGTCGTCCTTCTCGTAGCCGACGCCGTTGATGCCGTTGGGGATGCCGATGTCGCGCATCACCTCCATCAAGGCCGCGGGCAGGCGCTCGGCCCCCTCGAAGCGGCTGTCGAGGTCGGGGGCGAGCAGGTCGGCGACCCTGATGTGCCGCTCGGGGTTGGCCTCGAAGGTGAAGCGGAAGGCCTCCGGCGCGGTCAGGCTGACCGACATCCCGTGCGGCACCATCGGCTCGTCCTCCGGGTAGCCCTCGGGGTGGAAGTCCTTGACCTGGCCGGCGATCGGGTAGGCGTTGGCGTGCGGGATGTGCACCCCGGCGTTGCCGAAGCCGAGGCCGGCGAACGTGGCGGCCATCGCCATGTCCATCCGGGCCTCGAGGTTGTCGCCCTCCCTGACGGCGGTGCGGAACGAGCGCGCCATCAGGGTCAGCGCCTTCTCCGACCACATGTCAGCGACAGGGTTGGCGCCGCAGTACGGCACCCGCTGCTCGGGCTTCTTGTGCTCGAAGGAGGTGTAGGGCTTGGCGGTGTAGCTCTCCAGGGCGTGGCACAGGATGTCCATGCCGCTCGCCGCGGTCACCCCGGCGGGCTGGCTCATCGTCAGCAGCGGGTCGACCACGGCCAGCATCGGGCGCAGTCGCGCGTGGCTGATGCCCGTCTTCACGCGCAGGGACAGCACGTCTAGCACGCAGATCGTCGTGCTCTCCGAGCCGGTGCCCGTGGTGGTCGGCACGGCGACGAGCGGGTTGAGCGGCTTGCTCGGGTTCTTGCCGCCCCCAACCGGGGCGTTGATGTAGTCCATCAGCTCGCCGGGGTTGGTGAGCATCAGGTTGATGGCCTTGGCGGTGTCGATGCTGGACCCGCCGCCGACCGCGACGAAGGCGTCCCATGGGCCGGACTCGCGGGCAGCGTCGACGGCCTCCTGGAGGCTGACGTCGGTCGGCTCGACGTGCACGCCGTCCCAGACCTGCGCCTCGATGTCGAACTGCGCCATCTGGTCGGCTACCCGCTGCGGATGGCCGGTCGCGGCGATGCGTGGGTCGGTGACGACGAGGACCCGCTTCGCCCCGTACAGGCTGAGGTCGTAGCCGACCTCGTCGGCCGCTCCGGCCCCGAACTTCAGCTGCGGCGCACCATAGGTGAAGACGCTCTCCGGAGTGTCGGGCCGTCCCGCACCGATCTTGTCCTTGTCGTTCCCAGTGTCAGCCATGGCTGTCTCCTAGCTGTAGTAGGCGTCGGGCGCGAGCTTCATCGAGCGCAGCTGCGCGGAGTCGTGTCCGAACACCACCGTGGCGTCGGACTTCTCGGCGATGCCGCGAATCTTCTCCACAGACGAGTAGAAGGCGGTGAGGTCGTTGACGATGGCAGCCGCCACCGTGCGCGGGCCGTAGGAGTCGCCCATGTAGACGGCGTCAGAGGTGAAGATCATGGATCCGGTCTGCGGCAGGTCGACCTTCATCGCCATCTGGCCGGGCGTGTGCCCCGGCGCCTCGATCAGCGTCACCCCGGGCAGTAGCTCGGTGTCGCCCGAGACCGTCTCGAACTCCAGGCCCTCGTAGTCGGTCTTGAGGTGCGCGCCGGTGAACAGGCCGTCGAAGCCGAAGGCGAACTCCTTCTCCTTGTCGTTGCAGATCAGCTTGGCGCCGCCCTTGGCGAAGTCCTTGATGTTGCCGGCGTGATCGAAGTGCAGGTGCGACGCGACGACGTAGTCCAGGTCACCGGGGCCGACCCCCAGCTGCTGCAGCCGGGTGTCGAGGTACTGCTGCTCGTCGACCTGGTCGTACGGGAAGAAGTCCTGCAAGCCGGTCGGCTCCCAACGGGTCTCCCAGTCGCGCGGGCAGCTGGTGTCCCACAGCAGCCGGCCCTCCGGGGTCTCGACGAGCACCGCGTGGGTGGTGCAGTCGTACCACTCCACCGGCCGCTGCTTGTCCTGCCGGGTGCGGATGCTGCGGCCGGGCTTGAGCAGCAACCACGTCAGGTCGCAACTCATCGCACCGCAGTCGAGTACGTGCAGTTTCGTGGGTGCCATCCTGCGCCTTTCGTCCGCGAGCTCGTCCCTGAGGCCCGGTTCGGCTGACCTACCCCGCAGGTGGCCCGCGTCACCTTCAGTTTGTGCTGCGAGGGCTGGGCACGGGTACGCGTTGCTACGGTCGGACGATGGCCGTGGTCGCTCCCTCGCGGTCCGGGGACTCGCGGTCCTGGCAGCCGGGCGGCCTGCTCACGCGACGCGGCGCTTCGTACCGCCGGGGGATGCGGCCCGGGCAGCTCTGGCACGCAGCCCTGGTCCTGTTCCCGGCGGTGGCCGTGGGGATCGCCGGCTACCACCGCCGGTGGATGGGCGACGACGGACTGATCTACACCCGGACGGTGCGCGAGATCCTCGCCGGCACCGGCCCCGTCTTCTCACCCGGTGAGCGGGCGGAGGCATCGACCTCGACGCTGTGGCAGTGGATCCTGGCGCTGGCGGCCTGGGTCACGCAGGCGGATGCGGCACGGCTCGCCGTGTACGGCGGCCTCGCCTGCACCGTCCTCGGCTTCCTGCTGGCGACTGACGGGACCCGGCTGCTGTACCACCCGGGTCAGCCCGCCCGCCCAGGCCCTGGCCGGCTGCTCCTGCCCGGCGCCGTCGTCGTGCTGCTGGCGCTGCCTCCGGTGTGGGACTACGCGACGTCCGGGCTGGAGACAGGGCTGGTCACGCTATGGCTGGGGGCCAGCTGGTGTCTGCTCGTGCGGCTCAGCCGCGTCACCGGCACCCGCCCGTACCACTTGGTCGTCACGGCGTTCGTCCTCGGGCTCGGGCCACTGGTACGGCCGGACCTTGCTGTCGTCACCTTGGTGTTCCTCGTCGTGGCTGCGCTCATCCGGCGGCCCGGCTGGCGGCGTGCGATCGGTTGCCTTCCCGTTGCCGCCGCCCTGCCCGTGGCGTACGAGATCTTCCGGATGGGGTACTACGGCGTGCTGCAGCCCCTGCCGGCGTTGACGAAGGAGGCGGGGGCGTCCGACTGGAGCCGCGGGCTGCACTACCTCGTCAACTTCGTCGGCCCATTCTGGCTGTACCTTTCGTTGCCGCTGGTAGTGGTGCTGGCAGGGGCGGCCGCTGTGCTGCTCCGGGCAGACGGCGAGCGCGGGCGTCGGGGCACCTGGGCGCTCGTCGCCGCGCCTGTCGTGTCCGGCCTGGTCCTCGCCCTGTACGTCGTGCGGGTCGGCGGCGACTGGATGCAGGCCCGGATGCTGCTTCCGGCCCTGTTCCTGCTGCTGCTGCCGGTGCTGGTGGTCCCGGCGTCACGGCTGACGAGCGCGGTGCTCGTCCTGCTGCTCGGGTGCGCTGTCGTCGCGCTGTCGCCGCTTCGGTCGCCCTGGCACGGGGGCGAAGGTGCACCGCTGCAAGCACTGATCCACAGCACCGCGGCGGACAACAGGCGCTTCACGGTCGAGACGACCGGTACGCCGAACCCGATTACCAGCCGCGCGTTCGACCGCGCGTTTCCCGACCTGCTCAGCGGCGTTCGCCAGGCCGAGAGCTCCCACCGGCCGACCCTCCTGGTATTCGCCGACGGACCAGGAGCGTCGCGCCTGGTACCCGTCCCGCTGGCACCTGCTACCGGTCGACGGCTTGCCGTCGTCGGACGGTGGCTGGGCATCACCGGGGCCGTCGTGCCCCTCGACCAGCGCGCCGTCGACCAGCTCAGCCTGGCCTACCCGCTCGGGGCCCATCTGGCGCGTCAGCGCGGCCCGGCACCAGGCCACGAGAAGCTGCTCGGCCAGGCCTGGATCATGGCCGACTACGCCGTCGCAGGCACGCGGGCGCCGGGCGCGCCGGGTGATGCGGCTTCCCCCGCCTCCGTCACGGCTGCCACCCACGCGCTTGGCTGCGGGGCGCTGGCCGAGCTGCAGGAGTCGGTGCGCGCTCCGCTGACCTGGAGCCGCTTCTGGTCCAACCTGACCGGAGCCGTGGGCCGTACCTCGCTGCGGATCCCGCGCGACCCGGCAGCGGCCGAGCGGCGGTTCTGCGGCTCGCCGCGGTGACCGGTCGCTGGTCCGTCGTTTGGCCGGCGCCCACCTCGTGCTTGACTCCGCTCACACGCTGCGTGGTTGCGTGAATGCGCGCCACGAGCGGCGAGCGCGACTGAAAGGGACAGGTTGATGGCGGGTCCGAGTCGCAGGAGCGTGCTGCTGGGTGGTGCCGGCGGCCTGGCGGCAGCGGTCGCGGCGGGATGCAGCGGTGGCTCGAGCCCCGCCGTCCCGGTTGCCGCGACGTCGCCCGGCAAGCCGTCTGGTGCTGAGCGGACGGTCGATGTGGCGATCGTCGGCGCGGGTCTTGCCGGGTTGACGGCCGCTCGCGAGCTCGTCCGGCGCGGCAATTCGGTGGTCGTGCTCGAGGCCAGGGACCGCGTCGGGGGCCGGCTGCTCAACCACGACCTCGGCAACGGCGTCATCACCGAGGTCGGCGGCCAGTACATCGGGCCGACGCAGGACCGCATCGCCGCACTGGCCGCGGCGGTCGGGGTCGGGACCTTTCCGACCTACAACAGCGGCAGCAACGTCCTCCTGCTCAAGGGCAAGCGCTCGACCTACCCGGCTACCGGCCTGCCGACCGACCCCAGCGTCGCCAGCGACCTGCTGAAGATCGTGAGCGAGCTGGACGGGATGGCGAAGACGGTTCCCGTGGAGCGCCCGTGGACAGCCGCGCGGGCAGCCGAGTGGGACAGTCAGACGCTCGAGACCTATCTGCAGCGCAGGGTCCGCAACCCGGGTGCGCGCACGCTGGTCGACGCGGCCATCAAGTCGCTGTGGGGCGCCGAGGCCCGTGACCTGTCGCTGCTGTACGTGCTGTTCTACGTCGCCGCGGCCGGCAACAATGCCAACCCGGGCTCGTTCCTGCGGCTCGTCAGCACGGCCGGCGGGGCGCAGGAGAAGCGTTTCGTCGGCGGCTCGCAGAAGGTGGCCCTAAAGGTCGCTGCCGCGCTCGGTGACCGGGTGGTGCTGTCCGCCCCCGTCCGCCGAATCGAGCAGGCCGGCTCCAGCGTCGTGGTCACGCACGACCGGGGGCGGGTGCGCGCGGGTCGTGTCGTCGTGGCCGTTCCGCCGTCACTCACCACCCGCATCGACTGGGCGCCTGTCCTGCCCGGCCGGCGGGCCCAGTTGGCGCAACGAGCGCCGCAGGGGTCGTTGATCAAGGCCGAGGTCGTGTACGACAAGCCGTTCTGGCGTGATGCCAAGCTGTCGGGCCAAGCCGTGGCCGACACGGGACTGGCCCGCAGCACCTTCGACAACACTCCTGGCTCGGGCGGTCCAGCCATCCTGTTCGGGTTCGTCGGCGGCACCGAAGCCCGCAGCTGGGCAGACCAGTCCGACTCGAAGCGTCGCGCGCAGGTACTGCGCGAGTTTGCCGTGCTGTTCGGGCCGAAGGCACAGCAGGCGAAGGACTACATCGAGAAGGACTGGTCGACCGAGGAGTGGACCCGCGGCTGCCCAACGGCGTTCCTGCCGCCCGGCGTGCTGCTCGAGTACGGCAGCGCGCTGCGCGAGCCGTTCGGCCGGGTGCACTGGGCCGGCACCGAGACCGCAACGTACTGGTACGGCTACATGGACGGCGCGGTGCGCTCCGGGGAGCGGGTGGCGGCTGAGGTCGCGGCAGCGAAGTGAGTGCCGGTCGCGGCAGCGAAGTGAGTGCCGGTCGCGGCCGCGAAGTGAGTGCCGGTCGCGGCAGCGAAGTGAGTGCCGGTCGGCCTCTTGCGCTTGTCAGCCGGTCGTCGGAACGGCGAAGACGACGATGTTGTCGCGGTAGTGGTGGCTGTTCGAGTCGAAGGGACCACCGCAGGTGACGAGAGTGAGCGTCGGCGGCCCATCGCTGCGGAAGACGGAGGCGGGCAGCGCTGACTTTGGGTACGACAGCCGTGCAGTCACCCGGTATCGCAGCGCACGTCGGGCGCTGTCGCTCACGACGACCGGGTCGCCGACACTGACGTGCAGCAGCGCCGTTAGAGCGCCGGGGCCGTAGCCGGCGGCGTCAATGTGCCCCGCGAGCACTGCAGACCCGGCGCTCTGCCCGGGAGCGGCACCGCCGGCCCACCAGCCGACCGTGCCCGGGTCGGCTGGCAGGTCCAGTCCCCGGGAAGGGCCGACCCCCACCGGAAGGACTGACGCCTGCGTGTGCTGGCGGGGCAGGGCCAGCTGGCGCGGCATGAACGCGGCCGGGGCGACGGGTGCCCGGCTCGCCGGATCGGGCGCCGCAGGGTTTCGGACCGGTTGACGCACGACGACCTGCCCGACCGCCGACGTAGTGCCCAGGTTGGCTGCCTCGGCTGCCGGCGGCTGCTGGACGAGGTGGAGGCCCAGGCCCACCAGACCCAGGCCGACCAGAACCAGGGCCAGCATCGCAACGAGCACCGCACCCCTTGTCAGAGGGCGACGCGAGCGCGCGAGCTTCCGGGTTCTGGGTAGCCCTGCCCAGCGGCCGCCCAGGATCACGGCGACTGGCGTGCCCGGCGACGTGCGAAGGTGCTGGCCCCGACCACGAGGACAAGGCCGAGCCCTGTCAGAGCAGTCCCTTCTGGCACAGTGCTGCTGGCGGTTTGGCCCCCGCTGCCGGCGTTGATCGTGGTGGGGCTACCGCCTTGTGCCGCCAGCAGCTCGCTGAGGTGGTGCTGCACGACCGGAGCTGTTGCCCGCGCGAGTGCCAGCACCGCCGAGTCCTGTCCGGAGCTGATCTCAGTTGTCCCGGCAGCGAGGGCTTGCGGTGCCCGGATGTCTGCGAGCTCAGGAACAAGGCGTCGAACGCCGTCCCAGTGGCCGCTGAAGCCTGGGCGAGCTGCTGCTGCTGGGTGGCGTCGGGGGTGGCGGGAAGGGTGACGCCGAGCTGAGCGGCGACGGTCCGAAGCTGGGCGTCGCCCGCAGTGTGGTCGGTGACGAACATCTGCCCGAGGTTGCGCACCGTCGCCGAGGCAGCGTGAGACTGGGCGGCCTGACCTGCGCTGATCTCAGTGAGGTTGTACTGGTGGGCGGCCTTGAGCCAGGTGGCATCCTGGCTTGACGGCGCGGCAGCCGCGGGGGAGGCGAACGCCAAGGCGGCGCCGAGCGCCAGCGCGCCAGCAACAGGGAGGGTGCGGGACAGCGCCACGGGATGCTCCAAGTGGTCGGGTGCGGGGTTGTCGGCGATGTGGTACCCGGCGGCTGCTTCTCGATGCTGCGTCGCAGGCCCGAATAGGTGGACGCCGCCGACGAGCCCGCGCTGCCGCCGATGCAGCTGTGGGCGAGCCGCCCTGACTGCACCAACCACCGAGGGGCACCGCTGGTCGGGAAGGGGTGCTCAAGCAGCGCCGAAGTAGTGGCCCTGCTCGAGATCGGCGATCAGTCCCGGTCCTGAGGGCTGCCAGGAGAGCAGCTCGCGGGTGAGCACGCTGGAGGTCGGCATGTCAAGGGCGAGGAAGCCGGCGAGGAACCCGAAGTGGGCCTGCGCCTGCTTTGCGGTGATCGACGTGATGGGCAGGCCAAGCTGCCGCCCGATTGCATCGGCGACATCGCGGATGGCGACACCCTGCTCACCGACCGCGTGGAGCACCGAACCCGCCGGTGCGCCCTCGATGGCGAGCCGGACCAGACGCGCGGCGTCGGAGCGGTGTACCGCGGGCCAGCTGTTAGTGCCTGCTCCGATGTAACTGGCCGAGCCGGCAGCGCGGTCGGCCGCGACAATCCTGGCAATGAAGCCCGTATCGCCGTCCCCGTGGACCGTGGGGGCGAAGCGAACACTTGTTGATCGCACCCCGCGCTCAGCGAGCGCGAGCACCGCGCGCTCGTTGAGGGCGCGGCCACCTGCTCCAGGGAGCTCGGGCATGTCGCGTTCCGTCGCGAGGATGCCCGGCTTCAGGCCGGCGAGGCCGGAGGCGACCGCCAGTGGCCGGCCGGTCCCGGCCAGCGCCTCACCGAGCACATCGATCGCCGCTCGGTCGGAGTCGACGGCGGTCTGGAAGTCGCCAGTGAAGGCGATGTCGTGGCGGAACGCAAGATGTACGACGCCATCGCTGTCGTGGGCGGCGGCGCGCAACACCTCACGATCGTCGATATCGCCGCGACGGACCGTGGCGCCAGCGGCGGCAATGGCGGCGGCGGACGCCTCGGAGCGGGCGAGGCCGAGCACCTCATGATCGGCCGACAGCAGTTCGGTGACGACGGCCGAGCCGATCCAGCCGGACGCGCCAGTGAGGAAGATGCGCACGGAACCTCCAGCAAGGGGGCGTGGGGCGCGGGTTCGTCCAGCGCCGGACGACCATGTCAGAAACTGTCATTACGATACAACGAGGTGAGACAGCGGCGGCCACGTGTGGGGCCCGAGGTTAGGCCCGAGGGGGAAACTGGCAGGGCCGTAAACTTCGGGTATGGGCCGTTGGGAGCCACACGCCCCTGCACGGCTGCAACAGGCCGCATTCGAGCTCTTCGCCGAGCGGGGCTACGACCAGACGACCGTGGCCCAGATCGCCGTGCACGCCGGGCTGACCGAGCGGACGTTCTTCCGTCACTTCGCTGACAAGCGAGAGGTGCTGTTCGAGGGTGGCGACCGCTTCCGCGCCACGCTCATCGTCCCGGTCGAGGCAGCCCCGGCGTCAGCGAGCACGTTGGAGGCGGTGACAGCAGGGCTCGAGGCGGCCGCCTCGGTGTTTCCCGCATTGGAGGTGGTGCGCCGCCGCCAAGCGTTGATCCTGGCCAACCCGGAGCTGCAGGAACGCGAGCTCATCAAGCTCGCCTCGCTCGCGACCTCGCTGAGCGAGGCCTTGCGTCGGCGTGGGGTGCCAGCCGCAGCTGCCGAGCTCGCCGCCGAAGCCGGCGTAGCGGTCCTTAGGGCCGCTCTGACTCGCTGGATGGCTGACGGCGCGGAGCGGCCGTGGACAGTCCACGTCAACGAGGCGATGAACGAGTTGCGCCGGCTGACCAGCGAGGGCAGCGGGAAATGCAAGCCTGAAACAGGCTGTCCGACCACCGTGTGCCCTGGTTCAGTCGACCCGCACGCCCTGCCCTCCTGAGTCGATGAGCCTCTTGAGGTCACCGGGGTCAACCCTGCCCGGCATCCGCCCGTCGGAGAACAGGTGCACCCCCACATTCAGGCAGGCCTGGTCGACGAGCTGTGAGCAGATGAGGGCGTGCTGGCGGTCGAGGACTTTCTCCAGCCAACGCTGCCGCAGCCCGAGGTCCGCCAGACCGAGGGCGGCGATGTCGACGAAGCCGTACGGCGTCCCGACCAGCTTTCGCGCCGCCGCGGCGATCTCGGTCCCGACTCCGGGCCGTTGCCGCTCCAGGTTTGCCAGCAGCGCGGTGCCGTTGATGGCGCCGGGATGTTCCCGTCCGATGATCGCTCCGCGCATCTTGGCCTCGACGGTGCCTGCGCCGCCGAGGCATACCCCTGCGTGGTTGACCGGGGAGCGAGTGACCAGCCGGATGACGGCTCCGGTGAAGTCGTTGGAGCGGAGCACGAAGATGGTTCCTGCAGGTTGTGACACGTGCACCCTTCCTCAGCCTGCCCGGCCGGCGCGGACCAGCACGAGCCTGCCATCTGCGTCATGACCTGGTCTACGGGCGCAGAGCCGCTGGGCTACGACCCGACCGGTGCTGGCACCAGATCCGCCGCGAGTCCGCCAGCGGTCCCGTCACCTGCGCGTCGCTGATGCCCCAGACCTTCGCGCAGGCTTCGCCCGGCTTGTAGCGGGGCCATCCCGGGTCGCCCGTGGCGGCGAACGACGCCCAGGCCCGCCGCATCCGGTTCGACAGCTCCTGCTCCTGCGGGCCGGTCTCGCCGAGCCAGGTGCGAGCGAACGGAGTGTCGAAGGTGCCGAAGACGAAGGAGATCTCGAGCGCGTGGCAGGCGCCCAGGGCACCCGCGGCGACCGGGGTCGGCCAAGCGAACTCGTAGGCGTAGGTGCCGCCCCCGCCCTGCGCTACGCAATGACCGTCGGCGGCGTCGAGGGTCGGCATCCGGAACAGCCAGTCCGAGCAGATGAGCGAGTAGAGGTCGGGCGCGCTCAGCCGCGGGAACGCGTCGCGGTAGTCCTGCGCGGCTGACCCACCGGACAGCAGCACGGCGGCGGCGCGCAGCACGTCGTGCTCGTCCTGCTTTCCGCGCTGGCCGAGGTCCTCGAGCATCATCTGGTACTCGTCACGGTTGTAGCCGACGAGAAGGTCGAGCTCAGACGCCGCCCCGTCTGCCAGGGCGCCGAGCGGCGCTGCGGGCAGCACATCGCCGTCGACCACCGGGAAGTACGGGGTTGTGGCGTAGTGCAGCACCCCCCATGTCCCGGGCTCCTCCGTGAGCTGGGCGATGACGGCCGCCGACGTGTTGGCCAGCTGCTGCGGAGCGAGCGCTGCGAGTTCCGCGGTGCTCGGTGGGACGCCGGCGGCGGCGGCGACGCGTGCGGTCACTCGTGCGGCCAGCTCCGGCGGGTAGAACAGCCCGGGGATGCTCTGCGCGATGCACCGACGGAACAAGCCGCGGGCGCGCGGCATGGTGGCGAGCGCCAGAACCGATCCAGCGCCCGCCGACGAGCCGAAGACGGTGACGTTGCCAGGGTCGCCGCCAAGCCCGGCGATGTTGTCCTGTACCCACGCCAGCGCCGCGACCTGGTCGAGCAGGCCGCGGTTGGCCGGCACGCCGGGCAGGTGCCCGAACCCCTCGAACCCCACCCGGTAGTTGAAGGTGACGACGACGACGCCCTCCTGGGTCAGCATCGTGCCGTCGAACCCGGGGTCGTCGGCCGAGCCGTGCTCGTAGGCCCCGCCGTAGATCCACACCATTACGGGCAGGTCACGCGCGGACGCGTCGGGCGTCCACACGTTGACGGTCAGGCAGTCGGGGGCGCGTGCCGCCGGTCTGACGGGGCGGTCCTCGACCCAGATCGGCTGCGGCGGGCGGGCGCCGAACGCGAGCGCGTCTCGGGTGCCGAACCATGGGGCTGGCCGGACGGGTGCCTGGAAGCGGAGGGCGCCGAAGGGGGGCGCTGCA
>JAABUZ0100008704.1_pt1 | contig 11863 bp, 19 predicted proteins | sample 5562091 | NCBI WGS metagenome assembly JAABUZ01 (sample SAMN12813069, study PRJNA571459) | rock metagenome | isolation source: Antarctica rocks | place: Antarctica: Victoria Land, Linnaeus Terrace sud | collected 2015-12-21
GCGCAAGGCTGGCCCCGCGCCGCCCGCGCGCAGCGTTCCTGGAGGTGCACCGCCGCCTGGTCAGCAGCAAGGTCGACACCGAGCTCAGCGGCAGCACCGCCGTCGCCTGCCTGCTCCGCGGCCGCCGCCTGACCACGGCCTGGGCAGGCGTGCCGCGCTCGCCACGCCTGCTCTCCACGCCTGCTCTAAATAGCCTCTTCTGAATATTTTAGATGCCAGCCATGCCTGGCTTGGCGACTGAAAGGTGGCTGCGGTCCGGTTCTGCTGCTGCACGGCTGTCAGGATGGGTGCCGCCGGGGTCGTGCACAGTGTGCGGCCGCGAGCATGCGCCGACCACAGCGTGTACCACGCCGCACGGGCTGCGACGCGGCTGCCTGGCATGCCGGCGGGCGGGCTGGCGCTGAGCCCCATGGGCCGCGGCGGCCGGGCAGGCGACTCGCGCGCGGTGCTGGCGCGCGCGGACCCGGCCGACAGCGAGCGGCTGGTCGCGGTGCCGCTGACGCAGGACCACGACCCCTCGCTGGCCAACGAGCGACGCCGCATCGTCGCGGCCGGGGGTCGCGTTGAGCGGTGCGCCGCGCATCAAGTCTCGCATGCCTGGATGGGTAGCTGGCCGGCCCTCGCTCTCCCACGTCTATTGACAGGGATATGTCCTGCAATTTTCTTTCCTTCCACGCACCCGCATGTGCAGGCCTGACCGCGGTGCACTCGTGAGGGATTTGCACATGTTAACGCACAATGCGAGCCACCGCGAGCTGCGCGCGCAGCATGCGCGACGAGCGCGGGCTGCCGGTTGGGCCGTTCCGCGTGTGGCTGCCGGAGCGCGGCTTCCCCGGCCTGGCCATGAGCCGCGCGGTCGGCGACAGCCTGGCGTCCCTGTGAGGCCCCTGCCCACTGCCGTTGCATTACTGGCTGTCGTATGTGCCCCACCGTGCTCCCCTGCCCAGCCGCCTGGCACCCACTGAGCGGCGCCTTTGCTCCATGCGTCGCAGCATAAAACCCACGGCGCTGACATGCATGTCGTTCCCAAAATCCCTTGTGTCCCTGCCTATGCGCGTCGGCTGGGTCACTGCTCACATCCACAAGAGATCCGCCCCAAGGATCAGAAAGTGCTTGCGCGCACAGGCGCTGACCGGGGGCCGCGCGGCCGGGCAGGGTGGGCGTGACGGCGGAGCCCGAGTGCACCGCGGTCGGCCTCACGCCGGCCGACCGCCTGCTGCTGCTCGCCAGCGACGGCCTCTGGGGCGTGCTGTCCTGCCAGGCGGCCGTGGACGTCGCCGCGGCGTGCGCGAGCGCCGAGCAGGCGGCGCAGCGGCTGGTCGCGCTGGCGCAGCAGCGCTGGCTGGCCGAGGAGAACGGCTGCGCGGACGACATCACCGTCGTGGTCGTCTTCCTGTCTGGCCTGTGACGCCGCGTCCGCCTGGCCACCCAGGGCAGCGGCGGTGTCCAGCAAAACGAAGACCATGCGCCCGACCATATGTACGTGTCGCTGCGCTGTCCAGCCTGTGCTGCTGTGACGTAAATTTAGCATGGGCAGCGGCAGCGGCTGGCAGACGCGAGGGGCTGCATTCACAAATACACCGACATGTAGGTCATGCTGTCCGGCCTGTGTTGCCGTGACGCCTGGCAGCTGTGGGCAGCGGCGCTGGCTGGCCGAGGAGTCCGCTGCGCTGACGACATTCCCGTCACGACGGCCTCGCCGTCCTGACCACGTCACGCCGCAGAGACGCCTGGCAGGGGCAGCCATGCCTGCCGCGCCGCGCGCACACCTGTCACCATACTGTAGATACTGGGTTGTGTCATGCGTATTTCCAGTGACGAAGTGCATTTTTGCTGTCCTTGCCTCCTCGGGAAGGCTTGTGACCAGGGTCTCGCTGGCGGTTCCTTTGTGTCCTGCTGATGCGCAGTTATGTCATGTGTTGCGGCTGACCGGCAGCCTGTCACATGTCAGTAAGTAGGCTCATCCATGCAGGCCTGGCAGGAATGGGCGCATGTGCTCTGGCGGTTGTGAATCAACGCTTTAGGGGACCGCTAGGGGACTGCATCGTAATGCCTCGTGGTCAGCATCGGGTAGACCTCCGCAGTCCTAAACTTATAAGCTTATAGCAGCTTTCCATTTCGGCCCCGCAGGCCTGAGCGCCGGACACCACCGGCGTGCTTGCAAGGAAGTCCAAGAATGGCAACACTCTAGCAAGGGACAGTTGCTGTCGAAGTGGCTGCGCGGATGCATCTTAAGTATGTGAGCGGATGACCTCTGGCCCCTGCCTATGGACAGGCCGCCTGGCCCCCAGCCTGGGCCGCCTTCGCATGACATAGCTGCATGGATGGAAAACTTGCGCCTGGGGCCGGGCCCGGGTCCCGCGGCGTTCCTGCCCGCGTACCCGCCCGCCGCGGCGGCTCCCTTCTCGTCCTATGCGGCGGCGGAGTGGCACACCGCGCGCAGCGTCCCCGGCCTGGCGCCCGGCTACCTGCAGCCGGCGCAGCCGGAGCTCTTCACGGCGCAGGACCTGCTCGCGGCCGGCCCCGGCGCGGACTACCGCAGCGAGGGCAAAGGCGAGGAGGGCGAGGACTATGAGCCCGGCGCCGAGGGCGAGGGGAAGACACGCTCCAAGATGCAGGAGAAGAACCGGCGGGTGCGCGCGCGCGTCTCGCAGCACACAGCGCTGCCAGGCTTTCCAAGCAGCCTGGTGTCGTAGGACAGGCGTGAGCAGTTGGGGGACACCAGCACGATGACATGAGTTTGAGTCACCCGCTGGTACAAGGCATGCCTTGCTCATGGGGCGTGTGCCGCGCGCCGTCACTGCGACGCGCGCCCTTGACACGGGAGTTACGCCTGTGCAGAGGGTTCACGTTGTACCTGGCGGCGGCGCGTGCAGGCGCAGAAGCGCTTCCGCGAGCGCCAGAAGACCAAGTTTGCGGAGCTGACGAGCAAGGTGGAGGCGCTGGAGGCGCGCCTGGCCGGCGCGCTGGCCGACAAGGCCAAGTCCGACGACCGCGCCGCGATCCTGGAGCGGTGCCTGGAGCTGCGCGGCGGCGGCGCGCCTGCGGCTGCGACGCCCGCCGGCGCTGCACCCGGCGAGGTGCGTGGCTGCTCCCGGACGTAGGTCTTGCGGCGCGAGGACGGCAGTGTGCAGGGATGCGGCCTTGTCCGCAGACAAGGTGCACAGACGCTGCTGCGCCCTGCCAGCCTAAGGTGCCGCCGCCGACCAACCACCTGCCGAGTGCGCTGTGCTGATAGCGGGAGCGCGAGCGTGTGATGGGTCTCCACCCTGCGAGGACGCTCGCAGACACTGCAGACACTGCAGAGAGAGGGGCACGTTGAGAGCCGGTGCAGAAGCGATCTGCGGCGCTGCCACGCTCGAGGGCAGCAGCTTCGCATAGCAGCGGAGGCAGTGGCGGCGCCTGTGCGCACTTGGGGAGAGGGGTGAAGCGGGGAGGCGTTGAAGCACGCGAGTTAGTCTCTTTGCAGTGGAATTGGCCTCAGGGAGCGGGCCACGGCAACTGCAAGTGGCCCAACAGTGCCGACTCCGTGTTGGTACCACCGTCCTCAGTGCACGCCATGCTTAACAGTGGGAGTCGGGTGTGGAAGGAACAAGCTGTCCACGTAGGACAGCCTGATGAAGTGTGAAGCAGCCGCGCTTCTGCTGCCTACCTGATAGCGGACGTGCGTTCTGTTCTGATGTGTTACCTACGTCGGGGCTGCGCGCAGGGGCCGAGCGCGGACAGCTCGGCGGCGGCGACGGCGGCGGCGGTGGCCGCGCTGGCGCTCGGCGCGCCGCGCGGCGCCAAGGACGATGCGTTCGCCGAGTCCGTGGCGCCGGTGTCGAGCGTGTTCGCGGATGACCTGGAGCTGTCGCTGCCGCTGGGCGGCGTGCAGCGGCTGACGCCGGAGGTATTCCAGCTCATGACGCCGCGCGACGTCATCGAGCTCTATGAGGTGCGGCGGCGGGGCAGCAGCCGCGGGTTCAGAACGGCCTGGTGCTGCCGCTCTGACTGCGCACATGACAGCACACTTGACAGCATGGTGGCGCCGCTACGACTGCACACACGGGACGGCCTGCAAGAGCCTGCTTGACCATGGTTGCGTGCCTGTGAGGCATTCGCGATAGGTGCATGCCTGGCAGATCAAAGCTGCTGTCATGCTGCGCTCTGCGCCAGGCGAGAGCTTGGCCCAGGCCGTGCTGCAGGAGCGTGTGGGCAGATATTTTCTCATCCTCATTTATCGCCAAAATTCAAATGTTTGGGCAGGTGGTAAGCTGGGCGGTGAGCGGTTGCAGAGCTACGTGGAGGCGATCGGCGTCTGTCTGGAGCAGGAGAGCGTGGAGGACGATGCGTCGCCCGCGCACCTGCGCCTCACCAAGCTGGTTCACGAGATCGTGCGCGCGCGCCTGCCAGCATAAATTTTCTGCTCTGGCACTTGACGTAATGCCCGTAAGGCGGTGCAGAAGTGCAGACGCTGTGTATGAGCGCTAGAGTGGAGTCGTCGACTTCTGTCGTGCAAAGAGTGATTATGAAGGTGTCTCTAGGGAACTGCCTGGCAAGGGATTGAAACACCACATGTCATGGTGCCATGGTGTGTCGTGGCACACCTTGGTGCAGCACGGAGGCGGGAGGATTTGAGGAGTGGCCAACCTACAAAAAGTGTCATGAGCGAAGGTCCTTACTGGGATGCTGTTTGCGCAGAGCACTGTGGTGTGCCGCGCGGCGGCGCTGCACCCGGTGCCCATGCGCCGCATGCACATGCACGTCAACCCGTCCACGCCGGCGTGCCTGCAGGAGAATGTCAACCTCTCGCGCCAGCTGGTGGTGCGCCCAGTGCCTGCTTGGCGCCCGGGTGTGTGTCACGGCATAAGCGCGTCCAGGTGTGTGTCACGGCACAAGCGCGTCCGGGTGTGCGTTACAGCACAAGAGATGCACGGTGTGTCCGTGTATGGCTCGCAGGCCGAAGCGTAGAGGTGCCTGTTATGCAGCACCCTGCCATCTGGGCGCGTCGCGGGCTGGGCCGGCAGGGTGACGTGGAACATTGACGTTCCGGAGCGGGCACACGAGCTGCAAGTTGCACAGAGGCAGCTGTCTCGGGCAGTGTCCGTGCGCGGCGGGCGGCTGACGCAAGCGTCGCGCGCGCGCGGCGCGCAGCGGCTGCTGGGCCTGAGCGGCGCGCAGAGCCAGAAGCTGGTGGGCGTGTCGGCGCGCTTCCAGCGACGCGCGCACGAGCTCCGGCTCGCGCGCCGGGAGCTGTATGCGAATCTGCGGCCGCCGCTGCTGGAGGCCGCGCCGCGCGCGTGCTCCGAGGAGTACGTCCGCGACTTCCTGCAGGCGCGGCCGCGCGCGCGTAGGGCGCCGCCTGCGGGCATCTCTCGATTGTAGCCACCTCCTGCGGGACCCACCAGCGTTGACTGCAGATCTGTGGAGGTCGCTGCGCGATGCTGCGCACCGCGCTGTGCATCAGGCCTTGTCGTAGCCAAGTGAGTTGGCGGGCACGTAGGGCACTGTGAGAGCGCAGAGCGCTCATGCGTGTTCCTCAGCTGCGCAGTTTATACTCTGGGCTGCGCTGTCAAGGCAGCACCATGGAGTCGCCGAGGGTCGGCGGTGTGTTGGAGGGCGCAGCTCACTGGCATACATTGGCAGGGGGGGTTAGGTTTAGAGTAGCTTAAGTCTGAACACCGGCAGGGCGTTGACAGCGCTGCCTGCTCACGCGCAGGCGCATGACGACATGGACGCGCTGAGGTGCAACCTGCGGCAGGAGCACTGGGAGGTGCTCAACTGGATGACAAAGTGCTTTGAGATCCTCACGCCGGTCCAGGCCGCGCGCTTCATGCTCGGCTCGCACCCGCGCTGGTGCGCCGCGGATGCGCACATGCCCGACGCATGTGGCAAGGGAGCTGGTCTTTTATCCCAAAGCCAGGCCTCTGTTTTCACGCTATTACTGCCAAGCTGCCACATGCTCTGGCAGCCTTATCGGTGTGGCGAGTAAGTGAAGCACCCTGCTTCCTGTGCGCGCTGAGTGCTTGCAAAGTTTGCTAGGAGCCTGGTGTGAAATTACGACTGTATGAGCAAAAGACGTAGCGGGCTGACAACCGCGAGTGGCCGCACGCAGGTTCGACTTCTTGTCTCTGTCAGCGGTGCTGGCTGCCGACCTGAGCCTGCCGATGACCTAGGCCTGCCAATGACCTGGGCCTGCCGATGACTGGGCCTGCATGACCTAGGCCTGCCAATGACCTGGGCTTGCTGACGGGCCGGGCCGCTGCCATGGGCCCGCCATTGAGCCAGGCCGCTGCTGGCTGTAGAAGGGGCGATAGTAGGCAAGGCTTGCGCTAAGCTTGTGTCCGCTTCTCGGCACGGCCCAAACTTAGGCGCAACAGCTGCAGCCTTCATGTGCCAGCCCGCATCATGCGCAGGTGAAATGAGCGGGGTGGTGTAAGGAGTGGGGGAAACTCTCAATAGGTTTGCTGCATGCTGGGTGACAGCACTGCGCGTCCGGGTCTTGCGTGACGTGTGATGGGTGTCCCCGGCCGGCCCACGGCCTTTCTGCCCCCATGGGCCAAGGTGCCAGTCCCTAGTGCCCCCCCGTGGCGGGGGGCGCCTGTGCGACGGGCCCTTGAAGCACGCCCCCCTTTATCACCCAGCCCGCTGCGTGCGCCGTGCCGCTGCGGAGCAGTGCGCGCGAAAAAGATAGTGTGTTTTGCTAGACTGCCTGGAAATTCGTTGGGGGGCACCAGGGTCCCTGGCGCGCGCGCCCAGAAGGGACAGGGTGTTCTTTTCCGGAAATTTTTGTGCGCGGCGGTATCCCGTGTTCGAGGTCAGGGGCTCTGCCCCCGCTTGCTTGCCCGCAAGGTGGATCTGCGCGGCCAGCGCTCATCTGACACGCGGCCGTGTCCCCGTGCATGGGGCTTTCAACTGGCAGGCGGTATCAGCGCCCTGGGTGCCCAGGCCCTGGGCGCCCAGGCTGCCCAGGGCGCGCCGGAAGGGGTTTCTACAAAAAAGTGTAGGGGAGGGGACTTGCATGACCAACACTTGCTTGGTAGCACGGGGCTGGGAGTATCTGGGAGTGCGCGTCCTCTTCGAGTCTTTCTCGTTCGGGCGCGCGCCCGCAGCGAGATGAGCTCACTCAGCGGTATGCTTTGAGGGGCTTGCGCTGGTGCGCGGCTGGCCAGGACGCTCCCGATGGGCGCACGCCTGCACCATCCGCAGGGCTTAGTGGGGACGCGGGACACCCGCAAAAGGACATGCAGCAGCAGATGGAGGGATGCCAAAAACGCAACACAGTTGCTGCCGACTGTTTTTCAGAGAGGCGCGCCGTGGCGGTGAGGGCAGAGGCCCCGGCACTCGCCCACACAGCACGGCGCGCCGGAGAGCTCTGGCGCGGGTTTATTGCCTGCGCGCTGGCGGTTGCTCGGCAAGGCCTGGCACTGCATGCCGCCTTTGCGGCGCGGACGGCTACTGATCAATCATCTAGCACTCGCAAAGTGTGGGGCCGCCCGCGCTGACTTGCACCTGCGCCTTTGGCCCAGACAGTGCCTGGGCTGAATGTACAGGGGCGGCGTGCGGTGCTCGAGTGGGCTGGCCCTCTGGGTGCGGCAGCCTAGGGCACATGGCCGTGCAGCATGCCACGGTCGGGCATCGCCAGTGCGAAAGGGTTATGGGTGAACATGGGCCAGAGCAGCGGCTGAGGCCGCGAGCACACGCGCTGCGCCCGGCGGCATGCTGCTCGGCCCCCGGTGGGAGTTGTGTTTTCTGGGAGCCTAACTGTTTGTAGCACATCCAGGCGGCGTTGGGGCACCTTTCCTGGGCCCAGTGCGGGTCATGCGTGCTATGAAGGCCCGGGCGTGGCCCGAACCTGGCGCGCTGGCCTGCAGATGCTTGGGCACCACGTCGCTGCCTGCCTGGCTTGCGTTTCAATCATGGGTTGCCGCTCAAGGATCCTGTTGGTTTTGCTCTCCTTGCTGCTGCCATGTCAGCGTGAAAGCAAGCAAGCAGGCAGTGTGCATTGAGAGCATGCTTTCATGCTGCTGCCATGCTTTGCAGGGTCTTCAGGCAGCCGCATCCGCGTTTACCTGCAATTTGTCCAGACGAGGAGTTATTATGTGGGTCAGTGTAAAATTGTGTTTGCTTGGACAACAGCTGCATGCAGGCGCACATGTCTGTGCGTGTCATTCCAGCAGCTGCGGCAGGCCAACCCGTCAGGAGACGCACGCAGCACACCCGCTGCTCTCTCAACAAGAACGACGCTCCACACGAAAGCGAGCGCGGCAGGTAACTCTGTAGTAGCACGCAATGCTCAATGCTAGTACAGAAGAAGCAGGTCTGCGACACTATTTCTCAGCTGTGCAGCGGCGCACTGTACAGGCGAATCGCGCGGCTGGCAGTCGAGCTGTTTGTGCAGTCGGGCCAGACGGTTGGCATAGGAGCGGGCGCTCTCGCCACGACCTGCGCTGTTCACGAGCTTGCGGATGCCCTAGCAAAGGGCCGCCTTCAGGTCAGCCCTGACACAGCGAACACTGAAGTGCTTTGCACGTAGGACTTGGCACAGCTACCGCATTGCAGGCTTGGCTCAGTTTTTTCTGCATGTCGTGAGGGATGCCGAGCTTTGCCAGCGTGCGGGCTGGCCAGCAGCGCGCAGCTGGTGCTGAGCGGCAGGGCGTGCCGGGCGCAGGCGATACGCTGCGTGCCTGCATCGGACGTTGCTGCAGCAGCTGCCGCAGTGGCTGGCTTACCGCTGCTGGACCTGGAGAAGCGCGCTCAGGTGAAGGGGGTTGCCTGTGCAGGCCTGGGTGCACACAGCTGATGAAGCTCTGTCTGATGGCCCCTCACATGCACGAGCGTGGGTTGGCTTTGCACAAAGGTGCCGTGCACACCTTGGGGGAAACCGCAAAGCTCAAGCCGCTTGGGCAAGGCTGCGCGTTACTGGCTGCGCAGCAGTGGCAGCCGACTCCAGTGGCTGTCTGAAGGAGCGTCTGTGCTGTCTCAAGGGCGCCTCCCTTGCAGCGTCCACAATGTGCTTTTACTGTACTCAGTGGGTTGGGTGAGCTGAGCCTGGCCACCAGAGCACTCAGCATGCTTGACACTGAGCGCGCAGCATACTTGAGGCATGCTCAGCAGTAGCCTTTCAGCGGGGCACTGGCGCAGGTCGACGTGACGCTCTGCCAGGCCGACGAGGTAGACGCGGCCGGGCTGGCATTCCTGGCGGGCCAAAATCCGCGAGGCGAGCTCGCGCAGCCGCAGCTGCACCGCCTGCGCGCGCTCGCGGCCGCCTCGCGCGCCTGGGTGGCGCTCGTCGACGACCCTGTCAAGGTGCCCCGGGCGGCGCGGCGCCCGATTGCGCTCCTCGACCGCGGAAACCGGACGAGCATGCTGCACCCTGTATCTGCACGCATGTCAGCTGCCAAGCAGCATGCATTGCCGCAGCGGCTGCCTGCATGCGCTCGTTTCTGTGCTGCTTGTATATACCTACCCTACCCTATCCTAGCCATGCTGCACCATAGCGCCCCAGCGATCCGCGCCGCGTGAGCATTGCCAGGGCGTGGGGCCCTCGACGCCAAACACACAGACCGCCCGGGCACCTGCTCATGCGCATCTTTTGAGCTGGGCCGCCATCGTGGCCGTGAGTTCAAGCCTGTGGTCGCTGAAGTGGAGCTCCAGCGCTGCGCGAACTTTTAAGTGAGCATATTTGCGCCACGCCTGCCTCTTGCCACCGTGCGCTATGCACTAGATAAGGAGGAAGCGTTTTTGCGCTCGGCAGCAGGAACAATGATCAGAACGGGATCAGGCCAGAACTGGAACTTATTAATCAACACCTGGAAATAAAACACCATCACCCTGGCGCTGTTGTGGCGCAGGTGGTGACGCGGCTGGGCGGGGCGCTGCCGATTGCCATCGGCGCCGGCCCCGACTGGGAGGACACCGCAGAGCAGTTGGACGACCTGTTCCTGGGCGACGCCGAGGTCTGGTGCGCCGGCCCCGGCGCCTGCCGCCCCGCGCCGCGGCGCATCGCCAGGCGCAAGCCCGAGAGGCCGGCCGCGCAGGGCTGCCCCCGCATGCGCCGCCGAGCGCGGCGGTCGCGGCCCCGTCCGCGGCTGCCTCTGGCGTGCACCGGCGGTCGCCCTGCACGCAGCAGGCGACACGGCTCTGAGCAAGTGGTAGAGTTGGGGTTAGGGTTGACTTTGATCCCGACCCTGTGCGACGCGCCCGCTCAGCGGCCGGCGGGGTGCAGGCGGCGCGCGGCGCGCGGCGAGGCGGAGGACCCGCGCGGCGGGCGGCAGCCGTACGTGTCCGCGGAGCAGCATGCGCTGCTGGACCTGCACTTTGGCGCGCCCGAGGCTCCGGGCGCCCCTCTAAGGCAGCGGATGGATGTATTGCTCTGGGAGTCTTTGTGTCTGACATATCAGGATGACGAGCATATGGAAAGGCAGCATGTGCTGCAGCGCATGGTGTTATGCGAGGTCCTCTGCTGTGAGCAAGGGGTCGTGGTCATAGCAGGCCGGCTGTGCTACGGCGGCCGTCCACACGCGTCTGTGCCTGCGCACGGCCTTAGCACGGCCGCAGGGAGAGCGTGCGGCGGTGCGTCAGGCCACACGGTGCTCTGCCGGTTGGAGCGCAGGGCGCCGCATGGCAGGTGACAGCCCAGGGGCCGCCATGCAGCGCTGGCGGGCGTGCTGGCCGCGCGCCAGCCGTCCTGAGCAGACCCGGCGCGGGCCGGCGCGCAGACGAGGGGCTGCGGCTGGTGGGCGAAAGCGCGGGCTACGCGGAGATTGCCGATGCGATCGAGGCGGTGCCCGGCGTGGTCGCGCACGGGCTGTTTGTGGGCGTCGCGACGAGCGCGGTCGTCGCGACGCCAGATGGGCCCCGCATCCTCCGCCGGGTACGCCGCGCCGCGCGGGCCCGGCGCCGTGCTTGCGGACATGCGCTGGCCCTGGCAAGTGTCAGGGTAGGGTGGCACGCTTGTTGCGACGCCGGACGAGCCGCGCGTCCTCCGCCCGGTGCTCGCGGCGAGCCTGCCGCCGCGCTTGGGGGCGCGCGCTGGCCCTGGCGAGCGTCAGGTAGGGCAGCACTCAGGAGCCCCGCGTCTTACGCCGGGTGCGCCGCTCGCGGCGAGCCCGGCGCCGCGCCTGGGGACTGGCCCTGGAATGGAGCGGGGTGGGGTGTCGCTTGGGGGCATGCGGGCTATGGCCAGGGCGGGGGCTGCAGCCAGCAGAGCTGAGTCCTGCGGACGGCGGCGCGCAGGAGGAGCAGAGCGCGCTCCGCTCCGGGTGACCCGCGCTGCGCGGAGGGCCGCCTAAACTCGGTAGTGTAGAGTCTGAGTGGTCACCACAATGTGTGCAACGCATGCATGGTCCACGATAATATTGGTGACTGGTATGCAGCGCGAGGCGTGCAGCGCGCATGCTATACTCGTCCGCTCTGTGGACAGCAGGATTTGTGACGCAGCATGGACCCAGATCTTCGCGCATGAAACAGAGAGGGATTGAGCAGCAGGAGCCTCCTGCCAGGAGGTCTACATGCAGCGCCATTACAGGTTAATAAAATAGTTATTAACCTGATTTGATTTAAAATCAAAGCTCCTATAACCCTTCCCCTACCTGCTTGCTCCTCCGTTTGCTCCTACATCGATCGCGCATAGTGATAGTAGACAGCGCACGCCCCTGGGCTCTTATGGGATGCAGGCGCTGGCCTGTCTGCCTGCAGGCGCTTCCCCTGAGGTCATGGGCTGTCCTTTGCAGCTAGAGTACATATCAAGATGCAAAACTGCTGGGGCAGGTGCACGTTACCTCCCCTGGCTGCGGCGACGGCTCTGTTGCTTGCGGCCTGTGGGGCAGCCGCGGCGCGTCCAAGCAGCCCGCTCTCCTCCGACAGCCTGCACCTGGCC
>JAABUZ0100008705.1_pt1 | contig 11863 bp, 10 predicted proteins | sample 5562091 | NCBI WGS metagenome assembly JAABUZ01 (sample SAMN12813069, study PRJNA571459) | rock metagenome | isolation source: Antarctica rocks | place: Antarctica: Victoria Land, Linnaeus Terrace sud | collected 2015-12-21
AAAGTGAGTTATTCGAGAGCCGTTACTTTCAACGGAAACTCGGGCATCCCCCCAGCCACGACCACTGAACGCAAGGACAAGACTCAGCAGCCCAGTGATGATTGCAGAGCAGAATGCCCAATCCAGCAGTTCGTTCGAGTAGCCGTTCCTGACACGAATTAAGGGAAAATGATCTATCCATACACTCATGGTGATTAGTGTGCAGAGAAGACCCCTTAGCAGGCCACATTGAAATGCAGTTGCTCTACGACGCGGCAAAGGTGGCATCAATCGACGATGCAATTGCCAAGCTGTCATTACCAGAATGAGCGGTACTAAGCAAAGAAGAAGCGGTACAGTCAACGTTAAGATATCGCCCATTGATCATCAGTGTAGGTCTTGCTCGTGATGTATCGATCTCGGTAAAATGACTCAAGACTAAGAAAGCTTCAGATCAGTCTGTTTTGGAATGGACCTTTAACAAATCATTTCCGGTCTCAACTATCCAAGTTAACTGCCGAAATGAATTTGGTGGCCTGCTAACCACGAAATTCGGGGACGCCGATATAATATATTACTTGCGTCTCGAGACTCAGGCGAACAACTAGACTCAAGAATTGGAGCCACCCGCCAGAATCGAACTGGCGACATCCACTTTACGAAAGTGGCGCTCTACCAACTGAGCTAGGGTGGCTCGTAGCTTTGACATCTTCAGTTTAACTCACCAATTCTTTAGCCGGATACTCTAATAAAAGAGATGCCGTTAGTCAAAGTGAAAGCATTACAGGATTTCCCGCCCGGTACCGTGATGGAAGTGCAGGCCGGTGAGGAAACCTACGCTGTCTGCAACGTGGAAGGATCACTCCGCTGCCTGGAAGGAATCTGCCCTCATGCGGGCGGCCCGCTCGGGCAGGGCACTCTCAATGGCGGTCAAATCGTGTGTCCATGGCATGAGTGGGGCTTTGACACCGCGACCGGCGAAAACGATTATGATGAGGACCTGACGCTCAAGACTTATCCCGTGGTGGTTCAAGACGGGACCGTCCTGATCGACGTGCCGTAACCGCCGTGCCCGAACTTCCTGAAGTCGAAACCGTGGTGCGCTCGGTGAAGCCGCACATTCTTGGCAAGAAGATTGAAGCCGCTTCTTTCCGTTCACACCGCGTGACCCGCGCCGACCATGAGCAAACCAGTCAAGCCCTGACCGGCGCTACGATTACGGATGTCCGGCGTCGCGGCAAACAGATCCTCATTGATCTTGATCGTGGGTTGCTGTACGTGCATCTCGGAATGACCGGAAAGCTGCTTTGGAACGCGCCGCCCACCAAGTACACTCGCGCCCAATTACAGTTCGAGGACGGCCTCCTGCTTTATGACGACACGCGCATGTTCGGCCGCGTCGAATACTTTCCGGTTGTTCCGGACATGCTCAGCCGCGTGGGTCCTGACGCGCTCACCATCAGCTTTGAGGAGTTTCATGCCAGGCTGAAACGCCATAAAGGAAGAATCAAAGCTGTTCTGCTGAATCAATCTTTCCTGGCCGGCGTCGGAAACATCTACGCCGACGAATCATTGTTTGCCGCCGGAGTTCACCCCAAAACGGCGACACAGCGCTTATCAAAAATCCGCGCCCAAAGATTGCATGGACATCTTCTCGAAATCCTGGAATCCGCCATTCAACACCGAGGCTCCTCCATTGCCGATTACGTGGACAGCCAGGGCGAGCGCGGCAGCTACCAGCAGAGGCATAATGTCTACGGAAGAAAGGGAAAAGCCTGCTCCCGCTGCGGCGCCGTCATTCGCCGCATCGTGCTCGCCCAGCGCGGAACTCACTTCTGTCCGCGTTGCCAAAGGCTTTGAGGAGGAGGTCCTTCACGAGGCCGCAGCGGAGGTCTACGCGCCGACTGCTGAGACTTTTCATCGCCTGGCCCGCGCTGCCCCGACTCCGCCCGCGAAGTAACCGGCGGTTCTTCATCTTCCTTCACCGACTGCCGAACGGCATCCGCCACGTCCGCGACAATCTTCATGTTCTTCACATCATGCACCCGCACAATGTGGGCTCCCTGAAGAATGCAGGCAGCCACCGCGCCCGCCGTGGCAAACTCCGTATCCTGCTCTTGCTCCCGGCGAAGAAATGACTTTCGCGAAGGGCCCACCATGATCGGCAAATCAAACGCTTTCAACGCGCCGAGCTGCGCGATGATTTCGGAATTCTGTTCCCTTCGCTTGCCGAAGCCCAGGCCCGGATCAATCACCAACTGGTGTTTCTCCACTCTTGATTGGCGCACGCGATGCAGCGCTGCTTCCAGATCAATGGTAATCGAGCGCATTAAATCTTTCAGCGGCGCCAATTTAGCCCAAGTTTCCGGCGTCCCGCGCATATGATTCACAATCAGCCCCGCATCATGCTTCGTGATCACCTTCGGCAATTGAAGATCCAGCAAAACTCCGCTCGGATCGTTGATAATCTCCGCCCCATGCTCCAGCGCTTTTTCCGCCACACCGGACTTATAGGTATCCACGGAAATCGGAACATTCAGCTTTCCGCGCAGCCGTTTCAGAACCGGAACCAGCCGCCGCAGCTCTTCCGCTTCGGAAACACGCTGCGATCCCGGCTTGGTGGATTCCGCGCCGATATCGATGATGTCCGCGCCTTCCTCTTCCATCTCCAACGCGCGCGCAAACGCACGATCCGGATCAGCGTAGTTTCCGCCATCTGAAAACGAGTCGGGCGTCACGTTGAGAATGCCCATAACGAGCGTCCGTTCTCCCAGCACCAGTTCCCGGCTCTGCAATTTCCAGTGGTAACGCTTTTCCATTCTTCCTTCTGAGTGTGGCAGATGAGCCTCGCGGCAACCGCAACAACTAGGGAGCCATGTGTTGAAAACTGCGCGGCTCTTCCGCTCCTTGTCGGTGGGCCATCATGATCTGGCGACCCGACGCAAGATGCTCCTCGACGAGCGAGGCCATGTCTGCGTGACTTTGCCGTAACTGCTCCAGGTACATTCCGCTGGTCTGCTCGGAACACTCCGTCAGCGGCCCTCCCCACTGCGCCCGCGCGCCCTTCAGAAAATCCTGCACCATCTTCTGCGTAATTTGTTCCAGCAGGGAAGAAAGCATATTGCCCGAAATGCCCGAGGCTCGCATAGCCTGCTGCGCCGCCACGAGCAGCGGCACCGGAAGAGCAGTCGCCAAGAGCCCTGAAGCAAAAAGAAGATGCTTGCTGTCCGGCAGCAGCTCGCTGCATCGGACCTCATTCTTTTCCAAAAATTGACGAACCTGTCGAACCGCTTTCGCCTGGCCCTCCACGGCGAACCAATCACGCCCGTTCGTGGGCAGATTCAGGAGCGTGGCCACGCTGGCGCCTTTGCTCGCCAGCGCGGAAAGCTCGCTGCTGGACAGCCAGCTCTCGCAAAGCACGAAGGACAGGTTTTTAAACGCCACTTCAGAGGAGCACAATTCATCAAGGACGCGCGGCACCGAAGCGTCAGGCAAGCGAATCAAAATCAAGCTCGCCGCCTGCAACTCCTCGTAGCTGGCGACGGCATAACCGGCCTGCAGCATGTTCGATAACCGGCGCGCTACCCGCAGCACCGCAGATTTTACCGGGCCGAGTTCTTCGGCCAATTTTGGTAAATGTAGAACTATGGACTCGGTAGAGTTACCTTCTATTATCAGTCCGAGTGGCAACTGCTTCTTCATAGACGCCGCTAGTCTTTAATGCTTTAATACGGTCACGGAATTGTGCCGCCTTTTCAAACTCGAAAATCTTCGCCGCCTCGCGCATCTTCAGTTCAAGCTCGGCGATCAAAGCGCCCCGTTCTTCCGAAGTTAACTCAACATCCGGTTCCGGCTCCACTTCCAACGGCACTGTGACGTAGTCGCCTTCGGCAACCGCCACCAGACACATATCGATCGGTTTGATGATCGTCTGCGGCGTAATGCCGTTCGCTACGTTGTAAGCCGCTTGAATGGCGCGCCGTCGCTCGGTTTCCCCCATGGCTCGCCGCATGCTGTCGGTGATGACGTCCGCGTAAAGCACCGCGCGGCCATAAACATTACGAGCCGCGCGGCCAATCGTTTGAATCAACGATCCGCTCGAACGCAGGAAACCTTCTTTGTCCGCGTCCAGGATTGCCACCAACGTCACTTCCGGCAGGTCGAGCCCTTCGCGAAGCAGGTTAACCCCGATCAACGCATCGTAAGTCCCCCGGCGTAAATCGCGCAGAATCTTGATTCTGTCCAGGGTGCTGACCTCTGAATGTAGATAGGCGCACTTCACTCCGACCTCGGAGTAGTACTCCGAAAGGTCTTCCGCCATCCGTTTCGTCAGAGTCGTCACAAGCACGCGCTCGTTGCGCTCCACCCGCAATCGGATCTCATGCAGCAAGTCGTCCACCTGCCCTTTAATCGGGCGGACGTCAATTTCCGGGTCGATCAAACCCGTGGGCCGGATAATCTGCTCAACCACCACTCCCGCTGTTTTCGTCAGTTCGTAAGGACCCGGAGTAGCCGAAACATAAACAATCTGATTGATCCGATTCTCAAACTCCTCAAAAGTAAGAGGCCGGTTATCACGCGCGCTCGGAAGCCGAAATCCATATTCCACCAGCGTGTTTTTTCGCGAGCGGTCGCCGTGAAACATTCCCTGAAGCTGAGGCACCGTCTGGTGGCTTTCGTCTATAAACAGCAGGGCATCGTTCGGCAGGTAATCCAGCAGCGTGGGCGGAGCTTCTCCGGGCAGCCGTCCCGAGAAATGGCGGGAATAGTTTTCAATGCCATGGCAAAACCCGATCTGTTTAATCATCTCGAGATCAAACATCGTGCGCTGGTAAACGCGCTGCGCCTCAATCAGCTTGCCGGCAACCTCCAGTTCCTTATGCCACCATTGCAGCTCATTTTCAATACCGCGCATGGCCTGCTCGCGGGTCGGCGCATCCATCACATAATGCGTCTTAGGATAAATCGGCAAACGTCCATATGTCTGCTTTACCTGCCCGAGAAGCGGATCGATCTGGCTCAACGATTCAATCTCATCCCCCCATAACTCGATCCGGTAGGCATTGTCGTCATAAGTCGGGTATAGTTCCACCACGTCTCCGCGAACGCGAAACGTGCCGCGCCGGAAATCATGGTCATTGCGCTCGTAGAGAATCTCAACCAGCCTGCCCAGCAACTCCTTCCTGCTGATCCGCTGCCCCTTCTCCAGCATCAGAAGCATGCCGTAGTAAGCTTCCGGCGAACCCAGGCCATAAATACAACTGACGCTTGCCACGATCACGCAATCCCGCCGCTCAAACAACGAGCGCGTGGCGGAAAGACGCAGCTTGTCCAACTCGTCGTTGATCGTCGCCTCTTTTTCTATGTAAATGTCGCCCGACGGTATATACGCTTCCGGCTGATAGTAGTCGTAATAGCTGACGAAGTACTCGACCGCGTTCGAAGGAAAGAAAGTCTTGAACTCGTGGTAAAGCTGCGCCGCCAGCGTTTTATTATGCGCCAGCACAAGCGCGGGCCGGTTGCAGGCTTCGATCACCTTGGCCATGGTAAAGGTTTTTCCCGAACCCGTCACGCCCAGCAGCACCTGATGCTGTTCGCCCTCCCGAGCGCCCTGCGTCAGTTGCTGTATCGCGTTCGCCTGGTCGCCGCGAGGCTGATAATCAATGCCTAAAGTGAATGGCACCTTCCAAGTATAAAGAAGACGGAGCGCAACGGCGGTTTATTTACTCCACCGCCGGCAAACAATTGATGCGTTCTCTTTCCGCATTGAACTCACAACCGAGCAGCGCTACGCAAGCTACGAGATACAGCCAGATAATCAGCACAATTACGGTATAGATGCTGCCGTAAAAAAGGTTGTAGTTCGCCAGATGCTGAACGTACCAGGCAAAGCCCGCTGTTGCCAACAGCCAAAACACCGTTGCAATACATGCCCCTGGCCAAACCCTCCAAAACCGGGCACCGATACTTTTCTGCAACTGATCCGGCTCGGAACGATGGTTCGGCCCGAAGAAGTACAGCAAACCAGTCACGAAAGTGGTTGTGCTGAATGCCACAAGATAGCGCACAAATCGCCACACAAATTCTAGCGGTCCGTTCAGCTCCACCAGTCCGATCTGGTTCACAATAGCCGCCTCAATCCGGTTGCCAAAGATAATCAGCGAAGAAGCCCCAACCGCGGGCAGAGCCGCGATCAGAACTAAAAAGATGGCCATGGAGCGCTGCTTCAAAAAAGGGCGCCCTGACGGGATGCGGTATGCGGCCTGGAACCCCTCCATTAAGGTCATCATCGCGCCCGAGCCCGCCCACAAGGACACTGCTACCGCGAAGATCGGAATGGAGAGGGGCCTTGCGCCTCTTTCCCGCAGGCGCGACAAAATAATTTCTTCCGTTCCGGGCGGCACGATTTCCCTAGCCGCGTCCGCGATCACATGAACCACTGATTGGGCATTGGCGTGAATCAGAATGGAAGTGATGGTGGTCAGAATCGGAAACAGCGAAAGCAGAAACGAATAAGCCGCGCCCTTGGCAATGCCGAAACAATTATCCTCATGGGCGGCCACGAAGGCTCGCCGCAGCAGCCAGAAGTTGCGCGCCAGCCAACTCGGTTGAATAAGGACCACTGGCGGCCGCGCTTGAGCGGAGGCTGGATTCGAAGTGATTGGAGCGCTTTCCGGCACTAAAAACAGTTGTCCGCTTTGTTATTCTAAACGTTTAAGCATACCAACCTGCCGGGCGTCCTGCCGTGTCCGTTCAATAGCCTTGCGGTCCCCTGACTAGTGAATGCAAGTATTCGAACTGACCCGTCAACTAATTGACATCGAATCCATTACCCCGAATGAACGCGAAATCGGCGGCTTCCTTTGGCATCTACTTTCCCCGTTAGCCCGCCGCTTCCAGGGCCAAGCGGAGCGCATGTTTGTTGAAAAGGATCGCGACAACATCTTCGTTCAGTTTGGAAATCCCTTGGTCGTGCTTTCCACCCACATGGACACGGTCCCGCCCTTTTTTCCTTCGCGGGAGGACAATGATCGCATTTGGGGCCGGGGCGCCTGTGACACCAAGGGCATCATCGCCTCCATGATTGTCGCCGCCGAGCAGTTATTGGAAGCTGGCATCAGAAACTTCGGCCTGCTCTTTGTGGTGGGCGAAGAGCGGAACAGCGCGGGCGCTCATCAGGCGGCGCAAACGCCGCGCGGCGGCAAATACATCATCAACGGCGAGCCCACCGGCAACAAACTGGCTCTGGGATCGAAGGGCGCCCTGCGTTATGAAGTAAGGGCGGGCGGGCGCATGGCGCATTCGGCCTACCCGGAACTGGGCGAGTCGGCTATTGAAAAACTTCTCGATGCGCTGGAAAAAATTCGGCGCGTTCCCTTGCCGACCGACGCCGTCTTGGGGCCAAGCACGCTCAATATCGGTACGATTCAGGGCGGTCGAGCGCCCAATGTGATTCCCGATCAGGCCATGGCTGAGATCTTCATTCGCGTGGTGGGCGACGTAACGGATCTTCGCCTAGCCCTGGAAAAAGCAGCACAACCGGAAGCCGAAGCCAAAGAAGCGTTATATATTCCAGCCGTGCATCTCAGCTCACTGGACGGTTTTGAAACCACCGTGGTCGCGTACACTACGGATATCCCCGCCTTCGGTGGCGCTTGGGGTCAGCCTTTCCTGATTGGACCCGGCAGTATTCATGTAGCGCACACTTCCGAGGAGCACATTACAAAATCGCAGTTAATCGAGGCAGTTACCATTTACCAAAACCTAGTGCGGACGCTGCTGCGATAGAAGATAGCTGGGTTAGCTATGATGTCCGCAGCTTGGATGCACCAATGCGCTTGCGCTAATACGGGGAAAATATACCAAGTTGTCCTTGTGAATTCTGCCATTAGAACGGCTCATAAAAGCAAATCCTGAAATATTCCTCTGCAAGCTTATTTTCCTTTCCTCAATTTTCTTTCTCTCCATCTTCGAGAACGGGTCATCCGCACAATATCGGCCATAGTATGAACTAACGAAATCCTCAATCGTACGCTTACGCCAGTCAAACCCATTGCCACAGAGGGCTAATATGCATTTCGCATTTACATGTATCAACCCTGCTTCGGCAATTTTTTCCTCCAGCTCAAGGGCGTACTCAAGCACCCTGGCCCGCGCTGTATAAAGAGAATGCCATAGCTTGCCGCCCATCCCGTTTTTAGAGAGATGGACACGGATATTTTCAGGAATCCAGTTTTCTTTTTTCGCCTTTTCGTACTGGTTCCACTTGTCTTTCCATTCCGGCTGAATAGTCTTCACATCAATGAATAGCGTCATACTTTCGACAATGACGCGAAAATCGATGGACTTGCTGCAACCTCGCAGCCTTGGCTCATAATCAAGGCGACGTATCTGTAAGGTTGTATCGGCAAGAATGGCATCCGCAATGCACAATTCGTTATGCATTGCGTTGACATTACCAAGCAGTTGTGTCCCATGTTTGCGGACAGCGCCAACGGCTTGGCAAAAATTTTCAATGAGGCGCTTCCATCCGGTAAACTGATTATCTGCGGCCCGAAATCTTGAGCTGAATGCTTCCACAACATTAGATGCGTAGCTATTAAAGTCAGCAATTCCGTCATCTGTCATAGGCTTCTTGCAGTTTATTATCCCCTTTTACATGGCGAAAAGGAGGGATGCAAAAGTAGCAGGAATTTGAAGTATAAGCTGCCAGGAGATAGAGTACCCTTGCTCAAAGTGAAAACAGAGAACTGCTTCAATGTTAATCTTTGCAGTATCCTATTTGGAAGCGATAGTTTCGGCAAACGCGCTACGGTAGAAGAATCAGCGGCGTTCAGCCAAGCTGATCCGCGACTGAATCATGAAACCAATCGAAGTTGGCGTTCTTGGCGGCACCGGCATGGTGGGCCAGCATTTCATCCGGTTTTTACAGGGACATCCCTGGTTCCAACTCACTTGGCTTGGGGCAAGCGACCGCTCGGCGGGCAAGAAACTGAAGGATGCCACGGCTTGGCGGCTCGAAGGCGAAATGCCCGCTTCCGCCGCTGAAATCGTTGTGTCGGATTGCAGGCCCGGCGCGGCGGCTCCTCAACTGATCTTCTCCGCCATGGACGCTGCCGTAGCTACCGAGATTGAGCGTGATTTCGCAAGCGCCGGGCATGTGATTGTTTCCAACTCGCGCAATCATCGCATGGAGCCGGATGTGCCGCTGCTCGTGCCGGAAGTGAATCCAGGGCACCTGGCCGTCATTACGTCTCAAAGAAAAGGCCGCAACTGGAAAGGCATGATTGTCACGAATCCGAACTGCTCCACCGTGGTCTTGACCATGGCTCTGGCTCCGCTCGTGCCCTTTGGCATCGAACGTGTTTTGGCGACGACCATGCAAGCCGTTTCCGGCGCCGGTTATCCCGGCGTTCCCTCCATGGATATTCTGGGCAACGCCGTTCCCTTCATTGGAAGCGAGGAAGAGAAGATGCAGACGGAAACACAAAAAATCCTGGGCGGTTTCGAAAACGGGCAATTCAAGCCGTTGGAAGCTCGTGTCAGCGCTCACTGTAATCGCGTGGCGGTCGTGGACGGTCATACCGTCGCCGCTTCCGTCGAGTTTGCGAAGAGGCCGACGCCCGAAGAAGTACAAGGCGCTATTGAGAAGTTTCGCGGCCTTCCCCAGGAAAAAGGTTTACCGAGCGCCCCTAAGCAACCGGTTGTCTATTTGCCGCAGCCGGACCGCCCGCAGCCCCGGCGTGATGCCCACCGCGAGAACGGGATGGCCGTCTCTGTCGGGCGGGTTCGGGAATGTCCTGTGCTTGGCATAAAATTTGTGGCCTGCGGACACAATACCATTCGCGGGGCCGCTGGAGCCGCCGTTCTCAATGCCGAGCTGATGGTCTCCGAAGGCCTGCTCGACTAGACAATATACCCATGATCGTGATGAAATTCGGCGGAACCTCCGTCGAATCGCAGGAAGCTATTACTCGCGTTACGAATATTGTCAAATGCTTTGAGAACCGGCGTCCCATTGTGGTCGTCTCCGCCATGGGCAAGACCACGAACAAGCTCTTGGAAGCGGGAAGGGAAGCCGCCGCCGGACGCCGCGAGCAAGCCCTCGCCCTGGTAGATGACCTCCGTTCCCACCACATGATCCACGCCCTGCCGCTCGCGGGCAGCGCCGCGGCGGAACTCGAGCGCTTTATCCGCACGCACTTCGAATGGCTCGAAGAATTAGTGAAAGGCTTATCCGTGGTGGGCGAGCTTTCGCCGCGCTCCACGGACGCCATCGCCAGCGTCGGCGAGCGCCTTTCCAGCCTCGTCGTCACCTTTGCGCTGCAAGCCGCGGGCATTCGCGCTCAACACGTCGATTCCCGCCGCGTCATCATCACCGATCACCGCTTCACCCAAGCGCAGCCCCTCTTTGAAGAAACGTATCAACTCCTGCATCAAACCATACCGCCCATTGCGGAAAAAAGCGTGGTCGTCATGGGCGGATTTATCGGCGGCACCACCGACGGGCAAACAACCACGCTCGGACGCGGCGGCTCCGATTACTCGGCGTCCATTATCGGGGCCGGAGTAAGCGCGGAGGAGATCCAGATTTGGACCGATGTGGATGGAATGCTGACCGCCGATCCCCGGATCGTTCCCGGCGGGCATCGGGTAAAAAGTATTTCGTTCGCGGAAGCGGCGGAAATGGCTTATTTCGGAGCTAAAGTGCTCCATCCCGCGACCGTTGTTCCCGCGATTGAAAAGAATATTCCCGTGTCGATCCTAAACTCCCGGCGACCGGAAGCCGAAGGAACACGCATCACCTCGGAACCGATTAGGAGCCGGAACGCCGTTAAATCCATCTCCTGCAAACGCGAGATCACCATCTTCAACGTCCGCTCCACTCGCATGCTGATGGCGCACGGCTTTCTCCGCCGTATCTTCGAAGTCTTCGACCGTCATCACACCAGCGTCGATATGGTGTCCACTTCGGAAGTAAGCGTCTCGCTTACGGTTGACAACAAGGAGAATATCCCAGCTATTACGCAGGACCTGCGTGAATTTGCCGAAGTAAGCACGGAAGACTCACAGGCGATTGTGTGTCTGGTCGGCGAAAATATTCGTTACACGCCCGGTATTGCGGGCCGCGCCTTTCGCGTGCTCGGCCAAAAAAACATTCGCATGATCTCGCAAGGCGCATCCCTGCTGAATCTTGGTTTCGTGATCTCCGATAATGACGTAAAGGACTGCGTCATGGCATTGCACGAAGAGTTCTTCTCCGAACTCGACCCCGCCGTTTTCGCCTGACCCGCTGCCATGCCGAACAAAAAGCTAGCTTTGATTGGGTACGGAAAAATGGGTCATCTGATTGACCAACTCGCGGGAGAGTACGGATTCGACGTGACTTTGCGGCTCGATACTCAAAGCAACAGAGATGGAAACGGCATTAATAAAGCCGCGTTCGCGAGTGTTGATGTCGCGGTCGAATTTTCCACGCCCGAAGCTGCTCCGCTCAACCTGAAGCGCTTGGCTGAAATCGGAGTGCCGTCGGTAGCGGGAACCACCGGCTGGTTGGCGCATCTAGAGGAAGTCCGGCAGGCCGTGAACGGAGCCAATACCGGCCTGGTATGGAGCCCCAACTTCTCCGTGGGCGTTGCCGTTTTTCGCAAGCTGGTCGGCGACGCCGCCAAACTGCTGCGCGACGAATCGTCCTACGGCGCGTGGGCCTGGGAAATTCATCACGACGCCAAAAAAGACGCGCCCTCGGGAACACTTCTCCATCTCACCAAGACGATGCAGGAGAACGGCTTCGGTCGCCCCATCGATGTTGCGTCAAACCGCGCTGGCAAGCATCCCGGAACCCACGAAATCGGTTTCGACTCAGCGGCTGATACCATTACTT
>JAABUZ0100008707.1_pt1 | contig 11861 bp, 10 predicted proteins | sample 5562091 | NCBI WGS metagenome assembly JAABUZ01 (sample SAMN12813069, study PRJNA571459) | rock metagenome | isolation source: Antarctica rocks | place: Antarctica: Victoria Land, Linnaeus Terrace sud | collected 2015-12-21
CCGAACCCGCGCGCAGAGTAGGTGAGGGCGACGTAACCTCGCCGGGCCAGACCTCGAGCCCGGTAGACCAGGTCGGCCTTGCTGCCACCGAAGCCGTGGGCCAGCAGGACCGCGGGGTGCCGCCCGGCCGAGGACGGCGCGAAGACCGTGGCATCCAGGGTGACCGCGGAGCCGTCCGGCTCCGCCCCCACGGCAACCGTCGTCGCGGTCTCCGAGAACGGCAGCACGGCCGCGGGCGCCCGGACATCGGACGCCACGGCGGCGGGCACCGACCTGGCGACGGACGGACCACCTGCCAGGGCACCGGCCAGGGCGCCTGCCACCGCGAGGCGCCCACCCCAGCCACCACGTCGAGCCGCGGGGCCGGTGGCTGACATGACCGGAGCGTAACCCGCGTGCGCTGAGGACACCGCGGCCGTCCGACAGAATGGCGCCATGACTGCCCCGCCGGCGCCCGGCACACTCGTCCTCGCGGCGACGCCGATCGGGGATCCACGTGACGCCGCCCCCCGCCTGGCCGAGGAGCTCGGAGGCGCCGATGTCATTGCGGCAGAGGACACCCGGCGGCTGCGGCGGCTGCTCAACGATCTCGGTGTCGAGCCCATCGGCAAGGTGATCAGCTACCACGAGCACAACGAGGCCGCCCGCACCCCGGACCTCGTCGTCCGCCTGCAACAGGGTGAGCGGGTCGTCGTCGTCACCGACGCGGGAATGCCGTCCGTCTCCGATCCCGGGTACCGGCTCGTCACAGCGGCGGTCCGGGCCGACATCCGGGTGACCTGCGTGCCGGGCCCGAGCGCCGTCCTCATGGCGCTCGCGGTGTCGGGGCTGCCCGTGGACCGCTTCTGTTTCGAGGGGTTTCTGCCCCGCAGGGCCGGCGAACGCGCCAGAAACCTCGCCGACCTCGCCACGGAGCGCCGCACGATGGTCTTCTTCGAGGCGCCCCACCGGCTCGCGAGCTCGCTCGAGGCGATGGCGAGCGGCTTCGGCGCCGAACGCGAGGCGGCCGTGTGCCGCGAGCTGACGAAGACCTGGGAGGAGGTCCGCCGTGGCGGGCTGGCCCAGCTCGCGGCGTGGGCCGCGGACGGGGTGCGGGGCGAGGTCACCGTCGTCGTCGCCGGCGCCGCCGCGGTGGTGGGCTCCGTCGAGGAGGCGCTTCCCGGCATACGGGAGCGGGTGGAGGCGGGGGAGCGGCTCAAGGAGGTCTGCGCCGATGTCGCCGCATCGACCGGCCTGTCGAAGAAGGCGCTCTACGACGCGACGCTCGCCGCCCGCAAGGCGGCAGGAACGACGCTCAGTGGACCGGGTGGGCCTCGGCCGCCCACTTGACCGCGTCGAGCGTGCGCTGCATCCCCGTGGTGTTCCGGCGCGGCCGCGAGCCGAGCAGGCGGTCCGCCGGTCCGGCATACCAGGCGGGCCGGCGGTCGGTCCACTCCTCGACGACCGTGCAGCCGTCGCCCTCGTCGTCGCGGATGAAGAAGTACTCCCACCGCGCGAGGGGGACGGGGCCGACGGTGACCTCGAAGGCGAGGTTGCGACCGCGGTCCGCTCCGACGATCTCGCCCCAGGTGAACCAGCGGAACGCGCCGACGCGGTTGTGGCCGACGAACCGGGCGCCCGTGACCGCCCGGGTGGCGCTCCCGCGCCAGGTGACCCTCTCGCACTCGGGCGACCACTCACCCATCCGGGGCAGGTCCGCGACGAGGTCGTAGACCTCCTCGGCGCTCGCCGCCACGTGCCTGGTCTCCCGGATGTCAGCCATTGCTGCATCCTCCCATCGCATACGGTTGGCACGCACGGTCGGCACATCATCGGCCCATCTCGGGAAGAGGCAGGCATGACCGACGGGATCGGCGCCAGCGCGAGTGCTGCGGAGAAGGCAGTCGGTATGCCGGCGGCTCGCCTGCGTGAGCCGGCCCACCTCGTCAACCCGCGGGCCCGGCTCATGTGGACGAGCATCGCGGCCGTCCAGGTGCTCGCGCTCCTCGCCCTGCAGGTGGCCTGGTGGCTCCTCGACGGCGACGAGTCGCGCACGCGGCACTGGGTGGTCGGCGCCGTCTTCCTTGTCGTCGCGGCGACCTACCTCGTCGTGATGCCCGCCTGGCGCTACCGCGTCCACCGCTGGGAGACCACGCGCACGGCCGTCTACACGCAGACGGGGTGGCTCACCCAGGAGCGGCGGATCGCCCCGCTGAGCCGGATCCAGACGGTCGACATGGCCCGGGGGCCGGTTTCCCAGCTCTTCCGGCTCGCCACCGTGACCGTGACCACCGCCTCCGCGGCCGGCCCGCTGCGGATCCACGGGCTCGACGTGCACGACGCCCGCCGGCTCGTCGACGAGCTCACCGACGCGACGGTCAACGAGACGGGGGACGCGACGTGACGGACGTCCCCGGCGACCTCCCGGAGCCCGGGGCTCCCGGGCGCCCGGGCACCGTGCCGAGTCCCCGAGGAGCCGCTGACACCATCGCCGCCGAGGACGTCGAGACCGACTGGCGCAAGCTCAACGTGCGCATGCTGTTGATCCACCCGGTCCAGGAGGGGGTCAAGTTCCTTCCCGCCCTGGCCGGCGTCTTCATCCTCGGTCGCAGCCGGAACGGCGGGGGCGGCGCCTGGTGGGAGCTCGCAGCGCTGGCGGCCGTCATCATGCTCGGTGTCCTGCGCTACTTCACGACCCGTTTTCGCATCGAGAACGGCCAGATCGAGCTGCGCAAGGGACTGCTCAACAAGCAGGTCATCGCCACGCCCGCCGACCGGGTTCGGACGGTCGACGTCACGGCGCCGATCTTCCACCGGCTCCTCGGGCTCGCCAAGGTCGAGATCGGCACGGCCGGCGCCGGGAAGGAACGGCTCGTCCTCGATGCGCTGACCGTGAAGGAGGCACGCCACCTGCGCGAGGAGCTGATCCACCGGCGCAACGTCGTCGCCGCCCTCTCCGCGCCGGCACCGGACGTCGCCGTCCCGGCTCCGGGGCACGGCCGCAGGCCCGTGCCCGCCAGCGTGCTCGGCAGCCCCACCCCGCCGCGGGGCCCCAGCGAGACGACCCTCCTGACCTTCCACCCGCGTTGGGTGCGCTTCGCCCCGCTGACGATGACCGGAGTCCTGTCCGCCCTGGCGATCTTCGGCTTCGGCAACCAGTTCCTCCAGCGCTACCTCGAGAGCTCCGACCTCGGCGGCCAGCTCAACACGCTGCGGACCCACCCGGTCTGGGTCGACGTCGTCGTCGGGGTCATCGCCCTGCTCGTCGCCGTCTCGGTCCTCGCCGTGCTCGGCTACCTCCTGCAGTTCTGGGCGTTCCGGCTCACCCGGCACAGCGGCGGCACGCTGCACGTCACCCGTGGCCTGCTGACGACCCGCGAGACGAGCATCGAGGAGAAGCGGATCCGTGGCGTGGAGGTCGGCGAGCCACTCGGCCTGCGCCTCGGGGGCGGCGGACGTCTCGTCGCGATCACGACGGGCCTGAGCAAGAAGGAGCAGGAGAGGGACAGCGGTTGGCTCGTCCCGCCCGCTCCCCGGACGGTGGTGGCCGCGGTGGCCGCTGCCGTCGTCGGCGACGACGAGGCGCTCAACGCCCCGCTGCAACCGCACGGTCCGGCAGCCCGGCGTCGTCGCTCCGTCCGGGCCATCGTCCCGGCCCTGCTCCTCGGGGCGGCGGCGCTGGGAGTCGCAGTCCTCGTCGGCTGGCCCACCTGGGTGTGGGTCCTCGCGTTCGTCCCGGCGCTCTGCTCGCCCCTTCTCGCCAGGGACCGGTATGCCGGGTTGGGCCATCACCTCACGGCCCGCCACCTCGTCGTCCGGTCCGGCTCCTTCGTCCGGCGCCGCGACCTGCTCCTGCGTTCCGGGATCATCGGGTACAACCTGCGCCAGACCTGCTTCCAGAGGCGTGCCGGGGTCGCCACGCTGTCCGCGACGACGGCAGCCGGGAAGCAGAGCTACACGGCACACGACATCCCGCTCGATCGCGGTGTGGCGCTCATGCAGGCGCTCGACCCACGGCTCGTCGAGCAGTTCCTCGCCCGGTGAGCTGACGCCTGCCTGTCCGTGCGGCGCCGGAAATGGCGTTGAGCCCCCGCCATAGGATCGCCCGTATGAGCCGCATCCTGTCCGCCGTCGCCTGGCCGTACGCCAACGGCCCGCGCCACATCGGTCATGTCGCCGGCTTCGGTGTGCCCTCCGACGTGTTCAGCCGCTACATGCGGATGGCTGGCCACGACGTGCTCATGGTCTCCGGCACCGACGAGCACGGCACGCCGATCCTCATCCAGGCGGACAAGGAAGGGGTCACCCCGCGCGCGCTGGCCGACCGGTTCAACGCGGTCATCGCCCAGGACCTCACCGACCTCGGGCTCGCCTACGACCTCTTCACCCGCACGACGACGCTGAACCACTACGCCGTGGCCCAGGAGCTGTTCAGCGGCGACTGGCGCAACGGCTACATGGTCGAGCAGACCACCCGCGGCGCCCGCAGCCCGTCCACCGGGCGGACCCTGCCGGACCGTTACATCGAGGGCACCTGCCCGATCTGCGGCTACGCGGAGGCGCGCGGCGACCAGTGCGACAACTGCGGCAACCAGCTCGACCCGACCCAGCTGGTCGACCCACGCTCGAAGATCAACGGTGAGGTGCCGGAGTTCGCCCTGACCCGGCACTTCTTCCTCGACCTGCCCGCCCTCGCCGGCGCCCTCGGGGAGTGGCTCGCCGGCCGCGAGGCCTCGGGCACCTGGCGTCCCAACGTTCTCAGCTTCTCGAAGAACCTGCTCGCCGACGTCCGCCCCCGGGCGATGACGCGCGACCTCGACTGGGGGATCCCCGTGCCGATCGACGGCTGGCGCGACCAGCCGACGAAACGCTTCTACGTCTGGTTCGACGCCGTCGTGGGCTACCTCTCCGCGTCGATCGAGTGGGCCCGCAGGGTGGGCGAGCCGGAGCGCTGGCGCGAGTGGTGGAACGACCCCGCGGCGCTCTCCTACTACTTCCAGGGCAAGGACAACATCACCTTCCACGCCCAGGTCTGGCCCGCCGAGCTCCTCGCGTATGCCGGGAAGGGGGACAAGGGCGGCAAACCGGGGGAGTACGGGGTGCTCAACCTGCCGACCGAGGTCGTCGCCTCGGAGTTCATGACGATGGAGGGCCGGCAGCTATCCACCTCGCGCGGGCACGTCATCCTCGTCCGCGACGTCCTCGACCGTTACGGCCCCGACCCGCTGCGCTACTTCATCTGTGCTGCCGGTCCCGAGACGCAGGACAGCGACTTCACGTGGGCCGAGTTCATCCAGCGCAACAACTCCGAGCTCGTCGCCGGGTGGGGCAACCTCGTCAACCGGACGGCGACGATGATCCACAAGAGCTTCGGAGAGATCCCCGCCGCCGGGCCGCTCGAGCCGGTGGACGAGGCGCTGCTCGCCACGGTGCTGGCCGGCTTCGACACGGTGGGCGGGCTGATCGGGCGGCACCGGCAGAAGAACGCCATCGCCGAGGTGATGCGGATCGTCGGGGAGGCGAACCGCTACGTCTCCGAGACCGAGCCTTACCGGCTCAAGGGTGAGCACCAGCGCGAGCGGTTGGGCACGGTGCTGCACGTCCTGGCCCAGGCGGTCAGCGACCTCAACACGCTGATCTCACCGTTCGTTCCGCACAGCTCCAACAAGGTGCACGCGGTGCTCGGCGGCGTGGGCGAGCTCGTGCCGATGCCGCGGCTCGAGCAGGTAGAGGACCTCGACGGCGGCCCGGGCTATCCCGTCATCACGGGCGACTACTCGACGACGCCGTCATGGGAGTCGCGCCCGGTGGTCGTCGCGACGCCGATCGTCAAGCCGGTGCCCGTCTTCGTCAAGTTCGACCCGTCGGTCGTGCAGGAGGAGCTCGACCGGATGCGCGGTGTCGTCGAGGAGACGGACGACCCCGCGCTCGACGCCCACTCCGGTCAGGCTGTCGCCGAGGATGGAACGGTGGCCGGCGACCGGCGAGAGCCGGACGCCCGCGGTGCGACGGGCGAGCCGGAGGCCGGCGACTCGCAGGGGCAGGGCTGAGGTGAGCCCCCACCAGAGCGCGTCGCGGGACAAGCCGCAGGCGCCCGACCCCTTGCCGATCCCGGTCGTCGACAACCATGTGCACCTCGACATCGCTCGTGAGGGGGAGGAGCCCGTCGACGTCGGCGCGGCGATCGCCGAGGCGACGTCGGTCGGCGTCTCCCGTCTCGTGCAGATCGGGTGCGATCTGCCGGGGGCGCGCTTCACCGTCGACGTGGTCGACCGGCATACGGCTCTGTTGGGCGGGGTAGCGTTGCACCCCAACGAGATTCCACGGCTCGCGGCCTCGGGGCGGCTCGACGACGCGCTGACCGAGATCGAGCAGCTCGCTTCGCACCCCCGGGTGCGGGTCATCGGCGAGACGGGGCTCGACTACTTTCGCACCGGCGCCGACGGGATCCCTGCGCAGCAGGAGGCCTTCCGGTGGCACATCGACCTCGCCAAGCGCACCGGCAAGGCCCTGCAGATCCACGACCGCGACGCCCACGAGGACGTCCTGCGCATCCTCGGTGAGGAGGGCATCCCCGAGCGCACGGTCCTGCACTGCTTTTCGGGCGACCTGCCCATGGCTCGCGTCGCCGTGGAGCGGGGCCTCATGCTGTCGTTCTCGGGCACGGTGACCTTCAAGAACGCCGGCGGCCTGCGCAACGCCCTCTCCGTCATACCGCGTGAGCACCTCCTCGTCGAGACCGATGCGCCCTACCTCGCTCCCAGCCCCCACCGCGGCGCGACGAACGCCTCCTACCTGGTGCCGCTCACCGTGCGCGCGATGGCCGACGTCCTCAACCTCGACGTGCCGACGCTCTGCACTGCGCTCGCGACCAACAGCGAACGGATCTACGGCAGCTGGTCCTGACCCGCCCGCAACCGCGGCTGCGTAGCGCCCGAGCGGGCCGACGGGAGGAGGCCTCTGCTCGTGGACGCCACTAGGGTGGCGGAGATGAGCGAGGCGGACGCAACGGCTACGGCAGCACGGGGGTCCGGCGGCCAGCCTTTCTCCGGACTCCTCGGCCGCTCGCAGGTCCGCGAGCTGGCCACCCGGCTGCGTCTGCGCCCCACGAAGCAGTGGGGGCAGAACTTCGTCGTCGACGCCAACACCGTGCGCCGCATCGTCCGACTCGCCGGGGTGGGCCCCGAGGACTGCGTCGTGGAGGTGGGCCCCGGGCTGGGCTCCCTCACCCTCGCGCTGCTGCCCGAGGTCGCCCACGTCTGGGCGATCGAGGTCGACCCGGTGCTCGCGAGGGCCCTTCCCGACACGGTCGCAGGGCACCAGCCCGCATGGGCAGACCGGCTGACGACCGTGCATGCCGACGCCCTGGCCGTGACCGAGCTGCCCGACCCGCAGCCGACCGCACTCGTCGCAAACCTGCCCTACAACGTGTCCGTGCCGGTCGTCCTGTCCTTCCTCGAGCGCTTCCCGACCCTCGAACGGGTCCTCGTCATGGTGCAGCTCGAGGTCGCCGAGCGGCTGGCAGCGAAGCCGGGGAGCAGGACCTTCGGCGTTCCGAGTCTCAAGGCTGCCTGGTACGCGCAGGTCCGCCTCGCCGGCACGGTGCCCCGCACCGTCTTCTGGCCCGTTCCCAACGTCGACTCGGGGCTCGTCGCCCTCACCCGACGCGATCCCCCGGTCACGACCGCACGGCGTGAGGACGTCTTCCGGTGCGTCGACGCCGCCTTCGCCCAGCGCCGCAAGACCCTGCGTGCCGCCCTGGCGGGATGGGCCGGCTCTGCGGCCGCCGCGGAGGTGACCTTGCGGGCCGCAGGGGTGGACCCGAGTGCCCGTGGGGAACAGCTGGACATCTCCACCTTCTCGGCCATCGCTGCGGCCCGGACGACGGTGGGGAGCCGCCCTCATGGGTCATAGGCTGGCCGGGTGACCTCCGCCGTGACCGTGCCCGGGTCGGTGACCGTCCGGGCGCCCGCCAAGGTCAACCTCGAGCTGGATGTCGGTCCCCGGCGCGGCGACGGGTTCCACGCCCTCTCCACGGTCTACATGGCGGTCGGCCTCTACGACGAGGTGGCCGTGGCCACCGCGGACGACTGGGAGGTCGCCGTCAGCGGTCCGTATGCCGATCGCGTGCCCACGGACGACACCAACCTCGCGCTCATCGCCGCGAAGGCACTCGCCGCAGAGGTCGGCGTCGCCGAACCGGTCTCGATCCGGATCCACAAGGACATCCCGGTGGCCGGCGGCATGGCGGGGGGCTCGGCCGACGCCGCTGCAGCCCTGGTCGCCTGCGACCACCTGTGGGGGGCGGGGCTGGCCCGTGAGCAGCTCGTCGCACTCGGCGCCGCCCTGGGCAGCGACGTCCCCTTCGCGATGTCCGGAGGCATCGCCATGGGCTCACGCCGCGGCGAGCAGCTCGCCCCCGTCCTGGCCCGGGGCACCTTCTACTGGGTCTTCGCCGTGAGCAGCTCCGGCCTGTCCACCCCAGCCGTGTATGCCGAGTGCGACCGGCTCCGGGGCAAGGCACTGATCGCTGCTCCGGAGCCCTCGGCCGCGATGATGACCGCACTGCGCTCGGGTGATCCCGAGGCGCTGGGCCGGGCCCTGTCGAACGACCTGCAGGACGCCGCGATCTCGCTCCGGCCAACCCTGCGCGAGGTGCTCGACGCGGGGCAGGAGTTCGGCGCACTCGGGAGCATCGTCTCGGGGTCAGGCCCGACAGTCGCCTTTCTGACGGCGAGCGCCGAGGCTGCCCTCGACCTGTGTGTCTCTCTGGCCGCCTCCGGGGTGGCCGGCGAGGTCAAGCGCGCCAAGGCTCCGGTCCACGGTGCCCAGGTCCTACCAGGACCGTCCCGCGTCTGATGGCTGAACCCGTATTGGTGACAATGTCCGATCCGACCCACGTCTGATGGCGACCCCCTTGTGATGGCGAACCTTGTTGCCCTGGAACGGGCGTCGGTCGTCTTCGGGACCGTCAGCGTGCTCGACGAGCTCTCGATGGGGGTCAACACCGGCCAGCGCATCGGCGTCGTCGGCCGCAACGGCGGCGGCAAGTCCACGCTGCTGCGGGTTATCGCCGGAGAGCAGGCGCTCGACTCCGGCCGGGTGACCCGCGGCGGGGGCATCAGCGTCGCCATGCTCAGCCAGGTCGACGTGCTCGACCCCGCACTGACCGTGCACGAGGCGGTGCTGGGTGACCTGCCGGAGCACGTGTGGGCCGGGGACCCGCGGATCCGTGACGTCCTTACCGGCCTGCTGGGCGGGATCGCCGCTGAGGCGGTCGGGGGGCTCGATGCCGTCATCGGGCCGATGTCGGGGGGTGAGCGGCGGCGGCTCGCGCTGGCGCGCCTGCTCGTCGCGGATCCTGACATCCTCCTGCTCGACGAGCCGACCAACCACCTCGACGTCGAGGGCGTCGCCTGGCTGGCCGACCACATCGTCACCAGGCGCACCCGAGCGGACAGCGCGACGGTCGCGATCACCCACGACCGGTGGTTCCTCGACGCCATGGCCACGCTCACGTGGGAGGTCGTCGGCGGGACGGTCAACACGTTCGAGGGGGGTTACGCGGCATACGTGCTCGCGAAGGCTGAGCGCGAGCGGATGGCCTCGGTCACCGCGGAGCGGCGCGACAACCTGCTGCGCAAGGAGCTCGCCTGGCTGCGGCGCGGGCCGCCGGCGCGCACGACGAAGCCGAGGTTCCGCATCGATGCGGCCAACGAGCTCATCGCCGACGAACCACCGCCGCGCGACGACGTGTCCCTCGTCCGCTTCGCGACGACCCGGCTGGGCAAGGACGTTCTCGACCTCGTCGACGCGAGCGTCCAGCTAGGCGGCAGACTCCTCCTCGACCGGGTGACCTGGCGGCTGGCTCCCGGCGAACGGGTCGGCATCGTCGGCGTCAACGGTTCCGGGAAGTCCACGCTGCTGCGGGCCTTCACCGGGGATGTGGGCCTCAGCTCCGGCAAGCGCAAGGTGGGCTCGACCGTGTCCGTCGCCTTCCTCACCCAGGAGGTTCGCGAGTCGAGAAGTTCACGTCGTGGCGGGTCATCGAGGCGATCGAGGACGTCCGGAAGTTCACCGTGCTGGGGGACAAGGAGGTCAGCGCCAGCCAGCTGGCCAAACGCCTGGGCTTCACCGGTGGTCGCCAGCAGACCCGGGTGGGTGACCTCTCCGGCGGAGAGCGTCGCCGGCTGCAGCTGCTTCGGCTGCTCATGGCCGAGCCCAACGTCCTCATCCTCGACGAGCCGACGAACGACCTCGACATCGAGACCCTCACGTCGCTCGAGGACGTCCTCGACGGCTGGGCCGGCACGCTCGTCGTCGTCTCTCACGACCGCTACCTCCTCGAGCGGGTCGCCGACCGGCAGGTGGCCCTGCTCGGCGACGGTGGTGTTCGCGACCTTCCCGGTGGCGTCGAGCAGTACCTTCAGCTCCTCGCCGAGACCCGGCGGGCGGGCGGCTCGGGGCGCCCCCTCGAGAGCCGGCAGGCGGGCGCCTCGGAGAGCGCGGCGGAGGCCGGGCAAGCAGGCGGCTCGGGCAGCTCCGCGGTGAGAACCGCAGGCGATGGGCGCCCGGGGCCGGCTGGTGACGTGACTGGTGGCGGATCCTCAAGGCGTGGTGGTTCCGCAAGTCGTGGGGGTTCGGCGAGCGGAGGCGGTTCCGCGAGCGGGGCCGGTTCGGCGAGCGGTGGGGGTTTTGCGGGTGGCGGGTCCTCGAGAGGCTCAGCGGCACCGGCTCTGAGCTCCGCACAGCTGCGCGAGGCCAAGAAGGAGATGAGCCGGATCGAGCGGCAGCTGTCAAGGATCGCCGGCCAGGAGGAGCGGCTCCATGCCGACATGGTGGCTCAGGCCGGCGAACACGCGGCCGTGCTGCGCCTCAACGACACCCTCCGGTCGCTCGTCGACGAACGGGAGCAGCTGGAGCTGGCCTGGCTCTCCGTGGCCGAGACGGTCGGCTGACCACAGGAGCCTCCCGCCGCCGGCGGCTACGGCGAACCGACCCGCTCACCGGACCCGGTCGAGAGCAGTGATCTCGGCGATGAGGCTGTCGCACCACCGAACTCGTTCCTGCTCGAACGTCACGCCCCACTCGAGCGTTGCGCGCGCGGTATAGCCGGGCCCGAAAGCTACTTCCGCTGCGGAGGGTTCGCCGGTGGTCTGGGCGCAGCGGTAGTGCTCGAGGGTCCGCTCATGGTGCTCCCGGATCGACGTCATCACGCCAACGGCCTCGACCGGTCGAAGGACGAAGAGCGAGTAGACCCGCAGGAGGATCTCCTTGTCGTCGACGTCCGGTGTCGTGGCCAGCAACCACGTCCTCAGCGCGCGCCGCCCAGCGGCGGTGAGGCGATAGCGCTTTGTCGCCCGGGGACCGGCTCCCTCGATGACCGTGTGACGGATGAACCCGGCTTCTGCCAGCCGGGCGAGCTCGGGGTAGATCTGGCTGTGCCCGGCCGTCCAGAAGTACCCCACGGGCCGGCTGAGTCGGCTGGCCAGGTCGTAACCCGTGCCGGGTTCTCGGGCGAGCAGACCGAGCAGCGCATGCCCCAGCGTTGACCTCATGGACGCCACATTATTGTGTTTCAGAAAGTGTGTGTCAGAATTGATATATGTCAACATCGACACGAGTGACGTCAAGGGCGCTCACCGCGATGGTGGCCACCATCGTCACCATCGCGCTCACCGGCTGCGGAAACAGCGGATCAGGGGGACCGCTCGCATCCTCCACGACGACTCCCGCGACCGTGCCCGGCAGCTCCGGCTCTGGCCCCATCTCCGCTTCGATCTCCGCGTCCGCCATCCCCTCCGCGTCCAGGACGCCTGGGCCGACCACAGCGATGGGCCAGCGATGCGGGCGGCCAGACGTCGAGGCCAGCAAAGAGACGC
>JAABUZ0100008708.1_pt1 | contig 11860 bp, 12 predicted proteins | sample 5562091 | NCBI WGS metagenome assembly JAABUZ01 (sample SAMN12813069, study PRJNA571459) | rock metagenome | isolation source: Antarctica rocks | place: Antarctica: Victoria Land, Linnaeus Terrace sud | collected 2015-12-21
CTGTAGCCACAACCATGCTCTCAAATAGTGTGGTCTGCGTCTTTAGATCAAGGTAAGAGACATTGGTGAGGCCTTGCTCCAGCACAAAATATTCAATACAGCTTCGTATTAAGGACGAACAGTCATCGGGCAGACTTGGCAGAGGCAACTGTCTTTGCCTTTGCTGCAGAGCGTCGCGACGAGCATTTACATGGACCGGGTCTTGCAGGTACCAGGGCAAAACGTCTGAATTGGACTCCTCGGAAGAATAGCATCTCGACGTAGACCGCGTTTTCGTAAAGGATTGCTTAAGAAGTATTCTCCTTCCACATTGCAGAAATCTTCCTCTTCTAAGTTCTCGCGAGATGGGTCGGCCCCAATGCATGCACACTCGCCCGGTACCCCTGGTGTTGTGCAGTTGTGGGATATTCAGTCGATCAATTGCCGAATTGGGTTGATTTGGTTTTCAATTTTGAACAGCCGTCAATCGGGCAGAATTCATCTACTCGCTGGCTCACACCGGTGACACCACTCATCAGATGACGAGAGATAAAAGCGCTATAAGAAGTGCATACACATCCATTCTCACGATTTCTAGTGCTTGGGCGTTTTGATATGGCAGATCTAATACGGTCTTTCGAGTTTCAGCGTATTCTAAATGAAGGTAAGTGATTGACTATTACCACAGTTTAATGTAGATCCTCGGGCCAAATCAATCGCTCTTCTGGGCTCAATTGATGGCAATGCCGCCATCGTTCTCGCAGAGAAGCTTGCATTTGAAATTGAGAACATGAAAGACTTTTTCTGTGATGGGACACTCAGTTCATTGGAATTGCTCCAGAGTAATGATGTGTACCATTGGCTCTTGGCGCAAAAGGCCGATAAAAAATCTCACAAACTTACTTTGATTTACCCGGCATCCGAAAAGGTAAGTGAGCAATCAGGGTTATTATTAAAAAATTATAGCAGATTATGAAGCACTCCCCACAAAAGAGTCACTATGTGGTGGAAACGCCAGAGGTGTACAAGAAATTAACGCTGCCCTACATTGAAAGCTTGCCATCAAGCCAAATTCAATGGGTCTTCAACATACTTGATGGAAAGGCCGAAGGAGAACGCATTGTTTTCGAGAACCCGGATGATTTCTCGGGGTTCGTTTTGCTTCCAGATCTGTAGGAAATCGTTCAATAAGTCGTTTTAACAGGAAGGAAATGGGACAGAAAGACAATGTCTAGCATATATCTCCAATGCATTGTTCGACGTCGTAATATTCGAACTATTCGCGACCTAGAGAAAAGTGATGCTCTCTGGCTCACGAGTGTCCGGCGAAAGATCATTGATGCTGTTACCAAAACGTACCTTGGTATAGCGTCCAATCAACTCAAACTCTACGTCCATTGTGAGTGGGGATTTTCATTTTCAGCTGACAAAGATTTGCCATCTTATTTTCACTTTCATATTCATGTGACCCATGTTGATTTTGATGGTGGATATGGTCAGGCTGCAGGCCGAGCAATCCTACTCGAAAATCTTATTTCACAGCTGGACTGCCTGTCTACTGGAAAACAGCTGAGTGACTGCACAGTAGCATACACAATTGGTGAGAACAATGAATTGTGGAGAGATGTTCTCCAATACTCGGCTTAGACAGGCTCTTGCATGAACTATAGGTGCACTTTTTGTACCGTCGTCCTTTTGATTTATCAAACTTCGTAAACGTTGACATTACCGTCTTCCTTGTACAAGTTCAAATCCTTCGTCGTCGACTATTTTCCTGCTTGCAGACATTGGGCGATTGCCGGGCTCCATATCTTCACCAGATTCCATGTCTACGTCGGACCCACTTTCGTCCGAATCTTCGCTACCATCACTCTTGTTTTGGTTGAAAGAAACAAGATCCACTTTCTCTTTGTCTTTTTGAAAGCTCTCGAAGAGGGTAAGGACCGACTTAAAGTCGCCAACCGAGCACTCTTCGTAGATTCTTATAATCTCCCCCGCGATTTGAATCGCAGAGTCATCTTCGAGAATGACTTCAAACTCATCTTGCATCACTTGTTGAAGCAAGTCTTCTACGTCAAACATGGCTGGTAGATTATCCTCTTTCTCAAACAGCTCCCAAACCGCACCTGCAAGCCAATCCCTCTTATCTTCACTTTCAGGACCACCCCAGCCATTCTGCACAGCTAGTCGCAGTGCTGTCCAGTTGAACAGTACCAGAGAAATACCCAGCTCGAATTGGGCTTTACCATTCCCATTCTTTGCATTCTTTGAAAACGAGTGTGACATAGATGGAAGCTACACAGAATGAATTTTTACAGACAATTTGGTACCAGGCCCATAGCAATGAAAAAAAACTTTACATTTTTATCATTTTCTATTCACTTGTCTTGTTCTTAGTGGGTCTGAGCTTGTTGAAACCAATCCTCTTCCTCGTCAGCCTCAGAACGCTCAGTTTCAGATTTAGAGCCTTGAGAAGTCCGTTCGTTACCCCTCAATTGGATTGCACTTGGCTTCTTTTGCTTTCTCATCCGAGCTACTCTCTCCCTTATATTCTCGACCCGCCTGTCGAGCTCCTTCTGTAAAACCAAGTCGTTTCTTAGACGTTCATCGTCGGAGGGGAGGTCTTCGGAGGTGTCGAAAGTCGTCAAATCTGGCTCTGCGACCAGTTCGTCAGTTGCTTCCTGCTCAGCCGGCTGGTCGGTTTCTTCTTTGTGCACCAGAGCTTGAAACTTCTCCCATTCGTCTTCATCCACATCAATAGCTACTTGTTCTTGGCGTCCACTTTGCTCGTCGAAGGAATCCTTCTCAACTTTGCGATGCTTGGCACCTTGCTTCTCGCTGCCACTGGCTTCCAACTCCCTTTTCTGCATCCCATGCTAAGCAGCAAAACAGAGATAGCGTTTATATGGAGTTTCTGCCACACACACAGTTTCCAAACCACCACACCATCACCACCACGACGCAATCCATTCCCAACTCTAAACTCACGAAGAAAGGGGGCGCACATCTAATTTTTAATTGAGCATTGTGTAGAACCCTCTTGAAAGACTGCTCCCTCATTTTAGAAGTCGTTTGAGTGCCACCATCTGTGCCATATCTGCGCGGAAGGTAGGCAGCATGGCTGAAGAACCACGAAGGAGTGGAAGGCAGAATAAGGGTCAAAAGCCTCTGGGACGCGAGGAGGTCAAGATTCCGGTAACTCAGAAAGCTAAAGACAAACAAAGGAAATCTGGCACTCAGGCAGGCGGCGAAGAACCAGAGCCTGAACTCGCTGCAGAGACTGCGGATGAGGATGTTATTCGATGTGTTTGTGGAGCTACTAGCGAGGATGAAACAGAGAGAGAATTTGTTCAATGCGAGAGCTGCAATGTCTGGCAACACAATCAATGTGTTTTAGGAAAAGCCTCCACCCCGGAAAATTACTTTTGCGAACAATGTCGACCAGATCTCCACGATGAACTTCTTCGAAAAATGGCTGAAGGGAAGACCATGAGTGCCCCAGTTCAAGAGACTGTCATGGCTGCAGACATTGGCAACGCCACGTTCGACGATGAAGACGAGGAAGAGGCTTTAAAGGCTCCAGCTGGTCGTTCAATGAGAGAGCTTTTGATGGCGGCCAAAGCTAGCCATTCAGCAGCCTCAAACGGAGGAATGGACTCAAGATCACGCGCAAAGAAGCGTAAATCCATTCAAGAGGATTCAGACTCGGAGTTTGAAGCTGACGATGCCCCACCAGTGGAGCACCGCCTAAAGTCCCGACGTTTTTCTTCTACCAAACCCGAACATCTAGTCACAGCGACTCACGAACGAAAACCTGTATTCACGCCGCCTCTTAAATCCAAAACCAAAAAGGCCCAAATTGTCAGACAAAAGCCGCTCGCCCAGCTTGAGACTAGTAATACCATTGCCGAAATATTGGATTCAACGAGACGGTCTGTTGCTGGGGTGTTTCAAAGGGCTCTTCTTCCGACCATAGTGACGGCCGCAAGCAATGGGAAGTTAGATCTCCATGACGACTCACCTGAGAAACGCGCAGAGAAGTTGGCTATTGAGATTGAGCATGCGATGTATATGGAGTTGACTGACCGGGATGGTAAAGACGTTGGGCAAAAGTATAGAGATCGGTCTCGAACTCTCAGTTTCAATTTGAGGGACGAGAAAAATCCCGGTCTACCAGCTAGAGTGGTCTTTGGTGAAATTACCCCTCAAAGGATTAGTACTATGCCCTCGGAAGAACTAGCAAATCAGGAGCTCCGCGAACTCACGGACGCAGTCCGGGCGGAGAGTACCAAACAGTCGGTTTTGCGTGCAGCCGAAGGCCCACGTATCAGACGAACGCACAAGGGCGAAGAACTTGTTGAAGGAGAGCAAGAATTTTCAAAGTCAACGTCAGAAAATACGGCGCCGGCATCATTTTCAACAAACCACAAAGAGGATCCAGATAATCAGTCTCCCACCCACATTTCCAATCCCTCGCCTCCACAGAGCTCTGCCAGTCCGCCTCCCGTTGAACAGGCGTCCTATAGCCCGGAGTCAAAGAGCCCAGTAACAGTACAGGCAGAGGTATTGCGAAAGTCGTCTGGGTCGAATTTTGATATTAAGAATGTTTGGAACAGTGTTCGATCTCCGTCGACCGCAAGTGCTGTCCCTATGCATTCCCCTTCGGAAGCAGTAGCGCAGGCTTATTCCGTGCAGGAGAAGGTCACTGATGCAGATCCGGAGATTGAAAGGATGTTTGAAGATGAAGACAATGCACCAGCTAGTCCACCTTACTCGCCTTCTCAATTTGCTCTCAGTACAACTGCTTCCCCACCGTCATTTATTTGGGAAGGAAAGATTGGGATGAATAATGTCTCGACTTTTACTGCCTATGCAAGCTTTGCAGGTGGCCTCGATATGAAAGCGAGATGGGATCATGTGCTGGAGCCGGTATTGAGCATCGAGGGTCGCATTGCGCATGACACTGCGACCGAATATCTATGCAATCAAAGGTTCTCGCAGTCTAAGAGTTTAGTTGCTGTCATGTTTACAGCAAAGGACCGCGAAGCCAGGGGGGGATTTGACAAATTATTTTCACATCTTCAACTCAGGAAACGCTATGGAGTTTTAAAACACAATTTGCCAAACGTCAGAGACTCGTTTCTCATAACTCTTGACGTGGAGGAAAAATTGCCAGAGTTCTTTTATTTGGTGGATGGGCATCAGATACCGGAGGGTTCTCGGAGACACAAAATACTGCTCGGTGTTTATGTTGTCGCAAAGGTTGATCCATTGTCTTTGTCACCCTTACCGGGAGCCCAGCAGTCAATCTCTATAGAAGCCCAACCAGCCGCAGCCCCAAGCGGAGCTGACATTAAAGCAACCAATCCAGAACCAATTGCACAGGTGCAGCAGGGAGTTCAAGATCCACTAAGCGCAATTTCAGGAATTCAGGCTTCTGAAGCTCAAAAGTCCGGGATTTCGCCCCAAGATCTGCAATTGCTGCAAGCCATAATCGCAGAAAATCCGTCTGTGGATAGTGAAATGCTCTCCAATCCAAACATCATGGCACGACTCATTCGAGACCATCAAAATAGGCGTGGATGAGCGGGGAGCGGGCGTCCGGAGATGCAAATGTATAAATATAGCGAGGAATATATGTCTATTGATTGTCGCGTCGTCTTCCAAAACGTGAGAGGAGGCTCTTCCATTTCCATATAGAGCTGAGCTGAACCTCATCGACTGCGACAAAATTGCGCACGAGTAAGTTGAAGACGCTTCCAAATGCCAGCGCAACCACTGTGCTGGTCAGGATGATGACATTGTAAGGCATGCTAAAGTCTGGCGTAGGCAGTGAGAGGAGAACAGATGTCGTACGTAGCTGGATATCACCACCAAGAGATCCCAACCCTTTAATTGTGACCACAGCAGGGGCGATATCAAACCCTCGATTGGCATCGGGAGGGTACTCCGTGTACCTCAAAATAGCCTTTTCAAACTCATAGGCAAACACGACCGTCGATTCCGGCGGTATCGTTAGTGACATCTCCAAAAGTGTTCCTCGCTCACGGTCTAGAGCCGGACGGTAGTAGATATTTGTGATTAACACATCGTGCGATTTGGAAACTCCAGAGACAGTTGTCGTCAACGTGTGCAAGTATGGTTTGAGGTACCAAGGAAGGGACTCCAGGTAGACGATGTTGACAGCCTCGGAGTGGATATTAGATATGACAACGCGCATGCCACCTCGTTCACTTCCATAACCGCTGAGCGATCGATGCACGTCAATGGGCGGCCGAAGAACAGGGATAGTGCTTGCGTGGTCTGCCCCATCTACCCCGATATTGAGTGTCGAGTCACCCTTGATTGCAAAGCACTTGCGGACGAAGTCGTCTGATTCCTCAAAAGTAACCTCCTGGGCACTATTATCCAGAGAATTTTCTTGATCAGATATGATGTTGTGCTCCTTTGGCATGCTTAGGCACACATCACCTTCCGTATTGCTTGTGCGGGACACAGGACAGCGTCCCTGTATACTCTTTCCAAATATGTCACGTAGTGTCCATTGCAGATCCCGCGCGTTTTCCCGTGGATAGCACGCTTCTGCGGATTCAAATACCTTCTCCGTGTCACAAGCTAGTTTGTCCAAGGGGAGACTATATGGGACAGCAGAGTGCTGGAGAAGGAGAGATCGCTCAACGCCAATAGCCATGTCGACTTGTTGGGTCATTCTGAGGCTGCATTGACCATCATGGCACTCTGTCCATACGTCCACGGCCATGCTCTGCCAAACAGAGTCAAACAGCTTATGACCATCGAGCAACGACGCAACACCCGCAATACCCTTACACGGCAGCAATTTCAAGAATGGAGTCAAGTTCTCTGTGCACACAGGTTCTCGCGGCAGTGAGCCTCGGTATAATTGCAGGTCGCCGAGGTCAGAGTAATTTCCCAAAGGATGGAACGATAGCAATGGGCAGACTGCACGTGTCTCATCCAATGTATTGATGGACGCGCAAAACAGCCCCGCAAGCTGATTGGTGAGACTCCTCCAATGCTGTAGACCGTGGTCCCTCTCTACCCATGCCCAGACCTCTACTCCCGTTCCCCCTGCCATGTAGCCGTCTCTGGGGGGGATACCCCAGCTCTTCTCCTGCCACCGACCCTGGCTGAAGCGGACGTGCAATTCACGCTTGCCGCGCATCATCTTCCTCAGGATCCGGGGAAAGTACTCTGAGTTGCTGAAGGCGAATGAGGCGAGGACGACATTGCCCTGCAGGGGACGCAGCTCGAGTCGCTCAGCATATCCATCTCCCGCCGACACTGCCAGCACACACTGCCAGCACAGCAGCAGCAAGTGACCAATCAGCATCAGCCCCTCTTATCCCCTTCACCTGCTCACGCTCACTCTCTCGCTCACTCTGCCACTCCCCACTCTGTCAGGCACACCCGCGCCAAAGCAGCAACCACCCAACCAACCAACCAACCACGCCAGCCAACCAGCCAACCAAGAGGCGGAAGGCGTCTGCGATTGTACAACACCACGAAGGATTCAAAGAGGGCAGGGTTTGTCTTGCGGCCTCCACAGTCGTTTCCACTCGGCCCTCTTACTCAACAACCCAGCAACCAGTCGCTTCTTTCCCATCGTGCATGGCGAGATCAGCGGCACAGTGACCCCGCGCCTGAGCCGTGCACACTCTCACAATGAATGAAAATGCAAAGTCGCCGTCAAATGGGTCTGCGTCAGACGTGTCCGCGTCGGCCCAGGCAATCCTACCGCCGGGGGATTTGAAGCCGAGTCGACCGGCACCTCGCCCACCCAACCAATTTCCCCAAACATCCTCCTACAGCTCCACCAGCAGTCCAGTCACGCCAGAACTAAAGCAGACTGGTGTCTTCCCGGGCAGATCACCGCCGTCCGTACGCTCGAGGTCCAGCCGGCGCAGCTCAACCCGGCTATCTGGCTCCGAGGATGGGAGCAAGTCGGTGAAGGGCGTCTTCAACACTTTTGTCACGAGCATGGGTGGGATGCTGAACTCTCCGAAGCGGATGGATATCTCTACGCCGTATGATCCTGTGCATGTCACACACGTTGGCTTCAACACAGACACTGGCGAACTCACTGGTCTGCCGTTGGAATGGCAAAAGCTACTACAGGATAGTGGGATCACGCAATCAGAACAGGCGGAGCATCCCCAAGCCGTCATGGACATTGTTGCCTTCTACTCAGATGCAACCAAGACCAACAACGATGACCGTGTATGGCACAAGTTCGACCAAGCTCAAGCTCACTCCCAGGGATCCGTCATTAGTCCGCCATCCTCTCCTCGTTTTCCCCCAAATCATGAGCAAAGCTTCGAGAATCCCCGAGCAGCCCCGGAACCACCCCAGCAAGCAGTCTCGAACGGACCTGCCCGAGCAAGCCCTCACATACGTCAAGGGTCCAATTCATCTCAGAAATCTCCAGCCCGAAGTACTCTAGTACCATCTCGAGCCGCCCCGCGTGCTCCACTTCCGCTTATCGACTCCTCCTCGCTCCTGAAAGATCTACCGCCGGCTCCCGAAGAACCTCACCGGAGTCCAGTGTCAGAACCTGCAGACACCATCTCAGACACTAGCTCACCGGTGGCAGTGCTGAAAAAGGCGGCCTCCATACGAGCGCAGCCGCAGCATGGCCAACACCAGGAGCCTCAACAGCCGGGTCTACCTCTCAATCAGGCAGTCCCGCGCCGCAGAAAACCGACGATGAAGGATTCCGAGGTCATTGCCCAATTGACGCGGATATGCAGTAATGCTGACCCCACAGTGCTCTACCGCAACTTCACCAAAATCGGTCAAGGGGCATCTGGCGGCGTGTATACAGCATACACGGTTGGCACGAATGTCTCGGTGGCCATCAAACAAATGAATCTTGAGCAGCAACCGAAAAAAGACCTCATCATTAACGAGATTCTGGTGATGAAAGAGAGCAGACACCCTAATATTGTGAATTTTATCGATAGTTTCCTCCTCCGAGGTGATCTTTGGGTTGTCATGGAGTACATGGAAGGTGGCAGTCTAACCGATGTTGTGACGAGTAACATCATGACTGAGGGGCAGATTGCTGCCATTTCAAAGGAGACGCTGAAAGGCTTGGAGCATCTGCACTCCAAGGGTGTTATCCACCGCGACATAAAGTCTGATAATTTACTTTTGTCTATGGACGGAAATATTAAACTAAGTATGGCATCACCCCTGGCATGGACTAACATACAGCTGATTTTGGGTTTTGCGCGCAAATCAACGAGTCCGTGAGCAAGCGCACTACGATGGTTGGCACTCCCTACTGGATGGCCCCAGAGGTTGTCACAAGGAAGGAATACGGCAGCAAGGTTGATATTTGGTCTCTTGGCATCATGGCTATCGAGATGATCGAGGGAGAACCGCCGTATCTCGGAGAGTCGCCGCTGAGAGCACTCTACTTGATTGCAACGAACGGTACGCCAAAGCTGAAGGATCCGAAGCAGATAAGTCCTGAATTCTCACACTTTCTCGAATGGGCGCTCAGGGTCAATCCAGAGCAGCGGGCAAGTGCCATCGAGCTTTTGTCGCATCCCTTTATTAGGATGGCGGAATCTCTGCGTTCTTTGGCACCACTTGTGAGAGCGGCGCGAACTGCTCGACTACAGAACCGATAGGCCGGATGGGTTTTATATGGTAATCTTATATTTTCTCGAAAAAACTGGTGTATACAAAGAAGATCTGTTCATAAAGTACTAGCGAGGTTTTAATCTTCCCTTGGGAGGCCGTGAGAAAAGTGTGCTGCGAAGGAGGGAAAGACGTTGCTTCAATGCGGCAGTATCACCACTTGGCATATCAGCCGTTGGTATCTGGATTTCCTCGGACGCGAGAACCCTTTTCAGATACTTCCAGGCAATGTCCTCGCTGCCTTGACTCCCATGCGACACTTGACGGGAGATCCACGGGCAGTATGACAGATGCTCTCGAACCACGTCAAGCTTCCGCGGAGCCTGTTCCTTCACATATGCCCACAGCCCAAGCCGCCGAAAGCAAAGCCTGCAGAGTAGTGTGCGGTCTTGTGACCCCTCCCATCCAAACCTGGCAAGTTCGTTTGCTTTTTCCGATCCATGCAGGCTGCTGTCCGGCAAGACCAACTCCAGGCAGGCCATCTCCTCTAGCTGCAGTGTCTGCAGACGCCGCTGGTACGCTCGACTCATGGAGGACGCAATGAGAGGCAGTCTGTAGATGGCAAGATCACACCCACGCCGCCTCCATGCGCACGAGTCGCCGTGAGCCGAGGTAATGAGCGCCTTGTACTTGTCCACGATGACTGCGCGGGCCTCAGCCGAATGCGGCTCAATCGTGACGACGAGCTGCCGGCCGCAGACACCGCACTTGACCGTATTCCTGCCCACGCAGACCCATCCGCGCCTGGCCCACTCCAGCTCGTTCACCGGCGCGTCGAACTTGGCGCGCGGCCATTCCGGGGGCGCGAATGTCTGGAGTCGCGTGAGGAAGGCATCCCTGTCCCACGGCCGGAACTGCGACGTGTACTCCTTCACGCGCGGCGTCATCCACCTGCGATGCGGTTTGGGCTCCGGAGGCTTCTCGTCCAGCAGCTCCGAGATGCGGCGTTTCATTGCCCCCATCGCGCTCATCCAGCGACGACCTCACCCACACTTGGGCATCATCCATCCCAGTCTGTCGAGTGCGGCCTCGTCCATCATGGTCATGGATGAGGAAGTGCGGATTGGCAAGGATGCAGTGCGCAAAGCATGCGCCATTGCGTCACAGGTGGCTCACGGGCTGAGCAAGGACGAGACTATGACCAAGGAGGACAGGTCGCCGGTGACGATTGCGGACTTTGCAGCTCAGGCAGTCATCATTCACGAGGTGAAGAGAGCCTTCCCCGAGGACAGGGTTGTGGGCGAGGAGGATGCTGCAGATTTGGGTCAGAATGAGCCGCTGCTGCGCAAGGTGTGGGAGCTGGTGAAGCCGGCGGAGAGCATGCGCGATGCAAGGCAGATGCTGGACGCCATTGACGCTGGGGGGTATGCGGGTGGCGCCAAAGGGCGGATGTGGGCGCTGGACCCTATTGACGGGACCAAGGGTTTCCTGCGAGGCGGCCAGTACGCCATCTGTCTCGCCCTCATTGTGGACAGCGAGGTCCGGCTGGGCTTGATTGGATGCCCAAACCTCAGCGTGCAGGCAGACGGCTCCAGCGAGCTTGGCGTGCTCTTTACTGCCGTGAAGGGAAGCGGCTCCTTCCAAGAGCCGCTGAGTGGCGCTTGCAACGCGACGCCTATCCACATGAGGCAGGTCACGGAGACCACCCACGCGTCCTTTTGCGAAAGTGTGGAAGCAGGACACAGCGCGCACGGCGACCAGGCCGAGATCGCCAAGGAACTTGGGATTCAGAAGGCCTCTGTGCGCATGGACTCCCAGGCAAAGTACTGCAGCATTGCCAGAGGCGACAGCGACATCTACCTGCGTCTCCCGGTGTCGTTGCAGTACGAGGAAAAGATCTGGGACCATGCCTCGGGGAATCTGCTGGTGGAGGAGGCGGGTGGACGCGTGACGGATATGTATGGGGCGCCCTTGGACTTTGGACAGGGCAGGACGTTGCGGTCGAATAAGGGGGTGGTGGCCAGCCTTGCCTCCATCCACCCCCAAGTCCTGCAGGCCGTGAAGAGGGTGCTCCGTCTATGACCTGTAACAATATATACACAACGCCCTACTTCTTTGTCTTTAACTTGATCTGCTCGTAGCCGATGAAGATTCCTTTTCCTTTATACGGCGATGGCTTGCGGTACTCGCGAATGGTTGCCGCAAACTGGGTGACGAGGTTCTTGTCGATGCTCTCCAGCAGAATTCGAGTCGGGGAGGGACAGCTTGCTTTGAT
>JAABUZ0100008709.1_pt1 | contig 11859 bp, 9 predicted proteins | sample 5562091 | NCBI WGS metagenome assembly JAABUZ01 (sample SAMN12813069, study PRJNA571459) | rock metagenome | isolation source: Antarctica rocks | place: Antarctica: Victoria Land, Linnaeus Terrace sud | collected 2015-12-21
GACCCCGGCCCGGTGCTTTGGGAGTATCTCGGCGCATCGCGTCTGTTCCCGCGCTCGCGCCTGTTCGGAGCCTACCGCATGACCTGGTTTGACTACGAAAGCGCGATGGAAGCCGACCAGCCGATGGGGTCTTTTTTATGGATTACCCGTAACGCTTACGCCGCCGTGGGCGGCATGGACCCGCAGTTCCCGATTTTCTTTAACGAGGTAGACTGGTGCTGGCGGGCCAAACGCGGCCACGGCCTGCCAATCTGGTACACTCCTGATGTCGTCGTCACGCACTACGGCGGCGGCAGCACCCGGCAGGTCAAGGCAAGCATGGTCCGCGAGTCCCACCGCTCCCTGCTGCGCTTCTACGACAAGCACTATGCTCATATTGCGCCGCCGGTGCACTGGCTTATTCGGACTGCTGTTCTGCTCAACGAATGGCGTTTGATGCGGCGGGCGAAATAGTGTCAAGAAAGAGCGTGGAAATTAGGAGCGTGGGAATGAATTCCTACGCTGTGGGGCGAAGCGCCGACCGTCCGCCTTCGCGGACGAAGAGTAGGGTACTCGTTCTTACTCTGCTCCTTGTCCACGCAGGTGGACACTCGGCGTCTGCGCCCCACAGCGTAGGAATTCATTCCCACGCTCTTCCTACACGGTTGAAGCGTACACTATTTCTATGACTGACATCGCTGTCATTATTGTCAACTGGAACGCACGAGAAGATTTGCGCGTGTGCTTGGCATCGCTGTACGCGGAGCCGAGGCCGCGCCTGGACTACGGCGTCTGGGTGGTAGACAACGCAAGCAGCGACGGCTCGGCGGCGATGGTAGCGGCGGAGTTTCCGATGGTGCATTTGTGCGCGAACACGGAGAACTTAGGCTTCTCGAAGGCCAACAATCAGGCGATTGCACAGACGGACAGCCGGTATGTGTTTCTGCTGAACTCGGATGCGGCTATTCATAGCGGGGCGCTGGAAGCGCTGGTGACTTACGCGGACAGCCACGCCAACGCGGGGATTTTAGGCCCTAAAGTGTTGAACCCGGATGGGACGCTGCAATACTCGTGCCGCCGGTTTCCGTCACTTGGCGCGGGCTTCTTTCGGAATACCTACTTGGGGCGTCTGTTCCCACACAATAAGTTTGCACGAGATTATTTGATGACGGATTTTGACCATGCGACAGACAAAGCGGTAGATTGGGTTTCCGGGTGCGCGATGCTGATTCGCCGAGCGACAATTGGTGAAATAGGCGCTTTGGATGAGCGGTTTTATATGTACTGCGAAGATGTGGACATCTGCCAGCGGGTTTGGGACGCCGGCCAGGAAGTCGTGTATGTGCCGGAAGCGGTCGTCACCCATGCGATTGGCCGGTCGAGCGACAAGAACGCAAACCGAATGATTCAGGAATTTCATCGGTCGTGGTACGAGTATGATTTGAAGCGGCATCCAAAATCGTCGGAGATTCGGCGGGCGGCGGTCTATTCGGGTCTCTGGCTCCGCGCCGCCGTGCGGATCGCCAAGCGCCGGACGGCAGGCCGCCGGGCGAGGCGCACATGAAGGAGCCTCTGAACACTCAGAAGCCGCTGACCAACGCGGTCGGGCTGCTGCTGGCGCTGACTTTGCTGCTGGCCCCGATTTATGCCGCCCAGCCGGACTCGCCACAGGCGATTGGGACTTGGGAAGGGGCCTCGTTTCTGTGCGCGGGGACGTTTCTCGCGGCAGGTCTGGCGCTTGTGGCCGCGCGGCGCGGCGGGGTGTTCGCCCGGCGGTTTTCGCCTGCCGAGACCTCGTTTCTGGCGCTGCTGGGGCTGGCGTTTTTGAGTATCCCCGTGCGGCTGGCGGTTCAGCACGGCACGGGGTACTTTGGCGTGATGCTGCGCGGGTGGAGCGTTCTCGCCGCCGATTTCGCGCTGTTCGCGCTGGCCCGGCGGGTCGCCGTCAGCCGCGCCTGGCTGTACGGGCTGGCGCTTGCGGCACTGGCAGGGTCGGCGGTTGTGGCGGATTTGGGGGTGCAGGAGTATATCGTGCATCTGCGGGCGGGGGATCGGTTTTGGCGCATTTTCGCGACGTCTACGCCGGACTTCCTGGCGGGCTATTTTGTGCTGCTGCTGCCGGTGACGCTGGCGCTGTTCTTGGAGATGCCGAGCTTACGCGGCCTGACGCCGCTGCTGCGAAGTGCGGCGTCGCTCGTGCTGGGGGTGGTTTTGCTGCTTCAGCTTGCCGCGCTTTTAACGACCGGCTCACGGTTCGGGCTAGTCTCGCTTTTAGTGGCGCTGCTGGTCTTTGCTGGGGGCGTCGTGTTTTCGGTCCGGCGCGGGCTGGCGCTGCCGAGAGCGACGCGCGGGCTGGTGGGAGTGCTACTGGCGGCGTTTGCTTTGGGCGGCGTGGTCTTTGCCCGGCCGGTGCTGGTCCGGCTGCAAAACTTTCAGGATAACTCGTCGGCGTTCCGAGTCTGGACTTGGCGCGGCAGCCTGCACATGGCTTTGTCTAACCCAATACTGGGAACCGGCGTCGGCACCTGGACGGATTTGTACCCGCGCTACGCGCTGACCGGATTTACCCGGCTGGCGCATGAATCGTACTTGCAGATGGCTGACGAATGCGGCATTCCCGCGCTGCTGGTCCTGCTGGCGGCGCTCGTGCTGCTGGCAATTTCTGTTGTGCGCGGCCTCAGCCAGACCCCGGTGAACGCAGAGGCGGGGAACTGGCTGCCTACCGACAGCCGCCTGCTGCGGTGCGGGCTGCTGGCGGCGGCTGCGGGCGGCGTCGTGCAGAACGTGATTGACTCGGACTGGTACGTTTTCTTTCTCGGCACGGCGTTTTGGACGCTGGCCGGACTTGCGGCAGCGGAACAAGGCCAGGAAACGGCGGAAGCGCGGCGACCTCTGCCAACCGCCGTTTTTGCCGCCGCCGGCAGCGTCACAGCGGCGCTGCTGCTGCTGACCGGAGCGCAGGGCGTCGGCGCGGGCTATGCGGTGGCGGCGTTTGCTCAAGAAAGTGCGGACCCCGGCGGCGCGGCGGAAAGCTACAACGCAGCCCGCGTTTGGGACCCGCTGAACGGGCGCTACCCAAGCGACTTAGGCTTCGGCGTGGAATATGTGCGTCAGGGTGACCCGCTGAGCGCCGAAGCGGCATTGGAAGCGGCGACGGCATTGGAGCCGAACTCGGTCAATTACCGGCGCTTAGGAACAATTTTGCAGGCGTCGGGCCGGAGTGCCGATGCTCTCGCTGCCTATCAAAACGGCCTGCGGGCCGAGCCGAACTCGGTGGAGCTGCTGCTGCGGTTGGCCCGGCTCAGTCCGCCCCCGGCGGCACTGGGGTACTATCAGCGCATCGCGGATTTGGAAACAAGCCCGGTCGGGACGGCGCGGGCGCTGGGCGAGTCGGTGGAACCAAGCTTTGCCTATGCCGACGCCGCGCTCGGCGACGCCGCCGCGCAGGCTGATCCTACCCGCGCAAATGGGTATTACCGCCGGGCCACCGCGCTGCTGGAAGCGTATGTGACTGCGGGCGGCAGCTTGAACGAGCAGCGCGAAGCGATCAACGGCGGGCAGGCCGATCCGCAGACGGACAGCGCTTTAAGCAGGCTTTACGGGCAGGTGATGACGGGCTATATCGCAGTCGCCCCGGCAGGTCAGCAGGGGGATTTACGGCGGCGGCAAAAAGAATTCGCGGCAAAATACGATGCAGTGGTCAGCCAGTCGTCAAAACCGGGTATCCTATAAGACAGATTTCTCAGGAGACAAGTGTATGAACATTACCGCAACTAAGCGTGCGCCCCAAACTAAAGGCGAGCGCAAGCAGCGTATCCGCCAGGGCTTTATTCCCGGCTCCGTATACGGCAAGGGCCTGGAACCGATGGACGTCGAGGTTTCCTCCAAATCCATCGCCGCCATCCTGTCCGCCGAAACCGGCTTGAACACGATCATTGACCTCGCAATCGCTGGGGACGACAAGACCCACTCCGTGCTGGTGGACCGGCTGGAGCGGAACCCGCTCACACGCAGCTTTCTTGCCGTCGGCTTTCATCAGGTCAAAAAGGGCGACAAAGTCACCGCTCAAATCCCTATTCAGCTCATCGGCCACCCCGACGGTGTGGATACCGGCGTTCTGGTGCTGGAACAGGCTTTAGAGGCAATCACGGTCCATGCTCAGCCCGCTGACCTGCCCGCGCATCTGGATGTAGACGTGGCCCATTTGCAGCCCGGCGACGTTCTGCGGGTTGCGGACTTGCCGCACAACCCGAAGGTGGACTTCACGAGCGCCGAAGCTTTGGCAATCGTGTCTCTGCACTACTCGCGCACGGCGGACGCTGTGGAAGCCATTAACGAGGAAGAAGCCGCCGGTGCGGTTCCGGTGGACGCTCTGACCGGCGAGGACGCCGTGACCGATCTCCACGCCTCCGACAAAGTCGAGTCCGATACGATTACCGGCGTTTAGAACGCTACCCTGACGGCCTGAATTCCAGTTACCCGGCACGCAAAGTGCCGGGTAACACTGCGCGTATGCCCCTTTTACCCATGCCCGCGTCATCAGCGACAAACACAGCGCCAAAATCACCTGCCCTCGAAAGCCTGCCCTACCTGGCGGCCGCCTTGCTTGTTTTTCTGGGCTGGATTATCTACGCCCGGACATTCCCCGTTCCCGTGTTCCCGCTGGATGACGCTTACATCGTCATCCATAACGCGCAGGTGCTTCTTTCCGGCAGCGACCCGAACTATGCCGGATCTTCCGCGCTGACCGGCACGACAAGCGAAGTGCATCTGGCCCTGGTCAGCGGCCTGATGACCTTCCTGCACCCACGTTCCGCGCTGCTGACCGCGCTCTGGCTGGCGACGCTGCTGTATGCGCTGGGCCTGGTGCGACTGGCGCGGGTCAACGGCGCAGGCCGAATAGCCGCCGTCGGAGTCGCCGTGCTGGGGCTGATTGCGGGGCAAGCGCCGCACCATTTGATGAACGGGCTGGAAACGGGGCTGATGCTGGCGGCGGTGACCTGGGCGCTTGTGCTGCTGTCTCGTCCGCAGGGTCAGCCAAGATGGATACTGCCCGCGCTGTGCGGGACTTTGCCGTTTATCCGCCCCGACTTGCTTCCCCTGGCACTGCTGTTTCTGGGCCTGCACGTCGGGCGGCACTGGCGGACACGTCAGGATATGCCCGCGTTCTGGCGACGCGCCGGGCTGGACATCGGCGTCGCGATCTTATTTGCCCTGCCGTGGGCGCTCTGGTGCTGGTCGTCGGACGGTTCCATCTTCCCGTCTACCGTCAACGCCAAGCGGTTTTATTTCGCGCAGGCCGGGTGGCCTGCCGGATTTCGTGCGAAGCTAGTCGCCAAAGGGCTATACCACTTCCTCGCCGATTTGGGCCTGCTGTCGGTTTTTGCCGTGTTCCTGGTGCGGACCTGGCTGGGCCGAGTCGGCATTGTTTACGGCGCGGTTTTGCTGGCCGCCTACTACGCGCAGTTCCCCGGTGCTCTTCTCACTTACGAAGGCCGCTATTTATTCCCGCTGCTGCCGTTTATTCTGCTGGGGGTTTTGTATGCCCTGCGCCTATCGCCGCCGGTCCTGCGCGTCGGCAGTGCGGTTCTCTTTGGGCTGGCGCTGGCGCTGTCTCTGGCCCGCTTGCCGGAGTTCTGGACGCGGCACAAAGCAAACTGCTACTTCGCGCAGCATGACCTGCCGGGGGTCGCCGAATGGTGCAATGGGCATTTGCCGCCGGGTTCCATTTTGCTCATCCATGACGCCGGTTATATCGCTTACGGGACACGCTTCCCGGCGGTGGACATGGTGGGCCTAAAAACCCCAAGCAGCATTCCGGTCCATCAAGCGCTGACTTATCCGACGAACGGCCGGGACCGCTACCTGGCGGTCAGCGAGATTGCGCTGCGCGGCCACACGCAGTACCTAGTGGCGCAGGATCGGTGGAACGACAGCTACTGCACCGTGACCGGCCTGGAAGCGCTCGGCTGGACGGTCAAACTGATCAACGCCGACTACGCCTACAAGATTTATGCGCTCCAGCCGCCGGCTGACCCCCGCCGCGCCTTGCAGCCCAACCCCGGCTTCCATGCGCCCATTATTTCGGGCGAAGGCGTGACGATCAAATAGCAGAGAATTTCATTCAGATTCCCCTAGCCCCCAATAATAGGGGAGCAAGATTCAAGAGGCTTGGCCTGTTCTTTTCCGGCTCCCCCATTATTGGGGGCTGGGGGGAATCTGGATGGCATTTTCTGCACCGACTCTACGCCGGCAGCGCGTCCACGGCGCGGTCAATTTCTTCCCGCGTGTTGTAAAAATGCGGCGAAAAGCGCAAATTGCCGCCCCGGTCGGCGGCGGCGACATTGGCGTCGGTGAGCGCCTGCATGACTGTGTCGTTCGGCAGATCACGGTGCTTGAACATGACAAGCCCCGCCCGCTGAGGGTCGGCGCGGGGCGAGACGACGTGGTAGTTCCTGGCTTCCAGCCTGCCGGCAGTGTAGTCTGAGAGTGCCAGTATTTCGGTGCCGATGGTTTCAATGCCGACTTCTTCCAGCAGGGACAGCGCGGACTCCAGGCCCACCAAGCCTAGAAAGTTCGGTACGCCTTCTTCGTAGCGCTGGGCGCTGGGCTTGGGCGAGAAGTCCAGCGGGTCGAACTTCATCACGTCCACCACCGAACCCGCACCCATGTTGACCAAACGCAGGCGGTCCAAAACGTGCGGGGCGATATACAGGCCGCCGGTGCCGCCGGGCGCAAGCAGCCACTTATGAGCGCCGGTCGCGACAACGTCAATGCCGAAGGTCTCCGCTTCCAGCGGCAGTGCGCCGAGGCCTTGAATCACGTCCAGCACGAAAATCGCCCCGCGAGCGTGCGCGGCGGCGGTAATGGAAGCCAAATCGCAGCGAAATCCCGTGCCGAACTGTATCCACGACAGCGTGACGACGCGGGTGCGAACGTCCATGACGGCGTCTAAATCTTCCGCCGTGAACGTGCCGTCGGGGCGGGTCGCGGCGAGGCGCGTTTCAATCCCCCGGTCCGCCTGCGCGTACCAGGGATACACGACGCTCGGATACTCGCAGCGGACACTGACCACGTTGTCCCCGGCGTCCAGCTTCAGGGCGTCGGCAATCAGCGCCAGACCCTGCCCGGTGTTCTTGGTCAGGGCCAGATGCTCAGGCGGCACACCCATCAGCCGGGCCATCCGCTCCCTTGCCTCAGTCCTTGCCGGACCCATGACTTCGGTGGCGAACTTCAGCGGGTGAATTGCGAACTGCCGAGCGGCCTCCGTCACCGCTGAAACGACGCGGGCGGGCGACGGCGAGATGCCGGCATGGTTCAGATAGATGGTCTCTTCCGTCACGGCGGAAAACTCTTGCTCACGATAGGACATCGGGTATACTGCTTTCATTGATTGGACTTTTATGCGGAAAGTTCGTGGAGAGGAGGACTACTCTTATGACTTCAGAAGACGCGGAAATTGCCCGCAACGTGCGCCGTGAACTCGGCAAACGGGCCATTGACGCGACCATGATTGACGTGCAGGTCAAGAGCGGCAATATCACGCTGGCCGGGCGCATCACGCACAAACGCGAAGACAAAGGCGCAAGCCTGCGCTCCGAAATAGACATTGTTATGAAGAACATGACCCGCGAGCGCCTGGTGCGCGGCTTTTTTGATCAGATGCAGTACGTCGTCGAGCATGACGACGACAGCGAGAAAGACAAAAGCAGCCGGGGCCGGATGCGCGGCTAGTGACCTGCCTTCTTTCAGAGACCTACCGCACCGCTTCGCTGTGGTCCTTCCTAAAGGAAGGATCAGGAAAAGGATAGGATTGGGATAAGAGAACGCGGCTCGCTACGCCCCTAAGCTGATTGTCCTCATCTTCCCTTTAGGGAGGAACCTGCGAAGCGAAGAATGAGCAAAGCAAGGAGGTAGGTCTCTGAAAGCAGTGAGTCCTACTCCCCGTGAATACCGGCGACGAACAGTGTTTTTTCATTCTGGTAGGTAACAGAGCCGGGCGCACTTTTGCGCGGCTTGCGGACATGCTTCTTGAGCGTATAATCTACGGGAATGAGCGACGAGTGCTTGACTTCGCTGCGGGCGGCGACCATCTCGGCGGCCTGCTGCAAGGCAGCGTGAGATACCGACGCCGGCTTGTTTTTGGCCCGGATAATGCCGTGCGCGGAAGTCGCCGCCCGGACATGGAGCCAGATGTCGGACGCCGCCGCAAGCTTTGTCGTCAGGTAGTCATTTGATACGGCGTTTTCCCCGACCAAAATTTCCCAGCCGTCAACCGTCTGGTAACGCTTGATTTTATGCCCCTCAAAGTCCGGCGGCGCTTGGCGCGGAGCCGCGTCAGGAGTGCCGGAAGTGTTCGGCGCGTTCCCGGTTGCCAGCGACTGCGCCAGTGAAAGGCGCAGGGCGGCGACTTCCGCCGAGGTCGTGACCCGCTCGGTCTCGCGCTCGGCCAGGGACAGCAGCACTGATTCTTCCAAAGCCTGCGCCCGCCGCTCTTGCAGGGTCATGGCGCTGAGGTCCGCCTTGCGGCTGCGCTTGTAAAACCGCTCGGCGTTTTCGTGGACCGTCATCGTCGGGTCCAGCGCGATAAAGCGCATGGTCGGCTCACCGCCGGGCAGGGGCGGCGCGTAATAATCCGGCACGGAGATTAGCGACTGCCCGCGCCGGATTTGAGACTGGTTCGTCAGCAGCAAGTCTCCGGCCTGACGGTATTCTTCCGCCCGTGCGGCGTTCCGCAGCCCTTGTTCCATCTCCGCCGCCTCACGCTCCCGCAACTTGCGGGTTCGGCGCAGGGCGGCCAGCAGCGAGTCGCGGGTGCGCTCGAATGTTTCCCGCCCAATAATGGACGACGCGGCATGGTCGAGCGCCACGCTGACGGACTCGCGGGGATGCTGGTCCGCCGGGGGGACGGAAAGCAGCGGCACGGGATACGCGCCCAGCATCCTGCCGGCGGGGTCGGTCCAGACACGCGGACTCCAGTCCCCCACCCGCACCACAGTCAGCAGCACCGCTAAAGCGTGATGGAGGGTCTGCGGCGTCAAAGTTTCGCCGGCCCGCGCCCGCGTTTCCGATGCCAGCAGCGGGCTGACGCCGGACCAGTGGGTCAGGAGCCATTCTTCCGCCTCATCCGGCGTCAGCGTTTCCGGTCCCAGTTCCATGCTCAGCGGAGCCGTTGGGTCGTGCCTGCCGCGCTGACGCGGCGGCGGCGCATAGGTCAGTCCCGGCTGGATTTGCCGCAGGCGGTTCAGCGTTCGCCCAATGTTCTTCGCCGCGCCGAGTATCATTCCCGCGCCGTTCACGAAAATCAAGTTGCTGTGCTTGCCCATCATCTCCGCAATCAGCACATACGGCGCACCGTCCACGGCCTTAAAATGCAGATGCAGGACACGCTCGCCGAAGCCCAGCGGCAGGGAAACGTCGGACAGCCACGCGCCGTCCAAATACCGGCGCAGGACCACGCACAGCGGCGGCGGGGTCGGCGGGTTCTCGCGGCGGGCAAAAGTCAGATGAGCGCGGGTGTAGGCGGCGTCGCACGAAAGCAGCAGGTCGTGCTTATGCCCGGCATGGTAGAAGCGCAGGACCAGCTCCAGCGGGTCCGGCTGGGTAATTTTTTCAATCTTTCCGCCGACCAAAGTCCGTCCCAGCTCGTCCCGCACGGCGGCAAGCAGCAGTGAATCAAATATCATGGCACCCTTAGTATACCCGACCCGTAAACGCTCTGAAAAATCCTTCCTGCTTTTCAAAATCAATTGACAAAACTTCGTGAAACTTGCTACAATTAAATTAGCAATGATTACAAATTTCTGTAACGCACGAATCTGGCATCCACGGGTGCGGAGACACACGCAGCAGCCTTGCGCTCCCGCGAGGCAGCATCAACAAGCACCTGTCTCCGACCCGCTTCCGACTGACGCCGCCTTCTAAGGCCGCACCGAGTCGAAGCGGGTTTTTTCGTTTCTGTCTAATTGTTTACTTTACTGCAAAATCACGAGACCGCCATAATCACGAGACCGGGGAAAGGATGATGACCACTGCTATGAGCCATGAAGTTCTTGTCTTGAACAGCGATTACGAGCCGCTGAATGTCTGCAACCTGCGTCGGGCCGTGATTTTGCTGTATCTGGGCAAAGCGGACATCCTGCACACGCACGAGGATAGCGATGCGCTCTGCCTTGTGACGAACGAAGGCCAGACCGTTGCCGCGCCGTCGGTCCTGCGCCTGCGCTACCATGTCAAGCGGCCGCTGCCCGACCTGAAGCTGTCCCGCCGGTCCATTTTCGCCCGCGACAACTACACCTGCCAGTACTGCGGGGTCCAGACTCGTGATTTAACCATTGACCATATCCTGCCGAAGCGTGCCGGGGGCGGGATGCACTGGGACAATTTAGTCGCCTGCTGCCGCCGGTGCAACGCCCGCAAAGGCGATAAATTGCTGTCCGCCTGCGGCATGAAGCTGGCCCGTCCGCCGAAGCGCCCGCGCTATGTCCCGTACATCAGCATGACCAAATATATCAGCGGCACCAAAAACGAAGTCTGGCGCGACTACCTCCCCGTCTTCCACGACGTCGGCGGCTCCGACAACTACGCCGCCACGGCGTAACGCATCGGCCTTGAACGGAATACAACTTATGGCTTTAGTGAAAGACACTGTCAAGGCATCTTCACCGGTCATCGAGCAAACACTCGATGACCGACCAATTTGGGAGATCATTTTGGAAAGCGGCCCGGACATTCCCCTGGAAGAACAGGCCGCTGCTCCACATGACGGCGCTCGGAACTATGAGCATTACTTGTATGGCCTCTCAAAAGAAGAGATGACTGAGGCATGAGACAAGTTTTTGCCGACACCGGCTACTGGGTTGCCATTATTGACGAAAACGATGATTTGCACCTCAAAGCCGTTTCGGTTTCCAGAACGCTAGGAGCGGTTACGCTCGTGACACATGAGTTGGTTCTGGTGGAAGTCTTAAATCATTTTTCCGGCTATGGACCGACTTATCGGCGTAAAGCGGTGGAAAACATCGAGCGCATTCGGCAGAACCCACGCACACTGGTTGTTGCAATGGACACAGAGCGTTTCACACAATCCCTGCTTCGTTATTCACGTTTCTACGACAAGCAATGGGGGCTGACCGACTGTTACTCATTTACGCTCATGGATGACATGGGCATGACGGACGCACTGGCTTACGACCACCATTTCCAGCAGGCGGGCTACCGTGCGCTGTTGCGCGAGGTTTAACTACCTGCCCGTCTTCCATGACGTCGGCGGCTCCGACAACTACGCCGCCACCGCGTAATCCTCACCAAGCCGCCTAAAGCAGTCAAGCCCGGCCACTCACCAGAGGGCCGGGCAAATTAATTTTGGTTCTGGAGAACCGCTTGCGCGACTCGTTCCCTATGTCGCATTAGTAGTCGTCCCAAATCCACTGTACAAAGCGTGTAACCCCGCTTCGGGTTGCTTAAGGCATACTGACTACTTTACCCGCGCCCATTATCTGCATTATAAGGTAATTCGGCTGTTCAATCCAGGCTGTAACCACGCAAACCACAGTTTGCATTTTAGCCATGGTTCAGAAGTTCAGGTCCAATTACATTAACTGACTTGTAACCGCCATCGGCAAGCCGTGAGACAGTTCATGCATATAGGCTCCCCATCAACCGGGTTTTCGTATAGCTCTTGGTGTTCCACTGGGGGATTGCCGCACACCCGGCATTTGTCGTCAAACAATCGTAGCTCCCCCTGTGGATGTTCACTTCCCGATATCTCCCACTCCGGCTTGGTTTTCTCCAAATGCTCCCGCATGATGCCTTCAAACGCCGTGGGGACCATCCCCTGAAACACTCCCCCGCCGGTATCTCCCTCTATCGTGCCGATGC
>JAABUZ0100008710.1_pt1 | contig 11857 bp, 10 predicted proteins | sample 5562091 | NCBI WGS metagenome assembly JAABUZ01 (sample SAMN12813069, study PRJNA571459) | rock metagenome | isolation source: Antarctica rocks | place: Antarctica: Victoria Land, Linnaeus Terrace sud | collected 2015-12-21
TGCCACATCTGCAGATGTAATCTGCCGCAGGTAGTCACGTGAGCAGATGAGAAAAACATTAAACCTGCATCTGCTCTGCTATGTAACATATCTGCTCTACTCTGCTTATCTGCACACTCTGTGCGGAGCCCTACACAGCACTGGTGTGAACCAAATTGGTCGACTTCAATGCCATTACGTCCCTTGTCCGATTCAAAAGATTACTTCGGAGCCATGGAATATGTTCTTGACTATACTCTTCTCGAGAGAGGTTGCCACCCTGTACTACATGTCCTGGTCGTTCAGAAATTGTGAGTCTACGTGTTGTCCCGCATGAGTAGAAGGAGACTGTCTAAGTTTCGCCCAGCTATCGTAGCATATAACTAACTCTTGAAAGTTTACGTTGCTTAATTTAACAGTGAATAGATTGCACAGCCCCTATCTTATCTGATCGTCCCTTCTGGGCTTACTATGTGGGACGGGAGCGGGGATTTTGTTAAAGGTGAAAACCCCTCTTCGTCGTATTGACCCTAACTCCCCCAAAGTTAGACCCTAAGTTAGACCCTAATATCAGAACCACTCCTCCTCTGCCCAAAATGACTGAAAAAGGACTTTCCGGGACGACGACTAGTGGCTCGCAGCGAAATGGAAGGCAAGTGGGGTCGAGTGAAAAGATAAAGTCCTCCAATTTGCAAGGACGAGCAAAGGCCATCCCAGATGTGGACATGGATGAGGAGACGACGCAAGCCATTCCCCGCGACTACGGATGTACAAAACGCCAACTTAAATCTCGGCATGTTCAGCTCATAGCGCTAGGCGGTACCATTGGCACGGGTCTGTTTCTGGGTAGTGGCGCGGCTCTTGCCGGAGCTGGTCCTGCAAGCGTTTTAATGGCTTACGTAATTATGGCAACTATTGTCTTCTGTGTTGTTACGGCACTTGGGGAGATGACATCCTTTCTGCCGATTCCTGGGTCAAGTGTACCCTACTTTGTCGATAGGTATGTTGACCCAAGTGTCGCGTTCGCTGCAGGGTGGAACTATTACTACGCTTTTGCAATTCTTGTGCCCACTGAACTTACCGCTGGAGGTCTTGTAATCGGCTACTGGATTGATAGCGTCAATGTTCGAGTATGGATTACCGTTATGTTGATTGTTATCTTTGCGCTTAATATCTTCACCGTGCAAATTTATGGTGAGGCAGAGTTCTGGTTTGCTGGGACCAAAATCATTGCTATCATCGGATTACTGTTGATGACACTTATCCTCATGTGTGGTGGTAACCCGCAGCATGATGCATTCGGATTTCGATACTGGAACAATCCTGGTCCATTTGTGCCATTCCTCGTTGGAGGTTCCCTTGGAAACTTCTTGGGATTCTGGAATTCGTTCGTGAATGCCGGTTTTGCATACATTTTTGGGCCTGAAATTGTATGTCTTTCTGCTGGTGAGACAATATCTGCTCGGCGAAATATACCAAAAGCCGCGAGAAGGTTCTTTTACCGCATTGTCTTTTTCTACGTGTTGGGTATACTAGCTATCGGGATATTGGTACCAAGCAATAGCCCGCAGCTTTTGAACGCAGCAGGACAGTCAACAGCGGCAGCGAGTCCATTTGTGATTGGTATTCAAATGGCCGGGATCCCAGTTTTAAATCACATTATCAATGCGGTGATTTTGATTTCGGCTTGGTCTTCAGCAAATGGCTATGTTTTTGCTGCCTCCAGGACTCTTTACTCTTTGGCACTGACTGGAAATGCTCCACCCTTTTTCAAATATTGTACTAAAAGAGGTGTCCCAATTTGGTGTGTATGCTCCGTTTTTCGTGCAACGACTGGACGAAGGCTTCGAGAGGGATCGTGGAAAGAATGCACTTCTTTACGCGGTATGTGCATTAGCCACCAAAACGGCGAACAAGCAGCAATTTTGGAATGTGGGAACGGAATGGGCGAAAGCTGCACGAAAGATGCTTTTCGACTCTATAGATGATATCAGTGTGAGGAATCTCATGTGTACAGTCCTACTTCATGAGCACGCTACTTGTACTGGCGAGCTTGGGCTGTGCTTCATGTTTTCAAGCATTGCAGCAAGGCTTTGCCAGGCCCTGCAACTCAATCTGGAAGCCGACTACGACGTCTTATGTGCAAACTCAAGCTTGCCACCCACGGAGAAGGAAAGTAGACGACGGCTCATGTGGGCCTGCTATTTAATTGATGTCATCATTACGGCTGGAGTGGATCAGCTTCAATTGATTCGAGCCAGCGACATCAAAATACAGCTCCCTTGTGACGATCAATACTTTCTCCTTCGCCGAGCCTGTATTACAGAGACACTTGAACCGGGAAGTATCTTGGAGTTCATACCGCTAGACCAAGTACCCGCGGATTCCGCGGAAAAACTTGGATATCGGGCTTATTTTGTTCGCCTGACGAGTATACGCTCGCGAGTTCTACGTTACATCAAGCATTATACGGCCGAAGAAGTTCCATGGAACAGTAGCTCGACTTTTCAGCTCCTTCTTAATGATTTAAATCAGTGGAGAGACTCACTGCCGGAAGATTTAGCTTTTACTGAGGAAGTCATTTACCTGCGCAAGGATCAATTGCAGTTGGCACCACTTGTGTATCTGCATTCCGCCTACCATACATCCTATTGCGATCTCTATCGTATTATGGTCCCATTCATGGCATTCCCTCCCGAAGCCCACACCCAATCTCACTATGCGCTCCTTCAGAATTCCTCACACACTCACAACAAGCTTGGTTTCACCATTCGACAAAATCAACAGAGATCTTTCGTATTGCCCTTCAACACGCACCTGTTTCGATGAGTGAGCGCTCCACTGCCATGATGGCATACGAGGGTATCCGCGTGCAACTTGTGTACATCACCAAACTCGTTCCTGAGGAGCACCGCGAGGCAGAAATGCCGTTTGTCTCATCACTGGTGGATACAAACTTGACTTTTCTCCGCACCTTGCAAGAGTTTCACCCCTCTGTGCAGTATGTAACGAAAGCGGCGGAGAAATTGACTGCAAAGCTACATTCGAGCATGGTACGGCCGGATGAGAGCGGATCGAATAGTCCCCGGCGTCAAAATGACTTGTTCCCAGTGCAGGCGTCAGCTGATGTTATTCTCCACCCGCTCTCAACATTCCGTCTTGTGCGCGCAAAATTACCGGAACGACAAGCTCCAGAGACCACAGCGTCATTCACTCCTGGTATGAATAATGTTGTACCGTTCAGTCATCTGAGCATGGATCGTGGACTCGAAGGGACCTATGAACGGTGGCTTACGTTGACATCAAATCAAGACGACCGTACCGTATTCACCCCTTGGAGTGACACCAACAACGGTCACTACGCTGATGGTTCAACGTCCTCTTCTTTCGCAGCTTAAGATATTTGTGGCAGACCCTACTTTCATCCATTGTTTGAGTTGGCCGTTCGAAATATTCGTAAGGTTCGATGGTAACCGTTCTATGGCATGTTGTTTGTCGATGAGCACTGGGATAACATGACGCAGCAGTAGCACAAGAAGGAGAGTTGCAAGAAGAGCAGATTCTAACTACACGCTATGGAATGGTGAAGTCAATTCGGGTAGGGAGGTTTAGCGAGCCGGCAATTTCCTTGGCAGTCTCATACCGCATCCATGAGCTGATGTCTTCCATACCGTCTCGAGCAATAATCTCTGCAAATTCGGGTGTGAGACCAACGACCCCGGTCTCCTTGGCATAGGCCTCGTATTCCTTTAAAAGCTCCTCGAGCTTATCTTTATGCGTGCTTGCGAGGTCATTTATTTCTCCTGGATCTTTGGATAGGTCGTAGAGCTGCCAGACTTCTGGGCCTTTGGGCTTGTTGACGAAATTGATCTTCCATTCTCCCTTGCGTAGAGCTGCTTGACCAATCAACTCCCACCCTGTGACATGGTCTTCTTCGTGGATTCGCGACGACTTTCCTGAGAAGTAAGGAACCCACGAAGCGCCTCTCATACTCAATACCTCGCGACCATTGTAGACCTTACCTGGTATTGCTGCACCCGCCTTTTCCAAGAAAGTTGGCATAAGATCCATGATGGTACAGAACTCGTGGCAGATGTTGGTCGGGTTCTTTATTTCAGCCGTGGGTTTCACAATCAAGGGAACTCTTACGCCTCCTTCTGTTGAGTAGGACTTATTGAGACGTGATGGAGCTGTAGCAGCTTGCGACCAGCGTGCTCCGTACCATACAAAGCTATTCCGGCGACCAATGTTGTCAAGAGAGTTATCGTAGTACTTTTCAATATAATCAAATAGATCACCTCCAGCCATAAGAACAGACTCTGCTTTGACTCCCTCGGCGCCATTGTCGGACATAAAGTAGATCTCCGTGTCATCGTACATTTCATTATCCTTCAAGTAGGCCAATACGCGGCCAATGTTGTAATCCATTCTATCCACCATACCAGCATAAACTTCCATGGATCGAGCAGACTTTGCTCGCCATTTATCGTCCATAACATTCCATTCCGGTACTTCTGGGGCCACGACTGGATGTGGGACAACATCCTCCGGCACGAGCCCCTCTCGCTTTAAGGCAGCGAGACGTCGAAGTCTCAGCACATCAGGTCCTTCGTCATAACGTCCCTTGTAGCGATCCGAGTTTTCTTTTGGACACTGCAAAGGCCAATGGACTGCTGAAAATGCGAGATAGGCAAAGAAGGGTTTCTCCTTGGGTCTCTCGTCCATGAATTGTAACAATTTATCCACATACGTATCTGAAGAGTAGAAATTTCTTGGAAGTTGTGTGTTGTCAACATACTGGTCATCTTCCATATGCAAGGCTACACCGCCAAGTGGGGGTTTCATTGTTGCCTCCGGACGAGGCTCCCATCCGAAATGGTTCCCTCCGCCTCCAAGCAGCGTAAAAGACCTCGTGAATCCACGGGAAACTGGGGCATGCTCAACTTTGAGCCCAAGATGCCATTTCCCGGACATCATGGTATGATACCCGTTATCTCTAAGAACCTCCGGAAGCGTTGCAACGTTCGATGTGAGATAGCCTTCATGGCCTAGCTTGCCCTGGTGCGATGGATGCGCCGCAAGGAATTCAACCAATTGACCTAATCCCACTAAATGATGGTCTGTGCCACTCATGAGCATGGATCTAGTCGGGGCACATTGTGCGGCAGTATGAAAGTCTGTAAAGCGTGTGCCGTCCTTACCGAGCTGATTCACACTTGGTGTGTTGATTTCAGATCCAAAGCACCCTGTGTCTGAGAAGCCGAGATCATCTGCTAGAATGATAAGGAAGTTTGGCTTCTTGCCCATGTTTGTTTCTTCTATGAAGCGGGAGCTCATGCTGGGGTCTGTCTGGCGACATATTGGCGAACGGGAAAGTGGGAATTGAGCGAGATCCGAGTGGGATGAGGTCAAACAGCACACCATGAACAGGGTTTCTACGAGTCTTTTCAACGCCAAGATCTCATAATGTTGCCCACCTCGGCCTTCTCCTCCATAGCAGTAGAGTAGAGGTGCGACGTGAGGAGTAATCGAGAGAGATCTTATCAGGATTTCTTCTCTTGGGAAAGTTGAAAATAGAACTGATTGAAATGTACTACTACCGACATTACCACGTTTAGCGGCTTTAGCCTATACCAGCATTCACTCCAAGCCCTCGGATACCATGCAAATCCGATGGTGTAGGTCTGTGCGAGCGAGTAGCGGAGCTGCGGGAATCGCTCCCACAGCCGCATTTCCCCACAATAAAACAGTGCCTCAAGTTTGAGCCATCACTGGTCGATTGGCTTATTGACGCTGCAAAAGCATTCTCGGACATCGAGGAGAAGCCATTTGTGCAAATGATGAAGGTGCTGATATGCTCTTTTACCATAATACGGTGAGACGAAGAATCTTGAACAGATTTGATGCCGCCAGAAAAGTCCCCTGAGAGAAACTGCAAGATTTATAATCATTTATCGCAGTGGCCACATATTGCTGGACAAGTCCAGGTAATCAGTCTTTCGTTGCCAGCATAGGCCATTGGGTAACAAAAAATTCTTACTACATGGACGAAGTCCTAGAATTTCGAGGTCTACATAGTAGTCATACTGGCGTGCTGTTGGCTCGCAATTGCTGGTCCATTCTGGAACAAAATCTACATGCGATTACAAGTGCTGAGTTTACGTTTGCCACAGCTGCCGAGTACTCTGCAGCGAGTGTCCGCGGTATTCCACTTTCGGGTCGTGCGCGAGCGACTCAAGACGCTCGAGGAGTAGTTAGAGACGCATCGCGCGGTGAAACGCAGCGTGTTTGGTTGCGACGAGATGCACTTCCCTTTGGCGACATGGCCCTCTTGAACTGTGTAACCAAATAGCAGCTATGTCCCGCGTAGCACTTGCTATCTTATTAAGTCACAGAGCTCCAGTAAATTGCGATAGCAGTGGTTTCATTGAGTTGTCGATGGAATTGCGTAAGATATGTATGTACATGGGAAAGAACAAGGGCGGTGTCTGGTGTCTAATTGTTTCGTTGGTTCACTGGAATAGCCAAGTACGGCACATCAAAGCGGGGAAGCGAAACGGACGAAGAACGTCACCCATGCTGCTGAAGGACAAAGTCATTGTGATCACGGGGGGAGCCACCGGAATTGGCAGTGCAATCGTTCGGAAATGTCTCGAGCATGGCGCAATGGTAGCTTGCAATCACCATCCTTCCCAGTCGGACCAACCCATACTGGCGACCTTCAAGGAACATTCGACGCAGGGCAAGATCATTTGCGTGGCGGGCGATATCAAGGAAAAAACAGCTAGCGAAGAGCTAATTCGCCGCGCGGTTGAGAAATGGGGGAGAATCGATGGGGTTGTTGTGAATGCTGGCATTTGCCAGTTTTATGATTTTCTAGACCTCCCTGAAGACGTGATTCGGGAGACTGTGGACGTGAATCTCGTTGGTGCCATACTCTCCACACAGGCTGCTGGGAAGCAATTCGCAAAGCAGCAGGGAGGAGGCTCCATTATTGGAATTGCTAGTGTTTCTATGCTTGTAGGAGGAGGCAGACAGGTACATTACACGCCTACAAAAGCTGGCATTCATTCTCTCATGCAATCCTCAGCAATCGCACTTGGAAAGTACGGGGTCCGGTGCAATTCGATTCTCCCAGGTACGATTGAGACGAGGCTGAATGCATTCTTGCTGCAAGGCGAAGACCGGATCAGGGCGGCAGCAAGGCAGCCGATTGAACGGGTTGGAGAACCAGATGACATCGCTGGCCCCGCAGTATTCCTACTCTCGGACATGAGTAAATTCATGTCTGGGTCCCAGCTACTTGTAGATGGTGGTATGGTTGCCAAATGCGGTGCTTGACAACGTTCATTCCTCAAGTAGGTGTTGATACATTGCGCTCGTAATCGATGGCATATCTATGACTTTCTGATTCTTCAGTGACGCCATTTGAAACAAGTATTGGCAGAAGTGATTTTTTAAAGCTCACGTCCACAATTTTAAATACCGGCAATCTTAGATTTCCTTCTTTTGTGGGATACAGCTCAAATCGGATCAATTGTTGCGATATTGGTAAGATCCTGAGTGCAACCAAGCGTGGTCCGGACATTGCGAAATCATCACTACCTTCGCTCGAGACATTGAATTGGAGAAGGTACCGCGTCGGATTTTCAATGTGTAGCGATGCCAAGATCTTGTTTTCGCTCCGGTCCACCTCCAAAAGCACACGTGGTTCGAGCTGCGCGACTTGGATGTGCGCTAGTGGGAGGGTGAAAGTGTTCATGGCAACATTGGCCCCACGCTCTCGAATCCAATATATCGCAAGCGTAGTGTCGGCAAAAAGCCTGCTTTCCTCTTCATTCGCATGCCGTTGCATCTGGAGGCTAAAAACTTCGACCGTTCTAGGACTCTCAGAAGTTAAAATGGACTGTGGTTTGAGCTCGAGGATGTTCTCACCACAGGCCGGGGGCAAGCCTTCTAGCTTGAGAGTTGCCACTTGAACATTCTCAGCACTCAAGTTTTGACATTCCATGATTACTACTAAATCCCAGTTTTGTGCAACCTCGTCACCAACTCGATTAATACTCTCATTTGTATCAAAGACACTTGGCCATAGCGGTGAATTCCGAGGTTGCAACTTCAAATCCAGACGAAAGGGCTTGCTCACCGGCAGATCAACCTGTAAGGACTGAATGATTTTAATTTCTCTATCGGATTGGCGAAAGTAATTGGCAGTCAATTCAAAGCTAATGCTGGCTGTGTTTGATGGGACGCGAAGAAAGAGATATTGAGTCATTTCTGCTTCTGGGGCTAGATTAGTCTCTAAATGTGTTTCAATTGATGACTCTTCAAAGGAAACAAAGGAAACCGGGAGAGAATTCTCAGATGGGATTGTCAAAGCCATGTTTGTAATAGTGATTTCTTCCTCTTCTTGATTCACAAATTGCAGGGGTAATTGTAGTCTTTCATCATAATAAGCAGACCCATGAAAATCAAGATTTATCTTCAATCTCGGAAGCCTTGGTAAGATTTTGATGGTAGAGACTACTTCTCGACGAATAGCTGTGACCTTACGACTTCCCTCCCTTATTGAAACCCAATGAGCCAGGCGTGGATTTACATTTGACACTTCGTAGAGCAACTTCAAAAGAAATGGGCTTGACATTATGAATTCGGCTTGTAAAGCTTTTCCATTTCCAGGCGTTTTGATGATTTGAGAGAATTGGAAGACTCGCGTTTCGTTTGCTTTCCATGTAAGATTTACGAAAGCAGCTAGCTCTACTCCAGATTCATCGCCATCCGACTGAACAGTCTCAATTTCTTCAAAAGCATGAGATGCCCCTTGAGAAGAGTGAAGTAGACGTATCGATCTCAACGGCTCTCCTAGTCTGATCAGAAGCTCTTTCAGTTGGACGAGTGGAGCGCTGTCACGCATAAAGGACTCTACTGTCACCTGTATGGGAACAGTAGATCCCACGTGAGCTGAAGTATTGCCAAATACCACGCGCGCTCTTATCGGAGAAAGTAGTCCATCAGAATTTACTACATTGTCAACTTCTTGCTCACTGTCAGTATTTAGAATTGAATCAAATTGAGGTGGCTCGACTACGAGCGGAAGCTCTGTTTGTTAGCCAAGTTATAAATGCGCTCTACCGCGTGACAAAAGTTCAAAGCTCACTAGATTGGCGATGTTTTTCTTATCCAGCTTCTTTGCACATTGCAATGCTGCGTTTAAAGTTGTAGACAAAGGAATGAGAAACCTATCTTTTCTGAACGACGCAGCAGAGTCTAAAAAAAGCTCAAGAGCTTTGTCGTAATGCTCGAATTTCTGGTAAACTCGCGCCAGCTCCAAAGTCGTACTCAATACCCATAGTGGAGATTTTGCTCCGTCAAAGCAGCTCTTCGCAGTAAGGAGGTCAGTAGACAGCAGTTGACAATAGTCTGTTTTGTATTCGTCTTTAGGCTCAGCAACCATGTACGTGTTGCGCACATCAACATTACTGCGTGCATGTTTCATTCGTTCTTCACTGTAATGAGCTGCCTGTCGATAGTATATCCCGGGTTGGTGTAATGTATCTTGTGGATTCACAGCTAAGGCATTGAGGCCGCGCTCAATAGGGGCTACTACATGAGCAGGAAATGCACTGCGGGAGACATTGGTACACAGTTCCGCAAAGCAACGGTTCTGTAATGACAACCAAGCCCAGTAGTCGTATAGATCTGGGCCCATCCCTTTACCACTAATCAAGGAAGACACGCGAGACGTGTGAGCATTGAAACGTCGCGCACATGACGAAAAAGATTTTGCGTAAAGAAAACTTCGACAGATTTTGAACGCCATAGTGTCCAAAAGCATTCGCGCCTCATTCCATCTCTGGCTTCTGGGCGTGTAAGCGGTGGTCTCGAGCAGTGTGACAATTCCCTCATACGCAGCCTCATAGCTTCGGGACGCATTTTCCATATCTTGCTGGATTTCTTGAAACGTGCCCAATTTGTAATCATACCTTGACAATATTGCCGTGATTGGGAGCGGAGTTGGTTCCGTTGGAGTTGCGGTCTGGCTTCGGCCTCGTCTTCTTTTAGTGTTCTTTGCTTTTTCTCTGTAAAAAGCAATGGCTTCTGTCGAAAGGTTTAGTAAAGCTGATTTGATCTCGTTAATCATCTCCGGATCACTGGCAACAACATTGACAAGATAACGAGTATCTAGACCAGCAAGCCTCCGCAAAGAAATCAATCGCTCCACAGATATTGTCTCTCCCTCACCAGCAAGAGTAAAGATTGTTATAATACCAAAAGGACTGTAGAATGCTTTGGTCTTCGCCATCTCAATTGCTAATCTCTCGTCATGTAAAACATCCATGGGAACTTTGACAATCTGTAAAACGATACATGGAATGTTGCTTTGATACCGCTCAATCCATTGAGCTCCTATGAGGCCATCTGGATACAATGGAGCTTCTGTGTTAAACGGAGATAAAGAGGAGTGGAGCTTTCTGTGGCCTGCTCCATTATACTGGAGAGACGTTGCATGTAGCTCTTTCACTTTCTGTATTCGGTAGAGTATTGAAATCTGCTTTCCCTGCGTTTGGTCTCTTACTGCACCGCTTTGCCATATGCTCCTTTCATTCCAGCTGCACAAGGATTCTACACTCGAGAGTACAGACTCATTCTCACTGATCTCAGCAGTCACATGAATGTGAACAAGAGGCTGCAAGTGAGCCAAATAGGCAAACGGGTAAGATTCCATGAACTTGCAGCTCCGTCATGCCTGTGTATTTATCAGACGATTGATCTACCGACCGACTCTACAACTTTGGTTTCTTTACAAAATAGTACGGACCAAAACTTTGCTTTGTAAGCTCCAATGGCTGCCAATTGACGTGTGCTTCGTCAGGTTGATCTTTGGCAGCAATGGCCAGGTCCATCGTAATCTCCATTTCCTTGACTAGACTCGTCAATGGTTCTACACGAGACGTGTCGATCTTTTGGACACGTTGTACAAACGACAACTGCTGGGCAAGATCCTTTTTCATGCCCATCTCTTCTTCATGGTGTAGAGGCATTGGCAGTGCAGACAGGCGCAGCAAGTGGTGCAACTTTTCCGTAGACACATCAGAAGGCGACACCTTTGCAGAAAACAGAGTCTCTCGCGCAGACCACGATGACTTTTGGAATACTTTTCTCCATGTCATGTCATCTCTATCTCGTGTCAGATCTGGCCCAAAATGACGTCGTTTTATTTACCTATAGCGAATCAACACGGATGGTATATGGAGGGACATGATGAACCTTCATCCACGAATTGGTGTTCAGATGCGACAAAGGCAGATTTTCGTCATAGGTGAAAGCATTGGAGATGACGTGCGGAGGGCGGGCTTATCGTGTTCAAACCTAAATGGAACTGAAGGCCTTAGCTGGAGTATCTTCCCTAATCTTAGTATGAATGACAACGCCTCATGTTGAGCTTCACCATCCAGCATGTATATCTAAATAGATATGCTATGTTGTTCAATTGATCGCATTATCCATCAAATGAATCAAATTAGAACCTCACATTCGTCATTGCCGGCGAGTAACCGCTGAGGCCTCAATTTCCACCTTGAACTCCGGCTTTGACAATGCTTTGACAATCAAAAGGCAACTTGCCGGTCGATGGCCTTGCAAAAAGGCTGTGATTTTCTCTACCAACATGCGTCGTGTGGAATCACCATCGTATTCAACAACGTAGTAGACCAATCGGGTCATATCATGCAACGTTGCGCCAGCAAAAGACAGGCATGTCTGTGGACCTTGTGGAGGCAGAGATCGAACTGCTCTTCAAGAGAAGACGGAATCTCACCGGACGGTGTAGTTGCTACTTGTCCAGCTATAGTGATTAGATTGGTGTCACCAATAGGAG
>JAABUZ0100008712.1_pt1 | contig 11854 bp, 15 predicted proteins | sample 5562091 | NCBI WGS metagenome assembly JAABUZ01 (sample SAMN12813069, study PRJNA571459) | rock metagenome | isolation source: Antarctica rocks | place: Antarctica: Victoria Land, Linnaeus Terrace sud | collected 2015-12-21
CAGACCGGTTTCGGCGGCCAGTGCGCCTATCCTCCAGGTCTGCTCCATGTCACTGACGGTAGATCCTTACGTGGCGTCAGGTTCAACCCCTCGGAGAAGATCATCTCCGCGACACCTAGCATGCCGTCTTGAGCCCACCGACGGTCGCCTGTTCTTCGTGGCGCAGCGCCCGGACGACCGTCCCGTTTTGGAAGTTCGGTCGAACGGTGGACGGCAGTCTGTCAGCTTGGATCGGTGAACGTCTGATGCGTGGGATCCAGGCGCCAGGTGAGCATGACATGGTCACTGCGGTCGTTGCCGCCGCTGGAGATGTACGTCGCTAGTGCTGCCGGGTTGTCCGCCTCGGTGAGGACCCACATCCCGTAGCAGCCCCGCTCACGAGCCCGGTCGGCCAGGACCCTCACGAGTGCGTTACCGATGCCCCGCCGCTGAAACTGGGCATCGACGGCGAGTTCGTAGAGGAACATCTCGGTTCCCTTGTCGGGGTGGGTGACCTCGACGCCCGAAACGAACCCGGCCGGCGATCCGTCGACGTAGGCGATGCCCAGGTGGTGACCGGGCTGCGCCAGGAATCGCTCGGCCCACTCAGGGTGCACCTCGTAGTCGAAGAGGTGGCTGGCTGCCACGACAGCGTCCGCGTCCACGGTGGTCATCCAGCGCAGGTCCATGGACACAGGGTGCCGCAGGCGTCCGCAACGGATGGGCTACCGGCAGCCCGTTCGCCCTGCTCGGCGTTGTCGGCAGGCCGTGGCACGCTCGCTTTCATGCGACACCGTTACCGACGCCGGCGGGCGTTTCGATGAGGGACGGCGAGGCCTCGGTGACGGCGCAGCGGGTCGCCGCGCACCGGCTGAACTTTGACCGGATGTCCACCCCCTACGGCGATCCGACGGCCGATGAGAGGTTGTCTCGTGACGTGGCCGGCGAGTCGACGACCGGATCCGCCGAGCGGATGGCCGACTACCTGGCGGCGCGTACCACGTTCTTCGACCGGACTGTGGTCGCTGCGCTCGATTGCGGAGTCACCCAGGTCGTAGTGGCGGCCGCCGGGTACGACGGCCGAGCATGGCGCTACGCCAAGCCGGGCGTCCGTTGGTTCGAGGTGGATCATCCCGACACCCAGCGTGACAAGCAGCGCCGGCTGCAGCGACTGAGTATCGGCACCGACCAGCTGACGTTCGTGCCGGCCGATTTCACGGCCGACCAGGTCGGACCACGGCTGGCCGCCGCCGGTCTCGACCCAACCCGGACCTCGCTGATGCTCTGCGAGGGTGTCGCCGCCTACCTCGACCGGCCCGTTCTCGTCGCCCTGCTGCAGGGACTCGCCGAGGTTGCCGCACAACGCAGCCGGCTGGCCATCAGCCTGTCGGTCGCCACGGGCTCACCCGGGCTCGCCGACCGGCGGGCACAGTTCCAGGCTGGCGTGGCCGCCTTCAGCGAACCCGCTCGAACGGTCCTGACCGCCGATGACGCCGACCCCCTGCTCATGGCGGCCGGCTGGCGTCCCGTCTCCATACCGAGCGAAGCCGGCCCTGACCGTGAACGGGCACGAAAAGCAGGCCTGGTCACCGCTGAGGCCGCCCGTCCCGTGTGACCATCCTCATGTGCGGGCCGCGACGGCCGCGCGCGCGATGTCGGGCAGCTCGGTCAGGGTGATCGCTGCCTGTCACCGATCCTCCGCGTGGCTCGCACGGAAGCGTTGCTGGCGTGCCCGCTGCCCGCAGGGAGACTCGGCATGCCACCGTTTGGTGTTCGAGCGGGTTGTGTCGTAGAAGACCAGACGGCATGGCGTTCGCTGGCACCGGCGTAGCCGCGCCGGATCAATCTCGCTCAGCTCGGTCACTACCTGGCGAGCGAGCCGGGATGCGAGTGTGGCGTCTTCCCAGAGCAGGCGAGTGCGCAGCCCGTTCGCGCGGTCGTGTTCGAGCCGGACACGCGCCCGGCTCGGGCTGGCGAGATCGCTCAACTGCCCGGCCGCTCGGCCGGCCGGCTGGCCGGCCAGCACACGGTCGACCAGTGCGACAACGACGCGGTGCAGCTCCCGCAGACAGGCCAACTCGCCTTCAGTCACCGTGGGCACATCGAGCGCCGCGGCCGTGCCCTCACAACTAGCCAGCGGGTCGGGCCGAAATGCGGGGCCACGACCGGGTCTGCGCTCGGCGGTGAGGTTTGTCAGCCGGACCAGTAGCTCGGCGCTGATCAAATGCTTCCCTTTCGGCTACGGCGGACACGAAGTCCTGCGAACCCGGGTTCCGATGAACCGCGTGCGTGGACGCGTCGTGAGCTGGTTGACGCGTTGCACGTTGGGGTGCGCGGAGTAGATCCGCAGCGACTGGTCGGCGTCCTCCCGCGATGCCCACTCGCTGACCACCAGCAGATGGCCGGCATCGTCAAGGTCCTCGATCAACTCATGCGAGACGTAGCCGTCGAAGGTCGGCATGTCGTCCAGCCAGATCGCCTCGGTCAGCTCGCGTCCCTCGGCTCCCGCCTCCGGCTGGAAGAAGGACTCCCACACCGACAACACCGTCATCGCAACGACCTTCCCTTCTCGAATTCATCAACGGGCTAGTTGCACATTAGACCGTTACACGACGAGTGTCGAGGCTCCGAGCTTGCGTCCGTAGCCGGATCCGCATCCGACACCGTGAATGCGGCACGCGGCATACCGTCGGCGTGAGATTCCAAGCGGTAGTCGAGTTGGGCGGTAAGATCGCGACCGGGCTCGCGGTCCCGGACGACATCGTCGCGGCGCTCGGGCCGAGCAAGCGGCCGGCCGTTCGGGTCACGATCGGTGCCCACACCTACCGGACGACGGTGGCTTCGATGGGTGGCCGGTTCCTCGTGCCGCTCAACGCTGACAACCGCGCCGCGGCACGGGTCAGCGCGGGCGACGAGGTCGACGTCGATATCGAGCCAGACGACGATCCGCGCGAGGTCGCGGTGCCGGCAGACCTCGCCGCGGCACTCGGACACGATGCCGAGGCGCAGACGTTCTTCGAGAAGCTCGCCTTCACCCACCGCAAGGAGTGGGTGCGCCGGGTCGAAGAAGCCAAGAAGGCCGAGACCCGCGCGGCCCGCATCACCAAGACGGTCTCCTCGCTGCACAACGGCACCCGCACGCACTGATCGGCTGCATGACGATCGACCCGTGTCCCTTGAGGATCCCGTTGCGGGACGAGGGCGCTGGTTGGTCAGGTCGGGTAGCGCCGGGTGAGTTCGGTACCGATCCGGGCGAGTTCTGTTCGAACTGACATTGGTTCCACGACCTCGACCTGCGCGCCCCAACCGGCCAGGTGTTCGGCGATCATCACGGCCATCGGCGCGGACAGTCGGACCCGAACACGCCCGTCGTCGGGTGGGCTGTCGACCGCGCAGTGACGGCCGAACTGGGTGCGCAGCACCGGGAGCAGCTCGGCGTCGATGAGGACCGTCGCCGAGACAAGGGAGCGGCGTTGCTCCATCTCGTTGACCACGTGTTGCCACGCCTGGGACAGCTCGAAGTCGGCGGGGCGATCGGCGGCCAGATCGGTGATCACGGTGTCGATCACCCGGTCAACGCGGAAAGTTCGTTGCCCGTCGTCGGTCCCGGCCAGCAGGTACCAGATGGCGTCCTTGTCGGCCAGACCCCAGGGATCGACCAGCCGCTGGGTACGCTCCCCGGCCCGGTTGGCGTACACCAGCCGGACCTTGCGGCGAGCGACCACGGCGGTCTGCAACATCTCGACCAGGGCGGGCCGTTCCGGGCCGTGCTCACCCCACCGCGCCGGGTCGGTCACGACCGCGGTGGCCGCGGCCTGGGCGTCGGCGCGGAACGTGGCGGGCAGGGCGTGCACCAGCTTGCGTAGCGCCGACTTCGCCTGCGGGTCAAGGGTGGCCGCCGGGCCGAGGAGCAGAAACAGTGCCTGGGCCTCGCCCGAGGTGAGTCCGCTGAGGTCGGTGCGGGCGCCACCGAGCAGCGACCAGCCGCCGCCGCGTCCCGGTTGCGGATACACCGGCACGCCCGCGGCGGACAGCGCCTCGAGATCTCGGCGGGCGGTGGCCACCGACACCTCAAGCTCACCGGCCAGCTCGGCCGCAGTGACCCGGCCCCGGTCCTGCATCACCAACAGGGTGGCCACGAGCCGATCCGCGCATAAACCACAGTCTGGCAAAAAAGTGCTCAGTTGGTGAGCACTTTGGTGGGGAGGGTGGCAGGGACTCACTCGGCGGCGTCTGCCGCCCACGGCGAAGGGAATCCAGAATGTTGCGTGGATTAGCCACCGTCTCGTTCTTCGCGGCCGACGTGGCGGCGGCCCAGCGTTGGTACACCGAACTGTTGGGCGTCGAGGCGTACTTCGTTCGGCCGGCACCGCCCGACCCGCCGGGCTACGTCGAGTTCCGCATTGGCGACTACCAGCACGAGCTGGGCATCATCGACAGCCGCTACGCGCCCTCGTCGGCGGCGAGCTCCCCGGGCGGCGCAGTCGTGTTCTGGCACGTCGACGGCTTCAGGGAAACCTATGCGAAGCTGCTGGCGATGGGCGCCACCGAGTATCAGCCGCCCACCGACCGCGAGGCTGGGTTCGCCACCGCCGCCGTCCTCGACCCGTTCGGCAACATCCTCGGCATCATGCACAACCCGCACTACTTGCAGATCCTCGCCGCCGGGACGCCCTCGTGAGTGACGGGGCCGGGGCTGGGGAGTCTGCGAGCAGAACCGTCGCCCAGAAGATGGGTATCAAGCATGGAAGCCGTGCTCACCTCGTCGGCACGCCACCGCCCGCCTTCGTCGCTATGAAACTCCCCGCGCTCGTGGAGTCACCAGACCTCGACGGCGAGTTCGACTACCTGCACCTGTTCACGACCTCGCAAGCATCCCTGGAAGAGGCCTTCCCAACACTCAAACGCCACGTCAAAGCGACGGGGATGCTGTGGGTGTCCTGGCCCAAAGCCGGGAAGCTCGGCACCGATCTCTCGCTGCCGATAGTGGTCAAAATCGGGTACTCCAACGGGTTGGTCGAAAGCACCTGCTTGAGCGTGGACGACATCTGGTCGGCTCTGAAGTTCACGCATCCCAAGAAGGGCAAGAACTACCACCACAGCCATGGCGCGCTACCAGCGATGTGAACGGTCAGACTCCAAGGATCCGCCAGCGGGACGCTGCTCATCGTCCGACCGGCCCCAAGTGACTCGTCCATCCTTTGGCGGGACGCCGGCTGAGTCCTCTCGCCGGCGGCGAGAGGTGTCGCCGGCCGACGGGTCCTTGCGAGGCCCGAGTTGCCCGGGTCCCTTGTGCCCGACCCGCCTGTTCGCACCGCGCTCACCCAGACGGCTGCGCCTTGGCGTAGGCGGCGGGTGTCTGCCCGATCGCGGACCGGAAATCCCGGGTCAGGTGGGCTTGGTCTGCGTAGCCCAGATCAGCGGTGACCGTGGCCCAGGACACCCGTTGCCCGTCTCGGACCTGGCGGCCTCCAGCAGCCGGTATCGGCGCAGCACCCAGGTCGGCGATACACCCGCGTGCTGCAGGAACATCCGCTGCAGGGTCCGAGGGCTGAGACCTGCCCTGGCGCACAGGTCGGGCAGTTGACGCAGCGACCGGTCGGTCTCGGCCAGTCGACCCAGCTCGGCCACCTCCCGGGCACGGCCCACCCGCGTGGGTTCCGCCGCGACCAGGACGTCTTCGAGGGCAGCAGCAAGCACGGCAACCCGCGTCCGTGGGCCGTCCGCCGCGGCGATCCGCTCGACGAGCAGCTCCTCATCAATGCCCAGGACTTGCCCGAGGGGCACGGTGCTGTCGGTGAATGCCGACGCAGATCGGGTGAGGAAGGCGCCCAGGCCGCCGGGCGTCGTCATCGCCGCGACGGTCCACCCTCGCCCGACCAGGACGCGGGTGGTCAGCTCTCGGGCCACCCCGTTCAGGCGAGCCTCGATGTGCCCTGGTGTGTGATCGGCGGTACGGGGATCGGCGTGGCCGACCGTGAGGTTCGCCACGGGATGGGTCAGCACCTGCTGGCTGTGCGAGGTGTGATCGGGTAGGTCCCACTCGGCAGCCCAGAAGCGGTCGATCAGTCCGGACAGCGCTGTTCCGACCGGGTATCGGGTGAGACGCACCCGCTGCCTCAACAGCCACGGGTCAAGGATGCCGCGGCTGTCCTGCTCGACCGGCTTCGGCCGCGGGCGCGCCACGAGCGGAAGGCTATCCACGCAGACTGACGCAGATCTTCAAGCCGTCCCATTCGCCCACTTATAGCGTCGTCGCCATGACCACTGACACGAGCACCACTGCTGACCTGCTGGAGGCGGTGCTCGCCGACCTCGCCCCCGTCGTCGGCGCCATCACCGACGACCAGCTGCACAACCCGACACCATGCTCGGACTACGACGTCGGACAGCTGCGGGACCACGTCCTGGGCTGGCTGACCAACTTCGCCGCTGGGTTCGCCGACCCGCACGGGTAGGCACCACAGGCAACCGTCGAGGAGTACCACCCGAGCGATGATCCAGCGGCCGAGGTGCAGGCCGCCGCCGAGCTCCTGGTCCAGGCGGTCCGCGGCGGGGCCGCCGCTCGACCGCTGAAGCTGGGTGAGGCCGCCATGCCCGGTGAGATGGCCCTGGGCATGATCCTGTGGGAGTACCAGGTGCACGGCTGGGACCTGGCCCTTGCCACCGGGCAGCCCTGGCACCCGCCAGCCGCCGCAGCAGAACAGTCGTTGAGCTTCGCCCCCACGATGCTCATTGGCGACTACCAAGGCGAAGGCAAGATGTTCGCTGAACCCGTCGCCGTACCCGAGGACGCACCACCACTGGACCGCCTTCTCGGACTGTCCGGCCGACGCCCTGATTGGATCGCCACCTGACGAGCCCGTTGCCGGCACCCGTCCGGTGACAGGCCGCTTCGGCGGTCCGGGCGCACCCGATGTTTGTGGGAGGATCCCCCCCGCCCGGCGGCAGGCTTGGGGGATCGATGCGGGCGCGGGCCTGTGCACGAAGCTGGCAGCCACGCCCGGCAGTCGCCGCCGCTCATCTATCGGATGCTGTCGGAGGCCGACCCCATCTGCGGGCCACGGTGGTTCGTCAAGTGACCTGGCGCCAAGCGATGGTGGGTGAATGCTGGCCTCAGCGGTTGATCGGGTTGGCTTTGCGGACGCGGATACTCTCCGGGTATGGGGAGCGGCGAGGTTGTGGTTGCGGCGGCTGGACGCCGTGATCAGCTGCGACCGATGACGCCGAGAGAGGTGCGTGAGCAGGAGGAGCACCTCCAAGCGGACGAGGCGGCGGCGGGCACCGGTGGTCGTGTCCGAACGCCGATCACGAGTGGTCAGGTGCTCGACGGACCTGTGCATGGTGCTGGTTTTGCTGGCGCAACCTTGTGTGGCATCCCGCAGGCGGAGGTCTTCGTGATGCGCCACTTGTTCTATCCCGCTGGACGTTCTGCCTGCCCAGACTGCGCGGCCGCCGTCCGCGACGGCATCTGACCGGAGCTGGTCGGCATAGTCAGCCGGCTAGCTTGCGGCAGCTGACTCTTGCTGATGCAGAGTCGGTAGGCCGCGAGCCGCCGTGACGATGCCGCTGGCCGCGAGCCGGCAGCGTCCACGCTCAGGTTGCTGTCTTAACTGACGGATCCCCCTGCGGGACGAACTGCCGCGGGGCAAGAGCGGCTGCTGCAGCTGATGCGCGGTAGTTGTCGTTGTATGGTCCCGGAGCGCGGCCGGGGCCGCGTCTGGTCCGCAGGCCGGGCGACACGCCCACCCCGGACGAGCCGGGCCTGACTGCCACCACACCGCCTCCTGAGCTCGACCACCGCGGACGCGTCGAGCGACCAGGAAGGTGGTCCCTCGTGATCTCGTCATTGCCGCCCAGCCCGGACCTCGAGCACCTGCGACGTGAGGCCAAGCAGTTCCAGCGCCGGCCGCAGGCAGGCGGCCCGGCCGCGTCGCCCGCTTGGACGCTCACGCGCCCGGCCTCCCCGCGGCGCTCGGTACCGCCCAGCTGTTCGTCGCACGCGAGCATGGCTTCGCCTCCTGGGCGTAGCTAAAGTCGTTGGTGGCGAGAATGGCCTCCCGTGCGTCCGGTACGACACGATCGGCCCGGGCTACGCCGACTACCGGCGGGCGGACCCGCGGATCGCCGCGGCAGTGCACGACGTGCTCGGCGACGCCAGGACCGTCGTCAACGTCGGTGCTGGCACTGGTAGCTACGAGCCCACCGACCGGCCGGTGATCCCGATCGGGCCCTCGACCGCCATGGCGCTGCAGCGCCACCCGCGCCTGCCGCCGGCCGTGCTCGGTGTCGCGGAGAGTCTTCCGCTAGCAGACGGGACCGTGGACGCGGCGATGGCCGTACTCAGCCTGCACCACTGGACAGACCCGGAGCGTGGCCTCGCCGAGCTGACACGGGTCGCTCGGCGGCGCACCGTGCTGCTCACCATCGACCCGGAGGTCGAGGCGCAGATGTGGCTGTTCCAGCACTACGTACCGGAGATCCTCGAGCAGGATCGCCGAGACTTCCCGGCCGTCGAGCACCTCGCCGGGCTGCTGAAGGCGCCGACCCAGGTGATCACGGTCCCGGTCCCCGCCGACTGCGCCGACGGCTTCGGCCTGGCGTTCTGGAGCCGCCCCGAGGCCGTCCTGGACCCGGGCGCGAGAGCCGCCACGAGCGGCTTCGCGCGCATGGACAAGGACCGGGAGGCGGCAGCCGTCGCGCGCTTTGCCGACCACCTTAGATCAGGCGCCTGGGACCAGGCGCACGGGCACCTGCGCACCCTGCCCGCGCTTGACGTCGGCCTGCGCCTCCTCGTCACGGAGGTGACCTGAGCGCCCGCCCGCCGCCAGGCAAGCGTTTCGACCGGCTGGCCGAACCGGAACTCTGCGCTGTCTCGCAAGCCGCACTTTCTACGGCGATGCGGCGCGCGCGGATTCTTGCCGCCGACCGGCGATCGCCGTAAGGGCATTCCGATCAGGGGGACCATGTGCGACGTGGCGGACTGGCCCGCGTGGGCGACGGAGCGGGTGGAGGTCCGCCCTGCGGACCCGGAGTGGCAGCGGCTCGGTGAGGGGCTGCGCCGCGAGCTGAACGTGGCGCTCGCCCGGTGGCTGGTTGCTCCGGTGGAGCACGTCGGGTCGACGGCTGTGTCCGGCCTGGCAGCCAAGCCGATCCTGGACCTCCAGGCCGCTGTTGCCGACCTCGGCTGCGCCCCCGCCGTCGCCGAGGCCCTCGGAACTGGATGGCACCTCGTGCCTCCAGATCTCGACGCCAGGCCGTGGCGCCGGTTCTTGGTCCAGGTCGTCGACGACGTGCGGGTGGCCCACCTGCATCTGCTGACCGCGGATAGCGAGCGGTGGGCCGAGCAGCTGGTCTTCCGGGACGCGCTGCGCGGGGACCCAGGGCTGATGCAGCGGTACGCCGCGCTCAAGCGGAAGCTGGCGGCCAAGCACGGCCAGAACCGGGAGGCGTACACCGCGGCCAAGACGGATTTCGTATGCGCCGTGCTTCGCCGGCTCCCGACGTAGTACGGGCCAGCGTCCCACAGCAGGATCCCCATACGGGACCGCGCCACCCGTGGCAGTCGTTGCCCGGGCCGCCAGTTTGCTCCGCCGGAACTCCGCCCCCCACCGCGGGAGAGTCACAGGCAAGACGGACTATTGAGCTAGCGCTTGCTGTCGCAGCATGTTGTCTGACGGGTCCGCGGCTACAGCTCGCGCGTGTAGTAGGTGCTGTTCGGGTCGGCGTCGTAGTCACCGAAGGGTGGGCACCGGGTGAAGCCGTGCTTCTCGTAGAGCCGGCGAGCCGGCGCTAAGAACGGTCCCGAACCGGTCTCGAGGCTGAGCCGTGTCAGACCACGTCCCCGAGCATGCTCGACCAGATGCTGCAGCAGCGCAGATGCCACCCCGCCGCGGACCTTGTTCGGTGCGGTTCGCATCGACTTGATCTCCCCGTCGCCGTGCCCGAGGTCCTTCAGGGCCCCGGTGCCGATGATGGTCCCGTCGTGGTCGCGGACCACCCAGAACGACACGTCCGCGCTGCGGAGGGCGTCGAGGTCGAGCGCGTGCTTGCTCCCCGGTGGCGTCACGTCCCTCATCCGACACAGGTGGTCGGCGAGGAAGGCTTCAATCTCGTCACCGGTCACGTCGTGCAGGTCAATCCTCACCGAGCCATACCGGCCCGAGGAATGACTTGGTCGTGCGGTCGCGTCCTGGGCAGGTTGGTCCGCACCTGTGCGGCAGGCAAGGGCGAAGACGTAGAGCCACGGTTCGTGCCGGCCGGCGACGTGGTCGAGGTGGCGCACCGTCCACCCGGTGCGGGTGAGGACGTCGCGCAGGGCGGGCTCGCGCCAGTAGGTGAAATGCCGGGGCTGATCGAGCTTTACGGTGGTCCAGGCGGATCCGTCGCCCTCCTTGACGGTGAAGCCCAGGACGCCGTCGTCTGTGACCGCGCGTCGGGCGCGGTCGAGCAGCTCCTCGAGCTGGGTCCGGTCCAGGTGGAGCAGGACCGCGTCAGCCAGCAGTCCGTCCCAGGGTCCGCCGAGGTCGTCGGTCCGCATGTCGAGGTACCGGGCGTGGTGGCCGGCCGCGCGCAGGCGAGTGAGGAACGCGTGGGTGGCATCGCTGCGGGTGACCCGTACGCCACGAGCCTCGAGGTGCAGCGCATCCCATCCGGGCCCGCTGCCCAGCTCCAGGACGTGACCTCCGCCGACCAGATCCGCGAAGCGATCGAGGTACCGCACCATCTCCGGACCGGGCGGGAAGCTGTGCTCCAGGTAGCGGTCCACCGCCGCCTCGTAGCTGGCGAGGGTGATGTCGTCGTCGTGATCCGGGGTCGACACAGCCTGATCGTGCACACCCGCCACGCACCCCGACGACCCACAAGCTTCGCGACGATGTGACCCGCAGCGGCGGGCGGCGGGGTCCTCGCCGAATCAAAGGGGCGGGGCATCGCTCACGCCGATGGGGCGCCTCCGTACGGGGATCGGTTGCTGGGACACAAACGGCCGCCAGCGTGGCCGTCACGCCGGGTGAACTGGTCGCGGTCACAATGTCGACGTGACTGCACCGACGCCTGCATTTGCCCGGCACCCAGCGACCGCGACCTGCTACGACCAGCGGGCCGACGAGTACGACGAGTGGTACCTGGGACAGGGCCACTTCGCCGACCGCGACCGACGGGCTGGGACCTTGAGCTCGACCGGCTGATCTCGCTGGTGCGGAAGTTGCTTGCAACTCGCACGCTCGATGTCGCATGCGGCAGCGGTTTTCTGACCCGGCACCTGCACGGTGTTGTGGTGGGCGTGGACCAGAGCCGAGCGTTGGTGGCTGTGGCGCGGTCCCGGCTACCGGAGGCCCGGCGCGTCGCCAGCGAGCTGATCGTCATCGATTCTGCGCTGCGGCCAAAACGTGCAGCCGGAGCAGTGGCAGGAGCGAGTGCTCAACGACGGCACCCGGCATCAGGTCTTCAAGCGCTTGTCCGGTGACCAGCTGGCCGAGGAGGTCGCCGGTGCGGTGCTGTGGGATCGGGTCGAAGGTGCCGCCATGACGCCCGGCCGCGGACCGGTCATGGCCGCGGGCGTAGGCGGTCTACAGCCGCAGCCGCAGCCGGCGCAGGCGACGGCTGCCGACGAGTGCCAGCCCCGCCAGCACGGCGAGCACCAGCAGCACCACCAGCGTCACGCCCGAGGCCGCGACCAGCGCCTGTAGGCCGCCCGCCAGCCCGTGGCCGGCGTCGTGGAAGGCCCGCGACCAGCCGGAGCGCGACGGCGTGATCGGCGGCAGTCCCCCGGCCTCGCCGACGGTGACTGCGAGCGTGGCGTCGTCGGAGCCGTCAGCAAGCACCTTCTGTTGGCCCTGCAGCGACTCGATCTGCTGCTGGACGGCGGTCAGCT
>JAABUZ0100008713.1_pt1 | contig 11854 bp, 12 predicted proteins | sample 5562091 | NCBI WGS metagenome assembly JAABUZ01 (sample SAMN12813069, study PRJNA571459) | rock metagenome | isolation source: Antarctica rocks | place: Antarctica: Victoria Land, Linnaeus Terrace sud | collected 2015-12-21
ACACACGTCGGGCGACCTGACTTTTAACAGTTGGCCGCCCTCGAATCCTTTGAAGCTGATAATTAGTGTTCGCTGGCAGTTGTAGTAACTGCTTCTTCCGCCGTCTCGCTGCCAGGACCCTTGCGAGGAGCTGCTTCAGGTTCATTCGCGGTAATCAAGCTTTCCGACATTAACTGCTCGGCGTACTTGGGATCTAAATACTGAGTGTAATCCTCCGTGACATGCTCGCCGGGCTCATCATCGCTGACAATCTTCTCCGCGGTAAATTCCTGTTCCGTGGCAAGGCTCCGGCCTTCGACAACCGCGTCCGCGATCTTTGTCGTGAAAAGCCGAATCGCGCGCAGCGCGTCATCGTTGCCGGGAATCACGTAATCAACCTCGTCAGGATCGCAATTGGTGTCCACCACGGCTACGACCGGAATGCCCAGTTTGCGAGCTTCCTTGACGGCAATTAACTCCTTGTTGGAGTCAATCACGAAAAGCAGGTCCGGCAAGCCGTTCATGTCCTTGATGCCAGCCAGATTCTGTTGCAAGTGCTTGCGCTCCCGCTCCAGACGTCCCACTTCCTTTTTGGCCCGGCCCTCGTAAGCGTTTTCATTATTCGCCATGCTGTCAAGCTCTTTAAGGCGTTTAATGGAGCGCTGCACCGTTGTGATATTCGTCAGCAAACCGCCGAGCCAGCGTTGGTTTACGTAATACTGTCCAGCGCGGCCAGCCTCTTCGGCGATGGCTTCCTGAGCTTGGCGCTTGGTGCCGACAAACAACACTGTTTTACCCTGCGCGGCCATTTCTCCCACATAACGCATGGCGTCTTTGAAGAGTTTAAGGGTCTTCTGCAGGTCAATAATGTAAATTCCGTTGCGTTCGCCAAAGATGTACTCTTTCATCTTTGGATTCCAGCGCTTGGTCTGGTGCCCGAAGTGAACGCCTGCTTCGAGCAGTTCTTTCATCGAAATCGATGGCAAATCTGCCTCCTACGGCTTAAAGGGATTAGGAACCAAGACGGCGTATTAAGCGCGACCCAAAGCGGAATTTGCGTAAGCACGCGTCTCAGCCCGGTTACGCAAGGATCTGTCAGGAGACAAACCATTGCAGGACTGACAACAAACAAAGGGAAAAAATTAGCGTTTCGAGAACTGGAAGCGCTTACGAGCGCCTTTTTGCCCGTATTTTTTTCGTTCATGCTGGCGAGCATCTCGCGTCAGCAACCCGAGCTGCTTCATTTTAGGGCGAAGTTCGGCGTTAAACTCAATCAAAGCGCGAGCAACCCCAAGACGAGCCGCGCCCGCCTGTCCACTCACGCCGCCGCCGTCAGCCAGGATCAGCACATCAAAGCGGTCTGCCAATTCGGCAGCAAGCAAAGGCTGCCGCACGTAAGCGCGCGCCGATTCATTCACAAAATAATTTTCAAAAGGCCGGTGATTCACCGTAATTTGGCCTTTACCGGGGCGGAGAAACACGCGTGCCGTGGCAGTCTTACGGCGTCCGGTTGCTAACTGCTGAACTAACTTCGCTGGCATTACCCTTCTTTAGAAGCGCGCAAAAGACTTATCGCCTCTTGCGTCAAAAATCCTTTCCGTAACAAAATTCCTAAAGTGCAAGCGCCACAGGTTTTTGCGCCTGATGAGGATGATTTTCGCCCGCATAAACATTCAGCTTGCGATACATCTGCTTACCCATCTTCGTCTTCGGCAACATCCCGGAGATCGCCAGTTCCAGCATTCGCTCCGGACGCGTTTCCCGCATTTTGCGCGCGCCCGTCTCCACCAAGCCGCCCGGATAACCGGTATGACGGCGGTAGAGCTTTTGATTTTCCTTGTTGCCGGTCAAATGAACCTGAGCAGCATTCACGATCACAACATGATCGCCCGTATCCAGAGAAGGGACATACGTCGGTTTGTGCTTACCCATCAACAGGGTAGCGGCGCGACAGGCCACCTTTCCTAGAACGGCATCTTTGGCGTCAATTACATGCCAAGCGCGCTTAATTTCATGCTTGGACGGGTACTCGGTACGCATGGACAGACTAATTCTCTCTCGTTCGAAACCTCGAACACCTCAGTGTACCGGACCGGGAGTAATAGTGTCAAATAGCGGGTTTTCCAGGTAGTGGGTCAGTTTGAAAAAACAAAATTATCAGGATTGAATCTATGGGCGGCTTTTCTATTTAGCGAAATGCTGACGAAGCGACCCAAAGAAAGAATAGACTTGTTCAGATGTAGAGCTTAGCCCAACCCGTTCGACAGCTAATCGTTGTATTGAAACAGTCTCCGAGCCTCTAACCAAAGCTGTAATCATCCAAGCACAGCAGAGTAAACCGTCTGTTTGTACTACAGCTTTAAACATTGAAAATGCAACTTGAGAGCTTTCTGCAAAATGCATAAGCTTCATCAATACTCCTGCAATCAGTAAAGTAGGTCCAAGGTACAGCAAAACAAAAACAGCGACAAAACTAGCAATTTTAGTTACAGTTGCTTTTTCATCTATCTCCACGCTTTTATATTTCGAAGACAAATGAAGTACCCACATAAATACTTTTGACCAAATCGAGAAAGAGCCAAGTAAGATGGCAACGGAGAGGGCTAAGATATCGTTGGAAAGTTCTGAGTGTTTCCGTAATAGAACAGCAAGAAACAGAAACCCCATACCACCAAAAAGAAACGTTTGCTTTGCTGCTGCTTTCAGAAGCAACAAGCAGAAGCCTTTGATAAAGGCTCTAAAGGCTACGAGAATACCTTTTATACTCACCATTATCATGACTCCTATTCAATCTTATCGCTTTTTTTCAACGCAGTCTTAAATCTTGGCCGCTCTTCCCAGACTAGGTCCCATAGAGATTTGCAAATCAAGTAAAAGAACACTCCGGCGCTTCCAACTTCTAAATAGCGCCTCATCTCGGGAAAATCTGCCGCAATATAGTCCCCAAAAAAGCGACCAACGAGCCAATGCAACCCCATGTATATGATCAGTTGAATGGCTGTTGTACAAGCTAAATAGATAGGCTTAAAGGGGGTGTAAACCCAAGAAGGAACTGATTTAAGCCAGGCAGGATACTGCTGTGCCTTTTCTTGCTGTTGCGGCGTGAGGTTCTGGGCTGGTCCGGGTGCTGAGCTCATCTAGCGAGAAACCATTGTACTGGAGGATGCCCGTTAATTCGTAGAAAGTAGCGACTCTCAACCGGGAGGCATGATAGCCTTCAGGAAATTTTCTGCCAGGAAAAGGAGAGTCGCTAGGAAGAAACGGTATCAGATCGAACAACAGCGGGCGGTGAACGAGTTTCGCCAACTTGCCACCGAGGAGAATCCGAACATGCAGATGAATGTGGCGATGGCCGACATCGTCGGTCTCTGGCGGCAAGGCGTCGGGCACTTGTTGCGAGAAGCGGGACTAGCGCTGATGAAGCTGGTCAGGGAAGAGGAGGGGCGGCATCTGGCGGGCGAGCGGCACCAGCAGCAGGCGGAGCGGAGAGTACATCGTTGGGGTCAGGAGGATGGCTACTGCGTGATCGACGGACAGAAAGTGCCCATCCAGAAAGCACGGCTGCGCACGAAAGATCACCGCGGGCAGCGGCGGGGCAGCTACGAGTTGTTTCAGCGCGACGGCCCTCGGGCGCAAGGCGTCGGGGAGAAACGAATGCGCGGTCTCTCGACCCGCAAGTATGGAGCGGTAGTCAGAGATTTCAGCAACGCCTACGGCATCGAGAAGTCAGCCGTGAGCGAGAACTTCAGCGAGGCCAGCCGGGAACAAGTCAAGCCCTTGAGGGAGCGCCCGCTCGGGGAGCTACCGCTTTGCGCCGTGCTAATTGACGGCACTCCGTTCAAAGATCGGCAGATGATCGTAGCGTTGGGCATCGGCTGCGACGGGCGTAAAACGGTGTTGGGCTTGCGTGAAGGAGCAACCGAGAATGCGACCGTGGTGGGAGCACGGCTGAGCGGTCTAGTGGAACGCGGCTTGGAGTTCAGCGCGCCGCGGCTGTATGTCTTGGACGGCAGCAAGGCCCTGCATACAGCCGTGCGTCGTCATGCCGGGGAGGCTGCCTTGATCCAGCGCTGCCAAGTTCACAAAAAGCGCCATGTCGTCGATCACCGGCCGGAGGAGCACCAAGCGGATGTCAGAAGAAAGCGGCAAAACGCTTATGCGATGGCCGATGACGAGGACGCCAAGCGCGCGCCGGAAGGGTGGCAGCATGAGCTGATGCCTCTGAATCCGAGCGCCGCCCGCAGTCTGGAGGAAGGGCTCGAAGAGACGCTCACCGCGCATAAACGGCACGTACCCGATCAACTTCGCCGGACTCTGTCAGGCACCAACGTCATCGAAGCCGCTTTCTCGATCGTCGAAACCGTCTGCCGCCCTGGGAAGCGTGGGCGAGACGGCGAGCAAAGCGAACGTTGGGTGGGTTCCGGCTTGCTCATCGCAGAACCGCAATTTCGTAAAGTCATCGGCTTTCGCCAGATCCCTTTGCTGGTATCTGCCATGGCCCATGCTGTTTCACAAAAATCGATTGCCAAGAAGGCTGCGATCGCGTAGTCTATGATTTCGAGGGTCGCTAACTTTCAACGGAATTTCGGGCAATCTCACAGAAATTGTAGAACATGAAGTGCAAGCTAATGGCGGGGCAATGTGATTCTCCAGCTCCTTTGTCCATCGGTGGTGAGTTGCACGCGAGTGGCTAATCGGGGCGCCCGGATCATTTATAAACTCCCGTGCGGATTCTACATCGCAGGGTCCCACCATCCAGCAGAGAACCAGTTTTGTCTTCGCATCAAGAACCTTCCAGTGCCGCCCGGCCCTTTGCGACATTTGGCGCTACAATGAAGGTCATTATGGTTGATGAGCTTCAAGCTGTGGTAAAAGAGTTGGGCGGTGAGCACGTGTTGGGGCGCCCTTTTCGAACACAGAACGATCTTCATGATGCCATTCGAGACGGATTTCCCCAAGCAGTTGTAGAAGAAGTGAGGCAGGCTGCCGACATTTCCTTTAAAGAATTAGCTGAGATTTTGGATTTGTCGCCGCGCAGTCTGCAAAGGCGGCATCACGAAGGACGTTTGGCTCGTTTTGAATCGGATCGCCTTTACCGGCTGGCTCGAATTGTCGCTCTTGCCAAGCAGTATATCGGTGATGTCGAAACGGCGAGGCGATGGCTCAAGCGTCCTAACCGTGCGCTCGGAGGAAAAGTTCCCTTAGAGTTTATTGATACCGAGCTGGGAGCGCGAGCAGTCGAGAATGTTCTTGGCAGAATCGCCTACGGCGGCGTGAGTTGACGGAAGTCTATCGAATCCTGCGTCGCCCTTACTCAAAGGCTCCGCTCGATGGTGAAGGAGCATACCGATTTGGAGGCCGCTGGTCTAGCCCAGGCATTCGAGTCGCATACACTTCTGAGCATCTTTCTCTGGCAATGCTCGAATATTTTGTCCATATTAGCGGAGATGATCCGCCCAAAGATTTGGTCCTGGTGACAGTCAAGATTCCAGATAGCGTGCCGCGAGTCTCCACGAGCCCTAAGCAACTTCCGAAAGCTTGGCGGCAAACACCACCGCCGCCGGAACTTGCCGATATTGGTGACAATTTTATCCGGCATGGTCAGGCTACAATCCTGGTCATCCCTTCTGTTCTGGCTCCCACTGAATTCAATTGGTTAATCAATCCGTTGCACTCGGGCTTTTCTAAAATTCGGCGGGTCCAGCCGAGCCGTTCGAATACGATCAAAGATTCTTTGCGCACGAGAAATAAGCTGGTATAGAGGGCATCTTCCCTTTACGCCTCCGCCGCCACAATCTCCCCAACTTTCAAATCCCGCAGCGGTCCTTCCAGCGCTGCCCGGTCACCCACCACCATCCAAATCATCTGCCGTGGGTCGAGCAGCGTGCGCGCGCATACCTCCAACTCCGGAACCGTCAGCGCCGACACCTTTCCTACATACGTGTTGTAAAAATCGAGCGGCAAGCCAAATTGCAATAAGTCGCTCAACAGACCGCCCACCGAATTCATCGTTTCATGCGCGCCGGGCAGTTCGAGAATCTGCTGCTGCTTCACCCTCGCCAGTTCTTCTTCGTCAATCGGTTTCGTGCCCGTCATCCCCGAAAGCTCATTCATCATCTCGGCAATCGAGTCGGCGGTCTTATCGCCCTGCACCGAGGCATAAGCCAGAAACGGGCGCTGCCCGCGAGCGCCGTACAGCACCGAAGCCGCGCCGTACGACCAATGCTTTTCTTCCCGCAAATTCATGTTGAGGCGCGCGCTGAAGGTACCGCCGAAAACATTGTTCATCGTTTCCAGGGCCACTTCGTTACGCACATCCGGCGGCGGCGCAATTGTCCCGGCAATCACAATCGAGTGCAGCGCGCCCGGCTTGTTGACCAGATAAACCACGGGCTTTTGCGGCTTGGGAACGGTGCTGATGTTCTTCGTGGGAACAGGAGCTGTTTTCCACCCGCCAAAATACTTTTCAAGTTTCCCCTTGATCTCCGCCGCCGTGGTATCACCGACTACTACCAGCGTCGCGTTGTTAGGCCGGAACCACGTTTCGTGAAAACGGACCATGTCATCGCGCCTTAATTGCCCCACGCTTTCTTCCGTTCCCGAACCGGTCAGCGGCATGCCGTACGCATGTTGCGGGCCGAAAAGCACGGGGGGCAAAGCGCGCAACGCCATCTGCAGCGGCGTTACCTTCTCATTGGCGATGGCCGCTAGTTGAAGCTGCTGCTGGCGCTCGAAATCGGCCTGCGGAAACACCGGATTCAAGATGATGTCCGCAAAGATGTCCAGCGATTCGTCGAGCGTCGTTTTCAAGGCCGACAAATACACGGTGGACATATCCAGGTTGCTGCCGGTGGATAACTGCGCGCCCAGCATCTGCAATTCTTCGCTGATTTCAAGCGCGCTGCGCCGCTCCGTGCCTCCCGTCAGAAGCCCGGAGGCCAGCCGCGCTGTTCCTGGCGTGGCCGATTGATCAGCCGCATAACCCGCGTCCACGTCCAGCCAAAAATTGACCACGGGAATTTCATGCCGCTCGGCAACCAGGATCTTCAGCCCATTCGAAAGCCGGTCCTGGTGAACAACAGGCAGTTGCAGTTCATGGGCCGGTCCAATTTCGGGAATACTTTCACGGCTGAGAACGGAATCGCTCGCCCCCTGCGTATCGGCGAAGGGAATTACTTCCAGCGCATACACGCCATCGGAAAGCCACTCCCGCGCGGCGCCTTGCACATCCTCCGCTCGTGTTTCCGCCAAATGCTGAAGCCGTTCGCGATACGCATGAGGCGAGCCCGAATAAGTCTGGCCGGAAGCCAAAATATCAGACTTGCCCCCAAATCCGCCAATGCGTTCAATGCCCCGCACGAATCCGGCAAACGATTGCGTTTTGACGCGCTCCAGTTCCCTCTCCGTCAGGCCTTTGTCGAGAAAACGCTCCATCTCTTCGTCTAAGGCGCGCTCGACCGTCCGTAGTTCTTCTCCCTGCCGTGCCGTCGCCACCACCACGAACTGGCTGCCGATTTCGCGCTCATCCAAATACGCGGCCACCTGCGTGGCGATCTGGTCGTCATAAACCAGCCGCTTATAAAGTCGTGAATTTTTTCCAGACGAAAGAACGGAAGCAGCCATGCGCAGATGATCAGCGGCGGCAGAGCCATAACCGGGGACGTTCCACATTTTGTAAAGACGACCCTGCGGAACCCGGTCCTGCACCGACTCGCGATGCTTATCCGTCATCTTTGCCACCCACGAACGCTGGTGCGCCACCGGAACGCCCGGAGCGATATCGCCGAAGTAGCGGCGCGTCAGGGTTTCCGCCTTTGCCGTTGTAATGTCACCGGCTAAAACCAGCACGGCATTTGACGGGGTGTAATACGTGCGGAACCACCCGCGAACATCATCGAGCGACGCTGAATCCAAATCTTCCATCGACCCGATGACCGTATGCGCGTAAGGATGGGCGGCCGGATAAGTCGACTTAACGACTAAGTCCTCGACAATCGCATACGGCTGATTTTCGCCCTGCTGTTTTTCGTTCTTCACCACGCCGCGCTGGAGGTCAAGAATCTCCTGGCTGATGGTGTTGTAGAAATGCCCCATCCGGTCCGACTCGGCAAAAAGAGCGTATTCCAAAGCCGATGAGGGAACATTCTCGAAATAATTTGTCCGGTCTTCGCTGGTGGTGCCGTTCAGGTCCGTCGCCCCGATCCGTTCCATGGCCTCGATATAGCTTCCAGGCACATGCTCGCTGCCGCCAAACATCAGATGCTCGAAAAGATGGGCAAAACCTGTCTTGCCGAACTTTTCATTCTTAGAACCGACGTGATACCAAATGTTGACCGCTACAATCGGCGTCTTATGGTCTTCGTGAACAATGACGTTTAAGCCGTTATGGAGCACGAACTGTTCGCAGGGAATTTCGAGATTGGGAAACTGCATGGACATTACTATTATCGTAGGGCGAACAAAAGGCGAATACAAGCAAATTGTTTGTGGGTTCTCTTATTGGCGGCAAAAACCTCTTTGAAGAACTTCCAAGAACCGTTTTTCCTCCTCTACTTCCAAGGTAATCTCCAACCAAGCCAAAGGAAGCTCTCCGAGCGCGTCTTCGACTTGGTTGGGCAGGTTACTCAGATCTTTCTCCGTCGTAATCAGCATTTTGGCCTCATTTTGGCGCGCCTGCTCCGCCAAGCGCCGCAATTCCACCGGCTTATAGGCATGGTGATCATTAAACGTCCACCGGAACACAAGGTCCACGCCCAGCGAGTCCAGCGTGTTCCAAAAACTCTGTGGATTTCCCAATCCGCAAAACGCCGCCACTCTGCTTTCCGGCAACTTGTTCAGCACCGCGCCCGTGCGGAAATCACGCCAACGGCGTGTACTGAAACGGGTGCGGAAAACAGGAGCCTCCGCATTGTATCCGCGTAGCTTGCCGACAAGAGCGTCAAATCTTAAGTCCGACTCACAGCGCGTAATAACAAACATGTCAGCGCGACGGAGCGCGGAAAGGGGCTCGCGCAACCGCCCTGCCGGGACCACTTGGTCCTGCCCAAACGGGTCCAGCGCGTCAATCAACACGATATCGACATCCCGTTGAATCCGGGCATGTTGAAATCCATCGTCGAGCAACAAAATATCAGTCTCCGGAAACCGGGACAGAAGTAGTTGAGCAGTCTTATAGCGATTTGCTCCAATGCCAACCGGAGCAATACCGGCACGCAAAAAAATCTGCGCTTCATCCCCCGTGAAAGCCGCGGGAATCTTGGTGCCCGCCGCGACCACAAGGCTGCTCGCGGGAGAGCGCCGGCGGTAACCGCGCGTCAGTATCGCTGGGCAACAGCCGCGATTTTCCAACCTGGCAGCCAGATAAGTGGTAAACGGAGTTTTACCCGAGCCGCCCACCGTGATTCCGCCGATACTGATCACGGGAACCGGCAACGGCTTCGCGGATCTGGCGTAGCGTTCGGAACGGCGTCGTTTAAGAACGCCGCCCTTTTGCCAAAGAAAAGCCAAACCATGAAAAATGCCGCGAGCGAAAACATTGCGAGGATTCCTATATCCGCCGAGTTGGTAGAGGCGCAGCAGATCCGGGGTCGTTCGATGAGAGACTCCTTTCTGCTGCTCGACTACTTTACGACCGCGTTCCCCGATAGCTTTGGCCTGTTCACGATCCAACAGCAGCCTGCGTACCGCCGCTGCAAGATCAGCCTCGCTTTGAATTTGAATAATGGCGTCAGCTTCCTCGAAATCCGAAGTGATGGCCTCGAAGTTCTGCATGTGCGGCCCGACAATAATCGGCGCGCCAGCGGCGGCAGGCTCGATGATGTTATGCCCGCCTCGGGGAGCCAGCGAGCCGCCCACGAAAACAACGTCCGCCAGCGAATAAACACGGGCCAGCTCGCCCATTGTGTCAAGCAGAAGCACGCCGGGAAGCTGCAAGGCCGCCATGGCGGACCGCCTGATGAAGTTGATGTTTCTGTCCTGTAGTTTTGCCGCGACTTGGGGAAAGCGGGCAGGTTGGCGCGGCGCAAGGATCAGCAGTAAGCCCGGAAACTCCGTACTGAGCTTTTGAAACGCGGAGATGACTATATCGTCTTCATTCACGCTGTGATGCGCCAGACTGCCGCGTTCGTTTGGGCCGACGGTGCTGGCAGCAATCCAAATTCGCTGGGCGTCAAACGTGGAAAGCGGTAAAGGAGCGCTGGTAACGGATACGTCATATTTCAGGTTTGCCTCCGTCCGAAGTTTTGCGGCCGGCACTCCGAGTTGAAGATAGCGGTCGTAGTCCGTCCTGCTTTGCACCAGAACCAAATCAGGCAAATGGAGCACGGGCGCAAACAAAAACTTCCATCGTTTGTATTTCGGCCAGGCGCGCTGAGAAATGCGGCCGTTCACGACGGCAAGAGCAACACCAGCGCGTTTGGCTTCCGCAAAAAGGTTCGGCCAGATTTCTGTCTCAACGACTATCAGAAGCGAGGGGCGGATGGTTCGCAGAACCCGCCGAACCGAATAACGGAAATCAAGCGGCGCAAAAAGCACGCCATCCACGACAGGGGAGGCGTTAGCGGCCATCTTTCGGCCTGCCAGCGTTGAGGTGGAAAGGTAAAGAGGCGCTGACGGTTCTGCTTCGCGCAAAGCTTTCAGTAAAGGAATAGCCGAGACTACCTCGCCCACGGAAACAGCATGCAACCAGATAGCGCCGGCCCTCGTCCGACTGAACGACTGAGGAAGAAAGCCTAGCCTCTCGCGGAGAGTTGACGCATACTCCCGTTCTTTGCTACATCGGATGATGAAGGAGATCAGAAGGAAGGGAAATGATACGAACTGGATTAGGCGGTAAAGGAAAAGAGTGCGCGTGAGCCCGAAGATACGTTTCGTGATTTTGAGTATAGCGTTCCTGGGCGCTTTTGCCGCGCTGCTGCTGGGCGCTGACAAGCAGTTTCAAGCGGGAACTGCTTCCAGTTACTCTCATCAAACGGCTAATCAAGTAACAGTCGGCGCCAAGTCGTATGACAAGCCGGAACTGACGGAAGAAGCCTTCGGCAAAAAAACCGACTTCCTGAAGTATGGCGTGTTGCCGGTATTGGTAGTGATCGAGAATAAAGGCCGGAATGCTTTGGACTTGCAGTATTTAGAAGTCAACTTGGTGGCTTCCGATGGCCGTCATGCCGCCGCTGTTTCTCCGGATGAACTGTTTCATGTCGGCCGTCCGACCAAGCGGCCTGGAATTAAACCATTGCCGATTCCGACATCCCGAAAGAAAAATCCTTTGGAAACGCCGGAAATTGCAGTAAGAGCATTTATCGCGAAGATGCTGCCGCCCGGCGATTCGACCAGCGGATTTTTCTACTTTGAAGCAAAGCCGGAAGCCGGAGACAAAATTTACCTGAATGGCATACGGGACGCCCGCTCCAAACAGGAAATGCTGTATTTTGAGTTTCCGCTCGAGCAGTAAAGCTCCCTAATTCCAGTAATTCCGGTCAAGATTGCGGCACTGCACTGCTTCGGCGAGATGTTTGGCTGTGACTTCGCCGGAGTGATGGAGGTCCGCAATCGTGCGCGCCACCCGCAGAATACGATCATGGGCGCGCGCGGAAAGATTCATGCGCCGAACGGCTGTTTCCAATGTGCGTTCGCCGCTTTCGTCCAGCGCGGATAAGGTGCGCAGTTGAGAGGCCGGAATTTGCGAGTTATAAAATCCGCGTGTCCGCTGTTTTTCGCGAGCCTCTTCGACGCGCTCACGGATTTGCGCGGATGAGACGCCATCGGTTTTGCCGCGAAGCTCTTAGTTAACTCCAGTATTGAGTTGCTCAAGCCGGGAGGATACCGGCGTGGCACAGGTTGTAATGAATGACCTTCAGTTGCAAGTTGTTCCAGAGCC
>JAABUZ0100008714.1_pt1 | contig 11853 bp, 9 predicted proteins | sample 5562091 | NCBI WGS metagenome assembly JAABUZ01 (sample SAMN12813069, study PRJNA571459) | rock metagenome | isolation source: Antarctica rocks | place: Antarctica: Victoria Land, Linnaeus Terrace sud | collected 2015-12-21
CCGACCACGGCTGCGCACGGCCAATCACCGCATCCATCGGGGTGGCCAGCTACCCCGGCGACGGCACCAGCATCGATGCGTTGACCGCCGCCGCGGACACCGCGATGTACACCGCGAAAACCGCCGGACGCGACTGCGTCCGCCACGCCGAGAACAGCACCAACCCCACCCGCTGATCCTCGCCCGACACCACCCGGTGACCATCAACCCCACAACACCACCGGCGTCGATCGCACACTGCCCGCTGCCCTACGACAATCCCCCGATGACCTGCAGACGCGCTGTGTTGCGTGAGCTGGGCTACTGCCCAGTGGCGGGGGTCGTGGCGACGAAGGTGGTGTAGGCCACGATGTTGGAGAGGTAGCTGCGGGTGTCGGAATTCAAGGTTCCCCCGCAGGTGAGGAGTTGGAGTGCGCTGCCGCCGCGGGGTGCGTGGACCTGCGGGGCTGGGAATTGGTCCTTGGCATACATGGCCACGGCGCTCACCTGGAGTGGGCGATGGCGCCGTCGGCCAGGCTAGCTTTGTCGACGGCAGAACTGACGCATGCGGCCCTCACCCAACAACGCTGCCGCCCGCGGTGTCGGGTAGTCGGTGAAGAACGCGAGCGCGATCTGATAGGTCAGCTTCTGGAACACCACAGCGGCGCCGGGCCCAGTGCTCGGCCACGATGGCCTACAGCTGGTCGACATCAGATCCCACCGCCGACCCGTCCGAGCACCGAACGCAAACTGGAAGCGAACCCACAGCACACCTGAAACCGTTGAGCAACCGCTGCGCCGCCAGCGTCGCCGGCCCCGCAGTCCCTGCTGGTCCGGCCGATACCGCCCCCCGACCAGGCTAGAGTCTCCGGACGGGCTGCACCTGCAGGGTGTGATTTGTTGACCAGGCCCCAGTCGAGGGATTCCGGAGGGCTGCGGGAACGCTTGACACGACACCTGCAGGTGGTGGGAACAGTGGTGACATGAACAGTGGTGGGATGGGTGGACCGGCAACTGCGTGGTGGTTGCAGGTGCATGCGGTGTATCAGCCGGTGGTCGACCTCGACACCCGCCGCGTAGTGGGGTATGAGGCACTGGCTCGTGGCCCCCGCGAGAGCCCCCTGCACACTCCGGACGCCCTGTTCGCCGCCGCCCGCGACCAAGGTGTGTTGGTCGAGCTGGACTGGGCGTGCCGGTTGGCGGCGTTGCGTGGCGCCCTGACCGCTCGACTGCCCGCCACCCTGGAGTTGTTCATCAACGTCGAGCCTCCGGCGGTGAGCGCCCCACCACCGGCCGATGCCACCGCAATCCTGCGCGCGGCCACCGACCTTTCGATCATCATGGAGATCACCGAACGGGACCTCACCGCCGACCCGGCCGGGCTCCTGCGCGCCGCCGCGGGGGTTCGGGCCCGTGGTTGGCGGGTCGCACTCGATGATGTGGGCGCCGACCCGGCCAGCCTGGCGTTGCTGCCGTTGCTGCACCCCGACGTCATCAAGCTGGACCTACGTCTGGTCCAGGCCAACACCAGCATCGAAGTCGCCGACATCATCACCGCGGTCAACGCGCACGCCGAACGCAGTGGCGCCCTCGTGCTCGCCGAGGGCATCGAAACCGAAGACCAAGCCCAACTCGCCGTGATGATGGGGGCCCGCCTCGGCCAAGGCTGGCTGTTCGGCCGCCCCGCACCCCTACCCCCCTTCCCCGACACCGTGACCCCGCCCACCACACGACCGGCGCGGCACTCCCCGACCGCGGCGGCCCTAGCGCCCGCAGCTTCCTACCCGGCTCGCCCATCCCCACAATCCACCACCCCAACGGCAACGACGCCCTACGGATTGGTTCAGGATGCCGGCGGCACACGCCGCTCGACCAAACCGCTGCTGATGGCGATCAGCCGGCAGCTCGAACACCAAGCCCTCGGGATAGGCGCCAGCGCCGTCGTGCTCACCACGCTGCAACACGCCCGGAACTTCACCGCCGACACCGCCCGCCGCTACGCCCGCCTCGCGGCCGACAGCGCGTTCGTCGCCGTGTTCGCCACCGACCTGGCCGCCGAACCCACCACCGGGGTGCGCGGCGTCGCGCTGAGCCACGCCGACCCGCTGACCGGTGAGTGGAGTGTCATCGTCATCGGTCCCCACTTCACCGGCGCCTTGCTGGCCCGCGATGTCGGCGACACCGAAGCAGACTCCGCCCGACGCTTCGACTACCGGGTCACCTACGACCGACCCACCGTGCTCGCTGCGGCCACCCTGCTCATGCACCACATCCCCAGCTCCCCCACCCCCGGACCCGGCCCACCGCACGCCCTCACTGACCCACCCACCCACTGACGCCCCGGGTCGACATCTTCCAGAAGTCGATCACACGGGGTATTGCCAAGACGGCTGCACGACCTGTCAGCCGCCGACCGCAGGGCGGTCATGCCGAGGAAGCACCAGCGCTCACCGCGGCCAATAACTGCGATTACGCAATGGGTAATGGCCTGCTGTGCCCGCACTGCCCGCATAGCCACCCGGTCGTGCCCACCACGCACGCCGTGCCACCATAGCCGTTAGGTCGTGCGTGGGGAGCGCGACCTAACGGCATAACCGGACGGACACGCCCGCCGCAGCATCCCAAACTTGCTCAGCAGACGTCGCCGAGGCATCTCGACCTTCGTTGTCTGCAATTACGCAATGGGTACTGGCCTGCACTGCCCGCACTGGCGCCATAGCCACCCGGTCGCGCCCACCACGCACGCGGCGCCACCATAACCATCAGGCCGTGCGTGGGGTGCGCGACTTGATGGCATAGCCGGACACACCACCGCAGGGTCCAACGCTTGCCAGTCAAGTTGCGACAGACTGCGAGACGTGGCACCCAAGATCATCACTGTCGCCGCCTATAAGGGCGGGGTGGGCAAGACCCGTACCGCCTACGAGCTGGCGTACTTGCTCGGCGCTCCGCTGGTCGACTTCGACTATGACGGCGGGGGGGCGTCCGGCCTGTGGGGTTACGACCACGGGCGCTACACGAGGGCACCGCTGCTCGACGCCTTCCTGACCGACCGCATTCCTCGGCCACTCTCCGGCGGTGGGACGAAGCCGGACCTGGTACCTACACACCCCAACGTGGGCTCTGAGCTCATTCAGATGGCACCCGAAGAGGTACAGGGCCGCGTCGAGAAGTGGGCCAGCGAGTGGGGGAGTGAGTACGTCGTGATCGACACTCACCCAGGCTGGCACCCCATCACGGTCGGGGCAATGGCTGCCTCGAGCCTGATCGTCGTGCCCACCGTGCTCGACGTTGCTGAGTTGCGAGCTCTGGCGGGCATGGTGCGCGAGTTGGCCGACTACCCGCTGCTGGTCATACCGAACCGGGTTCCACGCATCGTTCCTCGAACGGGCCGAAAGCTCCTAGGTGAGATCGTCGCGGAGAGTGGAGTTGCGGTGGGGCCCTTCGTGAATGAAAACCGCCACATCGGCCAACGCACGCGCCTTATGGCGATCTGCGCAGGCGACACTGCAGTACGTCATCGTCACTACGTGGACCAGATGCAGAACGTCGCTGATGCGGTCAAGGAGCTAGCGAAGTGACCACAAACGGACTCGCCGCCCTCGACAACGACCAGGCGCAAAAGCGACAGCAGCGCGCACGTCCTCTTCCGCCCAGCGCGAAGGGCCGCTTAACGATCACGCAAGAACCCGTGGCGAACCCCTCGGCCGGCTCCGTCGACGTTGCTCACGTGCAGGAGTCCGCCGAGGCGTCTCATGTGGTCACCCAGGACGAGCCGCACAAGGCTCAACGAGCGCCGCGTGCCGACGATGACGGCTCACTGGATCAGCGGCCTGACGACAGCCCGCTGCGGGCGGCTCAGGTGTATCTCGATGCAACAACGGACGACCACCTGCGGCGCATCAGGGCCGCAGCGCTAGTCGGAGGCGGAGACGTGACCAATAGCGCCGTGGTGCGTCGTTCCGTTGCCGAGTTCGTCGAGCGGCACGGCTACGACGGCATCGTGGAACTGCTCAGCGAAGATCCCCGAATCAAGCGGGGGAGAGGTAGGCCCCGCAGATAGCCAGCCTTTAGTGGACACACTGCACGCGAATAGCTGCTTAGAGGAGCCAGAGGCAGCACTTGGCGGGCCTCGACGGGCTTGGCTTTGAAGTCGCCGACTGGCGGCAGCGCGGTTTTCGGATACCGCGTCGTCGATACCGCCAGGGGTGAACGCGTTCTCCTACGTGCACCGTCGTCTCGACTCCGTCCGCACAACGTCACGGCCGGCCAAGGTGCCCCGTAAGCCGGGACAACCAAACTAGCCAGGAGCTGTTCAGGATGAGCATCACCGTCGTCGCCCGACGCGAGATCTTCGACTGCTGGGCCGGCACGTAGAACCCGCCTTCCTCAGCGGGCTCTACGACATGAGCGCCTGCCCTCCACGACAGACGATTCAGGATCGCTCTCCAAGACATCACGCAGCATCGGATGCGTAACGTTGATGGTGGTCGCGACTGGATCGGGCTGGCGCCCCGAGCGAACTTGCCCAGATGGAGCGGAGCAGCGATGCGGTCCTGCTCATCCCGACTCGGCAGGCGCTGTGACCGAGGCAGAGCCGAGACGAGCCGCCATGGGGTCGACCGTCTCGAATAGACTGCCCGACCCCATGCCGTTTGACCGCAACGCCCCGTTCGCGGCGGCCTGGCAACACCTGGAACGCGGCAACACCCTCCTCAGCTCGCTGGCCGAGAGATGGAACGCGGCGTGTTCAAACGTGTTCAGCGCCCATATCGTCACCTTGCCTTCCAAAACAGGTGCGATCACGGTCGACCTCGACTTCGACGAGACCACGCGGCAGTTCATGAACGACACCGCGCGAGGGGCCGGCGCGGCGTTACGCGGAGCCCTCGACGCTGGCGTGGTTGCTCTGGCCCGCTTGGTCTCGGGGGTACTCGTTCTCCCAGACCCGGCGGTCGTGGGCTTCCCGCTGGCCGACACACTGGACGACTTCCTGGCGGCCTATGCGTCGGGCGTCCTCGACGGCATCCGACCCGACCAGGTTCAGTTCATTGAGGGCTTGCAGCCGTTCAACGCCGCGTTCTCCTCGGCCGGTCCGCCACCGGTGCTGCAGTTCTTACGGCAGCTCACCGAGAAACCGCCGCCGGAGGAGGTGGTGACGGCGTGGGCGCACCTGGCCCAGCCTGAAGTGATGGTCGAACCGCCTTCTGTTGCCGAGATCGTCGATGTTGAGCCCGACGGCCCAATCACTACCACCAAGACAATCGCGACGTTCCGGGTCACCCATCCACCGGAGCTGGCACGGAAGGACCTGCCCACGATCTACGGCAACCCGAACGTCGCCTTCGATCTCGTATCGGCCGTCGGCTCGACGCCAGTGGGGCCAGACGACACCTTCGGTCAACGTGGTCGCCTGGTCCTGAGAACGGTGACGCGGATCTTGGAAGCGTTCGAGCGTTCGATGGGGCTCCGTGAGGGAGTAGTCGACGACTGGAACCCGGCAACCCGAGTCGGCAGCGCCGCGACCGTGGCGCCTAACTGGGCGCCACTCCTACCGCACCAAGAACGTGCGGCGGAAGCCGCCGACGTCGTCAGTCAGTCCGAGGTGGGCATCGCCACCATCGGCGACGGCCAGGAGCTCACACTGGTGGTGGCAGACGACGACAGGACCTACCTACGCCGGGTACCAGCAGCAACGGCGCTTGACCCGCGCCTCCCGCAGGGGACTGCTGCAGAGGAAGCGACCGCAACCGCGGCCGCGTTCTGGGGGCTGCCCGACTTCGTGTTTCCACCGGCGATCCGCAAGACCAGCTCGGGCAGCGTCGAGCTTGGCGACGGGATCGTCGTCGTGGGTGACCAGGGGTTGATCTTGCAGGTCAAGAGCAGGGAGAACGTCACCGAGAAGACCGCGCGGGAGACCAGCTGGATTAAGAAGCGGGTGGCCCAGGGCGCAGGACAGGCGGCGGGAACCCTCCGTCAGCTGCGCCTGCAACCGGCGGTGTTGTCCAACCAGCGCGCCCGCCCGATCGAGATCGACGGTAACGCCGGTACATGGATCGGAGTCGTGATCGTCGACCACCAGAACCCACCGCACGGAATTGAGTTGCCTGTCGAGCACAAGGGACTTCCAGTCGTCACCCTTCTACGTCGCGACTGGGAGTTCCTCTTCGAACAGCTCGGCTCGACGGCAGCGGTTGTGGCTTACCTCCACCGGATTGTCGGTGACTCGTGCGAACTAGGCGACGAGCCGACCCGTTACTACGACCTTGCGGGAAAGGACGCCAGAGCGCCCCAGAACCCACCGAAGAACGGCTGGGCCGCCGAAACGGGCGCTGCCTGGGAGGCGCGCCCGATCCTGCCGCGGGTCCCTGCAACCGCGACAGCGGGAACGGGCCGCGCGATGTTCCGTATGGTCCTCGAAGACCTTTCCGGCACGCGCATCGACGACGAGAACGCCCGGCTCACGCTGCTAGCGGTCCTGGACCAGACTCCCGTCGACTACCAGGCGGAGGTCGGAGACCGGCTACTCGAGCTGCTGCAGCAGGCCAAGCAGACCGCCGTGGGCACGTGCAGCTGGAACTTCCGCTGGATCTTCGACACCCAGCGCCCACGGCAAGTCGTCTTCGGCGTCTCCAACCAGCTGTCGAAGTGGCACACCGATGCCTTTCGCTCGAAACTCCTCCTGCAGCACCACCGCCTCACCCGTCACGACTGGGGCCCCGACGACGAGCCCACCACGGTCGGAGTGCTACTCACGCCGAACTACTACCTTCGTGACCGGCTCTGGGACACCAGCGTTATAGCGACCTTCGGCCCGAGCACCCTCACGCCCGAGAACGTGGACGCCTACAACACATTCTGGAGCCAGTCGCAGTAACCGGCGGCACTTTCCGCGGAGTTTCATTGGTGCTCAACGTCCTGAACTCGACTGGCTGCTCGACCTGCATCGGGGGCGGATGGGCGCCCAGACGTCAGACGTGTCCTTGACATAGAACAATGTAGTCTGCGTAAGCGCTCCTCTATATGTCATAAGGTAGGTTATCGGCACATGAATCTCGTTGCGGGGGACTGGGTTTGGTTAGGTTGCGCCAGCAGCTCAGTCCACCGCTGCCTGGGGCCCTGAGCCCGATACACGCGAGGACCGTCGGTCATGGCGCGCGGGGACGGTCGACGACGCCGGTGAGCCCCCGCTGAACCTCGCCGGCGGACTGCGACGTGTGTTATTGGCTATGCTGGCATGATCATCCACAAATCGCTGATGCCCGCGAACCAACCTCGATGATCAGTCTCGATCAACTCGCGGACCGCGCACGCATGCTCATGCACGGTGACGGTCGGGCAATTCTGGGCATCACCGGTATGCCTGGCGCGGGCAAGAGCACCTTGGCGTCCTCCCTGCTCGACATCCTGCGGCCTGCCCCTCCGCGGGGACTGCCGGTCGATGACTGGGTTGCCCACGTCCCTATGGACGGCTTTCACCTCGCCGACGGCGAGCTCGACCGCCTCGGCAAACACGACCGCAAGGGCGCCCCCGACACGTTCGACTCTGCTGGGTACCTCTCGGTGCTGCACCGCATCAAAAAGGACACCCCTGGCATTGTCTACGCGCCCAGCTTCGAGCGAGCCCTCGAGCAGCCCCTCGCCGGCCGCATCCCTGTGCTCCCCACGGCTCGGCTGATCATCACCGAAGGTAACTACCTCCTCCTGTCCGACGGGGTGTGGCCACAGATCCGCGCCCTCCTCGACGAGGTGTGGTACCTCAACCTCCCCGATGACGCACGCCTGGAGCGCCTCGTCGACCGGCATCTTGCGTATGGCAAGTCCCCCGACGCTGCCACCGCGTGGGCCCGTGGATCCGACCAAGCTAATGCCGAGCTCGTCGCCTCCACCCGCGACCGCGCCGACCTGCTCGTCCAACTCTCAAATATCGACCCACCCCTGGTGCGCGTCCCGCCAACCCAGCGCGGGTGACGACCTCACACCAGCCTGGCCATGCGTAGCTGCCGTCCTTCATGGGCATCCGCGGCGACGAGGAACGAGCGATGACAGGTCGATCTCGCCGCTACCTGCTTGGGTCTCACACGCTGTGCTGGCTGCACGCTTTCTACCGCGTGCGGACACTCGTGGACGCGGGCGGCTCGCTTGAGGACCGTCGAACGCCGTTGTGCTGACGAGGAGGGACGTGGTGGTCAGCGGCCTGCGCCGGCCCCATGTTTCCGGCGCTACAGCCGCACGAGTCGCGCCGGACGAGAGCCGGGGCCAGCCGTACGGCACGGGGCGGCAGGGTGGGGTCGGCGATCCTGCTCAGCAGCAGACCTACGGCCTCCCGGCCGATGTCGGCATCCGCCTGGACCATGGTGGTGAGGCGTGGGGAGAAAAGGTCGGCCCATTCGAAGTCGTCGAAACCTACCAGTGCCACGTCGCGTGGGGCGTCGAGGCCGAGCTCGCGCAGCGCCCGAACGGCGCCGATCATCATGTGATTGTTTCCGACCACTAGTGCCGTGGGGGGGGTCGGGGACGTAAACAGCCCGATGACGGCGGCGTGCGCATGCACGTCGTCGGAGGAGCCGGCCACCACCAGGCAGGCTTCCTCGCGGAGGCCGGCATCCGCAAGGCCCTGACGGTAGCCCTGCAGCCGCTCAGTGGTGGTCGCCAGCCCGGGCAGGCCGGCGACCATGCCGATACGGTCGTGCCCGTGCCCAGCGAGGTGGCGCGTGAGCTCAGCGGTGGACACCACGTTCTCTGTGCCAGCCTTGTCGTAGGGACCGTCCACGAGCCGGTCGATGAGGGTGACCGGCACGCCACGTTCCGCGAGGTACCGCAGTGGGGCGGCGGGTCGGGCCGATGGCGCGAGCAGGACCCCGTCGACCTGCCGCTCGCACAGGTCGCGGACCGCGCGGTCCTCGTGCTTGGGGTCGTCGTGGGTGTCGGTGATGAGCAGCCGGTAGCCGTGCAGTTCCGCTTCGGCTTGCAGTGAGCGCAGGAGTACCCCTTGGTAGGGGTTGGAGATCGCCGGCATCGCCAAGCCCACAGTGTGGGTCCGCGACGTACGCAGCGCACGGGCGAGTGAGTTGGGCACGTATCCGGTATCGCGGACCGCGAGCAGCACAGCTTCGCGCGAGTGTGGGCTCACCGCGCGGGTCTCGTTGAGGACGTGGGAGACAGTGGTGATGGACACGCCCGCGCGGCGGGCCACCTCGGCCATCGTCACCATCGCAGACCGCTTCCCTCCGTCGCGCGTCGTGGGCCGTGTGCGGCGTCCGGGGCGGTGCCGTTCCAGTCCGCGGGCCCTCACCTTCGCACGTTGGGTTAGGCGACGCAATGCTCTGCGCAACCCATTGCGCAACCGGTTGCGGGGCCTTAGTGTCTGTCCCCAGAACTCTGCGGCTGTGTCGACGATCACAGCCTTCGGCCTATGACCACGATGCCCGAGATGTAGCTGTCGATTCCTTGGAGATGACGTCCTCATGCGCAAAAGGTCCCTTTCGACCGTGGTCCCGGCCCTCGCCCTGCCGGTGCTGCTATTTGCGGGCGCTTGTTCGGGTGCCGGGGGTGGCGGCGCAAGCGGCGGCGGCGGCGGCTCAGGTAACTCCATCAACGTCCTCATGGTCAACAACCCGCAACAGCTCGACCTGCAGAAGCTGACGGCGGACAACTTCACCAAGCAGACCGGCATCACGGTGAACTACACCGTGCTGCCGGAGAACGACGTTCGGGACAAGCTCAGCCAAGAGTTCTCCAGCCAGGCCGGTCAGTACGACGTTGGTTCGGTCAGCAACTACGAGGTGCCCTTCTACGCCAAGAACGGCTGGTTGGCGCCGCTGGATGACACGGTGGCGAAGGACCCGAGCTTCGATCAATCCGACATCCTCAAGCCCATGACGCAGTCGCTGACCGGTGCGGACGGCAAGCTTTATGGTGAACCGTTCTACGGCGAGTCGTCGTTCTTGATGTACCGCAAGGACATCTTCGCGGCCAAGGGATTAACGATGCCGGACCGGCCGACCTGGCAGCAGGTCGCCGACCTAGCGGCCAAGGTCGATGGTGCGCAGCCGGGGATGAAGGGCATCTGTCTGCGCGGGCAGCCGGGCTGGGGTGAGGTGATGGCCCCGCTCACCACCGTGGTCAACACCTTCGGGGGTACCTGGTTCACCAAGGACTGGCAGGCTCAGGTCAACGGTCCGGGCTTCACCGACGCCACCAACTTCTACACTGACCTGGTGCGCGCTCATGGCGAAGCCGGTGCACCGCAGGCCGGGTTCTCCGAGTGCCTCAACAACGTCGAGCAGAGCAAAACTGCCATGTGGTACGACGCGACCTCGGCCGCCGGGTCGCTGGAGGGGCAGGGGTCCCCAGTCGCAGGCAAGATTGGCTACGTGATGGCCCCCGTCGTGAAGACCCAGAGTTCCGGGTGGCTGTACACCTGGGCGTGGGGGATCGAGAAGGCAAGCAAGAACCAGGCCAACGCCGCCAAGTTCATCGCCTGGGCGTCGGGCAAGGGCTATGAGAACCTGGTCGGCCAGCAGCTCGGCTGGGCCAAGGTGCCAGCGGGTAAGCGCGCCTCGACCTACACCAACCCCGACTATCTAAAGGAAGCGTCCGCCTTCGCGAAGCCCACCGAGAACTCGATCAGCGGTGCCGACCCGAACAACCCGGGGACCCAGCCGCGACCAACCATCGGCATCCAGTTCGTCGACATCCCAGAGTTCTCCTCGCTGGGCACCCAGGTATCCCAAGCCATCAGCTCGGCGATCGCCGGCCAAACCTCCGTATCGAGCGCACTCGGCAGTGGGCAGAAGCTTGCCGAAACGGTCGCGAAAAAGTACCAGTAATGGTGACCGGTTGGACGATGACCGCCCAGCCCGGTCCCGCGGAGACGCGGGGCTGGGTCGGGGGTGAGCTGCGGTGACCGTCGGTGGCGCTGTGACGTCGCGGGGTGCCTCCGCGGCCACGATCCGCGGTCGGCGTCGCAGCCCGGGCGGTGACATGCGGGCCTGGGTTCGGCGCGGGCCGCTGCTGCCGGCGTTGATCTTCCTCGTCCTGGTGACCCAGCTGCCATTCGTGGCGACGCTGGTGATTTCGTTTTTGGACTGGAACGCCCTCGACCCTGGTAAACGCAGTTTCGCGGGGGCACACAACTACGTGACAGCCTTCACCGACCCCGCGCTGCGCTCGTCGATCCTGACCACGATAGTGCTCACGGTGGTGGTCGTCGTCGTGAGCCTCGTGTTGGGCCTGGGCTTGGCGCTGCTGCTGGACCGGCAGTTCCGGGGCCGGGGCATCGTGCGGACGATCCTCATCGCACCATTCCTCATCGTCCCGGTCGCTGCGGCCCTGGTGTGGAAGCACGCGCTCTACAACCCGGAGTACGGCTTACTCAACGGACTACTCACCGCGGTATGGCGACTGTTCGGCTCGAACTCGCCTCCCCAGCCGGACTGGATCACGGCAATGCCCAAGGGCGCGGTCGAGGCGGCACTCATCTGGCAATGGTCACCGTTCATGATGCTCATTTTGCTGGCGGGCCTGCAGGGTCGGCCGCTGGACGTCATCGAAGCCGCACGCATCGACGGGGCCAGCGCCTGGCAGATCTTCCGATACATGACCTTTCCGCACCTTCGCCAGTACTTGGAGCTGGCCGCGCTACTGGGGTCGATCTACATCGTGCAGAACTTCGACGCGGTGTTCACCATCACCTCCGGCGGCCTGGGCACCGCGAACCTGCCATACACGATTTACCAAACTTTCTACCAGGCACACGACTACGGGCTCGCGTCGGCCGCGGGGGTGATCGTCGTCTTCGGCACGATCATCATCGCGACCTTCGCCCTGCGCATGGTGTCGAGCCTGCTACGCGAGGAGTCACCGTGACCG
>JAABUZ0100008716.1_pt1 | contig 11853 bp, 11 predicted proteins | sample 5562091 | NCBI WGS metagenome assembly JAABUZ01 (sample SAMN12813069, study PRJNA571459) | rock metagenome | isolation source: Antarctica rocks | place: Antarctica: Victoria Land, Linnaeus Terrace sud | collected 2015-12-21
ATGGGGCAAGTGATGCTCCATGGTGCCGTTGATGTAGCTTTCATCCAGCTCATTCATCAGCTTGTCTTTCAACCGGTCGCGCAGGAAGGAGAGGCGTTTGGACTCTTCCGGCATTTCGTTCCGACAGATTTCGCAAGCCGCGCCTAAGCCGACAATACCGGCCACGTTCAAGGTGCCGGACCGCATGCCGCGCTCATGTCCGCCGCCGTCCATCTGCGCCGTAATCTGGACTCTCGGGTTCCGTCGGCGCACGTAAAGAGCGCCCACGCCCTTGGGTCCATACAGCTTATGAGCGGTTAAGGAAAGAACATCAATGCCGTCGGCCATCACGTTCACCGGAATCTTCCCAACCGCCTGCACCGCGTCGCTATGGAAAAGAACTCCCTTCTCCTTCGCGATCTTGCCGATTTCCTTCATGGGCTGAACGACGCCGATTTCATTATTGGCGTACATGATGGAGATCAGGATCGTCTTGTCCGTAATGGCGGCGCGCAATTGATCGAGATCGATCAATCCGTTCTGCTGAACCGACAGATAGGTAACACGCACGCCTTCTTTTTCCAGGCGCTTGCAGGTATCGAGAACGGCCTTGTGCTCCGTCACCTGCGTGATGATGTGGTTGCCGCGCTCGGCATACATCTCCGCGATGCCTTTCAGCGCCAGATTGTTCGATTCCGTCGCTCCGCTCGTCAGCACAATCTCTTTCGGGGTGGCGCCGATCAGATCGGCAATTTGCTTGCGCGCCTTCTCGGTTGCTTCCTCCGCTTCCCAGCCGAAGCTGTGATTACGGGAAGCCGCATTTCCAAAAATTTCCGTAAAGTAAGGCATCATCGCCTCAACCACTCGCGGATCGGTGCGGGTCGTGGCGTGGCTATCTAGATAGATAGGCAGTTTCATAAAACTTATTTCCTTAAAGAACCTTGCGACTCAAGAGATTTCGTTGTGCTTTGTAGAGCAATGAGGGAAGAAGAGCTTGGCATGGGCACACCTGTCTCAACTTCGGAGTCCTGCAGCATGTCTTGGATGCTGACGCCATCGAGAAGTCGCAAAATACCATCATGTATACGCTTCAAGGGGCGCTTCACAGTGCATCTGTCGGCATGCCCGCAGAAGGCATGCTCGGTAAAACAGTTTGCCAGCACAATGGGACCGTCAATAGCTCGAATCACTTCCAGCGCTGAAATTTGCCGGGGATCACGAGCCAAGCGATAGCCGCCGTTCGTGCCGTATTCCGAGATCAGAAATCCGCTTTTGCCCAGCTTCTGCAATAGCTTTGACAGCAGCGGAAGCGGAATGCCGCAGGTGTCCGACACGTCCTTTGCGCTCACCGCTTCGCCAGTCGCCCGCTGACGCGCCGCAAAATGCCTGAGAGCAATCAGGCTGTAATCCGCCTTTTTTGTAAGTCGAAGCATTTTAACGTTGATACAAGAGGCAGAAAGATAAATATAAGACTAAGAAGATCCTACTTCTTTATAACATGTTAGAAGAGATCGGGTAGGAGGTTTTATTTCTCGACCGATTGGTGTTCCAGAGTCATTAACGCTTTTGGTTTGACTGTAAAGCCAGCGCTAAAGACCGACCGCCGGGAACACGGTACATGGTAAAATTCTAAGGCTTGTTCGCTCTCCGTAACTATCTCGCTTGATTAGACTTTTTCGTGTTTTTATACCGGCTAGCGTTGTTGCGCTTCTGCTTTCCGAAATAGTAATTGTTTTGGCTTGTTATGTGGGATCGCTGTTCATTCTGCGTGAAGATCCAACTTTCTTCTTATTTGTCGAGGGGAACTATTGGAAGATTCTGGTTGTTACCCTGTGCATCATTCTGACGCTTTACTTTCAGGACCTTTACCAGGATCTGCGCATTACTTCCCGTATCCTTCTTGTTCAGCAAATTTGCCTGGCTGTTGGAAGCGCCCTGTTGTTCATGGCCTTTCTTGGCTATTTGCAGCCGGATTTTGTTCTGGGCCGGTGGCTGATGGTGATGGGCAGCGTATTGGTCGTCCTTATTCTGCCCGGTTACCGGGTCTTTTTCTGGCGGTACATTATAGGAACGCTGCGTTCGGAACGGGTGCTGCTGCTGGGGAATTCCAGTATTCTCGGTGAAGTCATTGAGTGTCTTCACAATAAGCCCGAGTTTGGTTACTCCATTGTCGGTTATTTATGCGAAGACGAGTCTTGCGGATTTCCTGTCCCCTGTTTGGGTCAAATGTCGGACATCCGTGAGGTCTGCGCAAAATACAAACCTACCAGGATCGTCGTCGGCATGGCCGAACGGCGGAATCGTTTGCCGGTACACGACCTTCTGGAGATCCGCTTCGGCGGCGTCATGATCGAGGATGCCGCCGATACCTATGAAATCGCCATGCGGCGAGTTTGCAGCCGCAAACTCCAGCCCTCGCAATTAATTTTTTCCGCGCTGCTGGGTCCTCGTCCGCAGGCGATTGCTATTCAGAGCGCCTATTCCTTTGTCATTGGAATTCTGGGCCTCATCGTCTGCTTCCCTTTGATGCTGGTCACAGCCCTAGCCATTAGGCTCTTCTCCAAAGGGTCCGTTTTTTATGGGCAGCGTCGCGTGGGAATCAACGGGCGCGTGTTTACGGTTTACAAATTCCGGTCGATGTACGCGGACGCCGAAGCGCGGACCGGCGCGGTGTGGGCCTCCAAAGACGATCCGCGCATCACGCCCGTTGGGAAATGGCTGCGCAGGCTGCGGCTTGATGAGCTGCCGCAATTCTGGAACGTGGTCAAGGGCGATATGGTTATTGTCGGACCGCGTCCGGAACGCCCGGAATTCGTTGATGTGCTGGCCCAGCAAATTCCTTACTATCGGCAGCGCCTGGCGGTGAAACCGGGCATTACCGGCTGGGCGCAGATCAACCATAAGTACGGCGATACGGAACTCGACGCCATGATTAAGCTGGAGTACGATCTTTATTACATCAAGCACGTTGCGCCCGCTTTGGATTTCTATATCATCTTTCACACCGTGAAAGTAATGCTGCTCAGCCGTGGCGCTCAGTAATTAATGTCCAGCGCGGCGCAGGGCGAGCACGGCTTTTTCATGTTCCGCCAGGGTCGCGGAGAAATGATGGGACCTGGAGCCGTCCGGCTTGGCAACGAAGTACAAAAAGTCCGCCGCCGCCGGTTTCAGGCTGGCCTGCAAGGACGTTAACCCTGGATTGGCAATCGGACCCGGCGGCAATCCGGCATGCGCGTACGTATTATACGCGTTGGCGCTGGCCAAGTCGGACCGGCGGATCACGCCGTGATAACGGTTTTCGAGCAGGGCGGCGTAGATGGTGGTGGGATCGCATTGCAAGGGAATGCCTTGCTTCATGCGATTCACAAATACCGCCGCTACGAGGGAGCGTTCTGCGGGAACCGCTGTTTCCTTTTCAACCAGGGACGCGAGCGTAACCGTTCGATGGACATCGGCCTTTTGCGCCTGTCCGCCCATGATGATCCACTGCTTTCGAAACTCCCCCGTCATCATCCGGCATAGCTGCTTGGCCGTGGTCTTATGCGTTACACGATAGGTGGATGGAAACAAATAGCCTTCCAGGTTCGGCGCCAGCGGGTCCAGGTCGCGTATGGGGCGGGGGTCCGCCGCCGTTTTCAGAAAGGCGTCGGGCTTAACGGTATCGGACTGCTCAAGAACAGCGGCGATATCAAACAGATTGCTGCCCTCCGGCACCGTTAACTGCTCATAGAAAACATCGCCTCGGCGGATGGTCTCGAATACTTGCCAAGGTGTCCGCGCGGTATTAAATCGATACTCGCCGGCCTGCAGCGCGGCTCGGGGATGCAAGGTCCGCACCGCTAAGAATGCCCAAGGGGATCGTACCACCCCCTGGCGGGAAAGCAGGCGGGCAATATCGCGCGAAGACAACCCGCGTTCCACCTCGATAAATTTTTCTCCCTCATAACCGCGATACGGGCCGAGATACCCGTAGGCGCCGATTGCCAGGGCCGCTGCGCCAACGAGCAGAATGGCAGACGATGCGAGGAGAAACCGCCGGAACCGTCCGCGCTTAGCCAAGGAATCCGCCTTCTTCCGGCATCTGCGTCATGTGTTGAAAGCCGAGATAGCTTTCAAGCAGCAACACGGCGGCCAGCCGGTCCACCGCTTTCTTTCTTTGTTCCAAGGTAGCGCCGCTATCGCGCAGCATGCGTTCCGCTTCAACGGTGGTGAGCCGCTCATCCCAGAAAACAACGGGAAGCTGAAGATGGCGCTGCAAGCGGTCCGCGAACTCCTTTGTGTAGTCGCTTTGGCGGCTTTCCGTGCCGCTCATATGAAGCGGCTTGCCGATCAGCAGCGTCTGGACGTTCCAGTGCAAGGCGATCCCTCGAAGTTGTTCGAGATCGTCACGAATTCGGGTTCGCTGCAGTGTCTCGATACCCTGCGCCGTAATGCCAAGTTCGTCGCTCACGGCAAGGCCAATCCTTTTCTTGCCGACATCAAGCGCAAGAATCCGTCCACGAGGCAAGAGCTGATAAGAGTCTGTCAAAACCGAATTATAAGGCTTGAAGATGTTTCGCCCTTGCTGCTCAGGCATTCCCATCTCCGCTCCGCGCCGATATCTTGAAACCATGTAAGCGGATTACTTAACATGCTAGAGTACGAATACCGAGGCTCCCAGACGCTTTGGCCATTCTTAGTTCCCCTCAGCCCGCTGTTCAGCGGTTCGGCGTTAGAACCCTGCTGATTGCGGTAGCCGCTTTGATTGGGCTGCTCTATTTCGGGCGGGACTTCTTTGTCACTCTGATTATCTCCGCCATCTTCGCGTTTATTCTTGATCCTGCCGTGCTGCTAGTTATGAAACTGCGCTTGCCGAGATCGGCGGCCACGGGCATCGTGATTGGCGTCGCGTTTGTCGGGGTGTATATCACGTCCGCCGTTGCCTGGAGGCAATTAAGCATCTTGGCGGAAGACCTGCCCACTTATGTCTCGCGGGTCAGCGAACTCTGGAACTCAGCCAGCGATCAACTGGACCAATTTGAAAAGAACACCGCTGAAATTGTCGTTCCAAAGCGCTTGCGAGATCAGGATCAGCAAATCCAGCAAAAGCCCCAACAGGCCATGCAAGCGCGGCGGCGCAAGGCCAAACAGCCGGAACCGCTTTTGCAACCAGGGGCGCCCATCGTGCAGGAAGTGCGAATCCACACGGACCCAAAGCCGTTTATCACGACGCTCTACACCTTTTCGTCACGCTATTTTCATATGCTGTTCCTGGCCTCATTTGTTCCTTTCCTGGTCTATTTTATGTTGAGTTGGCGTGATCACATCAGCAAGAGCGTCATGCGGCTCTTTCATGGTCATGACCGGTATGCCGTTGGCAAGACTTGGTCCGATATTGGTGATTCCACCCGCGCCTATGTGCTGGGAAATTTTCTTCTCTGGGTTTTCCTGAGCAGCGTAAGCGCCGTCGCATTCTTTTTTCTCGGCGTTCCTTATTGGCCCCTGGTCGGCTTTGTCAGCGCATTGTTCAGCTTAATGCCCTACTTTGGGCTGCCGCTTTCCCTGGTGCCTCCCGTGTTAGCGGCGGTAGCCGTTCCGAACCGGTTCAAGATCATTGCGAGCGTGATTTTGATTACGGCCGCGCTGCATCTGATCGCCATGAATTTCCTGTACGCAAAGATGATCGGGCGACGCGTGCGGCTGAACCCGCTGGTTGTCACGGTTGCCTTAATGTTCTGGGGCTTGATCTGGGGCGGCATCGGCCTGGTGCTGGCCGTTCCGATCACCGCCGCCGTCAAAACAGTGTGCGACAACGTCGAAGCGCTGGAGCCATACGGCAAGCTGCTCGGCGATTAGCGCCTTGCTTAGGTCATGCCTGCTTCAGAGTAAAACTCATGGTGCTTTGTCCCGCGCGCTCGATGTTTACGACCGCATTCAGCTTCTGCAGGACTATGGCATAGCGACGACCGTACTCGATGAGCTCGGAATCGTTGCCGCCTACCCGCTCGTTGGCCGCGCGCAACTGCTCCAACGCTTTCTCCACCGCGCTGACCAACAATCCTACTTCATCCGGCTCAAAGGTGGGAACGGCAGAGTTCATCATTAGCTATTATGACAGCCGTTGCATCTTCTGATTGTGCTTGCTTGCTCCAGGGGTCATAACGGCACGGGAAGGGAGACAACGGCTTGCATATCGCCGCCCGCCTGCATAACAAGCTCGGATTTCGCCTGTGCCGCTTCCGCCCGCACATAAGCGAGAGCAACCACTTGGCCCAGGGCAGGGGAGTAAGCGGCGGAAGTGATTTCTCCGGCATCTTTCCCGTCAGCGCTGAACTTGGCTCCGGGCGCTGGCGGCTGTGCGGCATCAATACGAATCGGCATCAGTAAACGGTGAACCTGGCCGCGCGAGCGCACGCGCTCCACGATCTCCTGCCCTAAATAGCAACCCTTGTTCGCGTGAACAGCTTGCCCTTGCCGCGTCTCCTGGACCAGATAACGCTCCGTAATGTCTTCTCCGTAGCGTGGCACTCCGTTCTCCAGGCGGACAACGGCGGCATCGGCGGCGCTTGCCTGTGGAATGCCCAGTTTTTCCATTTGCTCCGTCAAATTTCCCCCGTGCTCTTTCGGGATAAAGACACGGAGACCATCACGGCCCGCGGCGGCTACGCGGCTCACGAATCCTTCCTGCCATTCCGCAACCCCGTAAGCGTGGGAAGGTACAGGAAGAGAAAGCCTCGCGGCCGCTTCGGTGAACTGCGGACCCTCGATACCAAGAACCGTCCACCTTTCGCTCTCATCCTCCAGAACCACGTCGTCCGCGATGATGTACTTGTCCAGATGATTGCGCAGTTTCACGCCGACTTCCGGCTCAGTATCAAGAAGAAGGCTATCGCCGAGGTTGTAAATGTAAGCGTCGGCCAGAATGCGGCCCTGCGCGGTCAGGAAGAAGGCGTACAGTCCGGTCTGCGGCTGGAGCTGGCTCACGTCATTTGTACACATCGCGTGCAGTAACCGCGCGCGATCCTCGCCGAGTACGCGAATCTTTCCTCGCGCCGAAAGATCGATCCAGGCCGAGCGACCGCGTAAAGCTTCATAGGGTTCCATCAACTGTTTAGATGACGCACGTGAACGGTAAGCCGCGTGGCAGTTCTACCTAAGCAGTTCGCGGACATACGGCTCCAGTCCCGGAACACAAGCGTAGGCGTTTCCTCCGTAGATCGTGTTTTCGCCTGTAAAGCTTCCGAAGCGTCCGCCTGCTTCTTCCACCAGCAACTTTAGCGGCGCTAAATCCCAGGGCGCGGCGTTAGGCTCGATCCAGACGTCCGCCTTTCCTTGCGCCAGCAACATGGCATCCACGGAACCGCCAAGACTGCGCACCGCCCAGAAGCGGCCCACCCAGGGCAACAGGCGTGACGCAAAACGGCTGATTCCGACCTTGTTGAAGCCGTTAAAGGACAGAACAGCTTGCGAAGGATCTGACTTGTCGGAAACCCATAACCTGCCATCGTGAAGCCAGGCGCCGGAACCGCGCGCCGCCCATAGCAGCAGGTTTTGTCCAGGACTGTGCGCCGCCGCCGCCACAATTTCTTCATCCTGTTCCAGCCCGATTAAAACCGCCCACAAGGGAATGCCTCGCACGAAATCGCGAGTTCCGTCAATGGGATCGATAATCCATTTCCGTCCGTTGCGGCTTTGGCGGTTAGCGCCCTCTTCGCCCAGAACGCCGTCATCCGGAAACTCGCGCGCGATTCCGTCAACAATCAGCTTTTCGCAAGCGCGGTCGGCAGCCGTCACGGGAGATTCGTCCGCCTTCAACTCGGCGGCCACGCCCTGACGTTGATAACGCAGCGCCAAAGCGCCCGCTTCCTGCGCTAAACGTTTAGCGACCTGAACCTCATGTTCGAAAGGCATTGTTTGATTATGCCTTCACGACGCATGGAAGGTAAGTAGTTATTCTGTTCATGTATTACCGTATAAATCCGGTTGACGTACTCTAACAGAGAGGGTAATCTAAAAGTTCTTTCATCAAGTACGCCTAACCGTTAGCACCTGCCGGGCGTTGTCCTGTCTAGATGTGCTCTGTGAGGAGTGGAATGGATAAACAGTTGTTCGTTGTTGAGTTCGCTCATTCCGCCGAAAGGCGAGTCAAACGGATTCAAGTTAGTCACAAAGCATTAGTCTTTGTCATAGGAAGTTTTCTTGTTCTGGCCGCTTTAGCTTTTGGGTTGTTTTCCAGCTATCTGAAGATGTCGTGGAAAGCGGCGGAGTACAATGAGTTAAGCGCCAATTTTGATCGGTTGCGCGGCCGCTATCAGGAACTGCAGCGCATCTCCCGCCAGCGTAATGAACAAATGGCTTCACTCGAAACTCTGGCCACTGAAGTTTCTGTTGCTTATGGCATTAACACGCCAGGAATGTCCGGTGGTCGTGGCGCACTGGCCAATAGCTTGGTCCTTACGCCTTCCGTGAAGGAATCGGTGGAAGAATATAATTTCCTGAAGGCTGCTTCTTTTGGAGGCATCTATCATCGCTACGCTTACAGGTGGCAATCTCACGCGCAGCCGAATTTGTGGCCGATTGATGGCATTCTCCGAAGTTCATTCGGCGGACGATCCGATCCTTTTTCGGGCGAAGGCACGTTTCATACCGGAATTGATATTTCAGCGCCCGTAGGAACGCCCGTGCATGTTACTGCCGATGGAGTCGTGGCCTCGGTTGGATGGTCGGGCGGCTACGGAAGATTAGTGATTGTGGACCACGGAAACGGATTGCAAACGTACTACGCGCATTTGTCGCAGTTCTTGACTGTGCCGGGCGAAGAAGTAGGACGCGGACAAGTGATTGCCTACTCGGGGTCAACAGGAAAAGCAACCGGGCCGCACGTGCATTATGAAGTACGGCTAGCGGGCACGCCGATTAATCCGTATAAGTATTTAGGGCACAGCCGGCAAGCGAAAACGGACTTGGCGCGTTCGACAAAGCTGATCAGCAGTGATCTTGGCCTATAGTTGTATCTTCCTACTTCGTAAACGCGTCATTTTAAGCAGTGGCAGCACACCTTACGCGACGAGCGATGCTGGCTCTTGTGCCGACGAGCCTGAGATTGGCCGCGCAACAATCTGTCTCAAAAAAGCCTAAGCCGCTTCCAGCCGGGAGCGAGTTTGTACGGCTTCTTGATCCGGTTACCGAGACATTGGTTACTCGGCTGACGAGCCCCGCCAGTAATAGTTTTCTGCCTGCCGCAACGAACCAATTCATTTCAACAAAGGATAAGTTTCTAGTTTTTTCTTCCGACCGTACCGGTCGCAACACGCCTTTTCGCTTGGACCTGCGAACGGGCGCTCTCAACCAACTGATAAACAGCGACGATGTACAGCCGCAGTCGCTTTGTTTTGACGCGGCCCAGCGCACGCTAAATTTTCTGGACGGCTCGACGCTGAAGGAAGTCGGGCTGAGCGGCAAACGGATGCGCGTGCTTGGGGAGAATGTGACGGCTTTCAGCCTTGGTCCATCATCCGTGGATCTCCTCCTTGTAAAAGGGGGCAATCTCTATGGAGATGGCAGTGGAGAGACGAAACTGGCGGAAGATGTGGCGGGATGGTGTATAGCTCGCCCTAACGGAAACGGATGCTTATTTGGCCGTAATACGTCGGATGAAGAGCATGAGTTCTGGTACGCGCCGCTGAACAACGCGCAACACAAGGCCATCCGGCTGGCAAAAGGGCGTATCTCGAGCCCGTGTTGGTCGCCGGACGGACGTTCAGTGCTGTTTCTGCGAGAAATTCCGGCTGAAAATGCTGTTCGTTCCGCGATTCACGAGGTATTTCCAGAAACATGCCTGGAGCAGCATGTAGCCAACACCAGCCAGTTCGCGACGTTTGCTCCCAACGCGGACGGATCGGTGTTTGTCGGCGCGAGCCGGAGCAAGGCTCAACCCGTCGTGGTTTTGTTGCTGCGCGCCAGCCAGCGTGAACTTACTTTGTGCGGGCACGGCTCGAAAAACGTGTCGGCTGTTTCTCCCGTATTTTCACCCGATAGCCGCCGCGTTTACTTCCAGAGCGACCGCGAAGGGAAATCGGCGCTTTACTCCGTGAACGTCGAATCGTTAATAGAGTCCACTTGAGCCGGAGTTCCACAATTTTCATGCCTGGCGAAACGTGATGGAGGTGTTCTCCGTCTCTTCTTGCACTCGTTTGCTTCAGGAAGGAAGACGTGTATCCAAATTCAAGCAGGCGAGTCTCTTTCCGTTGCTTATTGTTGCGCTAAAATCTCGACTGTCGTTACGGTCGAAGGACGCGCTTCCGAATCCGCATTGTTAACGGATTAGACGCCGGGGAGGATCGAACCGCCATGGAAGCGCTAAAACAGTGGCGTTTTCAGCCGGGAACAAAGGAAGGCAAGTCCGTAAATGTGAGAGTCACGATTGAGGTTGCTTTTCATCTTCTGTAGCTCTGTCCTTGCCTGAAATCTTGCTGGTTGTCGCTTCCGGTTCCGCTGAGGTTGTCGGATTTGCTTTACCCGAGAAATCCCAACTTCTGGGAGCCGAAATTCGCAAAGTAAGGAAAAATAGCGGAAAGCTGTGAATCGTCAATCCCGAACCAGGAACAGAGCGTAGCGCCGTACTGATGTATCGAAGTGGTGGGAATCCAGCGGCCGCGGGTATCGGCGTCATCGGGTCCGCCAAGTTGGAAGATGGGGAACCTGCCGTAGATATCGCCGCCGCGCACAGCCCCGCCCATGACTAGGTGATGACTGCCCCAGGCATGGTCGCTTCCGTCCCCGGAGGTAGCCTGGAACGTGCGGCTGAAATCAGACTCGGTAAAGGTAGTGACTTCATTCTGCGTGCCGAGCTCCATCATCGCATTGTTGAAGGCGGCAAGAGCCTGACTGACTTGCGGGTAAAGCGTTTTGTGCGATGCGATTTCACCGGTGTGAGTGTCGAAGCCGCCGAGAGCGCAGAAGAAAATCTGGCGTCTCATGCCAAGGCCGTCCCGCGCCTTGATAATCTGCGCCACCTGCGCTAACTGCTTTCCCAAACTGGTATTAGGAAACGCCGTCATCAGCGCGGACGATTGGCTGAGCGCGTTATCCAGAGCTTGGGCATCGGTTAAGCTGTCAGCCATTACGACGCTCGCCGACTGAGCCAGCTTAACGCCCGTATTCATTGTCAAAAGATTCTGAAACGCCGCACGGCGGATCTGTGAAGCCGAGGAAGTGCTGAATCCCGCCAAATCCAACGTCTGGCCGGGATTGAGCGCAACCGGCTGCGTCGCTACTCCCGTCCCTATCAGGCTGTTCCCGGAAACAGACAGGAATGTCGGAAAGTTGGAAAGATTCTGCGAAGAAATAAGGTCGGCCGCGCGGCCCGCCCACCCTGTGGGACTATTTCCGGCAGGGTTCGATGTTTGCCACTGAACCTGTTGGTCGGAATGCGAGAACAAATTAACCGGCAAAGGTGTTGCTTGGCTCAAATACTGAGCGCGGGTCGTAGGCTGGACCAAACTACCCACATTCGCGACAACGGCGAGTTCCTTATTGGCAAACATCGACGCGAGCTCGCCCAGGTCCGAGTGAAAAGCGTAAGGAGCGCCTCCGGAGGCGGCATAGACCGGGTTGGTCAGATTCGGGCCGGACAGCGCTAAGTTTCCGCGCAGAGAGGAGTACGCCTTGTAATTGACATCGTCCACGGGAATCACCATATTGTTCGAGTCATTCCCTCCGAACAGGAAGACGCAAACCAGAGCGCGATACTCGGCAGATCCCGACTGCGCCAAAGCGGGCAGCAGGCCGAAAGGCCGAAGGGCCAGCGAGCCAACCGAAGCGGCCCCAATCTTGATAAATCCGCGACGTGAAAACATGGAATGGTAAACCTTTCTAATTTTTGAAAAGGGGGCA
>JAABUZ0100008717.1_pt1 | contig 11852 bp, 12 predicted proteins | sample 5562091 | NCBI WGS metagenome assembly JAABUZ01 (sample SAMN12813069, study PRJNA571459) | rock metagenome | isolation source: Antarctica rocks | place: Antarctica: Victoria Land, Linnaeus Terrace sud | collected 2015-12-21
CCCGCCAAAAGCGTCAGCACACTCGCCTCCCATATCGACCAGAAACCCGTTCACTTGCAGGGAATTCTGACGATCAGATCGGATGGAAAATTCCCCTCACACCGATCACTTTTTCCTCAGGAAGTAGTTAGCCAGCGACGGCGATTCGAAGCGTCCGGGTGAATTCTTGCCGGCTCGTGGCATCGCCCGTCTGCGCGTAAGCCGCGGCCCGGGCGGCGGCGGCCTGGATGAGCTTCAATAGATGAGGCGCTGTCGGAAGATCGGCCGGCACGGCGGTCAGCGTCTCGATGTCCTGCTCGGCGCGAGCGAGAAGGTAACGCCCGGCTCGACCCCTTCGCAGGTCCGATTCCCAGCCGGTCAGGGCCCGGATGTAGGTGGTGACCCACCGCTGGGCTGACAGGCTGGGCTCCAGGTAGACCGGATAGCCCGCTCCAGCCTGCTGCGCGGCGCTGTAGGAAAAGCCGGGCGGGGTCGCCACCTGATCGACGACGACCTGCTGAAGCTGCCAACGTCTGATAACGCGAAAGCCCGACGGCAGCCCGAGCGGCCGGCCAGGGGGCGGCGCCTCGGGACCGATCAGGTCGATCTCGCTGACCGGGACCCCGGGGGTCATGGCGATCAGAGAGTGGCCGTAGAAGTCGATCACCTGGCGGTTGTAATCGGGTTTGACGATGATGGCCCGAGCGCTTCTGGGCGGACCTAGCCGGGTCAAGGCCTGGCGCCACGCCGCCCGTTGGAGGTCGAGGTCGTTTCCTACCTGTGCCGTGACGGCAAGCCCGCTCAGCATCACTAGACCCACGCCAATCCAGCGCCATGCTGGCCGGCGGATAGCCGCAGCGGCGACACCCATAGCAACCGCAAACGGAAGCCAGGCTGCGATGAGATTGCGATCCTTGAAGTAGTCCACCGGCCCTGCGCCCAGAAGGAATGGAACGCCCACGGTGGCCAACGCGATGGTCAGTGGCACCAGACTCAGGCGAAGCAGTCTCCTGTCGCCAGCGACGAAGCATCCGACCAGCAGCACCACGAGACCCACGAGCGCCACCAGCCCCCAATGCCAGTGGGGGGCTGAGGAGTTAGACGAGATCAGACCGGCGTTTGCGGTGCCGAGCTCGTGCAGGACGTCGCCCAGGCGACTGGTAATGGCTACCGAGGCGATCCAGGTTGGCCGACCGCTCTTCTGATCACCGGCGAACAGAATCAACTCCAACACTCCGGTCAAGGCGATGGGCAATAACGCCGCCGTCACGAGTGCCAGACGATGGCGCCCCACCCAGACGAGCAATCCCGCCTCCGCCGCCACGACGAAGACGCCGAAGTAATGGGTCAAGAGCAGCAGGACCGCGCAAGCCACCCACGCCGCCATGTGAGCCCCAGTCAGCTCCCTTCTCGCCCGCAGGCATAACCACAACGACCCCGCGGCCAGGAAGGCCATCAGCGCATAGGCGCGAGCCTCTTGGGAGTACCAGATGAGCATAGGGTTCGTCGCCACCAGTGCAGCAGCGACCAAACCCGCGCGCGCTCGGCCAAGCTCACGTGCCGCCGCCCAGGCAAGAGGGATGGTCGCGGTTCCCGCCAGCGCTGAGAGCGACCGCAGCCCGAACTCGTGGACTCCGAAAACGTGACGCCAGCCCCAGCCCAAAAGGTAGTAAAGAGGAGGAGTCGCCTCTGTCAGCTTCAGGGAGCTGAAGACGTGTGCTGGCGTACCCACGATCGCATCGACCGTGGAGATCTCGTCATACCAGTAGCTCTGATGCCCCAACCCGATGAATCGCAGAGACGCACCGAGCAGCACTATCCCGAAGAGCACCGCGACCGCCAGATCAGGCCGTCTCACCCTACGGGGCCGCCTCAGCTCACCGGACGCACCCTGTCGGGGCGACCCGCGCGATCCGGCTCGTGTAGACGCCGCCACCCCGGCGACGATAGACGGTGGGCTACGGCGAGGAGTCGACCCCACGCGGTTGACAGCAGGGGATGCCGGTGCTCGCCCCGTTTGGGCGGTGGCCAGAACGCTCCCCGACTGAAAGGAGGGACCGTATTACGACACCTTCAGGGGTGGCAACGGCGCCTGCCCGTTCAGAGGCTTCGCTGGGGGCCTGTGCTCCTTGCAGCGTTCCTGGGCCGTGCGGGCCGGCGGCGCAGTGCCCGTCGGCCCTGGCTGTCGTGTCGAAGCCTCCCAACCGTGCGGGCCGGCGGCGCAGTGCCCGTCGGCCCTGGCTGTCGTGTCGAAGCCTCCCAACCGTGCGGGCCGGCGGCGCAGTGCCCGTCGGCCCTGGCTGTCGTGTCGAAGCTCCCAACCGTGCGGGCCGGCGGCGCAGTGCCCGTCGGCCCTGGCTGTCGTGTCGAAGCTCCCAACCGTGCAGACCAGACGCACCCGGGGGGTGCACCGTCCCTGAGAAGAGCGTGAGTTTCGTTAAGACGAGGCTGCTCAGGTGCGCTCAGATGCGCTGAGGTTCGGATGTTATCCCGGTCTCTTGTGCCTCGTGCGGGCCGGGTCTACGGTCGCCGGGGCGATGCAGACGACGCACAAGATTCCGGGGGACGGAGCAGTGGCCTTTGCGGCGTATCTGACTTCGATACCCTCCCGAGGGGACTACTACCTGGGTGAGGATGGTGAGCCTGAGCGTCCCGAGGGTCGCTGGCACGGTTCGCCGTCGACGCTCCGGATGCTCGGGGTAGATCCGCAGGGGTCGGTCGGACGGGGTGACTTGGTGTCGTTGATGGGTGGGGTGGCGCCGGGGTCGGGGGTGGCGTTTCGGTCAGTCGGTGGTGATGGGTCGCGGGTGGCGGGGATCGATGTGACGTTCTCGGCGCCGAAGTCGGTGTCGGCGTTGTGGGCGGTGTCGGGGGCCTACCGGCGGGCCCAGATCTTGGCGGCTCACCGCGCCGCCGTTGCCTCGGCGGTCGCCCGGATCGAGCGCGACGTCCCGGTCGTCAGACGTGGCCACGGCGGGACGGTGTCTGAGTGCGCCAGGGGGCTGGTGGGAGCGCAGTTCATGCATACGGCGAGCCGGTTGAGCCGAGGCCAGGAGGCCCAGGGCGGTGTGCCGGACCCTCAGCTTCACACCCACTTTCTGGTGCTGGGCGCCGAGCGGGGTGATGGGCGGTTGGGGCGGTGGATTCCCGGGAGCTGTTTCGCTCAGCCCGCGGTTGAGCGTGCCGAGCTTAACGAGCAGCATTGGGGAACACGCCTCGCCGCAACCGCATCAGGCTGGACGTTCCGGCCCGGGACACCCACCGGGAGCTGGGGAACACGCCTGGGGAACATTTGCCGTCTACCGAGGAAACCAAACCCACATAAAGTGCTCGTTTTGCAGGTCATCCTTCAGTCGGGGCGGCCGGATTTGAACCGGCGACCCCCTGCTCCCAAAGCAGGTGCGCTACCAGGCTGCGCCACGCCCCGTGGGGGCGAGTATAGGTCCCACTCTGGCTCCCAGCGTACGCTCGCGTCCCGGCCCCAGCGGCACCGGACGCCCTAGCCACGCGATCCATTAGCCTCCGCGCCGCCCATGGCCGAAGTCCAGCCCTTCCGCGCCCTGCACTACGACCAGCGGGTCACCGGACCGCTGCAGGACGTGGTGGCGCCGCCCTACGACGTCATTGACGCTGCCGAGCGCGAGCGTCTGGTGGCCCGCTCGCCCTACAACGTGGTGGGGGTCGACCTGCCCCAGGGTGACGATCCCTACGCGGCCGCCGACGAGCTCTTTGAGCACTGGCGGATGCAGGGCGCGGTGGTCCGTGATTCCCAACCCGCCCTGTGGGTTCTGCAGCAGCGCTACACCGGTCCTGAGGGAATGAGTCTGAGCCGGCAGGGCTTCTTCGCGCGGGTGCGCGTGCAGGAGTACGGAGCGGGGCGCATCCGTCCCCACGAGCGCACCCATCCCGGTCCCAAGGAGGACCGGCTGCGCCTGACCCGGGCCACCCGCGCCAACCTCTCCCCCATCTTCTCGCTGTACTCAGATCCCGACGGGCGCGCTCGCCAGGCCCTGGACTCGACGACCGACCAATCCCCGTGGGGTGAGGTCACAGACGACGACGACACCACCCACCGTCTCTGGCGCCTGGGCGACGCCGAGGCCATCGCCGCCGTCACCGACGCCCTCGCCCCCGCCGAGCTGCTCATCGCCGACGGCCATCACCGCTATGAGACCGCGCGCATCTACGCCGACGAGATCGGCGGCGAGGGCGAGCATCGCTACGTGCTCATGTGCCTGGTGGCCCTCGAGGACCCCGGGCTCACCGTGTTTCCCACCCACCGTCTGGTCAGGGGGCTGGACGCCGGGCGCCAGCAGGCCCTCCGCGACGCCATCCGCCGCGACTTCGAGGTCACTGAGGTCTCCCGTGCGGAGATCGCCCCGCCCGCCGCGCCCAGCGGCGGCAGCGACCGCGACGGCAACGGCCCGCTCGAGCTCGGCTACATCGACTCCCACCACCGCCAGGCCTACCGCCTGCGCCTGCGCGACCAGGCGGTGGCCGACCGCGCGCTCCCCGATCGCTCAGACGCCTACCGCCACCTCGACACCGGCGTGCTCGAGGCCCTGCTGCTCAAGGGGGCGCTCGGATTCAGCGACGACGCCATCTCCCACCTGGACGGCTTGGGCTACGCGCGTGACACCGAGCAGGCGCTGGCCCTCATCGACACCGGAACCTATGACGCCGCCTTCCTCCTGCGCCCCACCCCCGTGGTCCAGGTCCGAGACGTGGCGGCGGCGGGGGAGAGCATGCCCCCCAAGTCCACCTACTTCTTTCCCAAGGTGCTCACCGGCATGGTGTTCAACGCCCTCGAATGAATGGCCAGCGTCCGGCTGGCATGATGATCCGCCCACCCTCCCTACCGCGAAGGACAGAGCATGAAGGCGACCGCCCACCGCACCGGCAACTACCGTCACACCGTTTCCGTGCGCAGCCATCGGGTGATCGCCGACGAGCCCCGCGACACCGGTGGCGAGGACCAGGGGCCCAGCCCCCAGGAGCTGCTGGCCGTCAGCCTGGCCTCCTGCACGGCGATCACCATGGAGATGTACGCCACCCGCAAGAAGTGGGATATCGGCGAAGTCGAGGTCCAGTGTGAGTACACCCCGGCCGAGCGCGGATCACCGACGCGCTTTGAGCTGGTGGTGCGCCTCCCCGACGAGCTCTCCGACGAGCAGGTCGAGCGCCTGAAGGTGATCGCCGCCAAGTGCCCCGTGCACCGCACCCTGGACGGCGAGGTCATGTTCAGCGAGCGCGTCGAGCGCCTGACCCTGGCCTCCTGACCCGACGTCGGCGGTCGCTGAGATCCGGGGCTGGCTGGCTCCCGTCCTGCTCGACGCCGCCGTGGCCTCGGGGCTCGACGTCCACGGCCGCGTCAATGCCGCCGTGCTCGTACCCCTCTATTTAACAAATGGAGAGCTGCACGCCGTCCTCACCCGCCGCCGGGCCGACCTGCGCCGCCACGCCGGGGAGATCTCCTTTCCCGGGGGCCGCGAGGACGCCTCGGATTCAGACCTCATCCACACCGCCCTGCGCGAGGCCCAGGAGGAGATCGGACTCGACCCGGAGGCGGTGACGGTGGCGGGGGCGCTGTTGCCCATCCCCACCATCGCCACCAGTTATGCCATCTATCCGTTCGTGGGGCTGATCGAGCCCGGCCACGACTGGCGTCCCTCGGCCACCGAGGTCGAGCGGGTGCTGGAGATGTCGCTCACCGACCTGCGCGTCGGTTACGGCCGGCGCCGGCTGCTGCGCCGCGGCGTCCCGTTTCGCACCGACACCTTCGTGGTCTCCGATGAGCTCGTATGGGGCGCCACCGCGCGCATCCTCTCCGACCTGCTCGAGCGCCTCGACACCCTCTCCGACGATCAGACGGTCTTCTCCACCGGCACGTCGACCAGGTTGCCCCACTCCGTCCAGGAGCCGTCGTAGTTCTTGACGCGGTCGTGGCCGAGCAGCTCGTGCAGGACAAACCAGGTGTGGGCCGAGCGCTCTCCGATCCGGCAGTAGGCGATGACGTCGGAGCCGTTGAGCACGCCCTTGCCCTCATAGAGCTCGCGGAGGTCGTCGGCGGATTTGAACGTGCCGTCCTCGCGTACCGCCTGGGCCCAGGGGACCGAGGCGGCGCCCGGGATGTGCCCGCCGCGCTGGGCGCCCTCCTGCTCATAGCCGGCGGGGGAGATGAGCTCCCCGGAGAACTCCTGGGGGGAGCGCACGTCCACCAGTCGGGTCTCGGTGTCGAGAGTCTTTCGCACCTCGTCGCGAAAGGCCCGGATCGAGTCATCGCCGGGCTTGGCCCTGAAGCTGGCGGCGGGGTGGCTGGGCACGTCGGTGGAGGTCTCGCGTCCCTCGGCGATCCACTTCTCGCGCGGGCCGTTGACGAGCAGCACCTTGTCGTGACCGTAGTACTTCAGATACCAGTAGGTGTAGGCGGCAAACCAGTTGTTGCGATCGCCGTAGAGGACGATCGTGTGGTCGTTGGAGATGCCGCGGCTGGCGAACAGCTCGCCGAATTCCTGGGGGCCCAGGAAATCGCGCTTGACCTGATCCTGGAGGTCGCGCTTCCAGTCAAAGCCGATCGCGCCGGGGATGTGGGCCTGCGCGTACAGGCCGGGGTTCTCGTCGACCTCGACAATGCGGATGGAGTCGTCAGCGAGATGCTCGGCGACCCAGTCGGTCTCCACGAGCACGTCCTTGGCGTAATCAGGCACGATCAGCCTCCTCGGTAATTCCTATCGACTTTTAAGCATTTATAGGGGGAGTGTACTAGCCCCTTGCCGACGCCGGCGGCGAAGCCGTACCCAGGAGCGTGGCGATCGCCGTCCCCGCCGCCTGGTCCCAGGCCTCGTGGTCGGCGGGATCGACGTCGAGGACCGCGTAGGGGATCTGGGATCTCCGGCCCGCCTGGGCCACCGCCCGGGCACCTGCGGCCAGGATCCCGGCGTCGACGGTGCCCGCCGCCTCATAGATCAGTCCGCGCACGGTGGTGTCGATGACCTGCGTCAAGAACATGTCAAGCCGCGAGCCGTGCAGCGCCGCCAGCGCTTCGGGCGCTCCCACCGCGCTGCCCAGCAGCCAGCACACCACGGTGACACCGTCCAGGCCCTGGCGCAGGCTGGCGATCACGTCGGGGGCGCCCACCCAGCACTCGGCGCCCAGAGCCTCGATGGCGCTGCGCCCCGACTCGCGCCGGGTGGTGATGCGCACGGCGTGGCCGTCGGCGCGCAGCCGGCGCCCGAGCTCGCGTCCGCGACCGCCGCCGCCCACGATCAGCACCCGGGCCATGCTCGCCGCCGTTTTTGCGCCGTCCCCGCCGTCAGCGGGGCCGGTCGGCCTCGAGCTCGGCCCGCAGCTCATCGACCGACAGGGGGGGTTGACCACGTCGTTGGCGACGCTGGTTCTTGAGGGCCAGGAGCTGCTGGAAGTCCTCATCGGCGCCATCGCCGCCGGTGTCCTGATCGGCCAGGTAGGCGTCGCGGCGCTGGTGTTGCTCGCGCAGGTCGGCCGCCACGTTGCCCTCTATCTCCCGGAGGGTGCGCTCGGGCTCTCCTCGGCGCCGGCGGCGGGCGTTCTGGGCCTCGAGCATCTGCTCGAGGTCGTCGACCTCGAGCTCGACCTCGGTCTCCACCGAGCGTGTCGGCTTCCAGTCCAGGACATCGGCTCCCGATCCGGGGTAGAACCGGCCCAGCGCCAGCAGGCTGATGATCAGCAGCCCCAGCCCGCCGGCGATGATGTAGGTGAAGGCGTTCATGTCAAGACGGTGGGCCGGGGGGTGGGGTGCTCGGTGTGCGGCGGGCGGTCGGCGCGCGGTCGGGCGGGGCAGGCCCGATGGTATTGCGCCGGGCACGCCCTGTCAGGCCTGAGGGTGGCGGGGAGTAGGATCGCCGCCGATGGCCGAGGCCCTCATCATCGATGCCGTACGCACCCCCTTCGGGCGCTACGGCGGGGCGCTGGCCTCGGTGCGTCCCGACGACCTCGCCGCCCACGTTCTCGCCGCGGCGGTGGCGCGCACCGGCATCGATCCCGAGCGCATCGACGACGTCATCCTGGGAGCCACCAACGGCGCCGGTGAGGACAACCGCAACGTGGCGCGCATGGCCGCCCTGATCGCCGGACTGCCCGAGTCCACCCCGGGCACCACCGTCAACCGGCTGTGCGCCTCAGGCCTGGAGGCGGTCAACCAGGCGGCGCGCGCCATCCGCTGCGGAGAGGCCGACCTCGTCCTCGCGGGCGGCGTGGAGTCCATGACCCGGGCCCCGTTTGTCTACCTCAAGCCCGAGCGCGCCTACGGCCGCGGTCCCTTTGAGGTGGCCGACACCACCATCGGCTGGCGCTTCGTCAACCCCCGCCTGGCGGCGCGGCACTCCACCGAGGGCATGGGCGAGACCGCCGAGAACGTGGCCGAGCGCTACGCGATATCGCGAGCCGATCAGGATGAGTTCGCCCTGAGCTCTCACCAGCGCGCGGTGGCGGCGATGGGCGCCGGGCGCCTGGATCGCGAGATCGTCGCCGTGGAGGTCCCCCAGCGCCGGGGTGACCCCGTGCTCGTGGAGGCCGACGAGGGCCCGCGCGCCGACAGCACCCCGCAGCGCCTGGCCGGGCTGGTACCGGTGTTTCGCAAGGGCGGCTCGGTGACCGCCGGCAACTCCTCGGGCATCAACGACGGCGCCGCCTGCGTGGTCCTGGCCTCCGAGCGCGCCGCCGCGCGGCTGTCATGCGAGCCGCTGGCGCGCGTGGTGACCAGCGCCGCCGCCGGCGTGGACCCCGCCTACATGGGCATCGGCCCGATCCCCGCCACCCGCCGGGCGCTGGAGCGGGCGAGGTTGGGGGTGCAGGACATCGACCTGTTCGAGCTCAACGAGGCCTTTGCCGCCCAGTCGCTGGCCTGTGAGCGCGAGCTCGAGATTCCCCACGACAAGCTCAACGTCAACGGCGGGGCGATCGCCTACGGCCACCCCCTGGGCGCCTCCGGAGCGCGGCTGGTGGGGACCCTGGCCCACGAGCTGCGCGCCCGCGAGCTGCGCTACGGCCTGGCCACCCTGTGCGTCGGGGTCGGCCAGGGGCTGGCCACCGTCATCGAAGCCGTCTGATGTGCCGCCTATTCGCCCTGAGTGGGGGAGCCGAGCCCGTGGCCGCGACGTTCTGGCTGCTCGAGGCCCCCGACAGCCTGGCCGCCCAGAGCCGGCGCGAGCCCGACGGGACGGGGCTGGGGAGCTTCGCCGCAGACGGCACCCCGCACGTGGACAAGGCTCCGATCGCCGCCCACGCCGATCTTGGCTTTGCCCGCGAGGCGCGGGAGGTGGCGTCGCGCACCTTCGTCGCCCATATTCGCTTTGCCTCGACCGGCGGCCTGCAGATGCGCAACACCCACCCGTTTGAGCAGGACGGGCGTCTGCTTGCCCACAACGGGGTCATTCAGGACATCGACGAGCTCGACCGACGCCTCGGAGACCAGGGGCTGCGCTACGTCCACGGCGACACCGACTCCGAGCGCTTCTTCGCGTTGATCAGCGTGGAGACCGAGCGGGCGGGAGGCGACGTGGGAGCCGGGATCGCGGCGGCGGCGGGCTGGGTGGCCGCTCACCTGCCGCTGCTGGCGCTCAACCTCATCCTCGTCACCCCCGGCGACCTGTGGGCGCTGCGCTACCCCGAGACCCATGACCTGCTGGTGCTCGAGCGCGAGGCCGGCGGCGGCAGCGGTCGCCACCTCGATCACTCAAGCGCCGCGGGCAGCGTGCGCGTGCGCTCCGGTTCCCTGGCCGACCGGCCGGCGGTGATCGTGGCCAGCGAGGCGATGGACGCCGACTCCGGGTGGCGCTCGCTTGAGCCCGGAGAGCTCCTTCATGTCGACGGCAACCTGCACGTCAGCCGTCAGCTCATCCTCCCCGACCCCCCCGCCCGTCCCCTCACGCTGGCCGAGCTCGACCCGCGGGCGGCCGAGTCCCAGGCGCCCGCCCCGGCCTGAGGACGGGCCCGCCGGCTCCCACAGCGGACGGCCTGGGGGATCTCCCGTCGTGGAGCACCGCTTCTGCCCTGTGTGCGGCCAACCACTGGCCGTGCTGCGCGACAGCCCCGACGCCGGCCGGGCCGCCTGCCCCACCGGTCATTTCGTCCACTACGACAACCCGGCGCTCACCACCATCTGGGTCGCGTTGAGCGACTTCCCGCGACTGGCCTTGCCGGAGAGCGTTCGGCCCTGGCCGACCTGAGCAACCGCGTCGATCGGGCGCCGCTAGGGTAACCGGGCGCCGCGGCCCGTGAGCCCGGTACCCGCGAACCGGAGGAGTGCCATGGACTTCGAACTGACCGACGAGCAGCGGCTGATCCGCGAGACCGCCCGGGACTTCACCACCAAGGAGATCGTTCCCCGGGCCCGCGAGAACGACCGAAACCACCACTTCGACGTCGACCTGGTGCGCCAGATCGCCGCCCAGGGCTACCTGGGCGCCATCGTGCCTCGCAAGTACGGGGGTGCAGGACTTGACTACCTGACCTACGGCCTGATCGTCGAGGAGGTGGGGCGCGGATGCTCGGCCATGCGCACGGTGATCTCGGTGCAGACCTCCCTGGTGTGCTCGGCCATCCTGCGCTGGGGCACCGAGGAGCAAAAGCACCACTACCTGCCCAAGCTGTGCTCCGGGGAGTGGCTGGGCTGCTTCGGTCTGACCGAGCCCGACACCGGATCCGATGCGGCCAACCAGCGCACCCGCGCCCGGCGCACGGACGCGGGCTGGGTGATCAACGGCTCGAAGATGTGGATCTCCATGGGAAACCACGCCAACGTGGCCCTCGTGTTCGCCCAGACCGATCCCGAGCTCAAGCACCGCGGACTGGCCTGCTTTCTCGTCGACACCGATCAGGATGGCTTTGCGCCCTCGGTCATCCACGGCAAGCTCGGCCTGCACGGCTCCGACACCGCCTCCATTGGTCTCGATGACGTCAAGGTCTCCGAGGGGGCCATGCTCGGCGAGGTCGGAGACGGCTTCAAGGTGGCGATGTCAGCCCTGGACTCGGGGCGCTACAGCGTCGCCGCCGGCTGCGTGGGGATCTGTCAGGGCTGCGTGGAGGAGTCGGTGCGCTACGCCCAGCAGCGCGAGCAGTTCGGCCAGCCCATCGCCGGCTTTCAGCTCGTGCAGGCGATGATCGCCGACATGGTGGTCAAGACCGAAGCCGCCCGGATGCTCGTGTGGCGGGCGGGCTACCTCAAGGACGCCGGCAAGCCCAACACCACCGAGACCTCGATCGCCAAGCTCTATGCCACCGAGGCAGCCAACGAGTGCGCCACCACCGCCATCCAGGTCCACGGTGGCGCCGGCTACTCAGACGACCACCCAGTGGAGCGCTACTTTCGCGACGTGCGGGTGACCACCCTGTACGAGGGGACCTCCCAGATTCAGAGGCTGATCATCGGACGCGCCGCCACCGGCATAAACGCGCTCGTTCCCGCGTGAGCACTGACGCTCCGGCGCGCGCCGCCGACCCCGACCCGACGGCGCCCGCTCGGGTCATCGGGGTGGTGGGAGCGGGCACGATGGGCGCGGGTATCGCCCAGCTGGCGTGCCGGTCGGGAGCGCGCACCCTGCTGCACGATCCGGTCGCCGCGGCCCTGGCCCGTGGCGAGGAGGGCATCCGTGCCCAGCTGCGCCGCGGCGCGCAGCGCGGGCGCTGGACCGAGCAGGAGGCTGACGCGGCCACGGGCCGACTGGAGACGACCGGCGAGCTCGCGGGGCTGGCGCCCTGTGAGCTGGTCATCGAGGCGGCTCCGGAGTCCCTGAAGCTCAAGCACGCCATCTTCTCGGGCCTCAGCGCCGTCGTCGCGCCGGCCTGCGTACTGGCCACCAACACCTCCTCGCTGGCGGTGACCGCCATCGCCGCGG
>JAABUZ0100007767.1_pt1 | contig 11848 bp, 7 predicted proteins | sample 5562091 | NCBI WGS metagenome assembly JAABUZ01 (sample SAMN12813069, study PRJNA571459) | rock metagenome | isolation source: Antarctica rocks | place: Antarctica: Victoria Land, Linnaeus Terrace sud | collected 2015-12-21
TGGAGAGCGCCAAGAAGTCGGGGGTCAAGCTGCCTGGGGCCGACATCGCCGCTCAGCTCGGCATCGGCGAAACAACTGTGTACCGGATTCTGGCCCTGCATAGAGCCCAACGTTTATAACCGTGCTTCCGCCTCATACAACCCGACCCCCGACTTCTTGGCGCTCTCCCAAGTATGTATCTCTCGCCCGAAATGAATCAGATGAATCAGCAGTTCATCAACGGCGAAATTGACGATGACGGTATCCTCGACACCTTGAATCGTTGGTACAAGCGGTAATGGGCGGAGGAGACTTTCCCTCCCTGAATCCGTATGTTGAATTCCATACCGGCACGCTCATCAACAAGCGGACTTCACCTCCACCGCCTCCAAACTCGAAACCAACCCCATTTCTGGCAATTTTGATCTCAAGCATCTACCGGCCATCCATCAGCACATCTTTCAGGATGTGTACTCCTGGGTCGGCCGGCTTCGCGAAAACTTCGACGCCGTTAAGCAGGAATATATCGGCGGCCCCGCCTACCGGTTCACGCCCTCCGCTTCGATTGCCAGAGAAGCCGATGCGCTCTTCAGCGAGCTGGCGAAACAGAACCATCTCAAGGGGCTGCCGTGCGAGGAGTTCGTCGAGAAGGCCGCGCGGCTTCTCAATGACATCAACCAGAAAGAATAGTTGACGCTGAACACAGATTCACCCCTTCCCGAAGGGCAACGGGCGCACGCAGCGTCTTTTTCTCACGCAGCTTTCCCGCGAGGCCGGTCACCCGCTTGACCTGAATATTGCCACCCAGCATCGCGCCGATCAGGTTCGCATCACGCTCGCAACAAGAAGCGGAAACGCATATCTTCGCCGTACCACATGATGTAGTTGGTTCCCCATGCGTTGTTGAATAGATTGCAATGGACACCGCCAGCGAGGTTCGGCTGCAGCCTAGAGAAGTTTAGCGGAGACTTCTCTCCCAAGGCGATCAGCGGTGCATCCGTCGGTTCGACAACGAATGAACCTGTGTTGTCGCGATATCTAAAATCCTTGGAAACAGCGTGCATGTGGCGACTCCCACCCGGAACAACGTCAAACGGCGAGACTAATTCCCCGGATTTGTCCATCATCCATCCCTGCTGGCTCGGCACCACCGGATTGAAAGTCAACCATAGCGCCTCCGGAAGACGCGTGGCGGGCTTTTGGAACCAATAGAGATTCAGATGAATCACTGGCTCGGCGTCCGGAAGCAGCAGTTCAAGGTAAACATTCTGTGGAAACGATGCTCGCCCGGATTGGAATGCTTCAGGATCATCGATTTTCAAATGAGCCAGGAGGCGATAACCTGCCGCATCCTTACTCTCACGCAGCTCTACCAGGGATGGCAGCCAGTTCTCGTTCCTCGCACCGAAATGCTCGATGTTGGGTTTACCGAAATCCTTTGGCGCCCAACTGGCTTTGGTAATGATGTAGTCCGACAGGAACCTTGAATATTCCTCTGCGGAAAGGGTTTGATAAGAAAACAACGCCAGCGGATGATCCGGAGACGCCCAGTCCCGTCCCGTTTTCTTGCTGCGCAACTGATGAATCGCTCCCGTTTTCGGATCCACTGTCAGCAGAAAATGCGCGGCTTCAATTTGCTCGCCGGCCGTTCGAATCGATCCTTCGTTGAGATGCGGCTCCGCTGCCTTGAGACTGCGAACAGCTGTCTCCGCCTCACTGCGAAGAGGCGCGGGAAGCGTCGCGATTCCATCAAAGAGATCGCGGCGTTTCTCCTGCCAGCTGAACTCGACTACTTTGTAGTTCTTGGTTTTCAACATCTTGGCCACAGCTTGCGGCGTGTAGTTGGTGAAATCGAGCCAGGTTTTCGTATCGGTTCCCCAGGTATGTTCCGGTTCGAGAAGCACGTTGCGCAGCAACGCGATATCTGTCGAGTCCCCCAGGTGAAACGCTCCCCGGTAAATCCATGCCTGACGGAGCCGCGCTAATTCCCGGTAGCGCGCCACCTTGAGCGGATCGCTCGAGACGCCATAAATCCAGGTATCGCCAATTTCCTGGGTGACGATTGGCAGGTTCTTGCGGTAAGGCTCGACTGCGTTGGCAATTTCAGTGAGGTTTGTGGCGACAATCTCGGCGTTGGGAAACCGGCGCCCCAGGTCACGGTAGGTGCCGACGATCTCCGGCGGCGTGTGTGGGCCGCTGTTATCGCCGCGGACCACGATGGCGATTGCCAGATCGGAGCCGGGCACGGGAGTTACAGCGCCGTAACCGTGGTGATACATGACCACCAGACTGGCTCCGCCGGAGTCCTTCCAGACGAAAAATGGCGGAACTTCGGCAGGCGTGCTGGCGCTGTTAACACCAATGTCCAGAAACTTGACTCCCTGAGCTGCGAGCGGTGTGACGAGGCCGCGTGTGTGACCTGGAACATCCGTCATCTTGGCCCCGGTCGTCGCACGTCCAAACCGCCGGTCCAGTGATTTTGACAACGCGATGCTTCCCTCAATCATCGACGGGTCCATCATTTCCGTCTGCCAGTTGAAGGGGATGGCATGCCAAGCGATGTCGCCAGCCACGATGGCCTGCTCCATGCGGCGGCGGTCCTCGGAGTTCGCCTGCTCCAGGTATTCGTAGAGCAACCACGATCCCGTGGTCCAAACATACCGCAACCCGCCGGAACCGCGAGAGTCTCTGGCGAGCCGAATCGCCTGCGGAAAGTAGTCCGCGAAATACCAGTGAATAACGGTTGCCTGGGTATCGATGAAGCCCGCGTCAAAATGACACTTGAACATGGTTAGGACGCGCTTCACTCCGAGATCGGGTTCGGTGACATCGGTAGACGCCTGCATTGCCAGAGACGCGCCTCGATCCAACGCGGCTGCGCCGCCCACAGCCGCTACAGACTTGATAAAATCGCGACGCCTCATGCCCACCCAGTTAGACGATTTAATTGTAAAAACATAATTGTTCTACGCGCCTCTGCCTCTTTGCAGCGTACGGTCTCAATTACCCAAGGCAGCCTGAGGCCATCGGATTCAAGGTCACTGTCTCTGATACAGAAAGCGGAAGCTGCGGGCTTTCAGGACGGTCGCTCGGTCACGGCTGTAGTCCTGTCCGTTACGCGCCAAGGGGTAAGGCCGACCGCCTGTCAGCCCCTTCCAGAGAATCTGATTGAACAGCACGGGTGGCACACGATCCTCAGTGGACCAGTCGAAACCACGAGTCTGCCGCGCCCAATAGGCGGCCGAGTGGACGCTGTGAAACGCCGGACCGAGCTGACCCTTCTGCCGTGGCGCTGAGAGTGCCGTCGAGATTGGCGCAGGGGTGATGGCAGTATAGGTCCAGTCTGGCTGACGGAGATCAAAGGCCGCAGTCATCGGCCTTTGATAAGCATCGTTGAGATTGAGGTGGCCAATCCCAAGCACGTCCTCAATGGTGCGAACCACGTTCACGGTCGAGTAGCGCTCGTGAATGACTCGGCCCTGCTTGACATAAGGCCCAACTACAAAGGCGATGCTGCGATGGGCATCGACATGATCAGGACCGGCCTGTGCGTCATCTTCAATGATGAAGATCAGCGTCGAATCTTTATAGGGGCTATGGGCGATCCGTTCGATCAGCTTGCCGACCGCGTAGTCATTGTCTGAGGTCTCCTTTTCCGGAGTGTTGATGCCGTCGATGGCGGTTGAGAAATTACCCTCGTGGTCGTGCATGAAGCGGACGAATTCGAGGCTAGGCAGGTTGCGATCAGCGACATACTGGTCAAATTCCCGCTCCCATTCAAGCTCGCGCCGAAAGTCCGGATAAGCGTTGTCGAATGCCCGAAAGTAGGGATCGGTGCGGCCAATGAGTTGCGGCCTGATTGGGACGTCTACCACCGTGTGGCTCGCGAACGGGTCCGGAACTTCAGGTGTTTTCGGAGGAATCACAGCCTCGAAACCATAGTTCCGGATAGTGAGACCATGCCGCAACGCTGAGTTCCATAAATAGCCCTGCTGCTTCTGGCCTTCGGGTCCGTCCGGCGCCCTGTCATCGTTCGTGCCGGGGAGCAGATTGGGGTCACTCGGGTAGGCGTGGTTGTTGAGCTGACGCTCAGCGACGGTCGGCATATCTACATTGATGCCGCGAGGCGCGCCGCGGCCGGCATAACTCAGGGGAACCGTCTTGACGTTCAAGTCCGTCTCTCTCGCGGAGGTGCTCCAAGGCCAGCCGCTACCGCTCACCTCACCGCTACACAGGAAGTTATCGAGATCGACGAATTGGTTAGCCAGTCGATGCTGATTGGGTGTAATTACTTTCCCAAACTCGGCAAGGCTGGGATCGCCGTTGCCGCGATCGAGATCGCCAAGGACCTGGTCATACGTCCGGTTCTCTTTGACGATGTAGATCACATGCTTGATATGCTGACGAAGCGCCGCCATGATCTGCTCATCATGCCGGTTCGGCAACGTATTCAGGAAATCGTTGGCGGCTACCTGCTTGGTCAGCCGCGCGAGTTCCCTTCGATTCGGCACCGGAAGGGCCTGCAGCCCTGCTTTTTCGAGTTGCAGGATGTATTGATTCGCCACTTGATGAACCCGGAAACTCGCGACGGGAATCGGGGTGCCGTCGTAAAGCGGGTTCGGACCGGGGTCGCTCTTGCTGTTCACGTCATACAACGTCTTGCCGTCGCGGCTGATGCTGATGGATTGCGGGTACCAGCCGGTCGGAATCAGACCGATTACATGGTGCGGTTGGCCTTGCGCGAGCGAAATCACCGCGACCGCGTTCATGCCTCCATTGGTGACGTAGAGCGTCTTTTCATCGGGCGAAAGGATGAGACTGTTCGGCGCCGCACCGGGAAGCTGTTTTGGGCTGCGTAGCACGCCTTTGGGCGCGGTCGTGCGAATCGTCTCGACGACCCGGTCCGTCGCCGTATCGATCACCGAGACCCGATCACTATTGTCGGCAGTTACGAAGAGCCGCGTCTGCGCGGCATTGAGCACCATGCTATTGGGATTGCCCCGCACGGGAATGCGCGTAATCAGCTTCGGGATAGCGGGACTCGAAATATCGACCACATCAATCTCACGGTCACGCTCGCTCGATACATAGGCCGTCCTGCTGCCTTTGATCGCGACGCCGAACGGGGATTCGCCGCCGGCGACGCCGCTCTGAGCGGGATTGATGATACCTGGCCTTAAATCCAGCTCGCCCATTTTCGCAAAGCTGCCGAGATCGACAGTTGAGATCGCATCGTTGTAGATGTCGGCGGCGACCAGAATCTTGCCGTCAGCCGATACGGCTACGTTTGCGACAGTTGGTTTCTGGCGTATGCCGCCGATACCATGTTTATGGCCCAGCGCCACCGGCGCCCCGCGCTCGGCCCAGACGCCATCGGCTTTGGCGAATATATGGATATCGTCGTTGACTCCACCGGAGACGTAGAACTGATTGCTGCTTGGCGAGAAAGCCAGTCCAACGAAAGTATTCGGCACCTGCAAGACCTGCATCTGCCGAAGCCTGTGACCGGTCAGATCGAAAACAAACACATACTCATTCGAATCGGCGGTATCCCTGATGCCTTGAACGTTGTTGAGACGGTTGTAGCCGCTGGTCAGTACCAGCAGGGTCCTTCCATCCGGGCTGATTGCTGTCTTTACCGCCTGGCCGACGGTGTAGCCCGGGAAATCTTTAAGGCCCGGATTGAGCCCAGAGAACAGCGCGCCGGTAGGCGCCAGCGGTGTGATGATCTGGCCTGAAGCCATGATTTGGGGCAGGCCTGCATTCCTCTGTGCACTGGCGGGCGAGTTGAGCCCAGGGAGTATCGCCGCCGAGAGTAAACTGCCGGTCAGCAAGCCGATACGGATTTGGCGATTCATCAAGTCCTTCTCCGGTTATGAATTATCCACCATTCGAGTCCACAACAAAGTCGCAATGCGCAGTTGATGGTTTGGCCAGGATGCACCCGATGAGCTCGGCATAACTGGCCGCTGATCCTTCGTGCTGACCCGTGCGTAGCCGACTTTCACGGTCCCGCTCCTGAAATGTTCCGTACCCGGCGATGTCAGAATAGATGACACTCTGTTTCGAAGAACCAAAGAACTCACCGTTCCGCTCTTTTCAATTCGATCACTACTACTGTTTGCCCTCGCTGCATCAGAGGAGTATTCGGAAAGCGGACTACCCGCATGCGGAACAGCATGGACGCTAGGCACCGCTAAAAAAACAGCTTCGCAGCCAACTGCACCAGGCGCGGATCGTTCCTGGTGCTCGTGATCGAACTGAACGCTGCTTTGGTGTTGGTGAAGTTTAGGTTGCCTGGCTGCCCAAACTGCGGCGTGTTCGTGGTGTTGAAGGCCTCAGCACGGAACTGTAGGCGTATTCTCTCCGTAAAGGCGAAATATTTAAAGATGGATGAATCCAGGTTGTTGAATCCTGGACCACGCACCTGCTGTGGACCGCCACCGAGGACGGAGTAGTCTGTTTGACCGATCTGTGTCGCAATCTGTGGTTGGGCAAACGCGGCAGGATTGAGCCACTGTTTGTAGTTATGCGGTCCCGCGTATGGGTCTTGACCCGGCACTTTATCGGCGAAGCAGCCGAATTCCGAGGTGCTTACCGGGCAGCCAATTGTGAAGGGTTGACCGCTCTGGTGGCTGTAAATGATGTTGACTGCCCAGCCCCCCAGCACCGCATCGACGGCGCTATTGGCACTCCCCAGGAACATGTGGCCGCGGCCTACCGGGATATTATAAGATCCGGAGACGTGCACCACGTTGGCCGCATCGGTGTCACACAGCCCGTAGTCAGCATCGATGCCGAAGCCGGGAAGCCACTCTGCGCGATACTGCGCATTCTGCGACGCCTGGGTGTGCTGGTCGCTCATGCACTTGCTGTAGGTGTAGTTCGCGAGCAGCGAGAGGCCATCGCTGAACTCGTGCTGATAGGTTGTCTGTAGCGAGTTGTAGCTGCTCTTCGCATCGGTGGTTTCATACGTCGCGTTGCGCCCAAAGCTGGGAAACGGGACATACTTCTGAGGGTCCACTCCCGGCGGAAGAATCTCTGTGGGGGAGTTGTTGTAGCCCAGATTATCCAGATGCCGACCCACAGTACCGACGTATCCAACTTCAATGGCGTCGTTCCGGGTGAATTGTTCCTGCACGGTGAGATTCATGGTCTGTATATAAGGGGTCTGATAGTTGTACTGACGGCCGTAGAGTTGCAGTCCCTGACCGTTGTTGATCGTCGGATCTTCAAGATTGATGGTGCTTAGAGCAGTTTCCAGTGTCGCGGGCTGGCCGGTCGAGACCAGCAAAGGGTGCTGGGAATCCGGGCTGTTGAATGTGGATACATACACGAAGGGATAGTTGGTGCCCAGGGTGCCGCCGTAGCCCAGGTTGCCGAGTGCACCGTAGGTAATACCGTAGCCGCCGCGGGCTACAAACTCCGGCGTCACGCGATAGGCGAACCCGAGCCGGGGCGAAAAGTTCAGCTTTTGCGCATGACCAAGTGCGAAGTTTGACGTGCAGTCCAGTGTGACATTGCTGCCGGCAAGCAGCGCATCGAAGGAGGCGGAGCGGGGCACCTGGCAGCCTTCCCTCGGAATATAGTAGGTGCCGGTCGGGCCATTCCCGCCCACCGGAACAAAGTTGGCCTGGCGGCCCGCTGCATCGGCGTACGGCGAAAAGTAATCCCAACGGACGCCGAGGTTCAGCGTCAGGTTCGGTGTCGCTTTCCAGTTGTCCTGAAAGTAGGCGCCGGTGTACCAGCGGTGCTCCTGCGTTGCGGCGACGTTGGAGCCCGAGAAACTGCTCATGCCACCCACGTCATTGGAACCACCTACCTTGGAGGCCTTAGGTGTCAACAGCATGTCGGCGATTCCAGTGAGGCCGCTGTTCTTGTTGGGAATGTCAGTGTATTGTCCGTTAAAGTGGAAGTCTCCGCGGCCCTGTGGCGGCTGTAAGATGTTGCCTTCGAGATCGTCAACCTGGATGCCGGTCTTGAATGTATGCGCGCCCAAAACCTTCGTGACGTTGTCTACGCCTTCGATGCCGTAGGCCATTAGGATGGTCGGCCTATAATTACCGATGCCAAGGTTCGAAAGGCCGCTGATGAGGATCGCCGGCAGACCTCCGTTATACTTCACCTGCGGGACGCCCTGGATTCCGTACTGCGCCGGGATGCCCAAGATCCCGTCGTAGACGTTTCGCTGCAGTTTGTCGGCGTGGACCATGCCCACATGCATTTCGTTGGTCAGAGTCGGCGTAAAGATGTGGGTGTAGCCTACCGCGAATGCATACGCGGGGAAACTGTCGTTTTCCGCACCATGGGCCAGGCCGGGCAGCCCCGAAGGTATAGTTTCGTCAATGAGGCTGCGATCGTACACGCCGAACAAGATATTGTTCTGGTTAATGTTCTCGTCGATGCGGATATCGTAGGAGTTGGTGTTTTCCGGCAATTTGGGCGTGGTGTAAAAGTTGTTCGTCAGCCCCGGGGCGGTGGGTGCGGGGTATAGGCCAAGCAGTTTGACTGCATTGTGATCGAGGCGTGAGGCCGGGATGATGTTCAATTGCGCCGCGTTGCCGGTGAAATCGGTTTTGCCTGCAAGGCTGCCGGTGTAAAAGGGGTCGCGCACATAGATTGTGCTAGCCGTGATGTTCCTGAGCCCCGAGATGGGATCGATAGCGCCCGCGGCGACTGTCCGCGTTGTCGCGGGATCCAGAATCGTGCCGTGGGGGAAGATGCGCCCGAGAGCATCGCTGCCAGCGCCGCTGTTGTAGTCAATCAGATCCTGCAAATTGGTGAATCCGCTACTCGCCATCGCCTCCGTGGGCACCGTGTTGGTAGAAGGCGCCGGCGTAACATAGCGGCCTCCCTGGTAGTCGACGAAGAAGAATGTTTTGTTTTTGAAAACCGGACCGCCGAAGGTGCCGCCGAACAGGTTTTGCCGGTATTCGGCCTTGGGCTTGTTGCGGTTGAAAAAGAGGTTTGCATCAAGGATGTCGTTGCGGAAGTACTCCCATATATCACCGTGAAACTGATTGGTCCCGGACTTGATGACCGCATTGACCACCCCGGCGGTGGAGTGGCCGAACTCGGCGTTATAGTCGCCATTCTGCAGCTTGAATTCCTCAATCGCGTCCGGAGGAGGCGTAATGGCGGCGTTGCTGCCTACCGACGCGCCACCAAATATCTCGATGTTGTCATCGACGCCGTCGAGTCGAAAGTCGTTCTGCCACAGGTTTACGCCATCGACCGAGAAGAAGGCACTCTCGGTCGTGCCGGAGTCACCACTCGGCTGGTTTACTGGAGCAGTCGAGACGCCAGCGGCCAGTTGCGCAAGAGAGGCCCAGTCGCGCCCTTTCAGCGGAAGGTGATTGATTGTTCGACTGGTGATTGTCTGGCCCACCGCGGCATCCTGCGCCTGGAGAAGAGGAGCCGCCGAAGTGACAGAGACCTGCTGTACAACGTTTCCGAAGGTGAATGGAACGTCGACAGTCAGGGTCTGCTGTACATGCACCTGTAGCCCCTTGTCGACGAACGTTTGAAAGTTAGTCGCCTCTGCGCGAAGGAAGTATGTTCCCGGAGCAATGCCACTGAGCGAGTAGGCGCCGGTGGATGTAGTCACCGTAGATGTAGTTACGCCGGTCGCGGTGTTCGTGAGAGTAATGCGGGCACCGGGAATCACCGCGCCGGAAGGGTCTTTCGCAGTGCCGGTGAGGCCGCCAGTGGCTATTTGAGCCAGACCCACGATAGTGAAATTGAACAGAAAAAAAAGAATGGCCGCCACAATGCGAGCGAAAGCTCGACGATAGGCTGGGTACATGGGGGAAACTCCTGATGGGCTTAGCCTGTTGTTAGTGGTAGGGCTGTGATCGTCTCTGCCAAGGTTGAGCGCAGGCTTACTTGTCCTTCAGGCGACAATCGCCTCGCCTGAAGGTGTCGATAGAATCGGTGTGAAGTCGCGGCTTGTAGCCATTATCAGAACGATTGTAGAGGAGCGGCAAAAGAGAAATATTACAGGCAGGTGGCATCCCGATGAATTTCTGTTATCGGCCAACGGAAGGAGGGTCCAAACGCGGCACGCGGGCCGCAATCCTTCACTTCATCCTCGTTCCTCGGTAGGTCTCATATGCCAGACGATTCCGTCGGCGCACTCGAACGCCGAGGTGTGATAGCTTCGCGGGTTGAGGTAGCCATCCTCGATAGCTTCGCCGACCGCCTCATCCCGCCATTCGACGATCGTGGCGTTGTTGCGGGCTCGAGACAGACAGACGTGAGCGCGATCGCGCTCAAACCAGGTGATCAACTCCGTCTCTTCGAGCGCGAGCTTTCGTGTAGGCTTCCTGCGCATGGGTATTTCTTCTTCCGGGGTTGCGGCCGGCCTAGCGGCCGGCGGCGGCGACCTGATCTCCAGCGTGCGCTGCTGTCTCGTCCGGCCATCGGGACGGGGCCTCGGATTCCACACGGTAGGCCTTAGGGAACCTCTGTACAGGTATGCAGTTTAGCTGAGGCGTGAAGGAGAGGGCTGATTGCGTCGTGTTTTCTGTGTGCTGCCGGGCTTTGCGGGGTTTTGAGCAGTCAATCGGCTGTTTTCAGGCGTACTGGGGCGTGAGTCCGGCCAGGCGTTTGCGGTGAAGATAGAGGTTCACCAGCGCGAAGCAGACGCACAGCCGATGATGGTTCTTGGCCAATCCCCGGTAGCGCACCTTGTCGAAGCCGAAGATGCGCTTGAGGATGCGAAAGGGATGTTCTACCTTCGCCCGGATGCTCGACTTACTGCGATTCTTTGCCCGTTGTAACTGGTCCACGCGGTTCTTGTATCTGGTCCTCTTGCAGGTCATGTCCTGAGCCTTCGGCGCGGCTTCCTTGATGATCTCCGTCTGGCCCTGGTAGCCGCCATCGCCCCACACCTTGCGCTCCTCGCCGTGCAGCAACTCGGGCAGAACGCGCGAGTCCGCTACGTTAGCCGCCGTGGTCACCACCGAGTGCACCGTGCCCTGCTTGGCATCCACGCCGATATGCGCCTTCAGCCCGAAGTACCACTGGTTGCCCTTCCTGGTCTGGTGCATCTCAGGGTCGCGCTCACCGCTCGCGTTCTTGGTCGACGAAGGCGCCTGGATAATGGTCGCATCGACGATCGTGCCGGTCGCGATCTTGATCCCCTTGGCCTGCAGATGCACGTTCACTGCCTCCAGCATCAGCCCGCACAGATCATGCTTCTCGAGCAGATGACGAAAGCGGCAGACGGTCGTCTCGTCCGGCGCAGGCGCAGCCCCAAGATCCACGCCGACGAACCGCTGCAGCACCGGAGACTCGTACAGAGCCTCTTCCACCCCAGGGTCCGAAAGATTAAACCATTGCTGCACAAAGTACGCCCTGAGCATGATCTCCAAACCCACCGGACGCCGCCCGTTGCCGGCCTTCGGGTAATGCGGCGCGACCAGCGAACTCAGCGCCGACCACGGCACGATACGCTCCATCTCGTCCAGAAAAAGCTCACGACGGCTCTTGCGCCCATACTTCTGAAACTCCGCCTGACTCGCAAATGTCCGCTGAAACATCGCTCAACACCTCTCATCAGAAGAATATGCAATCAGGCTGTGGACGAAGAACTTGTGCAGAGGGTTCTTAACCTAGCGAAGGCTAAAAAAGCGGCAAGGTAGCGATTCACCGGGCGGGTTTGGACTGGGCTGAAGGTGGATGGCCCAGATGCGCTTTACCTGGCTGGCGCTGCAGGCAGTCAGTGCCGCAGTTTTGTGGATCGTGTGACCTGCGGTGCGCAGCGCAACGATTCTTTGGTGGGCCGCCATGTCTGGAGCGCGGCCGGCGTATTTTCCGGCCACCTTGGCAAGTTGGACCCCTTGGCGTTGCCTTTCGCGCCGGGTTT
>JAABUZ0100008722.1_pt1 | contig 11841 bp, 13 predicted proteins | sample 5562091 | NCBI WGS metagenome assembly JAABUZ01 (sample SAMN12813069, study PRJNA571459) | rock metagenome | isolation source: Antarctica rocks | place: Antarctica: Victoria Land, Linnaeus Terrace sud | collected 2015-12-21
CAGGAAGTCTGAGGACCAGAAGGAGGTCAAAGGCTTCGCGGTTCAACCGCACCGCTGGATCGTGGAGCGCACCTTCGCGTGGCTGTGCAAGTACCGCCGCTTGGTGCGTGACTACGAGTTCCTGACCCAGAGCAGTGAGGCGATGATCCGCCTGGCGATGTGTCATCTGATGGTCCGCAGGCTCAAACCGAGAGGCAAAACGACCTGATGCCGACTTTCTCAACGTACTCTAAGCTCAAGTATACCTCTAAAAACGGCGCATCATTTCCGGTTCATTTGTTCTGACCAGAAAAGCGGCCCTACCTGACGGTAAAGCCGAAGAATTTCCTTTGTCTAATTACCGGTGTTGGAATACCGCCCAGAGAATAAGCATAACTGTGCCTAATGCGCAGAGGGAAGAGATGAGCATCGTGATTAATTTCTGTCTACGGGCATACTGTCTGAACCCCGCCCGAGTTTCGATACGCTCAGATACTTGAGCCGATGACCACTCTAACATATGGATGCCAGTTGCTAGCAAAAAAGACCCTGACCCAATGAACAAAAAGATCATAATTTCACCTTTCCTATTTCGCACAAAAGCGCGTGCTTTGAGCATATAGAAAAGTATATATGGCGGCAAGACGTCAAATAATGGACTGTATGGTCAAGATTAATCCTTGGAAACCGCATCTTTTCGAGAGGCGTGCTTTTGCTTGTTTCTGGGTGAGTTAGCGGTTCAGGATAAGGTTTTAGCCTTCAGCACCTGAAGAAACAAACAGGGTTCAAGCCCTTTGTACTTCATTACAATTGATTTGCTACTCGCTGTGCCCCCCGACGGATGAATAGAGGCGGATTAGGGTCAGCAAATCCGTGCCGAAACCATCCTCTTCTTGATCATGACCGCGTTCCGCCGGTGCATCCTGGCTTGCCGCCGCTCCCCGCCTCCGCTACGCTCCCTCCGAAGGTTTACCCCTTCCATCTACCCCCCAAGGAGGAAAGCACATCCCATGACACTCGACGAGGCCCGCCTGATGGCGAACGTCAACGGCCGGGCGCAGAGGCTGTTCGAGGACGGCTATCGCCTACTCCCGAAGCAAGATACATCCACTTAGTGGCGAGAGGAGTGACAACCACCTGTCCCTCGATGCGATCCAACCGTGAGCGTGACGTGTTCAATATGCATTGTCTCCTCTTCTGCTCGGGTCCATTCTGTCATCGGTTGGGGCCGAGGATGTCTAGACTCCGCTGTTGGCGCGGGGCTTTTCCGCAAAAACTAGCAGCGTTCCTGCTGGGCCAGAGTCGGATACCGCCCGCACCCGTTGGCGCACGGCAGCCTCAATGTGACCCCCCGGCCTGCCACTTCAGGCCCTTACGGATGCAAGGAACACCTTACCCTGACGACAAGATTATCAGCAGAAAAATACTTTACCTTAACTCTGTTCAATTCACCCTAGAAATTGGGTAAGCTTGCTTGGTGAGAATACTCTCCGACCTTTACTCTTGCGAACCAGAGCAACAAAAAGATGACACGCAACTCGGTCGTCCTACGCTTCCTGTTTGACGAGTTGAAGCAGTCAACAGGAGCCTATGGTTATGACTTCTGGCTGCCGAACTCCGTCGAACAGGGCTTCTTCCTGTGGAACTGCGCGGTGGCGGTCCTGACCGCGGAGCCGCCTCCGCCGTATGCGGCACCAGAGGCGGGCATGGGACGCCGCGTGGTCTACGGTGCCCCTTCGCGTGAAAGCAAGACTGCGGAGGAGATCTTCCCCTTAGCCGCCGACATCCTCTGGCTCCTCTGCGTTCGGGGCATCCTAAGACCTGGAGTACGCCGGCACGACGGCCAGGTGGTGGCCAACGGGGAGGGCTACTCCTTGACGCTGAAGGGACGGGAGTGGGTAAAGAACTACTCTGAAGAAGACCTTCAGGAACTCCTCCGCGGATTATGACCGGCAACCGATGGGACGGCTACAGCGCATGAAGTCAACATCAAACAAGGTAGGACGCGCGCCGTCCCGCAGTCCAAGCGGCACCCAGAAGACGCCGGCGCAGCCGAAGCCGCGAAAGGCACTCGCGGCGAAGGCACCGGCCACGCGCAAACCGCCGTCCCGCTTTGACTACGACGTCTGCGTGTCGTTTGCAGGGGAAAACCGGGCGCTGGTCAAAGCGGTCGTTGACAGCCTGAAGCGCCGCCGCCTCAAGTGCTTCTATGACAATGACGAGCAGGCGACGCTGATCGGCAAGGACCTGATCGTTTACTTGGACGAGGTGTACCGTAAGAAGGCTCGCTACTGCGTAATGTTCATCTCGGAGCACTATGTGGTCAAGCTGTGGACCAACCACGAGCGCAAGAGCATCCAGGCCCGGATGTTCGAGAGCAAAGACGACTACCTGATCCCGGTCCGCCTTGACGATGCGGACGTGCCGGGCGTACTCTCGACCATCGGGTATCTCGACGGGCGGCACCACAGCGTTGCAGAGATCGCGACCCTGATCCAGAAGAAAGTTCGGGGCAGCGTGGCCCCGAAAAAGCCGGCGAGCAAGCCCAAATCAGTGGGCAGCGCCCGGAGCGTCAACTGGACCTACATGACCAATCTGCGGCGGCTGCGTAAAGCGCTGGCCGATCCCGTTGCGGTGGCCCTGCTGGACATCACCTCCGCTCGGGCCGGGCAGGCGGTGCCGTTCAGCGAGGTGCTCAGGCTTGCCGGTGTTGGAGAAGCTAGACGGGGCATGACTGCCCTGGGCCTGCTCACCAAAGCCATCAAGCGAGAATTTGGCCTCCCGACGGAGAAAGTGGCGTGGCCAGTTGAACGACTCTCCAGCGCTGACGGAACGAGCCAGACGAGCTACAGGATGTCGCCGGAGGTGGCTCAGGCGTGGCTGAGTTCCAAGCCGTAGATACTCTGACTGGCCGAAGGGGTGCGTCAGAGCAGCGCCTGTTGCTTTGGCCCCCGCCTGCTGACGTTGTGAGGGAATGCCTCCCCCCTTCTTTTCTCCTACACCTCCCTCCGCGGCTCACTTCAGCATTTTATATGCAGACCCGCCTTGGCACCTGGGCGGCAGCGGCAAGGGTGCCCCGCCGTACCCGATGATGGCGACGAGGGACATCTGCGCCTTGCCCGTCGAGCACTTGGCCGCCCCGGACTGCGCCCTGCTGCTGTGGGCCGTCCACTCTCACCTCCCTGACGCCCTGGCCGTCGTCCGCGCCTGGGGCTTTTCGTACAAGACGGTCGCCTTCACCTGGGTCAAGCGCACGCCCCTGAACACCGGCTTCTTCCTGGGCCGGGGCTACTGGACTCATTCCAACGCCGAGGTCTGCCTGCTGGCGACCAGGGGGAAGCCCCGGCGCGTCGGCACGGGCGTCGCGAGCCTGGTGGTCTCGCCCCGGCGGGAGCACTCGCGCAAGCCCGACGAGGTGCGGGAGCGGATCGTCCAGGTCTTCGGGGACGTGTCGCGCGCCGAACTGTTTGCCAGGCAGAAGGTGGCCGGTTGGAGTGCCTGGGGCAACGAGATTGACTGCGATTTCTCGTTAGGGGCAGAGTAGTCTAATCAAGCCTGCCCTACTCCCACTCTATGGGTATGGGCCACGCCTCCCTCTCGGCGTATAGCTCCTCCAGATACGTCGGGCTTCCAAAGGGAATGCGGTCCCAAATGTACTCATCGATCCCGGCCATGCTTCCGGTCCGCAGCACATTGGAGCCATAGCGGAAGTTCACGGCGTCCATCGCCTCGGTAATACGGCGCTCCCGATCCTGTCCAATGAAGCCCGTTTCACGCTCTACGTCTGCCCCCTCAAAGAGGCTGCACTGTTTAGACACTCCCGCCTTCAGGTCCGTCAGGTCAACCATGACCTTGCTAATCCCTTTGGCATTGTGTTGTCCGCCCCCGCCCTTCTGGAGATTAAAAAGAAGCAGGACGTGCCGGAACAGGTCAGACACCGTCCAGGCTGGCTGGTCCAGGTGAACGTGTTTCATAAACCAGGTCCGGTCCGCGTAGAGCAGCGAGAGCTGGATGGAGCAGGTGCCGAACCCCTCTCGGCGCATTCGGGTGGAGGCTTTCAGCGCCAGCATCTGGATCACGCCCGACAGAGGCGTAACGCGCCAGACGGGCTTCCCCAGCGTCACGGAGTTGCCGAAGCTCTTGCGCTCCCGAACGTACCCCACTTCTTCAAACCCCCGAAGCTTGCGATACCAGTAATAGCCCTCGATCGACCCGAACGGGCCACGGCACAGGAACCCGGCCTCCGCATCCAAAAACTCCAGGGGCGTGAAGATCCCATACTCATTGAGCCGGGCCTCGTACCGCGTGTTGATCCCGCAGAGGTCAGTCAGTTGTAGGCCAGCGAGCACGTCCCGCAGGTTCGTGGCGTCCACGCGGTCCATCCCGTTCGGCTTATGCAGCGACGCGGCCGTCTTAGCCTGCCAGGCGTTGCAGCCGATCCCCACATTCACCGACATCCAGCCGCCGATCTCGCGGTAGATGCGCTCCTTCAACTCCCGGCCGATCTCTTCCATGCTCTTGACCTTGAGCGCCGGGCAGCCGTGCAGGTAGATGACGGCCTCGTCAATTGACTTCGGGACGACGTCCGCGCTGTAGTCTTGAAAGATGTTACAGAACTGCCGATGGACCTCTCGGTACAATTCAGGATCAGACTGCTTCAAGACGGCGTTGGGAGACAGCAGTTTCACGTCGCGAATCCGCATAGCGGTTTTCGCCCCCGCCGCCTTCAGCTCATACGAAGGGCTGATCACGCAGCTTCCCGGAACGTTGATCGGGACAACGCCTACCGGCTTGCCGCGCCAGAGTGGATGCGCCTGCTGTTCCGCCCGAGCGAAGCAGGCGTTCATGTCAACGTGCATCACTTCGGGAGGGTTGGGGTTGATGGGGAGCGGCACGGGCAAAGAGGCTAATCTGCCAGTCCGTCTGAAATGTACTGAAGGGTCGCGACAAGGGAGGAGCCGTCGATGCGTATCCGCATGTCGAGGGTCCCGACGTTCACCGTGAAGTAGTGCAGCTTGACGGTCCCCTGCCGCCCCGGATGGTACTTGCCGACTTCCTTGACGACGTACACTTTGCCGCGCCACTTCAGCCGGAACGGCCGAATAAGCTGATGTTCAGCGTCGAGGAGGAGCTGAACCGAGACCGGCTCGTTGATGGGGGTGGAGGGCATAGCGACAGTATAGCCAAACATAGACCGAACATGTCAAGAGGTGTGTTGGGGCGGCGCACCAAGCTGTGCGTACAAAATCGAGGTCCGCTATGGTTTTTCCGAAGAGCGCCGTAGCCTTTCATGGTTCGCGGCAAATCTCCCTCTTCATGCGCCCCTTGACATCTCGCTTCATGGACACAACTTTGCAAACGCTGTTCTTTAACGAACAGCCCTTGAGAGTTTTTTGTCACAAGATCGAGATCGTCCGGGGCAAGGAGCACAGACCATGTCCCTCGATACTCTCCCCCTGCGGGAGAACCACAGCCAGCCGAACCCTTCGGCTGGCTTCGGCCACTCAGCTACATTGTCGATCCATGATTCGTCGATCGCTTCGACAGGCTCTAGCCTCACCCCAGCCTTGCCGCAGGCCTCAGAACCTGCGCCCACATGGGCGGAGTTTCAGTCCACACTGGACCTGCCCACAAGGCATGGCCTCACCGAGCTGAAGCGCCAGATCGCCCAGGACGATGCCGGCAAGTGGGACCTCATCGTCCCCAAAGACCGCCTGATCCTGTCGCGCGGCCAGCTTGTCCTGCCCGAAGAGCATCTGGACGAGCACCCCGAGTTCCTCGCGCTCTCGCCCTGGGCCACCGCTCAGGTCTGCCACCGGCTCGGCATCCCCGTCCCCTACTTCCTCCGCTGCCCCTCTCCCCTGCAAGACGCGCAGTTCAACCACTGGGCCTGGCAAAGCGAAGAAGAGCCTAATGAAGAACGGGATGGCAAGCAGGGCGCTCCCCGCCCCTGGCTGCTGCGCTGCAAGGCGCAAACTGTCAGGGCGGTGCTGTCTGACCGGTATCGCCCGCTGGACAATGCGGACCTTGTCGGGACGCTGGTGCCGATCCTGGAAGACCGCTTCGAGGTGCGCGGCATTGCCCTCACCCCGGAGAGCTTCCACTTGCGATTGGTAGACCCACGGCTTGCCCGTGAGGTGCTGCCGAACGACCGGCTGATGGTCGGCGTTCACGTCGCAAACAGCGAGACGGGCCGGCGCTCCGTCACGGTGGATGCGCTGGTGTGGCGATTAGTATGCCTAAACGGCATGGTGCGACTCGTGCGGGGAAAGAGCCTGCTGCGCCAGCGGCACGTTTCGTGGGACCGCCCGCGCTTTGCGGACGCCCTGAACCGCGCCGTGTGTGAGGCGGTGACTGCCGGTGCGGGCCTGATTGACCGCCTGCAAGCGGCCACGCGGGAGCCGGTGCCGGACGTGGAGGGCGTGATCCGGGCTATCGGTCAGCAGGCGGCTCTCACGCAGTCCGTTCAGGACCGGGTGAAGCAGGCGCTGCTCTCGACGCCGCCTCCCCAGCAGGAGCGCGTCTACGGCTTAGTACAGGCGCTGACCTACACGGCTCAGAGCCTTGCGCCGGACGACCGGTACGATCTGGAAGTGCTGGCAGGACAACTGCTGGACGAAGGCTTGCCTGCGCCTGTGAAAGCGGATGCGCTCATTCGCCGCTCCAACAGCGGACGGATGCTCGGCAATGACCGGCTGCCAGGAGGATAGCGCTATGACGACACTCTGCACGGCTATCTGGACTGGTGCGGCTTGCACGGTTCAGATCGGCGACTTCCGCATCATTCGGCGCGGCCGCTTCTGGGTTGTCAAAGACCCGAAAGGCTCACTGGTGTGCGTGGCGGTCTACAAGAAAGGAGCGCTGGAAGTAGTGCGGCGGCTGTTGCCGCCGGAGAAGCGGCACCTAGTGGATGAAGTGAGGCCAAAGCACCTGCCAGCATCTGCGCGGTTGCCGCGCTGATGTAAACATTGACTTGAACACGACTGACTTGAACACGACTTACGGGCCAGGCACGATCTTGTGCCTGGCTCTCCCTCTGACACCCGCAGTTAAGGAAGCGGACGATGAGGACACACAAGAACAGGAGAAACGAGAGATGGCAACGGCAATGGAGATGACGCTTGCGCTGGGGCGAACCGTGTACGGCGGTGACCAGAGCGGCGAGGCAGACAGCGGCGAGAAGATTGAGGGCCGCGAGACGCGCCTGAGCGTGACCTGGCGGCTGACAGATGAGGAGCAAGACCTGACGCTGATGGCGTCGGTTCTGGCCGAAGAAGCCGAGCGGGCTTTGACGCAGGTTGACCGGAGTGTTCGCAAAGGTCCAAGCCCCGAACAGAGCTGCAATATGGTGACAGTTCCGCCCCCAAGCAACGAGCCAAATCCCGCTGCGGCCACAGAAGGTGTTTCGACTGAACGGCAGGCAACGACGGGCACTTCAATGGAAAGCGCTCATGCCGACAACGGGAATGGTCACTCGTCTGAACATAGCCGTCAACCGGCAAGTTCTTACTCGCCTGCTGGTCAGGCCGCTCCCCATCAGAACGGAGGCAAGGCACCGACGACAAACGGTTCATCAGGCTATCCCGCCTATGTTCCGCCGATCACCAAGCCCCAGCAGCTTGCCATCCAGTCCCATTGCACCCGCCACGGCGTCGCCGACTGGGAGCTGCGGCGACTGCTCTGGGAGATGTTCGGCAAGAAGGAGCCGCGCGAACTGAACAAGGACCAAGCCGGAGAGCTACTGACCGCGTTGCAGCGAGAGATACTCAGCAGCGCCGCGGAAAGCTCCACCTACGCCAACTAGACCATGTCCAGTTGATGGACATTGAGAGGATCGAGAAGATGAGAGGAACAGCAAGATGAGAACGCAGCAGCGGCCAAGCGCCGTACAACCACGAGAACGCAGTGAGGATCACACCACAAGAGAAGATCACAACGGAAGAGAAGATCATACCGGCTCGGATGATCCGTTTCTGCCGGCCCCAACGTCCCAGCATCGAAGCGGAAGTGGCGCACAGTCGCCCGTTTCGACGCCGCAAGATGCTGAACCCGAAGGAGCGGTGCTGGCAGATGCCATGCAGGAAAGTCCGCTCACCGCTTCCGGCCATGCCCCGGAACTGGACGGGCAGGAAGAACTCGGAGCGCAACTCTGCTGGGTGTCCCTGGACGCCCCGCGCGGCCTGCTGGTCTGCAAGAACCTGGACCTTGAGGTCAGGGAGTTTGTCGGCACCATCATTGAGAGCCGCGTCGTGCGCGTGATGAAGGACAAGGATGGAGGCGTGTTCTGCGCCTCCTCCAACCGGCAGACTGCCGACGTGGGGCGGCCTGGACGTGAATGCGGCCCGTGTGAAGACCGAGACGGTTGCTGCTTCCCGCGCTGGTGGATTGCCTGGCGGGAAGAAGAAAGCGGGCAAGTGTTCGCCCATACGCTGTCTCAGACCGGCACGATGAACTTCACCCGCTACGCCGCAAAGCTCAAGCGGGACGGCCACGTGCCGAGCGCGGTGTTAACGCGTATCTTCGTGGAGGAAGCGCGGCGGCAGAAGGCCGGGACGGTGTACCGCCGGCTTCAGTTTGAGCAGGACGACCCATTCCGCGACGAGTAAACAAGATAAGCAGTAAACAGAAAGACACATCGTTTGTGCAACGGACGTTGAACTTGCCTGGCTGAAGATTAGAGTTGCCACAGGCCGCTAGGGATGGCAGCCGCCCGCGGAGGGCCTCGCCTTCTGCGGACCAAGTCCCGTCCGTTTGCCGAAGAGCCAGCGACCAGGTGCAGATGCTTAAGGGCGTGCGCCTGGGATCAGTCTTGTGCAAGACCGGCAGCGGGCGGGCAGTTTACCCCCCAGGAAAGAACGACTTTCCTCACCTCCTTCCGCCTATCAGATCACTGATAGGCGGTTTTTGTTAAAGGACCTGATTTGATGACTCATTCCAAGAACCCAGAGTATGGCGTTTGACCTTGACAATTCGCGCTCTTTTGCTACGATTCTGCCGACCTGCGGGAGTCCCCCAGGTACGCGATGTCAAAGGAGAGTGGCCATGCACCAGTGCCCCTTGCACAAGATGTTCGACTTTGAGCAGACCTTTCCAACCTACGATCCCGCACAGACTGGCGTCTGTCGGATCCGCATTTTTGAGCCGAAGCATCCCTCGAAAACAAGTAAGGTGGTCATTGTCGCCAGCCAAAAACCTGCTTCAGTCGCCAGCGTGACCAATTTCGCGGAGAGGATCGCAAGAGACGTAACCGCCGCTTATCCCAGGGACAGACAAATTGGTCTCTTGCAGGGCGGGATCGTGTGGATCGAGCATTACCCTTCCGGCTCCATGCTGACGCCGAATCAAGAACGGTTCAGCATCGTCACGTTTCGAGGCCTTCCAAATGGTGTCCTGTACGACCCAGAATGGCAGGAAGTACCACGTCACGTTATCGAGCGCCGCCTCCTTCATGGCGAACTGCCCGAGTAAGCACTGCTTTTCCCCTTGTCCGCATCTGCGGGCTTTTTTCTGCCCACGAATTTATGCCGCCAAAGGATTTCTTCTGACTGTCATTTCCATTCCACTCGGCGTTGTCGCGTAAATCGGCTTTCGCTTCTAAGCAGAGCGAGCTTTCAGACTGCCACCTCAGATGGAGCGCAGGCATTTATGTAATTAGGCCTTGAAGAACCTTAACGGGCACTGCGCCGCGCGCGTTCGTTAACTGCGCGTATAAAAGCATCTAGTTGGTCAGCCGAAAACTCGTTGCTCTCAGGATCGTAGCTCAACAGGAAAAACTTCTTATCTGGCCATTGCGGCAATTCATAAACCTCGCCCGCACCGCCCGCGGCTAAAAGGACGCTGAGAGTGTTGCTGCCCAAGCTGGCAGTGGCAGTCTTGAGATTATGCACTTTTTTCTGGGCTTCGGCTCTAGAACCGATCAGCATCTTAGCTTCGACAAGGATGGGACGCCCGTCCGTGTTCGGCTCCAGAAAGCAATCAATCCTGATGTTCTTGAGCCGGTAGTCAAACCTTGGTATGTAACCAGGCAGGTCTCTAAGCAGGCGCATTACACCAAGTCGAAGATATTCCAATTCCTGTCCGACTCCTCCAACATCGCCGGCTAATGAACGATTGGGGATACGAAGCAACTTAGCCGCTGCTTTGTTCTGTTCACGGCTGTATCTTAGCGCCAACTGTTGAGCTCGCTCCAGTGATGAGTGACTCATAGCTCGCAGCAGGAACAACAACTCTGTTTGGCTCTGCGCCTCCAGTTCGGCTGACCGGAGCGCCTGTAATTGCTCACGCGCCATACTAACAAGTGGCTCATCACCCGAGATTTGGTCAAAGAGTATACGAATCCGTTCATCAAGCTCACCCTTGGAAAGGTCGGTTGCACGCCGAAACTCAGGCGCGTCATAGTCCGCCAATGCACGAATAGAAATAAGGGCAAAGAGATTAATCGTTTCGGCTCTCATGGAACTATGACCTGAATTTCAGCAGAGATCAGATCCCGCACCAGATATTCATCGGGGAACTGGCCTAAGTTGATCAGCCGGCTTATATGAATGTTGACCAGATCGATCTTCCAAAGCTGCGGTCGAAATGCGGCCACGGGTGCGGACACAATTTCGGCGAGGAGATTAACTATATCAGCTGGCGGTAGGGTAGACCCGCTCACCCATCTCGACAACCTAAATCTTAACTGGTCGATGCGGCCGTGGTTGTAGTCGTTGGTAAGGACAATGCGATCGAGTTCTTGATAGATCAGAAGTGGGTTTGATGAGCTTCCATTGCTCGGCGGACTGATGGATGTCGCGATCCAAACACGATAAGTACCCGCGAAATACCGGTCGGCGATATCTCTGGCGAGCCAAACTTGGCAACTATAGCCTCGGTTCTTTCCGAGATGTCTAGCAATGGTCGACATTGGGAGCGGTTAACCACCCTTCGGCAACGAGAATAGTGGCGCAGTGTGAGTTCTGTATTATAGGAACACCCAATAAGTGTACCCGATGGAAGGGAAGTCTATTATGGCGAACCAATCCACTCTATCTCTTGGAGGAAATGCTCAACCCAAATGGATGTAGTCATTATCTTTCAAGACCCATTAGCTGTCAGCTCTGGCTGAAGCCAGCACCTTCGGGGACACAAGTGGCAGGAGTGCAGAGACGCCGGGGCGACGCCACACGGGTGCTGCCAGGTCATCACCGCTCAACACGGCGTGTTCCGCCAGCCAGAAATGACTCAGGAACTCATACGGAAGATTGGCCTGCTGAACCAAGTCTACCAGTGTGACTGCCAAGCGATCCCTCCGCTGTACGTTTGGAGTAAAGACCAGTACCCGCGCGTTGACATAGCCCGTCGCCGCAGTAAGTGCCTCCTGTTCTTCAAACAACCGGCGGTAGCCGTTCATCTTTGCCCACCAGTGCCGGTCGCCGCGCTCTGTGCCGCGATCTATCTCCGCCAGGCCCACCAGGACCACGGGACGAGCGCCACCGTTCAGCTCATAGGCAAACCAGGCATCCGGGCGAACAGACGCGCGGTTCGCTGGCTCCCCCACCTCAATCCAGGCTTCCTGCCCAACCTGCCAGCGGCCAACCTGTGGCCCAGGCCCGGTCGCGCGGCGCACGCCTTCCAGCCAGACGCGAACATCGCGCACGGCGAGTTCGTGGGCGAGGAAGAGGCCATTTTTTGGACCATATGTGGGCGTTTTGTGGCCTGCACCTCCTCCAGCGGTCCACTCCTTGGAGCTTGCTTTCGATCCACTGGCTGTGAGCGCATAGATATTGGGGGCCGAGCCAAACAGCAAGGAGCTGTCGTTCGGGGCATCCGTCGGTGCAAGTGCGACCCGTGACACGGGAACGACATCCACGAGACCTGCAT